>Ga0190265_10002692_pt1 | contig 11960 bp, 10 predicted proteins | sample Popmic124T_FD_133135 | JGI IMG/M metagenome (GOLD analysis project Ga0190265, IMG submission 133135) | Populus adjacent soil microbial communities from riparian zone of Indian Creek, Utah, USA - 124 T | ecosystem: Environmental > Terrestrial > Soil > Riparian zone | place: USA: Utah | collected... | reverse complement strand
GAAGGCCCACGAGGGGAGTTCGATCGACTGGAGCTCGAGCTCCGACAGGACGTTGGTGGGGATGGTGCTCACGAGTCGCTGCTTTCTGTGGTGGGGATGGTGGCGGTGCCGGATGCCGCATCTGCGGGTAGTGCGGCGAGCTGGTCTTCGAGGTGGAACACCTCGGTGAGTCGGACGAACCCTTCATCGGGCGGGGCATCCAGATCGACGAAGAATTCACCCATCTCGGCCTGCCATCGTGTGTTGACCTCGGTCTGCGCCATGGCCGCCTGTGCGTCGGTGATCGACGGCGTCTCGACGTAGCCGATGAGCAGGCCGTCGTCGCGGAGGAAGAGCGAGTAGTTGTTCCACCCGGCAGCCTTCAGCGCCTGCAGCATGTCGGGCCACACCGCGGCATGACGCGCGCGGTACTCGGCGATGCGGTCGGGCTTCACCTGGAGTTGGAAACAGACCCGTTCATATGGCGCTTCGCGCCCGGCGTTGGTACTCATCGTCGAGCTCCATTCTGATAATGAATCGATTCAAGGGTAGATGACCCGCGGAGGGATCGCAACTCGGAATGCGCTTTCCACCAGCGTACCTGCTGCCTCAGACGCGTCTGAAGTCGATACCGAGGAGCGATGCCGCTGCCTGGTAATCCGCGGCACGGGCGCCGACCGAGAGCGACCAATGGTGGCCGACACCGGTCGCCGACCACTCGTCCACCCACTCGCCCGGATCCCGGCCGAAATCGACACGGGACGTCGTGTTTCCGATCGCGAGAAGCGGCCCGGGCACGACCTCGCCCTCAGATGCCACGAAGGCGAGCGATCCGTCCCGATCCTGACCGAGGCCGAGGAGCGTCACCGGCCCCGGCTGCACGTCGAACTCCACCGAGACACCCCAGCCGCGTTTGCCGTGAAAGACACCCAGGCCGCGGAGGAGCGGATCGCTGGCAGAGACAGCCAGATGGGCCGGACCGTCGTGACCCATCTCGACGACGCCGTCTTCGAAGTTCAGGGCCTGGATCTCGCAGAATGAACCCCCGGCACCGATCACTTGCGTGGCGAGCTGCGCGACGGTGGTTCGGAGCTCGTACTCGCCGGTCGCCGGGATCCCGCGAGCGGTCAGCAGGGACGCTCCGAGGATCATGCCCGCACCGAGGCGCTCGTGCTGTTCGCCGGCGAGGCCGCGGTGGTAGTACGCCAGGGAGTCGAGTTCGAAGTCGTCGACGAGCCGGTCGAGGCCGACCGACACTCGCGCCCCCCACGCGAAGTCCTCATCGTTCACCGTGTCATCGAGCGTGAAGACCGTGCGTGCGAGCGCCATGCGCTCTTCGGTCTGCTGCTCGGTGACCTCCTCGACACGGACTCGAAGGTCGTCGAACTCGAGCACCTCGACGTGCGAGCCGAACGTGGTCGGAAGCAGAGTCAGATCTGTCGAGACATCCAGCATGCCCGGATAGAGGTGGCCCATCAGGCCATGCCTGGCATGGCGAAGCGCGGCCCGCACGTGCGCAGCGTTGATCCATTGCTCGATGCGCCGCCACGCGGACTCCTGGCGCAGCCATCCCGACACGCTCCGGAACGGGATGCCTGCGCGGCGGAACACGTTCCCGACCTCGGGCACCGGGCATTGTCCGCAGTAAGCCAGCCAGGCTCCCGTGTCGAACGACGCATGGTCCATCTTCTCGGTGGGCTGGAGATCGATCACGAGCACCGGTGTGTTCGTCCGTTGTGCGATCGGCAGCACCATCGACGAGGTGAGGTACGTCGTGAGGAACAGCACGATGAGGTCGCAGTCCGCCCGACGAAGCGCCTCGGCTGCGGCCGCGCCCTCCTGGGCGTCGGAGATGAAGCCCGCATCGGTGACTTCGGCGTCCATGCCCTGGAATCGCTCGGAGACGTAGCGAGCCGACTCCTGCAGTTGCGGCAACAGGTCGGGGAACTGCGGCCAGTAGGTTCCCAATCCGCCTGCCACCAAGCCGATTCGCGGCTTCCGGCGAGCCTTCGGCGTCAGCAATTCGGGAGCGACGTTCTCGCGGGTGTCCGTCATGTCATTCCTTCGTCCGAGAGTGTGGTCGACCGCCGGGACTGGTCCGTGGAGCCGATGGGAGTGGTGAGGAGGGGAAGGAGAGGGGCGGATGCCGCAGGCCGCAGCTCGCGACATCCGCCCCCGATCGACGACTAGAAGTCGTAGTCGTCGATGTTGTCGGCATTGAACACGGTCGGCGGTCCGACGATGACCACGCCGCCCTCACCGATCTCGCGCTCGCCGAGGTCGCCGGCCTCGAATGTTTCGCCGACTTCACCGGAGATGTCGCCATCAGCGAGCGCCTTGCCCGCGAACGCAGCAACGTACCCGAGCTGCGCCGGGTCCCAGAGCGCGAACTCGGTCACGGTGCCGTCCTTCACGAACGGCCGCATCTCGTTCGGCAGACCCAGGCCCGTCAGCGCCACCGTGCCCTTGTACTCCGAGGTGGAGAGGTAGCGTGCCGTCGCGGCGATGCCGACCGTCGTGGGCGAGATGATGCCCTTCAGGTTCGGATACGCCTGCAGCAGCCCCTGGGCCTCCTGGAACGACTTCGTGTCGTCGTCGTCACCGTAGACCTTCGCGACGAGCTCGATATCGGCGTAGTCCGGGTTCGAGTCGAGCTCCTCCTCGATGAACTTGATCCACTCGTTCTGATTCGTCGCGTTCGCCGTTGCCGAGAGAATCGCGATCTCGCCCGCCCCACCGATCTGCTCGGCGATGAGTTCGACCTGGATCAGGGCGACCTCCTTGGCGACGACCTGGCTGATGAACACGTCGCGGCAGTCGGGGTTCGTGTCGGAGTCGAACGCGACGATCTTGGCACCTCCGGTGCGGGCCTCCTCGAGCGCGGGGCAGACGGCGTCGGGGTCGTTCGCCGCTATGACGATGACGTTGGTGCCGGCCTGGGTCTCCGCATTGATGAAGGACACCTGGCTCGAAGCGCTCGCGTCGAGCGGGCCGACGACCTGGCTCGTCGCGAAGCCGGCCGCCTCGGCACCCTCTTCACCACCGCCGAGGACGACATCGGTGTACGGGTTGTTGAGCTGCTTGGGGATGAACGTGATCGACTGGTCGCCGTCGGCCCCAGCGCCCGACCCCGAGTCGCCGGTATCACCGCCACCGGCGCATCCGGTGGCGATCAGGGCGATCGTGGCCGCGGTTGCGGCAACTGTCGCGATCCGGCGGGTGCGTGCAACCCGACCGGTGCGATTGCGGAACAACTCCATTGTGTCTTCCTTCCTTCGTGCGCCGGTGCTAGGCGCTGACCGACCCCGAGCCCACGGGCTCGGGGAGTTCGCGGCGCACACGACGATCGTGGCTCCGACGTTTCACGGCATCCACGATGCTCGGCGCGACCACCGAGGCGATCAGCAGGGTGCCGGTAACGATGATGAGCACGACGTCGGAGACTCGTCCGAGCCGCAGGGCGTAGTTGATCGTGCCGATGAGCAGTACGCCCGCGACGACGCCGGGGATCGATCCCTTGCCGCCGAAGATCGAGACGCCGCCGAGCAGAACTGCTGCGATGACGGCCAGCTCGAGTCCGCTCGCGTTGTCGGAGCGAGCACTCGAATATCGCAGTGTCCAATAGATGCCCGCGAGTGCAGACACCCCGCCGGATGCCACGTAGAGCCAGAATTTGGACCGAGCCACGTGGATTCCCACGAACCTCGCCGCCTCCTTGCTGAAGCCGAGCGCGTAGAGACCCCGGCCGAACGGAGTGAAATGCAGCAGCACCCCGAATACGACGATGATCAGGAGCACCCCGATCATCACCGTCGGAATTCCGGTTGCGCCGAGCTTCGAGGTGAAGAAGGCGGTCAGCTCGGGCGGGAAGTTCGCGACCGCGTTGTCGCCGATCACGACCAGCGCGAGGCCACGGAAGAGCGCGAGCGTGCCGATGGTCACCGCAAGGGATGGAAGTCCCACGACTGCGACCAGGAAGCCATTCATCGCTCCCGCCGCCACGCCGATCACCACACCGAGGACGAGCACCACGCCGATGTCGAGGCCCGCCTGCCACAGGACGCCGATGAGGGCGCTGGTGAGCCCCGCGATGGATGCCACCGAGAGGTCGATCTCACCGGTGATGATGATGAGCGTCATCGGCATCGCGATCAGGAGCACCGGGATCACGTCGAGCAGCAGGAAGCCGACCGTGACCGGTGAGGCGAACCGGGGAATCGAGATCATGGCGATGACGATCGTCGCGATCAGGAGATAGATCATGATCGCGTCGCGACCGAGCAGGATCCGCCCGAGACCTGTCCTTCCACGCGGCTCATCGCGTAGGGTCTCGGTCGTGTCGGCAGACACCGCGGAGGTGGCGGTCGGCTCGACCATCTCGGTGCGTTTCGTGTCAGACATCCCGTGCCTCGCTGATTCGGAGTCGACGAGCCGTTCGAATGCTCGCGACGCGGTCGATGATGATCGCGGCGAGGATGAGCACACCCACGATCGCCTGCTGCCAGAACTTGTCGACGCGAAGCGCCGTCAATGCGCTCGTGATCGTCGTGAGGAGCACGGCGCCGATCGCGGCGCCCGCGACCGAGCCGCTGCCACCGAAGATCGCGACTCCACCGACGACAGCTGCGGCAACCACGTCGAGTTCGAGCCCCGTTCCCGTCGTCGCGCCCACTGAGTTGAACCTCGATGCGTAGAGGACACCCGCGAGGCCGGCGAGTACGCCGTTGACGGCGAACGCGATGAACACACGCCGCCCGACCGGGATGCCGAAGAGATTCGCCGCGTCCGGGTCGGAGCCGATCGCGTAGAGATCGCGACCCGCGCGGGTTCCGGCCATCACGATTGCAACCACGATGACGACGACGACGGCGAGGAGCGTGATGAGTGGAAAGCCGAGGATCGTGTCGACCGAGAGTGCCCCGAAGGCCTCTGGGCGGTCATCGGCGAAGTACTGCGTACCGCCCGCCCAGGCGTTGTTGAGCCCCCGGTAGATGTAGAGGGTGCCGAGCGTGATGACGAGAGCGGGCACGCGAGCCACGGTCACGAGCAGACCGTTCACCGCGCCGAGGACGGCGCCGAAGACGAGCCCGATCGCGAAGACGGCGATGATCGGGATGCCAGGCACGTTGGCGAACAACGACCCGGTTCCGAAGGCGACCAAGCCCAGGATGGAACCGACCGAGAGGTCGACGTTGCGCGTGATGATCACGAGCGCCTGACCGACCGCGAGGATGATCATGATCGTCGCGTTCAGCAGGAGGTCTTTCGTTCCCTGCGGCGAGAGGAACAGTGGGTTGGCGGCGTACGTGATGAGCACGAGGGCGATGAGCGCAACGGCGACCGGCAGTTCGCGCAGATGGAGGAGGGCGGCCACTCCTCGACGGCGCGAGGAGCGCGCGGGCGTGGGCGTCGGAGTGGGCGTGGCGGTGTCGGTCATTCGACGGGCTCCATGGAGGCGGTCGCCGCGTGCATCACGGCTTCGGGGGTGGCGTCGGCGCGATCGAGCCGAGCCGTGATGCGGCCTTCGTGCATGACGAGGACCCGGTCGGCCATGCCGAGCACCTCGGGAAGCTCTGATGAGATCATGAGAATTGCGATGCCCCGTCCGGCCAGGTCCGAGATCAGCCGGTGCACTTCGGCCTTCGTGCCCACGTCGATCCCACGCGTCGGCTCATCGACGATGAGCAGCTTCGGTGCGGTCGCGAGCCACTTGGCCAGCACGACCTTCTGCTGGTTCCCGCCCGAGAGGGTGGAGACCGCGTACTCCTGTGAGCCGGTCTTGACCTGCAGGCGCTTGGTCCACTCGGCGGCGGCTCGCCGCTCTCGCGACCCGCTGATGAGGCCGAAGCGTGCGAGCGCGTGCCGGAGCGTGAGCGTCGCGTTCCGTGCGACGGACAGATCCATGACGAGACCCTGCTTGCGACGATCCTCGGGGACGAAGCCGATGCCGGCGTTGATCGCCGCCTGAGGATCGCGCTGGCGAAGTCGTCGACCGAGCAGTTCGACCTTGCCAGTGTCGTAGCCGTCGATGCCGAACACCGCACGAGCGACCTCCGTGCGACCAGCGCCGACAAGACCTGCGAGAGCGACGATCTCGCCGCTTCGCACCTCGAAGGAGATGTCGCGGAACACCCCGGCGCTGGAGAGTCCGTCGACCCGCAGCACGGTGTCGCCGATCTCGGCATCGACCTTCGGGAAGAGGGCGGCGATGTCCCGGCCGACCATCTCACGCACGATATCGGCCGTGGTGACCGCTGCCGTATCGTGCGTGGCGATGTAACGGCCGTCTCTCATCACCGTGATCCGGTCCGTGAGTTCGAAGATCTCATCGAAACGGTGCGAGATGAACAGGATGCCTGCTCCGCGATCGCGCAGGCTCCGTGCGACCGCGAAGAGTCGTTCCACCTCCACGCCGGAGAGCGCCGCAGTGGGCTCGTCCATGACGAGCACCTTCGCGTCGAGCGAGATCGCCTTGGCGATTTCGATGATCTGCTGGTCGGCGATGGAGAGTCCCTCGGCGATCCGGTCGGGATCGATGGGCACGCCGAGCCGTTCGAAGAGCACGCGAGCCTCGGTGCGCATGCGTGCTCGGCTGATGAGCCCTGCGCGTCCTTTCGGCTGGCGTCCGATGAAGATGTTCTCCGCGACGGTGAGATCGGGGAAGAGCGTCGGCTCCTGGTAGATCACCGAGATTCCGGCCGCCTTGCTGTCCGCGACCGTGCGGAACGCGACGGGCTCGCCCTCGATCTCGAAGACACCGGCGTCAGGATGATAGAGGCCGGCGAGCACCTTCACGAGAGTCGACTTGCCGGCTCCATTCTCGCCGACAAGTGCGTGGATCTCCCCGGCTCGCAGCTCCACGGTGCCATCGGCGAGTGCAACGACCGGGCCGAAGGTCTTCGCGGCTCCACGGAGGGAGAGGAGGGTCGCGTCAGAGTTGCCGGGTGGATGTGTCTGTTCGGGCGACATCGCTGCCTGCACCTCCGCGCTGAGGGTGAATCGTTTCAGTTGGGACGCTTCGATGGTACGGTCGGGCCGCTTCGGCGTCAAGTCACGACACCGATGGTTATTGAGTCGTTTCAATACCGTGCGAGATGGACAATACTGAGGTGGCGGGGTCGAACACGGGTGGCACCCCGGCGCCGATTCAGCCGGAGAGGTGCTCAGGAATGGCAGTCAGTGTGAGGGATGTCGCCGCCGCGGCATCCGTTTCCGTGGGCACCGTCTCGAACGTGCTGAACCGGCCAGACAAGGTTGCTCCGGGCACGGTCGAGCGTGTGCACGCAGCGATCGCCGAGCTCGGCTTCGTGCGAAACGACGCCGCACGGCAACTGCGCGCGGGTCGCAGTCGCTCGATCGGGCTCGTCGTGCTCGACGTGCGCAACCCCTTCTTCACGGACGTCGCCCGCGGCGCTGAGGATCGCGCGGCGGAGGACGCCATGACGATCCTGCTCGGCAACAGCGACGAGAACACCGACCGTGAGGGGTCGTACCTCGACCTGTTCGAGGAGCAGCGCGTGCACGGCGTGCTCATCTCGCCGATGAGTGACGACCTCCCTCGGCTCGAGCGGCTTCGATCGCGTGGCACGCCCGTCGTGCTGGTCGACCGCGAGGCGGCTGACCGCAGCTTCTCGTCGGTCGCCGTCGATGATGTCGTCGGCGGCGAGCTCGCTGCACGCCACCTCGTCGAGACGGGGCGCCGCCGGATCGCGTTCGTCGGAGGCCCGATGGGCATCCGCCAGGTCAGCGACCGCCTCGAGGGAGCGCGACGTGCGGTTGCCGACACCCCCGATGCGACGCTCGAAGTGATCGAGACCGAGGCGCTCACCGTGCTGCAGGGCCGGACGGCAGGTGAGGAGATCCGCGAGCGGCCGGCGGCCGAGCGGCCCGACGCGGTGTTCGCCGCCAACGACCTGCTCGCGATGGGGCTGCTACAGGCCCTCATGATGCGCGGCACCGTGAGGGTGCCGCACGACATCGCGCTCATCGGGTACGACGACATCGACTTCGCGTCGGCGGCCGTCGTGCCGCTCTCATCGGTTCGCCAGCCGGCGTCGCTCATCGGCTACACGGCGGTCGACCTGCTCATGAAGGAGGCCGCGCTCGGCGAGGGATTCGAGCGTCAGCACGTGGTCTTCCAGCCCGAGCTGGTGGTGCGGGAGTCGACGGCACGGCCCGCCATCGCGTGAGCCTCGACCCTCCAGGCGTCGTGCGGCTGGGCGGCTAGTCGTCACAGAAGTCGATGTTCAGCTGACGCTCTGTATGGTGGAAGGCGCCGCGCGCGACCGCACCACGTGGCATCCGTCCGACCGCTCGATCAGAAGGACCGCGCGTGAGCCCTCGCACCAACATTGAAGACATCTACGCCCAGATCCTCGCCCGCAACCCCGGTGAGGCCGAGTTCCACCAGGCCGTGAACGAGGTGTTCGGCTCACTCGACCGGGTGCTGGCGAAGCATCCCGAGTACGTGCAGGCGTCGATGCTCGAGCGCATCTGCGAGCCCGAGCGGCAGATCATCTTCCGGGTGCCGTGGGTCGACGACGAAGGGCATGTGCAGACCAACCGCGGATTCCGCGTGCAGTTCAACTCCGCCCTCGGCCCGTACAAGGGCGGCCTGCGATTCCACCCGAGCGTGCTGCTCGGCACGGTGAAGTTCCTCGGCTTCGAGCAGGTCTTCAAGAACGCCCTCACCGGCATGCCCATCGGCGGCGGCAAGGGCGGCAGCGACTTCGACCCGAAGGGTCGCTCCGACGCAGAGATCATGCGGTTCTGCCAGTCGTTCATGACCGAGGCGTTCCGGCACATCGGTGAGTACACGGATGTCCCTGCCGGCGACATCGGCGTGGGTGCACGTGAGATCGGCTACCTGTTCGGCCAGTACAAGCGCATCACGAACCGCTACGAGTCGGGTGTGCTCACCGGCAAGGGCGTCACGTGGGGCGGCTCACTGGTGCGCACCGAGGCGACCGGATACGGGGCCGTGTACTTCACCGAGCACATGCTCGCGACGCGCGGTCGCTCGTTCGACGGTTCGCGCGTGCTCGTCTCAGGATCGGGCAACGTCGCGATCTATGCGATCGAGAAGGTGCACGAGCTCGGTGGCGTCGTGGTGGGCGCGTCCGACTCCTCCGGCGCGATCCACGACCCCGATGGCATCGACCTCGACCTGCTTCGCGACGTGAAGGAGCGGCGTCGCGAACGCATCGCCGTATACGCGAACGAGCGGGGCGGGCGCGCGCGCTTCCTGCCCGGGGCATCCGTGTGGGACATCGAGAGCGACGAGCCGGTGCAGGTCGCCCTGCCGTGTGCGACGCAGAACGAGCTCAGCGAGGCGCACGCCGCGAAGCTCGTCGCCGGCGGCCTCGTCGCCGTCGCCGAGGGCGCGAACATGCCGACGACCCCCGGGGCGATCCGGGTGTTCCGTGAGGCCGGCGTGCTGTTCGGGCCGGGCAAGGCCGCGAACGCCGGCGGGGTTGCCACCTCGGCCCTCGAGATGCAGCAGAATGCGTCGCGTGACTCGTGGAGCTTCGAGCACACCGAAGAGCGGTTGTCCGAGATCATGGCGGGCATCCACGAGCGCACGGCGTCGACCGCCGAGGAGTACGGCGCGCCCGGCGACTACGTGGTCGGCGCCAACATCGCCGGCTTCATCCGGGTCGCCGACGCGATGCTGGCACTCGGCGTCATCTAGCTGGTCTCGGCCCGGGGTGCGTGCTCGCCTCGCGCTGCTGAGCGCGGGGGAGCGGGATCGGTGAGGTGAGCGCCACCTCTTCCGAGAAGTCGGCCGGCACGAGGCCCGCATGGCCGCGGTCGTCGTGCCGGTCGCGCTCGTCGCATTCGGCAGGCACGGGCGGCGGGTCGATGGCCGCGATCGCCGAGGTCGGGGCATCCGTGAATTGCAGCACCGTGCGCCAGCGGCGTTCGGGATGCCGCGTCAGCCGCATTCCGCGCGAGACGATGAGCCAGCCCAGGCCGATGAGCCCGGCCACGGCGGCCGCGATCGACGCGACCCCGAGCGCCCAGCGCGGGCCGAACGCGTCGGCGACGCCGCCAACGATCGGTGCGCCGAGCGGCGTGCCGCCCACGAGGATCGCCATGTACAACGCCATCACGCGGCCGCGCAGCACCGGTTCGGTCGTGGTCTGCACGTAGCCGTTCGCGGTGGTGAGGAGCGTCACGATGCTGAACCCGATGAGCACCGTCGAGGCGGCGAAGGTCCAGAACGTGGGCATCACGGCGGAGACGAGCGCTGCCACCGCGAGGAATCCCGAGGCGGAGATGATCACGCGCATGCGCGCCCGCTCGCGCCGCGCCGCGAGCAGGGCGCCCGTCAGCGAGCCGATCGCGAGGATCGACGAGAGCAGTCCGTACTCACCGGCGCCGCGACCGAACTCGACCGCCATCGTCGACGAGAAGATCGGGAAGTTCATGCCGAATGCGCCGACCAGGAAGACGATGATGAACACGATGACGAGGTCTGGCCGCTTGATCGCGTAGCGGAAGCCGGCGATGAACTGGCCGGGCGCACGTGCGGCGCGCGGTTCACGGATGAGCCGGTCACCGCCGAGCATCGCGAGCGCGCCGAGCATCGCGATGAAGGTCACCGCGTTGATGATGAAGACCCAGCCCGAACCGACGAGCACGATGAGGAACCCCGCGACGGCGGGGCCGATCAGGCGTGCGGTGTTGAACGACGCCGAGTTCAGTGCGACGGCGTTCGACATGTGCGAGCTCGAGACGAGGTCGGCGACGAACGTCTGGCGCACCGGCGTATCCACCGCGTTCACGATGCCGAGCAGCAACGCGAAGGCGTACAGATGCCAGAGTTCTGCCGCTCCTGAGAGGAGCAGCAGGCCGAGCCCGAGGCCGAGCACCATGAGCGAGCCCTGCGTGAACATCAGGGTCTTGCGGCGGTCGAAGCGGTCGGCGATGAGGCCCGTGATCGGCACGAGCAGCAACTGTGGCGCGAACTGCAGCGCCATCGTGATGCCGACGGCGAGCGCGTCGTTGTCGGTGAGCTCGGTGAGCACCACCCAGTTCTGCGCGGTGGCCTGCATCCACGTGCCGACATTCGAGACGAGCGCGCCGATGAACCAGATGCGGTAATTGCGCACGGCAAGGGAACGGAACATGGCACTCACTGGCTGGCGAGCCCCCTGAGGATCGTGGTCGCGGCAGCGAGCGTGGCGCGGTCTTCGGCCGAGAGTGTGGCGAGGCGCTTGGCGAGCCATGCGTCGCGGCGGCGGCGGGTCTCGCGAACGACGGCGTCGCCAGGCTCGGTCGTCGACACGAGCACCTTGCGACCGTCGTCGGGAGAGCCGGCGCGCACGACGTACCCCGAGTCGACGAGGCAGTTGACGGTGCGGTTCATCGACGGGGCGGTGACCCGCTCGAGCTCGGCGAGCCGACCGATCGTGAGAGGCCCCTCGACCGAGATCCAGGCCAGGGCCGAGAGCTGCGAGGCGCTCAGCTCGGCCTCGCTGCGCTCCTGCCGAAGCCGGCGGGCGAGCCGCATCACGGCGATGCGCAACTCCGAGCCCTGCTCGGCCAGCGGGCGACGGCGAGCGGATGCCGCGGCGGTCGGCCGTTCGGCCGTGGTGGTCTCTGCGGCATCGGTCATGATGCTTAGTGTAACAAATTAGGCAGGCTAACGATTCCTCGAGGCCGGATGAATCGGTCGGATCGGCCTCACGCCGAAGCGGCGCTCGCCCGGATACCCGGGAGAGCGCCGCAACGTCGACGAGCGATCACACGATCAGTCGCAGGTGAACCTCGCGTCGCCCCAGACGCCGTGGGCGCCGTTGATGCTGCCGGGTGCCTCGACGATGAGATCGACGTACTGCGCGCCGGTGAGGTCGACGTTCACCGACTCGGGCGCGAACCCGGGGGTGAAGGTGCGCGACTGGTACCGGTTGGTGCCGTCCGTGTCGACCTTGAAGATCACGTTGCCGCCGAACCCGTACTCGAGCCCGACCTCCGCG
>Ga0190265_10002691_pt1 | contig 11965 bp, 9 predicted proteins | sample Popmic124T_FD_133135 | JGI IMG/M metagenome (GOLD analysis project Ga0190265, IMG submission 133135) | Populus adjacent soil microbial communities from riparian zone of Indian Creek, Utah, USA - 124 T | ecosystem: Environmental > Terrestrial > Soil > Riparian zone | place: USA: Utah | collected... | reverse complement strand
CTTTATCTGCTGCGCTGGTACTGGTGGCGCATCAACGCGTGGAGCGAGATTGCCGCCATGGTGGTGTCGTTCGGCGTCGCGATCGGCTTTTTCGTGGCCGGCAGGATGGGCAGCGTGTTTCCGTCGAACACCGCCTTACTGGTCACGGTGTTTGCCACCACCGTCGCGTGGATTGCGACGACGCTCCTGACGCGCCCCGAAAGCGAAGAAACGCTCGTCAGCTTCTATCGCCTGATTCGTCCCGCCGGGCCCGGCTGGAAAATGATTGCCGCCAAGGCCGGCGTCGGCCCTTCGCCCGACAGCATCTCGCTGCAGCTGCTTGGCTGGGTGCTGGGCTGCACCTTTGTTTATGCCACGCTCTTCGGCGCCGGGAGCGCGTTGTACGGGCACACCGGCCAGGTGATCGTGTGGGGCTTCGTCTGGATAGTCAGCGGCGTCGGCCTGCTGCGTGTGTTCGCCTCCCTCTGGCGGAGTTAGAATGGGAGAGCCAGCCCACAACTAATCGGGGGATCACGTGACCAGACTTGCTCTTGGCCTCGCTCTTTCTGTGTTCGCCGCGCCGGCGTTCGCGCAAGCCATCGACTACCGGGTGCTCGCCACCTCGAAGACCTCGACGATGGAAAAGGAGATGAATGATGCCGGCGCGATGGGCTTCAAGTTCGTGACCGTGATGGGCGGCTCAACCGCCGGCGGCAATGAAGTGGTGGTGTTGATGCAGAAGGGCGGCGCCACGCCGGTAGGGCAGTACCGGTACAAGCTGCTGGCAACCTCGCGCACCAGCACCATGCAGCGCGAGATCTCCGACGCGTCGATGGATGGCTACGACTACGTGGGCCAGACGGTGTTCCAGAGCACGTTCGGGGGTGAGGAAATCGTGTCGCTGGTCGAGCGCGCGGCAGCGGCGACATCGCAGTTCGTTTACAAGCTCGTCGCCACCTCCCGCACCTCAACGCTGCAGAAGGAACTGAACCAGTTGGCAGGGGACGGTTACTCGGCGCTGGGAATGACCGTGGGCAAGACCGCGCTCGGCGGCAACGAGCTCGTGGTCATTGCGCGGAAGAAGAAGTAGGGCGATCCTCCAACAGCTCGATGCGCCCCCGGTGGTTGAGGAGTACCTGCTTCAGAACCTCGCGATCGGCCGCGCTCTCCTTTCGGATTGATTCCGTCGTCCGCCGCACCTCCTCGGTGAGCGCACTGACAACCTCGACAACGGTTTTGAGGTCACCACGCAGTGACTCGACACTGACGTCAATTTTGTTGTCGAGCGACTCGAGTTGCGCGCGAAGTTCGCGGTGTTCCGTGGTGTTGCCGTGGAAGCCCTCGGCCACCGTCGTTTCCAATCGCGCCAGGCGTTTAGCCACTTTCTCCACTGTGTCGGTCATCGTAGCATCGTCCTTCGAGGCCTGATCCCGCGAATACGATGCCGCATCGAAATTGGGCAATTCACGAACGTTCTCGCTTGAGTGACGAGTACGTATCGCAGATGTTGAGTACGAATCGAATCGCGCGTGCCGCACTTTGTGCGAGACTTCGCCGATGACATCAAAGGGATTTCGCCGCATCGCGCTCGGGATGGACGGCGCGGTCGAGGGCAGCCACATGAGCCATCCCGACTTCCGTGCCGCTAACGGAAAGATATTCGCGACTCTGACGGAAGACGAAACGCGTGGCATGGCGTCGCTCACACCCGACGAGCAGGCGGAATTCATGAAGCGCGCGCCGGCGACCTTCGTCCCCGCCGCTGGCGCATGGGGGCGTCAGGGTTCGACCATGATCGTTCTGGCGAAGGCTGACGAGGAGATGGTCGGTGAGGCGGTGACGCTTGCCTGGAAAAGGATCAGCGCTGGTCCGGCAGCGCGTGCGAAGGGGGCATCATCGAAGAGCACTCCGCGCAAAGCCTCACCGCGTGGAGGGCGAAAACGCCCGTCATAGTCAGCGTTTTTTCCGCTCCAGTGTCTGAACTCGCTTCGCATGATCTGAGAGGACCAGATCGTGGTCGGTAATCTTCGTGTTCCACTTGGTCGCGAGATCCCTGAGACGGCGATCGATCCCTTCGAGGGTTGCGCCGTAGCCCTCAGCCGAGAGCCTCACTTGAGCTTTCATTTCTTCCGCGTGGATCCTGAACTGGCCGACAAGGCGGCCCTCCGCCGCGGCGAACTGATCGGCGACAACCGTCGCCAGTTCCCTTTTCAGACGTTCGGCGAGCTCTTCGAGCTGCGGATCCATAACCGGACGACGATCCTCGCATCGTCCGGTCACGAACGCAATATGGCAGAAACTGAGATGCAGAGGACGGATAAGCCACAGGGACACCGAGACACAGAGCCTGACTGCGACGCTCTGCGTCTCTGTGTCTGTGGCTTTCTAGATAGAACTGGTCTTGCCGCCAAGAACGGCGACGACGCGATCGATGTCTTCGTGCGTGTTGAACACCGACACCGCAAGGCGAATCCGGTTTTCGTTGCCGACCACCGTGCCCACCACTTTGCCGGCCTGCAGCATCTTCGAAGTGGCCGGCGCGTCCTTCAACTCGAACGCCACGGTCGGCGTTTCGGTGTCACGAGGCGTCAGCGCCTTGTAGCCAAGCGGCGGCAGTTCGTTCTGCAGGCGATCGGTCAGCTGCTTTGCGTGCGTGCGGATGTTGGTGAGGCCGCACTTGTTGACGTAGTCGATGCCCGCGTTCACGCAGGCGGCGAGCACTACGGGGATGCCGCCGGTCTCGTATCGCGCCGCGCCGGGCATGGGCTCCCACGACAACTGCGCGCGGTTGAAGTTCGACACCTGCCGATGCCCATAGCGCGTGGTCGGGAGCACCGTGCCTTGCAGATCTTCGCGGACGTAGAGGAAGCCGATGCCGCGTTCGCCCATCAGCCACTTGTAGGTGCCGGATGAAGCGAAATCGATCCCAAGCGCCTTGACGTCCACCGGCACCGCGCCCACGGCCTGGATGATGTCGGCGAACACCAGCGCCCCGCGCGCATGCGCAATCGCGCTCACGGACCTGGCGTCGTGCATGAAGCCGTTGACGTTCGACACCAGCGCGATCGACACGAGCCTGGTGTTCTTGTCGATTGCCTTCGCCATGTCTTCCGGATCGATCTTCCAGTTCTTGTGCTTGACGATGCGAAGCTCGACGCCTTTCTTCTCCAGCTCCTTATACATGTAGAGGGAGCTGGTGAAGTGGAGCTCGTCGATGACAATGTTGGAGCCCCCCTGCTTCGCGAGGTCGAGCCCCATGACGACGATGTTTTCGCCGTCGGAGGTGTTGGCGGTGTAGGCAATCTCCGCGGCCCTGGCGTTGATCAGCGCGCCGAACTTCGCCTTGAGCTCTTCCTGCTGGCGCCCGCCGAAGTCCGCGCGACCCTCGCCCGGTCCGAACAGGCGATGGTCGATCATCTGCTTCATGGCATTGGCGGCGAACGTGCCCACCGGATGCAGCGCCGCCGAGTTCAGATAGGTGTCACGAGCAACGGACGGAAAGTCCGCTCGCACCGAGGCAGGGAAGACTCCGGGACGGGCTGTCGGTTGGGTGGCAGCGAACAGAGGTTTCGCCGCGATCGCGAGCGAACCGGCACCAACGAGGAACTCGCGTCGATTCATAACGCCTCCAGAACCCGAACCCCGATCGAACCAAACCCCTGGAACCCGTGGAACCCTGGAACCCTTTGGAACCCCTGTCCTAAGTCAGATCTCTAGTGGCCCACATGAATGCTTGCACGTCCATCATGTCTTTCGCTCCGAGCGGAGCGAGCTTCTCGAGCAACTGGGCGGCCATCCGCAACGTGAAGTCGTAGGTTTCCCAGTTCGGCGCCGAATCATATTTCAGGTCGTAGGACATGCGCGCGGCCATCAACTCGGTGTTGGTCGGCTTCAGCGCGAGATACCGCTTCGGGTCGGCGACAAACGGCAACAGCGTGACGATCGGCCACGTGAACACCTTGCCGCCATCGGCCGGCAGCTGGCCAACGGCTTCCGCCATGGCCTTGAACGTCGGCATGCCGGGGTTCGAGACGAACGCGAGCGTGAAGCCGAGCACCTTGGTGGCCGACTCGTCGCCCTTCACGAACGCCTTGTGCACGGCCTTCACTTCGAATGGCGACAGGATGTTGGTGGCGCGATAGATGCCGTCGAGCGCGCTGGCGATCTCGGCGTGCTTGCCCTCGTCCACCATCGCCGCGCCGCGGCCCTCGCCGAAGTTGGCGGTGAACACTTCCTGTGCCGCGCGCTTGTTGCGGAGATCGCTGTCGACGAATTTCTCGTCGGCAAACTTCCCCGGATACGTCTGCTCGAACCACGCGATGGTGTCCTCGAGCGGATTCTGGATGTCCTTGACCTTCCGCTTCGAGACCTTGCGCGGCTTGGCCGGTCCGGTCTCGATCCCATCGAGCTCCGGATCGCTCTGCACGCTCGACTTGGTCAGCTGCGACGCGTCTTCACGCAGCTTGCGCTGCGGGCCTTGCGGAGAATTGCTCAATGCCGGAAAGTGGATGATGGCGTAGGGGGAGACGATCTCGATCACTTTGCCGCGCTTCCAAACAGTGTGCTCGACGAGCACACCGACATCGTTCGGGGTCAAAACCATCCGCCTATCTTATGCTGACGGGGGGTGATTCTTGCCGGGAAGTGATCCTGGTCGGGAAGTGATCCTGGCCGGGAAGTGATACTTGTCGGGAAGTGATACTTGTCGGGAAGTGATACTTGTCGGGAAGTGATACTTGTCGGGAAGAAGCGCTTGTCACCTCCGTGTCCTCCGTCCTTCGCCGTGTCCCGGAAAATCATTACAAACGTTTGACAATTTCTTAGCATCTCGCCGCATTGCACCGGAAGTACAACAGTGCCATGAAGGTTCGATGCACCGTCGTTGTGCTGTGCTTGGTCGCTATCGCCGCGCCGGCGGCACAGGAAGTACGGCGAGGTTCGCCGCCGCCTGAAGTGCGCGCGGTGTTCGATGCCCTGCTTGGCGCGTTGAACGGCGGCAGCGCCGACGCCTGGGAGGCCTTTGCGCAAGCGCGGTTCTCGCCGGCGTTCTTGCAACGCCAGTCGCGCGACGAGCGCGCGCAACTCTACCACCAGCTGGTGGCCAGGTTCGGCACGGTCGCCATCGAAGGAGTCAGACGCGAGGGACCGGATGCGCCGCTGCAGATGAACGTCAAGGGGTCAAAGGCCACCGGCGTAATTCTGCTGTCGCTGGACGCTGGTTCGCCGCCGCGGATCGACGACCTGAAACTGGCACCAGACGCGCCGGCGAGTGCCGCTGCGGGTGGGACGGCGCCGCCGATCAATTCCTCGATGACCTCGGTTGAGATCGATCGCGGTCTCGACGGCTATTTCGCCAGGCTCGCGGCAGACGACACGTTCTCGGGCGTGGCGCTCGTGGCGAGAAACGGCGTGCCCGTGTTCTTCAGGGCCTATGGTCTCGCCGACCGCGAGAAGAAGATCGCCAACACCATCCGCACGCGTTTCAATCTCGGCTCCATCAACAAGGCGTTCACCCAGGTGGCGATTCACCAGCTGGTGGCGGCGGGCAAGCTGACCTACTCCGACACGCTCGGGAAGTTCTTTCCTGACTATCCCCAGGAGACCACCCGCTCCGCCACCATCGAGCAGCTGCTCGGTCATCGCGCCGGCTTGTCGGACTTCTTCGGTGCCGAGTTCGACCGCGCTCCGAAGGCGCAGTTCGCGTCAAACGCCGACTACTTCCGCTTCGTCGGCAGCCGGCCGCCGGCGTTCGCGCCAGGCGCGCGGGAGCAATACTGCAACGGCTGCTACATCGCCCTCGGCGCCATCGTCGAACGCGCCTCAGGGATGCCGTATGAGAAGTACGTCGCCGACCAGGTCTTTGCGCGCGCCGAGATGACCAGCACCGGCTATCCGCGTAGCGATCGCCCGGAGGCCGACATCGCACAGGGCTACACCCGCCGCGGCGGTAGCGGCGCGCTGGTCAACAACCTCGCCATGCACGGCGTCACCGGCAGCGCTGCCGGCGGCGGCTATTCCACCGCGCTCGATCTGCTGACGTACGTGAAGGGGGTGCGCGCCGGCAAGTTCCCAGGCACCAGCGGCGAGATGGGCATCGGCGGCGGCGCACCAGGCATCAACGCCATCGTCGAGACCCGCGGCGAATGGACGGTGATCGTGCTGGCGAATCTTGATCCGCCCGCGGCTGGCCAGGTCGGAATCGCCATCGCCGACGCGCTCGACAGGTAATAAACACGAAGATACCGTGATGGAAATCAAGCACGTACGACGCGAACGTCGTACGTGCTTGATTTCCATCACGGTATCTTCGTGTTAAATCCGCGATCAGAAGCGAAACAGACGCGTGGCCTTGACGACGAACGTGCGATTCTGCAGCCCAGGGAATCGGTCGCCGATGCGCGTGTCGCGGCCGTCGCTATAGACGACGAAGAAGTCGCTGCCAGGACGGTACTCCCACCGGAAGCGCACGCTCGAGCCGAGCGAGGAACCGGTGGAGTTGTATTGCACGAGCGCGCTCACCGCCATTTGCGGCGAGAACATGTAGGACGCGCGCGTGCTGAGCACGCTCGTGGTGAACGAACGCTCCGCGCCGCCGGCCGTCAACGACGGCAGCGAGATCCAGTTGACCGTGATCCCGGGTTCGAGATTGAAGCGGTGGGAGAGCTCGACATAGCCGCGATAGCCGGCTTCCGTGTTGGTTCCGCCGTAGAAGCTGCCGGTGCCCCCGGAAATGGTGCCGGACACGCGCCGCTGCGTGCCGAGCACGTAGCTGGCGCGGACATCGCCGAACGAATAGGCGCCTTCCGGGATCGGCTGCCCAGGGACGACGTTGAATGGCCCGCGCAGGAACTCGTAGTTGCGCGAGTAGTCGATGCCCACCTGGTCGTTGCCGCGCAGCTCGGCGCGGTACGACACCACCGCTTCCCGCGTTTCGAGCACGCCGTCATCGCTGCCGGTGATGTAGTCGAGCTCGGCCTCCAGCGCATGACGCCGGATGGGCCCGGAGGCCGGGCGCGGACTGAACCGCCCGCCGGCGTAATTGCGGCGAAACGCCGATCGACGCAGGAAACCAATCTGCGGATCGAACCGCGAGCCGACCAGGAGGTGCTCGTACCTGACGCCATACCGGTCCGGCGCGTACTCCACTTCACCTCGATAGCTGGCCCGCTGGTGCACCGTCGCCGGCGCGAATAATGCCAGCGATCGTTCATCGCGCTCGCTGTGCGACTGCGTGTAGTAACCGGTCACGGTAAGGTCGTTGCCGAACCAGAAGTTCCCGTCGGCGCCGAACGCCGTATTCGCCAACCCGCCGTTCGGCCTCCGGTGGGTCAGGATCATGCCGACATTGCTCCTGCGCAACACGTCGCGCCGCACGCGAATCACCGAGAAGTTGTTGCCCGCGATCTCGGTGTCGTCGACGTCGTCGGTCTGAATGTTCAGCAGCCCCACCGCGAACTTCCCGACCCGCCCGGCCACGCGGCCGCCGGCGAGGATCGGCACTTCGCGCCCGCCATCGAGTCCGATGCGGCGCGAATAGAACACCACCGGTGTGAGCCCGCCGCCGCGCTGCTCGCCGCCGAAGCTGAACAACCCCTGCCCTTCGAGGAAGAACTCGCGCTTCTCGGGGAAGAACAGGCTGAACCGGGTCAGGTTGACCTGCTGCTGGTCTTCTTCCACCTGCGCGAAGTCGGTACGGTAGGTGAAGTCGGCGACCAGGCTGTTGGTCAGGCTGTACTTCACGTCGACGCCGGCGTCGGCGGTGGCGTCGTTGCGGAACGGAGTTGGCCCGGACAGGTTGGTGGTGCTGGCCGCGATCGCGTACGGCTTCACATCGATCGGCCGCCGCAGCGACGGCACTTCCACCCCGACGAGGGTGGCCATGATGTCGAACTTGTACATCGCGCGCGTGCCCGCGGATGCGGGAATCGGCGCGATCGAGACGTGTTCGTTCTTCCAGCGGATCAGGCGCCGAAGGTTGAACCCCCAGACCTGCGCACCGCTGTTCCTGAACCGCAGTGACGCGTAGGGGATGGCAAACTCCATCGACCACCCGTCCGCCAGGATCCTCGACCGCGTGCTCCAGATGGTGTTCCAGTCCTGGTTGTTGCTGCGCTCGTCCTGCACTTCCTGGTCGCGCTGCGCGCCGAGCGCGTTGGTCTGGAAGAACACGCCGCCGCGGCGGGTGTAGAGCGGATCGATGCTGATGCTGATGTTGTCGTTCTGGTAAGTGTTGAAGTTGTCGCGCCGCAGCTCGTTGGCCACGAGGCGGCCGGGCTCGGTGTCATACGACCGCACCGAGACATAGAAGTGCTGATCGTCATAGAACAGCCAGACCAGCGTTTTCTCGGTGGTCGCGGCGCCTTCGTCCGGCTCCTGCTGGACGAAGTGATCGATCGGCGTCACGCTCGCATAGAACGGCTCGTCGAGATCGCCGTCGAGCTCGAGCGCCGACTGCAGCCGCGTGGCCCGCAACGTGATGCGCCCGCGATCGTCCTTGGCGAACACGGCCGGCGCCGCCGGCGGTGGGGGGCCGAGGATTTCGATGCTCTGGGCCGAAGCTAGCGCAGGAACAAGTGCAAGTAGAACCAGTATTAAACGACGGAACACAGACCGACGATCTTACTGTCGTTCGGCCGGAACCCGTTGATTGTGAAGACCTTGTTAAATGGCCCACGGACGCGAACCACGGAGAACACTGAGCAACGGAGAATTTTGATCAAAAATACTCCGCGTGCTCCGTGCCCCCCGTGGTTAACGGCCGTGGCCGCAACAATTCAGCGAATCGTGAGAACTTTGTGAAGACTTCAGCGGCTCCTCTGCCTAGGCTTGTCGGTCGAGGGTAGGGAATGTCTGAGCAGACCAAGCGCCAACAGCTCGAAATCCACTTGATGCGCCGCGCCTTTGCGGACCCCGAATTCAGGGACGATTTGCTGAAAGACCCCAAGGCCGTCATCGAGAAAGAGATCGGCCTGAAGTTCCCGGAGGCCCTCACGGTGACCGTCCACGAAGAAAAACTCAACCAGCTGCACGTCGTCCTGCCGGTGGACCTCGCGTTCAACGACGAAGCCATCCCGAACTGGCGCAAAACTGAGAAGGTCCCCAAGCCTCACGGCCCCAGTCACTGAAGGGTTTTTCCGCTCTTTGTCGCTTTAGTAGATAGAGGGCACCATGCTTCAATTCCGGCCCGAGGTCTCCCCAATTCCGCCCGGCCAGCTGCCATCCGAAACGGACCAGCCGAAGGCGGCTCCGTTCAAGGCGGATGCGGAGGTGTTCGAGTTCGGGCCCTTCCGGCTCGACGCCGCCACGCCCGCGCTGTATCTCGAGGACGACTTTGTGGCCCTGACGCCGAAGGCGCTGGAGACCCTGTGTGTGCTCGTCGAGGGCGCCGGGCGCCTGGTCACCAAGGACGAAATCCTGCAGCGCGTGTGGCCGGATGCCTTCGTTGAAGAGGGCAGCATTGCCAACAACATCTCGGCCCTGCGCAAGGCCTTGAATCCCTGCTTCGAGGGTGTTGGTCCGATTGCCACCATCGCGCGCCGCGGCTACCGCTTCACCGCGCCGGTGCAGTTGCGCAAGATGCAGCCGCAGATTGTGCTCATCGCGGACTCAGTAAAGCATGCGAAGCCGATCGCAGCGATTCGAGCAACCGTCGAGACACGATCCCCCGTAGAAACACGATCCGCTGTGGCCGTCTCGGCGATGCCGCATCGGGCCGATGCGGCGGAGGCGGACCAATTCAAACGAACCGCTCTTGCAGCGATCATGGTCGCAGTCATCGTCGGCGTGATCGGATTTGCCGCGGTCATGCAGGTCTCGGCAATCAATCAATCAGCCGCGCCGGTCATCCGCCGATCGGTGGCCGTCCTGCCGATGAAGAACCTGTCGGGCGAGGCCGCGCACAACTGGCTGCGCCTGGCGCTCGCCGAAACCATCAGCGCCGAGCTCGCCGGCGGCAACCAGTTCCGCGTCGTCTCGGGAGAGAACGTCGTCCGCATGCAGCAGGAGCTCGCCCCGCCGGCCGGCGTCGGCTTGACGCGCAAGCAGCTGGACGAAATTGGCCGCGACCTGGGCAGCGATCTGATCCTTACCGGCAACTATCTCGTCGTCGGCGGCAAGATGCGCATCGACGTGCGGCTGGACGAAGTGGCCACCGGCGATGCGATTGCCTCGGCGAGCATCACCGATACCTCCGATCGATTCCTGGGTATCGTGGCGCGCGCCGGAGCCGAATTGCGGTTGGCGCTTGGCGTCGATCCGCAGCCGGCCGGCTACGCCACGGCGGTGCGGGCCGCGTTCGCGGCCGGTCCGGATGCGCTGCGCAACTACTTCGAGGGCCTCGAGGCGCTGCGGCTGCGCGATGGCCCGAAGGCGCGCGAGCTGCTCACCGCCGCGGTCGGCGTCGACGGCAACTTTGCGCTGGCCCATGCGGCGCTGTCCACCACGTGGCGGCTGCTCGGCTACGACAAGCGCGGCGCCGGAGCGGCACAGCGCGCCCTGGATCTTTCCGGGCAGCTATCGAGCGAGGGCCGCGCGAGCGTCGAAGCGCAGTTTCACGAGGCTACCGCGTCGTGGCCGAAAGCCATCGCGCTCTACCAGGCGTTGTGGAAGCAGTATCCCGACAACATCGAGTACGGGTTGAAGCTTGGCAATGCGCAGTGGCTCGGCGGCCGGTCGGCCGACACGTTGACCACCATCGCGGAGTTGCGCGCGATGCCGGAGCGCGACAGCCGCGATTCGCGCATCGATCTGCTCGAAGCCAGCGCCGCCGACACGCTCAACGACTATCCGCGTGCCAGCGCGGCCGCGGCGAGGGCGGCGGACAAAGCCAAAGCGGCAAACGCGAAATTAATGCTGGCCCGGGCGCGCACCAAGCAGGGCATCTACGCCCTGCGCGTCGGGAAACGGGATGAGGCGATGGCGTACCTTGTCGAAGCCGAGTCCCTGTTTGCCGCCCTCGGAGAGATCGGCGGTGTCGCGGACGTGGTGCGCTGGCAGGGTTCCGCGGCGTTCGATGCCGGCCGCTACGACGATGCGGCCGCGGCGCATGAGCGGGCCTTGAAGATGGTGGCGCCGCTCAATTACGTCCGGCTGGCCACCGAGCTGCAGCTCAACCTGGCCGATGTGGCGAGGCTGCGCGGCGATCTCGGCCGCGCCATCACGCTGGCGGAATCGGCGCTCGCGTCCGCGCGGGAAGCCGACCATCAGTCGGCGCAGGCCCGCGCGCTGATCACGCTGGCTACCCCGCTGCGCCTGCGCGGCGATCTTGCCGGCGCTCGCGACGCCTACCAGCGGGCGGCGGAGATGCTTGGCGCCATCGGCGAAGTGCGCAATCAGAACATCGCCCTCAACAACATCGCGGTGATTGATTTCCTGACCGGCGACCTGCCGCGCGCCCGCCAGAGCTTCGAGACCGTGCTGGCCTACGATCGCAAGATCGGCAACAACGCCGGCCTGGCGCTGCGGCTGAATAACATCTCGCGCATCCGCGTGCTGCAGGACGAGCTCGCCGAGGCGGAGCAGTTGAACGCGGAAGAATGCCGCCTGCAGGAATCGCTCAAGGCGGTTGCCAATCTCGCGTGGTGCCGCACGCGCCTGGCGGATATTTATCTCGAGCGCGGCCGCAGGGATGATGCGCAGGCGCTGGCCGCTCCGATCGTCGTCAAGGATTTCGGATCGTCGGTGATGGCGCCGATCTACCTGGCCCGTTTCGCCCGGCTGCAGCTCGGGCTCGGTCATGTTGATGCCGCGGCCATCGCGATAGCCGCGGCTGAGAAAGTGCAGGCTGCCGGCGCGGTGGTCGAGGAGCAGGCCATTCACGTGGCGGTGATTCGCGCCGAGGTCGAGGCGGCGCAGGGGAAGCGGACCGCCGCGATCGCCCGGCTCACCCGAGCCATTAGCGACGCCGATCGCAGTGGCCTCACCACCTGGTGGCTCGACGCGCGGCTGGTGTTATCGCGCCTGGATCCGCGGGAAGCGGCCGAAACCG
>Ga0190265_10002690_pt1 | contig 11966 bp, 13 predicted proteins | sample Popmic124T_FD_133135 | JGI IMG/M metagenome (GOLD analysis project Ga0190265, IMG submission 133135) | Populus adjacent soil microbial communities from riparian zone of Indian Creek, Utah, USA - 124 T | ecosystem: Environmental > Terrestrial > Soil > Riparian zone | place: USA: Utah | collected... | reverse complement strand
CGCAGCTCCGGATCGGCCACCTCCCTCAGCGACTCCCCCAGCTCAGCCGACAATGGCAGGAGCGAGGACGGAGCCGGGCGCGCCCTCGCCTTCTCCGCATGAACCAGTCCTTGCCGGATGCTGATCCGCTCGACCGCCGGATAGCCGAAGAAGGAATTGACCCGCTCCGCAATTGCCGGCGCGACATGCTGCATCATCGTTGCGTGCGCGCCTTCGACGACCAAAGTGAGCGTTCCGCCGCTCTTCTTGCCGGGCGGGAAGCGGATCGATTCGGGCGAGGAGACGGCGGCGTAGCGGGTGCCGACGATCTCGCTCCAGCGGCTGACGATCGAGGACTGGACGAAGCCGAAGCGGCGAAATGCCGCGCCGCCGGCCTGGGGCAGCAGATCGGAAACCGCGCGCGCGCGCTTCGAGCGCGCCGGCGGCGGCGCCGCTTTCTTCTTCGTCCCCACGGGTTTCGTCACTTTGTTTTCCACTCTTGGCCTCAGCATGGCATAGGCGGCCCATGCCCGTCGATGCTCGGCAAGCTCTTTTGTGTTGGTATTTTGTGGATAAGCGCGCGCTGCCTTGGCGCGCCGAGCCGGGCGAACGCGCCGAGCCCTATCGGGTCTGGCTCTCCGAGGTGATGCTGCAGCAGACCACGGTCGCGGCGGTGAAACCCTTTTTCGAGAGGTTCACCCGGCGCTGGCCCACGGTCGAGGCGCTGGCGGCCGCTCCCGAGGCCGAGATCATGGCCGCCTGGGCCGGGCTCGGCTATTACGCCCGCGCCCGCAATCTGATCGCCTGCGCCCGCGCCGTCGCGCACGAATATGGCGGGCGCTTCCCCGACTCCGAGGCCGCGCTGCTGAAACTTCCCGGCATCGGCGCCTATACCGCCGCCGCGATCGCCGCGATCGCCTTCGGCCGGCGCGCGGTGGTCGTCGACGGCAATGTCGAGCGGGTGATCGCCCGGCTCCACGCGCTGGCCGAGCCGCTGCCGGCCGCGCGGCGGCGCATTCGCGGCCATGTCGACGCGATGACCCCAAACGAAGGCGCCGGCGACTTCGCCCAGGCGATGATGGATCTGGGCGCGATGATCTGCACGCCGCGAAATCCCGATTGCGGCCGCTGCCCCCTGCGCGCCTGGTGCGCCGCTTATGCCGAGGGAAATCCGGAGCGCTACCCGAACAAACCCCCCAAAGCCGCAAGACCCCGCCGCGGCGGCGTCGCTTATTGGCTCGAACATGACGGCCACGTCTTGCTCGTCCGCCGCGCCGAAAGGGGGCTGCTCGGCGGCATGCTGGCGCTCCCGACCGACCAGCCGGCCGAGGCCGACTGGCGCGCGGCCGGCACCGTCGATCACGTCTTCACCCATTTCGCGCTGACCATGGAATTGAAATGCGCGCGGACCAACGAGCGGACGGAGGGCCTATGGTGGCCCGTCGAGCGAATGGAGGAGGCCGGCCTGCCGACCCTGTTCGCCAAGCTTGCGGCGCGCGGCGCGGCCTGGAGGGAGGCGGCATGAAATATCTTTGGCTCCTGCTGCTCCTCCTCGCCACCCCGGCCGCGGCGCAGACCGTCGAGCGGAGCTACGGCCCCGGCCCGCGCCAGCGGCTCGATTTCACCCCGGCCGAGCGGGCCGATGCGCCCTTGGTAATGTTCATCCATGGCGGCGCCTGGAGCTTCGGCGACAAGCGCATCGCCGCGCACATGGCGCGCCATTTCCACGCCCGGGGCTACGCCTTCGCGTCGGTCAACTACCGGCTCGTGCCTGACGCCACGGTCGAGCAGCAGGCATTCGATGTCGCCACCGCGCTTGCCGACCTGGCCCGCGCGGGCCAGCCGGCCATACTGATCGGCCACAGCGCCGGCGCCCATCTCGCCGCTTTGGTCGGCACCGATCCGCGCTATCTCGCCGCCCATGGCATGCCCTTGTCGGCGATCCGGGGAATCGTGCTGCTCGACGGCGCCGGCTACGACGTCCCGCGGCAGATCGAGGCCGCCGGCCCGCTGCTGCGGCGCATGTACCTGCGCGCGTTCCGCGGCGATCCCGCGATGCAGCGGATGCTCTCGCCGATCAGCCACACGGCGGCGCCCAATGCGGCCGAATTCCTGATCCTCCACGTCGCCTCGCGCCCCGATTCGCGCGCCCAGTCGGAAGCGCTCGCCGCCGCGCTCGCCGCCGCGGGTACGTCCGCCACGGTCGCCGCCGTCGAGGGCAGCCACGGCTCTATCTTCCGCCAGTTCGGCCAGCCCGGCCACACCGCCACCGCCCTCACCGACGCGTTCACGGCCCGGATCTTCGGAAGCCGTCGATGACGGGCTTCACCGGCCACGGCCTCGACCGCGCGGATCATCTGCGGCTCGATCCCGAGAGGCTGGCGGCGATGGCGGCGAGCCCCGGAGCGCGGCTGCTGCGGCTCGACGCACTCGATCCGGTGCTCGAGCCGGAGGGCCGTCTCGCCTGGGCGCCGCTCGACGGGGTGCAGGGCGAGCTGCTGTTCCTCGGCCTCGACGGCGAAACGCCCCTGTTCGCGCCGCTGCTGAGGCTCGAAGCGCTGGGCCAGCGGGCCTGGTCGGTGTTCCGGCTGCTGGCGATGATGAGCGCGAAGGATGCGGCGATCTGGGCGGCGGCGCGATCCCTGAACGAATGGCACAACCGCCACGCCTTTTGCGGCATTTGCGGTGCAGCGACCGCCGCCTATCGCGCGGGCTGGGGCCGCAAATGCCCGTCCTGCGCGGCCGAGCATTTTCCGCGCGTCGATCCGGTGGTGATCATGCTCGCCGAGCACGACGGACGCGTGCTGGTCGCGCGCCAGCCTCAATATCCGCAAGGACGCTATTCGGCGCTGGCCGGCTTCGTCGAGCCCGGCGAGTCGATCGAGGAGGCGGTGGCGCGCGAGCTGATGGAGGAAGCGGGCGTCGCCGTCTCCAACGTCCGCTACGTGGCGAGCCAGCCCTGGCCCTTCCCCGGCTCACTGATGATCGCGTGCCTGGCCGAGGCGCAATCGGACGCGCTCACGCTCGACGGCGCAGAGCTCGAGCACGGTTTCTGGGTCGACCGCGCCGGCGTCCTCGCCGCTTTGGCGGGCGAGCCGGACGCGCCTTTTCTCGCGCCGCCGCCTTTTGCCATTGCCAACACGCTGCTGACCCGCTGGAGTGAGACCACGGCACAAGGAGAACGGACATGAAGCGCGCAATTCTTCTGACGGCGGCCGCGGCGACGCTCGCGCTCGGCGGCTGCATGTCGTCCGGCCCGGGCAACCAGCGCGCCGACCTGCAGGTGACGCTGACCGGGATCCAGGAGGTGCCGGGGCCGGGCGATCCCGACGGCAGCGGCACCGTCCAGCTGCGCATCATCCCGGGCGACGGCCAGGTCTGCTGGAATCTCTATGCGCGCAGCATCGATCGGGCGACGGCGGCGCACATCCACCGCGGCGGCGCCGGCCTGGCGGGGCCACCGGTCGTCACCCTCACCACGCCCGACGCGCTGGGACGCAGCGAGGGCTGTGCCACCGTCGACGTCGGCCTGGCCCGCGAGATCGTGATGCGGTCCCACGATTTCTACGTCAACGTCCACACCGACGCGCACCCCGCCGGCGCGATCCGCGGCCAGATGCGCGGCGGGCCGCGACCGCGCGAGCGCGGGGTGGACGTTACGCCCCGCTCGACGACGCCGGGCGCGACCTAGGCTTGGATTTCGGCTTGGCGGCGGGCTTCGGCTTCGCCGCCGACGCCTTGGCCTTCGGCTTGGCCTTGGGCTTGGCTTTCGGCGCGGCCTGCGGCTCGGGCTGGGGATCGTCCTTGTCCTTGCGCGCCTCGCGCAGCCCCTCTTCGAGGCCCTGCAGAAAGGTGCGCAGCCCATCGGCCGCCGCCTTGCGGATCGCCTCACCGAGCCTCGCGCCGTCGATATGGACCTTGTGCTCGTGGCAGCCCGAAAAGCCCTCCCAGCGGAAGCGGCGCTCTCCGCCGCCCTCGCCGTCGCTTCCGCCGCGTTCGCGACGCACCCGGCCGGCGGCCGCCATCGCCGCGGACGCGAAATCGCGAACGAACGGGTCGGCCGCCGCCCGCACCGCCTGCTTCGCCCGCTTGCGGGCCTTCTTCGACATCTTCAGGCTGATAGTCCTGGGGATCCTGCTCATGGTTCGTCCTCCTGTGTATTAGTATAATAACACAGCGAGGCGTCTTCAAGAGGTGGGATGAATCAGCCCGATGCGCCGGGCGCGCGGGCCCTCGGCTTGCGGGGGTTCGCCGCCGCCTTGGCCTTCGCCGGCGCCTTCGGCCTCGCCGGCCTGGCAGGGCGCGCGGCCTTGGTCGTTTCCTCGAACCCTTCGAGGAAGCGGCGCGCGCCTTCGGCCGCGGCGGCGCGGACCACTTCGCCGAGATCGAGCGTGGCGAGGCTCGCCTTGCGCTTCGGCTGGCCCTGCATGGAGCGGAGAGCCTGCTCGGCGGCCAGGGTCAGGCCGGCGACGGCGAGATCGCGCACCGCGCCCGATCCGGTCAGCTTCAGCGCCTTCTTCGCCTCCCTGCGCAGCTTTCCCGGCACTTTCACGCCGCCGACCTTCTTCGGCAGTTTCGCTTTCGCCATGCTCATTCTCCTCGTGTCCGGCCGGTCATAGCTCAGAAGCGCAGCGGCTTCACCTTCTTCACGCCCGGCAGCGCCTCGAGCCGCCCGACCAGGGCCTGGTCGATGTGCGAATCGACCGAAACCAAAGCCACCGCCTCGCCGCCCGCCTCGCGCCGACCGAGATGAAAGGTGCCGATATTGACGTCGGCCTCGCCGAGCATCGTCCCGAGCCGGCCGATGAAACCCGGCGCGTCCTCGTTGACGATATAGATCATCTCGCCGGTCAGCTCGGCCTCGATCGCGATCCCGAACATGTCGACCACCCGGGGCGCGGAATTGCCGAACAGGGTTCCGGCGACCGAGCGCGGCCCGTCGGGCGTCTCGGCGGTGACCCGCACCAAAGTGTGGTAGTCGCCCTCGCGGTCGTGGCGGATCTCGCGCACGTCGAGGCCGCGCTCCTTCGCCAGCACCGGCGCGTTCACCATGTTGACCGTGTCCGAATAGACCCGCATCAGCCCGGCCAGCACCGCGCCGGTGATCGGCTTCTGGTTCAATTGCGCCGCCGCGCCCTCGACCTCGACCGAGACGCCGCTGATCCTGATCCCCTCGACCTGGCCGACGAGGCTGCCGAGCCGCTCGGCCAGCTCCATATAGGGCCTGAGGCGCGGCGCCTCCTCGGCGGTCAGCGAGGGCATGTTGAGCGCGTTCGAGACGCCGCCGCGGATCAGGAAGTCCGCCATCTGCTCGGCGACCTGGACCGCGACCTTGGCCTGCGCCTCGGTGGTCGAGGCGCCGAGATGCGGCGTCGCTACCAGCCCGGGCGCGCCGAACAGGGGATTGTCGGTCGCCGGCTCGGTCACGAACACGTCGAGCGCCGCGCCCGCGACATGGCCGCTGTCGAGCGCCTCCCGGAGCGCCGCCTCGTCGATCAGCCCGCCGCGCGCGCAATTGACGATCCGCACGCCTTTCTTGGTCCTGGCGAGGTTGTCGCGCGAAAGGATGTCGCGGGTCTGGTCGGTCAGCGGGGTGTGCAGGGTGATGAAGTCGGCGCGGCGCAGCAATTCGTCGAGCTCGACCTTCTCGACGCCGAGCTCCAGCGCCCGCTCGGGCGTCAGGAAGGGATCGAAAGCGACCACCTTCATCCTGAGACCGATCGCGCGGTCGGCGACGATCGAGCCGACATTGCCGCAGCCGATCAGGCCGAGAATCTTGGAGGTGAGCTCGACCCCCATGAAGCGGTTCTTCTCCCACTTGCCCGCCTGGGTGGAGAGGTCGGCCGCGGGCAGCTCACGGGCGAGCGCGAACATCAGCGCGACCGCATGCTCGGCGGTGGTGATCGAATTGCCGAACGGAGTGTTCATCACCACCACGCCGCGCGCGGTCGCCGCCGGGATGTCGACATTGTCGACCCCGATCCCGGCCCGCCCGACCACCTTCAGATTCACCGCCGCGTCGAGCAGATCGGCGGTGACGCGGGTCGCCGAACGGATGGCGAGCCCGTCATAAAGGCCGATCACCGCCTTCAGCTCGTCCTTGGTAAGGTCCGATCTCTCGTCCACCTCGACTCCATTGGCGCGAAACGTCTCCGCGGCCCTGGGATCCATCGGATCGGCGATCAAAACTCTCGGCATCATATCTTCCTTCGTTCCCCGGCGAAGGCCGGGGTCCAGTCTGGGCACCGGCCTGCGCCGGCGAATTATTCGGAAGCCGCCTCCCGCCAGGCCCAGTCGAGCCACGGCCCGAGCGCCTCGATATCGTCCGTGTCGACGGTCGCGCCGCACCAGATGCGCAGCCCCGGCGGGGCGTCGCGATAGGCGGCGATGTCGTAGGCGGCGCCCTCCAGCTCGAGCAGCGAATCGATCCGCTTGCCGAGCGCCCGGCCCTCTTCCTCGCTCAAGCTTTCGTCGGCGAACTTCAGGCAGAGGCTGGTGTTGCTGCGCGTCGCCGGATCGGCGGCGAGATGCGCGATCCACGGCGTCCGCTCGACCCAGTCCGACAGCGCCGCCGCATTGGCGTCGGCGCGCGCGATCAACGTGCCGAGCCCGCCCTGCAGCTCGGCCCATTCGAGCGCCCACAGATAGTCTTCGAGGGCGAGCATCGACGGCGTGTTGATCGTCTCGCCCCGAAACACGCCTTCGATCAGCGCGCCCCCTTTGGTCAGACGGAAGATCTTCGGCAGCGGCCACGCCGGTACATAGCTTTCGAGCCGCTCGACAGCGCGCGGCCCCAGGATCAGCATGCCGTGCGCGCCCTCGCCGCCCAGCACCTTCTGCCAGGAGAAGGTGACGACATCGAGCTTGTCCCAGGGCAGGTCGACCGCGAACGCCGCCGAGGTCGCGTCGCAGATTGTCAGCCCGGTCCGGTCGGCTGCGATCCACTCCCCGTCCGGCACGCGCACACCCGAGGTGGTGCCGTTCCAGGTGAAGACGACGTCGCTCGCCGGATCGACCGCGTCGAAGTCCGGCAGCCGGCCGTAATCCGCGCGCATCACTTTGGCGTCGAGCTTCAGCTGCCTGACGACGTCGGTCACCCAGCCCTCGCCGAAGCTCTCCCAGGCGAGCAATGTCGCCGGCCGCGCGCCCAGCAGGTTCCAGAGCGCCAGCTCGACCGCGCCCGTGTCGGAGGCGGGGACGATGGCGATGCGGTGGCTCGCCGGCACGCGCAGCACGTGCCGGGTCAGCTCGATCGCATGGCCCAGCCGCGCCTTGCCGAGCTTCGAGCGGTGCGACCGCCCGAGCGAGGCCAGAGCAAGCTTTTCGGGAGCCCAGCCCGGCGGCTTGGCGCAGGGGCCGGAAGAAAAAAACGGCCGCGCGGGACGCAGCTCAGGCTTCGAAATCGTCACTGTCACGACTCTCCTCGCAGAGAGCACGCGCCGCGTTGGGACGGCGTGGCCCGTCGAGGGGCTTAGAGGCAGCGCCCGCTCACCGCAAGGCAATCACGCTTCGACTCGCAGGCGTTGACGTACGGGCGCACATGACTCACCAATCGGCGATGCGGTGGGGGGTCCTGCTTCTGACGATGCTCGCGCTCGCGGCCTGCCTGCCGCGGGCCGAGCAGAGGCGCGCGCCGCCCCGCGCCCGCGCGCCCGAGCGGGTCGAGCGCAACTCGCCCGACATCCTGCAATGCCATATCGACCTCGCCCGCGAAAATGTCGGCTTCCGCGCGCTGCCCGACCAGCGCTTCCAGAACGGCTGCTCGGCGCTCGGCGCGGTCCAGCTCACCAATATCGGCACTCCCGTCGCGGGCCTGCGCGCGATGACCTGCCCGCTCGCCCGCCAGTTCGCCCGCTGGACCCGCGAGGCGGTCCAGCCCGCCGCCGGCCAGTGGCTGGGCAGCCGGATCGTCAGGATCGAGACATTCGGAACTTATGGCTGCCGCACCCGCAACAGCCAGCCGGGGGCGCCGCTCTCCGAGCATGCCTTCGCCAACGCGGTCGACGTCTCGGCCTTCGTGCTGGAGGACGGCCGGCGGGTCACGGTCGAGGAGGGCTGGAACGGCAATGACGAGCGCGTTCGCCGCTTCCTGCGCGCCGTCCACCAGGCCGGCTGCCGCCGCTTCAACATCGGCCTCTCGCCCGATGCCGACCGCTATCATTACAACCACATGCATTTCGACATGGGCCGCGGACCCTATTGCCGCTGAGGGGACAGTTACTTTTCACCCGTGGCGGCTCCAGACAGGCCAAGGACAGTGGAAAAAGTAACTGCCCCATTCCCGCCGCCCCTCGGGGTGACGTTTGCGAGTTTGCCCTGCTAAGGGTCCCCAATGACCGATCCGAAACCACCCAAACGCGTCTTCCAGCCGGCCCGCGAAGAGGCCGAGACCGCCGCCCAGACGACGCTCGCCCCGCAGACCGCGGACCCCGCCTATCGCCTCGCCTTCCAGGACATGGATTTCCTGCTGCGCGAGGATCTGCGCCCGGTCCGCTTCCAGCTCGAATTGCTGAAGCCCGAATTGCTGCTCGACCAGGCGAAGATCGCCTCGACCTTCGTCTTCTACGGCTCGGCGCGGATTCCGGAGCCCGCGCGCGCCGACGCGCTGATCGCCTCGGCCGCAACCGACAGCCAGCGCCGCACCGCCGAACGGCTCAAGGCCAATTCGAAGTATTACGACGTCTCGCGCCAGCTCGCTCGCCTGGCGAGCCGGGTCGAGCCCGACGAGAAGGGACAGCGCCACTTCGTCGTCTGCTCAGGGGGCGGCCCCTCGATCATGGAGGCGGCGAATCGCGGCGCCCAGGACGAGGGGCGCGAATCGATCGGGCTCAACATCGTGCTCCCGCACGAGCAGATGCCCAATCCCTATGTGACCCCGTCGCTCTCCTTCCAGTTCCACTATTTCGCGCTGAGGAAGATGCACTTCCTGCTCCGCGCCCGCGCGATCGCGGTCTTCCCGGGCGGGTTCGGCACGTTCGACGAGGCGTTCGAATTGCTCACCCTGATCCAGACCGGCAAGGTGAAGCCGATCCCGATCGTCTTCTTCGGGCGTGCGTTCTGGGAGCGGGTGATCGACTTCGACGCGCTCGCCGAGGAAGGCGTGATCTCGCCCGACGACCTCAAGCTCTTCACCTATTGCGAGAGCGCCGAGGAAGCCTGGGACTATGTCTGCGCCCATTATGCCGAGGGTGGCGCCGGCGATCCGGCCTGCGATGCCTGAACCCAATGTTCCCCGGCGAAGGCCGGGGTCCAGTCGCGCAGAAAGAAAGGCTGGGTCCCGGCCTTCGCCGGGACACACATCGGATGCAGCGCGCTAGTGCGGCGCGGCCGCATTCGCAGTCGGCGCGGCCTCGTTCCCGGCCGATGTATTGCCCTCGGCGGCATTGCCTTCCGCGGGCGCGGCGGCGGGCGGCGGCGGGATGGTCAGCGTGCCGCCGTTCCGGTTCAGGAAGAGCATCAGATCGGCCCGCTCCTGCGGGTCGGAAAGGCCGGCAAAGGTCATCTTGGTGCCCTGGGCGAAGCTGCGCGGCTGGCGCAGCCAGGCGCTCATCGAATCCCAGTCCCAATTGCCGCCATGATTCCGGAGCGCGTCGGAATAGCTGTAGTCGGCGCGGTGCGCGATCCGGTTGCCGAGTGAGCCGAAGAGATTGGGACCGGTGCCGTTGGCGCCGCCCTGGTTGACGGTGTGGCAGGCGCTGCACTTGCGGAACGCGGCCTCGCCGCGCGCGGCGTCTGCGGTCTGGAGGAAATGGGCGATCGGCGGTTCTGCCTCGCCGCCGCCCTCGCCGCCTTCCTCGACCACGCCCGCGATTGGAAAGCCCATCGGATCGGGCCGCTCTTCCTTGAACAGCTCGTTGGTGAGCAGACTGGCGCCAAGCAGGACGATGCCGGCGCCGAGCACCCATCCCGCAATCGTGTTGAAGCGACCGTCCATCCCGCTTTGGCCTCCCGACGCATCTGGCTGAATTGGCGCTTCCTTTATGCGGGCGGCGCGCCCGGGGCAAGCTGCGCGTTGAGCGCGGGCCGGACGGCGCCGAATCGGGCGCGAACCGGCCCATTCGCCGACCGCGCGGACGGGCCAAGTTATGCACGTTATCCTCGTTATCCACAGACGGATTCCTATTGGAACGCGCCCTTTTTCATGACAGCAAGAGTCCGTGGCCGAGACGATCCTCCGGCAACGGAGGGTAGCCTTCCCAGCCACAGCCCAGGTGGAAGCCGGGCCGGTCGCCTTCGGGCGGCAAGCCAGGTGAAAGCGGACGGCAGGGCGGCTGACGAAGCCGCCGCCAGGCGGACGATGGCGGGCTTGCCCTTCAGCGGATGCGAAAGCGGCAGGCTTCGTGAAGCGCCCATCCGGACCAAAGGCCTTCGGGCCCGAGGAACGGGTCAGGCAGGACACCGGACTTCGGTTCAGGCCCTGCCCAGGCAAAAGCGGGACTTCGGTCGGCGCGTTGCCACCGGCAAGTGAGAAGCTTCGGCTTCGATCATGTCGGGCAGGACCGAGGCTTCGGCTTCGGGGGCTGCGAACCGGCAAGAACCCAGGGCTTCGGCTTATGGACTTGTCAGGCGGAACCAGGGTTCGCCCTGGATCCTGCCGGACGCGGAACCAAAGGCTTCGGCCCGAGGAACCGCCAGGGCAAGGAAGAGAAGGCTTCGGCTTTCAAATCCGCCGAACGGCGAACCGCCGGGGCTTCGGCCCCTGCGGGGAGCCCGCGGGGAAACCGGATTGAGCTGCGGCTCCTCTCGGACCCCGGAGGAAGCGGGATCAGGACTTCGGTCCTGGTTTCCGCCCCTCGAAACCTCCCGGCGCGAAAGGCGTCGCCCTCGGGTGAGGCCCGACGCGAAGGGATAGTGGGGGCCGGCAGCGATGCCGGCCCCCATTACTGTTTGAAGGGGGCGTTGACGCTGTTCCGCCGAGGTCACTCATCGTGCCCCGGCCCCGTTTCACGGCAGCGCGCTTGAACTCCCCCCAATCGGGCGCGACTATTCGCGCCGGCGCGGGGAGGCGCCCTGTATGTTCTCACGCGAAAGGTCCGCACCCACTCCGGCGGCCAAGCCCGTCCGCAACGGCGGCAACGGCGCCGCCGGCATGTCCTTCATCGGCCCCGAGCTGGTCGTCTCGGGCGACGTCGTCACCGAATCCCAGCTCCATGTCGACGGCCGCATCGACGGTAACGTCAAATGCGGTCAGCTGATCCAGGGTCTCGCCGGCACCATCGCCGGCAATATCGAGGCCGACGAGGCCCGGCTCGCCGGCACCGTCGAGGGCACGGTGATCGCCCGCACCCTGTGGGTCGAGGCGAGCGCGAAGATCCTCGGCGACGTCGCCTATGAGACCGTGAGCATCGACGCCGGCGCCCAGATCGAGGGCCGCCTCGCCCGCCGCGCCGCGCTCGCGCTCGACGAGCCGCCCCTGATCGCGACCCCGGTCTCCTTCACCCCCGCCCGCCCCGCCGAGGGCGACGCCAGCGCCCTGTTCGCGCTCGCCGAAAGCCAGGGCGCGGTGAGGACCGACTCTTAAGGTGTCGACCCACGTCGCCGAGATCGACTGGACCTCGGACGGACATTTCGCCGACGGCAAATATGCCCGGCGCCATCTCTGGCGCTTCGACGGCGGCGCCGAGGTCGCCGGCTCGTCCTCGCCGCAGGTCGTCCCCGCGCCGATGTCGGATCCCGCCGCGGTCGACCCGGAAGAGGCGCTGGTCGCCTCGGCCGCCTCCTGCCACATGCTCTGGTTTCTCGATCTCGCCCGCCAGGCCGGGCTCGACGTCGCGGCCTATCGCGACCGCGCCGAAGCACAGATGGGCCGCGTCGCCCCCGGCAAGGTCGCGATCGTCCGGATCACGCTGCGCCCCCGCATCGCCTTCGCCGGCCGCCAGCCCGACGCCGACGAGCTTGGCCGTCTCCACCACCAGGCGCACGATTGCTGCTTCATCGCCAACACGCTGAACTGCGAGATCGTCGTCGAAAGCTGAGGGGGGCCGATG
>Ga0190265_10002689_pt1 | contig 11966 bp, 15 predicted proteins | sample Popmic124T_FD_133135 | JGI IMG/M metagenome (GOLD analysis project Ga0190265, IMG submission 133135) | Populus adjacent soil microbial communities from riparian zone of Indian Creek, Utah, USA - 124 T | ecosystem: Environmental > Terrestrial > Soil > Riparian zone | place: USA: Utah | collected... | reverse complement strand
GACCCTCTATGTGAAGGAGGTGAGGCGTTTCTTCAAGGTCCAGCTGCAGACGATCTGGGCGCCGGCGCTCACCACTTTGCTTTTTCTGGTCATCTTCACCGTCGCCCTGGGGCGCGGCGGGCGCATGGTGATGGGCGCTCCCTTCGCCGATTTCCTGGCGCCCGGGCTCATCGTCATGGGCATGATCCAGAACGCTTTCGCCAACGCCAGCTTCTCGCTGCTGGTCGGCAAGATCCAGGGGACGATCGTCGATTATCTGATGCCGCCGCTCAGCAATGCCGAACTCATCACCGCGCTGGTCGGCGCATCGGTGACGCGCGCGTTCCTGGTCGGCTTCGCGGTCTGGCTGGCGATGCTGGCCTGGCCCGGCGTCCACATCGTGCCGAACCACCTGTGGGCAGTGCTGTGGTTCGGGCTGATGGGCGCCACCATGCTGAGCTTCCTGGGGCTGATCACTTCGATCTGGGCGGAGAAGTTCGACCATGCCGCCACGGTCGGCAATTTCGTCGTCGCGCCGCTGTCACTCCTGTCGGGCACCTTCTATTCGATCGATTCGCTCTCGCCCCTCTTCCGCGCGATCAGCCACGCCAACCCCTTCTTCTACGTCATCTCGGGCTTCCGCTATGGGTTCCTCGGTGCGGCCGATTCGCCGGTGATGCTCGGCGCCCTGCTGCTGCTCGGGATCAACGTGGCGCTCGGCGCGCTCTGCTACGCCTTGCTGAGGAGCGGCTGGAAGCTGAAGGCCTGACGATCTCGTGTCTATCATCAAATATGGAGGATCAGGTTCATCCGCGACATGGAGTTCGCGGGCTTTCCCCGACGCTCACGTCCACTCCCTTAGCTTGGCGGTGACCCCGCTGGAGATACTCCGCCTCGACGGCACCCTGCACGCTCATGGCACTGCCTTTATATATCGAGTTGCTGAATCCCTCTATCTGGTCACGGCTTGGCATGTCGTCTCGGGCAGGGACTTTTTCAGCCGCAAACTAAACTCAGATGGCCTCATCCCGGCCAGCTTCGCGTTGTACACTCCAAGCTTCGAGCAGGAAGGCGACATCCTGCATATCAGGTCCAACCGGTTTTCCTTGGAATTGGAGAGGGCGGCGCTGGACAAGCTTGAAAGTCCACCACAAGTCTTTGGGGCGCCGGTGGACTTGGCGGTCGCGAAACTGCCCATGTCCACGACCAAGAGCGGGAGCTTCAGTTCAAAGGGGCTCAATGAATTCCAATGGGGCTTTCCGGAAAGAACCACCCCGCCCCTGCAGTCGATGATCGGTGCTGATGTCTTTGTCTTGGGCTATCCGCTAAGGACCTATGAGGGCCTCAGAACACCTATCTGGAAGCGAGGGTCTTTGGCGAGTGAGCCGTCCTTTCAAATTGACCCTCTTGGTGCCTTTCTGGTTGACGTCAACTCGGCCGGTGGGATGTCCGGCGGTCCCATCGTTCGTAGGGTTACGATCTTAACGGCGGACAACAAGGACGCAGGGGTGGTTCAAGAATTCTACGATGAAGCAGTGATAGGAATTTATAGCGGGCGAGCATTATCGAAAGACGAGTCCAGCTTTGTGCTGGGCTATGGATGGCCGATTGACCTAGTCCATGAAATTATCGCGACTGGGCAGTGTTTCTCAGGCGATGAACTTCCTTCGGAACTGCCAACAAGCGACCCGTAACAGAGTATAGGTTGGCGTCAGGATCGTAGTCGCGCTATCATTGCACGCGACAGCTTCTTCGAGGGGGTGACATGGGCTGGAGAGGTGCTGTACGGTCTATGGCTGCCGCCGCCCGCCGGGCCGAGCGAGAGGCTGAGCGCCGACGGAAACACTACGCGAAGCAGCAGCTGATTGAGGACGCCGCCGACGCGGTGACCGAGTGGCATGATCACATGCGTGAGATAGTTTCGCTGCACGTTGATCCAACCGACGACATGGATTGGGAAGCCGTGCTGCGGGAGCCGGAGCCGCAGGAGCCTTCTCGCACCAACACCCGCGAGGCCGATGCAACCGCCAGACTGGATGCTTTCAAACCTCGCTTCTGGGACTTTCTCTCGGGAGGTTCCGAAAGGCGGCGCGAGGGGCTCGAGCGGGCAATTATAGATGCGAGGGCTGAGGACGAGCAGGCCCATCAGCAGGCGACGGACGCCCATCGAATCCGATGCGCTGAATGGAAAGCGGATAGCGCGCAGGCGAACCGACTCTTGAGCGGTGACGTCTCCGCGCAGCGCGATGTAATTGAGGAGATGCAGTCGCTTAGCGAGGACGGGCTGATCGGCACGCACCTGTCGTTCCGGATCTCTGACGAGTCTTTACACGCTATCGCGCATGTGCATGGCGACGATGTGGTACCGAAGGTCCGCCGGAAACAACTTCAGAGCGGCCGGCTCTCGGAAAGCAAAATGCCTGCTGGCGAGGCGAACGAACTCTATCAGGATTATGTATGCAGCGCGGCTCTGCGAGTGGCCGGCGACCTGTTCGGCCTGCTTCCTCGCGATGAAATCTACGTTACCTGCGTCACCGATATGCTGGATCGGGCAACGGGACACCAAGCCGGGATGCCAATTCTCTCTGTCCGCTTCGTCCGTGAGACATTCCGCCGACTCAGTCTCGGCAGAATCGACCCTTCTGATTCAATGCGTAATTTCGTGCACGAGATGAGCTTCAAGCGCACGACCGGCTTCTCGCCGATTGCGCCGCTGCAGCCTCTGGACGAGTAGCTAAGCCGTAACCGGGTCGGCTTCGGGTTCGGCGATGTGTCAGTCAAGCGAGCACTCGTTTCGTTCATACAAACTGCGACAATTATGAACGGATTCTGTCGAAGACGTTCAGGACCCTCACAGCCGTTCGTGCGTAATAGGGGCGTCGCAATGCAGCGAAGGAGTAATGACATGCGTAAGTTTCTGATTTCCATAGCGTTGGTTTCGGCCGCGCTCACCGCCGTCCCCGCCATGGCGCAGCAGGGCCGCCAGGGCTACGACCAGCGCGACGATCGCCGCGGCGATCATCGCGGCAATTGGAACCGCCACGGCCCGAGCCGCCAGGCGGTCAACGCGCTCCTGAGGGACCTCAACCAGGCCCAGAATTTGATCGCGCGTTCGCAAGCGCGGCGCATGATCTCGCCGCGCGAGGCGGTCAGCCTGCGCCGCGAGGCGAACCGGATCCGCCAGCGGCTCAACTTCGCCCAGCGCGGGGGCCTCAGCGGCCGCGAATTCGCCAGCCTCAGGGTCAGCGTCAACCGGCTCGAGCAGCGCGTGCGCATCGAGCGCCGCGACCGCGACCGCCGCCCCGGCTAAGCGGTAGTATCCGGGGCGCCGCGAGTTGACGCGGCGCCCCCCAAATCCCTATAGCGGGGAGTGAAAGGCGGCCTGAAAGGGTCGCCTTTTTCACTTCGCCCGAACGATCCCGAGGATTCCATGGCCATCACGCCGCTCATGCCCGTCTATCCGCGCTCGCCGGTGAGGCCCGTGCGCGGCGAGGGGGTCTGGCTCTACGGCGAGGGTGGCGAGAAATATCTCGATTTCGCGAGTGGCATCGCGGTCAACATATTGGGCCACGGCCATCCCCATTTGACCAAAGCGATCCAGGACCAGGCGGCGACTTTGATCCACGTCTCCAACCTCTACGGCAGTCCGCAGGGCGAGGCGCTGGCGCGGCGGCTTTGCGACCTCACCTTCGCCGACACCGTCTTTTTCACCAATTCGGGCGTCGAAGCGGTCGAATGCGCGATCAAGACCGCGCGCCGCTATCACCATCACCACGGCCGCCCCGAGAAGCACGAGCTGATTACGTTTTCGAACGCCTTTCACGGCCGCACGCTGGCCGCGATCAGCGCCACCGACCAGCCCAAGATGCGCGACGGCTTCGCGCCTTTGCTGGCGGGCTTCACCGTGGTCGAATTCGACGATCTCGACGCGGTCAAGGCGGCGATGGGGCCGCACACCGCCGGCTTCCTGATCGAGCCGGTCCAGGGCGAGGGCGGCATCCGCCCGGCGAGCCGGGCCTTCCTCCAGGGCCTCAGGCGCCTCGCCGACGAGCACGATCTGATGCTCGTCCACGACGAGGTCCAGTGCGGCGTCGCCCGCACCGGCAAGCTCTACGCCTACGAGCATTACGGGATCGAGCCCGACATTCTCGCCACCGCCAAGGGCATCGGCGGCGGCTTTCCGATGGGCGCCTGCCTCGCCACCGAGAGAGCGGCGGCCGGGATGGTGATCGGCACCCACGGCTCGACTTTCGGCGGCAATCCGCTCGCCATGGCCGCCGGCCAGGCCGTGCTCGACGTCGTCGCCAATGAGGAATTCCTCTTGTCCGTCACCCGCATGGGCGAGCGCCTGAAGGGCGCGCTCGAGCAGATGATCCCCAATCACGACCATCTGTTCGAAAGCGTGCGGGGCATGGGCCTGATGCTCGGCGTCAAGATGAAGTCCGACAGCCGCGCCTTCGTCGCCTATTTGCGCGAACAGGGCCTGCTGACGGTCGCCGCCGGCGACAACGTGATGCGCATCCTGCCGCCGCTCATCATCGAGGACGCGCATATCGCCGAGTTCGTCGAAAGGCTGTCGGAGGCCGCGCGTCGTTACGAGGTGCCGCAGGCGGCCTAGTGTCGCTCCGCCCCTGAAAGGGCGACCATGTAGTTTACAAACCCGCCTTCAGCCTGGCTTACGTCTAGGTCGTATACATTCAGCGGAATTGACGTGGAAGGCCCTCTCCCCTGGGGGGAGAGGGTTGGGTGAGGGGGTTCGGCCCGAGAAGCCTATTCGCCAAGGGCCGACGCTCGCTGCCGCTCGCTCCCCCTCACCCCAGCCCTCTCCCCACTGGGGAGAGGGGGCTTAGCCCGGGCGCCTTCCAACTGAATGTCGATACAGCCTAGAGGTCACAGGGCCCCGCGGCGCAAGCGTAGAGGAGCAGCCCCCAGGCCACAGGCAGAATTAGGACTACCGGGGCCAGCGGCACCATCCAAAAGGCGCGCCAGCGATGGACGATCACGCCCGCGACCAACAGCCCCAGCCACAGCGCGGCCACCAGCAGACTGAAATCCAGATAGCTTGCCGGCGAGCGCGACAGCCAAGGAAGCGCGGCGAGGCCCGCCAACGCCAGTTCGGCGATAACGAACGATCGGAAAGAAGGGCGGCCCATATTCTCGCTTCACTCCGGTTTCTCGACGTCGTGCCACTTGGCGGCATAGGGCAGCACGAACATAATCCTCTTGTCGACCAGCGGGCCAATCGCGCTGCGATGCCCAACATAGTGCGTCTGGCGTCCCTCGTGAATATTGACCGGGCCCCCGCGCGAGGCCACATCGGGCGCCATGGCTTCAGATTCCGCCCGGACCGCGTCGCTCGACGCCGCCATCGGGTTCGCGCTTCCCGCCCGCAACGCGCGCGGCCGGCTGGCGCGGCTGGGGCCCGTCCTCGACGAAATCCTCTCCGCGCACGATTATCCCGCGCCGGTCGCCCGCATCCTCGCCGAGGCGCTGGTGCTCACCGCCTTGCTCGGGGCGACGCTCAAGGAGGCCGGCGGGCAGCTGACGCTGCAGGCGCAGACCGAGAGCGGCGTCATCGACCTCATCGTCGCCGACTTTCGCGGCGGCGAGCTGCGCGGCTATGTCCGCTTCGATCCGGAGCGGCTCGCCGAGCAGCCTGCCCGGCCCTCCTTGTTCTCGCTGTTCGGCAAAGGCTATCTCGCGCTTACCTTCGATCAGGCGCTGTCGGGCGAGCGCTACCAGGGGATCGTGCCGCTCGAGGGCGCGAGCCTCGCCGAGGCGGTCGAGCATTTCTTCGCCCAATCCGAGCAGATCCCGAGCCTGGTGCGGCTCGCGCTCGATGCCGGCGGCCATGTCGCGGGCGGCATCCTCCTCCAGCATTTGCCCGAAGGCGAGGAGGGGCGCGAGCGGCTGCACACCAGGCTCGACCGCCCGGAGTGGGACCATGTCCGCATCCTCGCCGGGACGATCGGCGCGGACGAGCTCACCGATCCCGCGCTGCCGCTCGACACCCTCTTGTGGCGGCTGTTCCACGACGAGGAGGAGGTCCGCATCCTCTCGACGGTCCCGCTCGTCCGCGGCTGCCGCTGCGATTACGAGCATGTCCGCGGCGTTCTGGCCCGATTCGCGCCCGCCGAGCGCGCCGAAATGGCGGGAGAGGGCGGCTTCATCAGCGTCGACTGCGAATTCTGTTCGCGCGTTTTCCCGGTCAAGCTCAGCGACTTGGGCGATTGACCATCGCGCGGTCGTTCCGGCGCCGCAATTGTGCTATATTTCCCGGCGAGGGGCGAGAGGCGGCGGCATCGGGATGCCGCCCTTGGCGGGAGTTGCTTTGGTGACGCGTATCGGACTTGGATGCCGGGCCGCGGCCCTGATCGGGGCCGGCCTCCTCTCGGCCTGGCCGGGCGCGACCCAGGAGCGCGCCGCCGGCCCCATGCTCGCGCGGCTGGAAAGCGGGCAATGGGAATTGCGCGGCACGGGCAACCGGGCGTTCGCCTCCATCTGCCTCGGCAATCCGATCCAGCTGACCCAGCCGCAGCACGGCGCCGCCATATGCACGCGCGACGTCGTCGCCGCCGGGGCGGACAGCATCACCGTCAACTATTCCTGCGCGGGAGTCGGGCGCGGCCGCACCACGATCCGCTTCGAAACGCCGCGGCTGATCCAGATCGACAGCCAGGGCCTCGATCGCGGCGTGCCCTTCGCGCTGCGCGCCGAAGCGCGGCGCACGGGGCCTTGCGGCTGAACGTTTCTCTCCCGCGCGAGCGGACAGGGACTCATTAGCGTTAACGCGGAATTTACCATTACTGCAGTAACAGGGCGCTGTGCCGCGAGCGGCACGCTTTCCTCCCTAGCAGGCTTCAACGCCTGAACTGGGCCGCCCCTCGGGGCGGCCCGTTCTTTTTGTGGCGAAGGCCCGCTATATGGCCCGCTATGAGCGAAGCCGCCGTCATACTCCTCTCCGGAGGCCTCGATTCGATGGTCGCCGCGGGCCTGGCGCGCGAGGCGGGGTTTCGGCTCAACGCGCTCACCATCGACTACAGCCAGCGCCACCGCGTCGAGCTTCAGGCGGCGGCGAACATCGCCCGGCATCTCGGCGCCGAGCGGCACGTCGTCCTGCCGCTCGATCTCGCCCGCTTCGGCGGCTCGGCGCTCACCGGCGATATCGCGGTGCCCAAGGGCGGCCTCGGCAACGACATACCGGTCACCTACGTCCCCGCGCGCAACACCATTTTCCTTTCGCTCTCACTCGGCTGGGCCGAGGCTTTGGGCGCGCGCGACCTCTTCATCGGCGTCAACGCGCTCGATTATTCGGGCTATCCCGATTGCCGGCCGGCGTTCGTCGAGAGTTTCGAGGCGATGGCGAATCTCGCCACCAAGGCCGGCGTGGAAGGCGAGGGCTTCACCGTCCACACCCCGCTCATCGCCATGACCAAGGCCGATATCGTGCGCGAAGCGGACCGGCTCGGGCTCGATCCGGCGATGAGCTGGTCCTGCTACGATCCGACGCCGGACCTGAAGCATTGCGGCCTGTGCGATTCGTGCCGGCTCAGGGCGAAGGGCTTCGCCGAAGCGGGGTTGGCGGATCCCACGCTGTATGCGGCGCGCCCGTGAGCTACGCCGTCAAAGAGATATTCCTGACGCTGCAGGGGGAGGGGATGCAGGCCGGCCGCCGTGCGGTCTTCCTGCGCTTTTCCGGCTGCAATTTGTGGAGCGGGCGCGAGGCGGACCGGGCCGAAGCCCAATGCGATTTCTGCGACACCGATTTCGTCGGCCTTGATGGTGAAAATGGGGGCCGCTACGAGGCGGCGGCGCTCGCCGGAAAGGTCGCCGAACTGTGGGCGGGCGAGGAACATCCCCTGGTCGTCGTCACCGGCGGCGAGCCGCTGCTCCAGCTCGACGAGGCGCTGATCGCCGCGCTCCACGATCGCGGCTTCGAGATCGCGCTCGAGACCAACGGCACGCTGCCGGCGCCGCCCGGAATCGACTGGATCTGCGTCAGCCCCAAGGCGGGCACGCACGTGGTCCAGCGTTCGGGCGACGAATTGAAGCTGGTCTGGCCGCAACAGGGCATCGATCCGGAGGATTTGACCGGCTGGGATTTTCGCCATTTCCTGATCCAGCCGATGGATTGCGCGCAAGCGGAAGCGGCTCGCGAAGCGGCGATCGATTATGTGATGAGGCACCCGCGCTGGCGGCTCGGCCTGCAGACCCACAAGCTTCTGGGGCTACCCTAGCGGCTAGCGCTCGCGCTCGCAGTCGCGCCGTTCGCCGCGGGGCAGCGCCGAGCAATCGCGCCGGCCGGCGCCGCCGGCGCCGATCGGCGAGAGCTGGATCGGCATCCGGGTGAAGGTGTAGGTCTCCGCTCTCGCCACCAGGCTGCCGCGCAGCTCGCGCATCCGATTGGCCGCCAGCTGCGCGAACTGGCCCTTGGGCGCCGCCAGCGCCTCCTTCGCGATCCGGCCCGCGGTCTGGCAGAAGCCGAGCTGCGCCTGGAGCGTCGAAAAGCCATTGTAGGTCTGGGTCGAATAGAGATCGAAGTTGCGCGGCCCGGCGCGGCCGCCCACCCGCCGGAAATAGCCTTCGAGCGCGGTATAGGCGGCGGCGAGCTCGCGCGCGTGGTGGGCGAGGATCGCATTGTAGTTCGGGACGGCGCGCAGATAGGGCGAGAACTGGCATTGCAGCGCGGCGACGTTGAGCCCCGAGCGCAGGTTCCAGAGCAGGTGCGCGCGATATTCGGCCGGGTTCGCGCCGGGCAGGGGCAAACCGACCATGGGATCGCTGCCCTCGATCGGCCCCGAGGGGATGCCGGGATCGGTGAGGAAGAGCTGCGCCGAGGCCGGCGCCGCCAGAACGAGCGCGGCGGCTAGGCCCGCCGCCGCCTTGAATCGCGTCTTCATCGCCTTGCCTTACATGCCGCTGACGTTGCTTTCGAGCGTGTTGGCGCTGTCCGTGCTGGTGTCCTCCGCCTCGTCGGCTCCATCGTCGGCCGGCGCCGGGATTTCCGCCGCGTTGCCGGCGGCCTCCATCGCGCTGGCGTCGTTGGCCGGCGCCTCGAGCGTCATATTGGCGTCGAGTTCGTTTACCGCCGCATTGTTGACGGCGGGCTCGTTGCCGCAGGCGGCGAGAGCCAGCGCCGCGCCGGCGACCAGCGCCGCTTTGGCCGTAAGGATCGGAACACGCATCGAAAACTCCTCATTGGTTGCATTCGCATCCGTGCTTATCCCGCCGAAGCGGCGGACGCCATTCAAAAAGAAGGCCGCCGGTCGCCCGGCGGCCTTCTTCCCGTCGAATCGCGCAGCGATTACTGCTCGTTCGTGTCGGTGGTCGTGGTGGTCGTCGTCGTGGTGGTCGCGTTGGCGTCGGTCGTCGTCGTGTCGGTCGTCGCGTTGGCGTCCATCGACATGTTGGTGTCCATGCCCATGTCGGCATTGGAATCCATCATGGCGTCGTCGGTCATGTTGGTGTCGGCGGTGTTGTTCGCCGCGGTGTCGGTGCCGCCGCAGGCCGCAACGATAAGAGCCGCACCGGCAACCATCGAAAGAGTGAGAATCTTACGCATTAAAAGGTCTCCCTAGATTGATGATTTGGTCGGGTAGGCCCCTTTTTCGCCAAATCAGTTCTGCTCTTTATACGGATTGGGAACGGGCCTCAAGCCTCGCCTATTCCCCCTCGAGTGAGGCTAGGAACTCGTCGAGCCCCTGCCTCAGCGCCAGATCGAAACGCGGCCCGATTTCGCGCACCCCCATCTCGTCGAGGCTGGTCACTCGAGAATCGGCAATACCGCAGGGGACGATGCCTGAGAAGTGCGAAAGGTCCGGCGAAAGATTGACCGAGAAGCCGTGCATGGTGACCCAGCGCCGGACCCGGAGGCCGAGCGCGCCGATCTTTGCCTCGGCGGCCCCGCTGCCGACCCAGATGCCGATTCGCCCAGGCGAGCGGTGCGCCGCGACGCCGAGACCGGCGAGCGCGGCAATCAGCCAGGCCTCGAGCGCGAACACGAAGCGGCGGACGTCGCGCCCCCTCCGCTCGAGGTCGATCATGACGTAGCCGACTCGCTGGCCGGGGCCGTGATAGGTGTAGCGGCCGCCGCGGCCGGCGGCATGGACCGGAAAGCCCAGCGGGTTGCTCAGCTCGGCCGGGTCGGCGCTGGTGCCGGCGGTGTAGAGCGGCGGATGTTCGAGCAACCAGACCAGCTCGCCCGCATCGCCGGCGCGGATCGCCGCGGCCCGCGCCTCCATCGCCGCCAGCGCGTCGGCATATTCGGTAAGGCCCGGCGACACCCGCCATTCGATTGCGTCCGCTTTCACAAGCGCCCTCCTTGCCGAGCGGGTGCGCGCGCGCAAGCCTCCCTTGAAAGCCGCGCGCGGGCGGGGCTATGGCTGGCGGAGCTAAACTTCGGGGGCCCAAGATGAAATTCTCATATGGCGCGGTTTGGGAGGATACACTCGGGCTGCTGCGCGAAAATGCGCGGCTGCTGGCCGCGATTGCGGGCGTCTTCATCTTCCTGCCGGCGCTGCTGGCCGCCCAGCTGATGCCCCCGCCCGAAACCACCGATCCCAACGATATCTTCCGCGACATGATCGAATATTATCGGGGCGGATGGCTCTGGCTCACGCTGCAAAGCCTGGTCGGCATGGTCGGGAGCGCGGCGATGCTGCGGCTCGTTCTGGTGCGCGGGACCAGCGTCGGCGACGCGCTCTCTTTCGGGCTGATGCTGCTGCCCTTCTATTTCCTGCTGTCGCTGATCGGCGGACTCATGATCGGTTTCGGAATCCTCCTGCTGATCGTGCCGGGCCTGTACCTGATCGGCCGGTTGACGCCCGCCACCGCCCTCATGGTGGCGGAAAACCGCCGCAACCCGATCGAGGTCGTTTCGCGCTCGTTCGCGATCACCGCGGGTCAGGGCTGGGCGGTGTTCGGCCTCGTCTTCATCGTCGTGGTCGTGGCCGGGATCCTGATCCTCGTGGTCACGATGCTGACCGCAGTGGTTTTCATCCTCGCGGCGGGGCAGGAGCTGGGGGGATTGCTGAGCGCAATCGTCTCGTCGGCGGTGAGCGCCGCCTTCGCGACCCTGCTGCTGGTGCTCGATGCGGCCATCTACCGCGCCCTCACCGGGCATTCGTCAGCCGCCGCCACCTTCGAATAAGGGGATCTGCGGCGCCGCGTCGCGCGGCAGCAGGCCGCTCAGCCGCGGATCGGGGAAGCTTTCGAACGCGCGCGCATAGGGCCTGAAGCCCGCGCGCAGATAGGCGGGCAAAGCGGCCGGATGGTCGAGCGAGCAGGTGTGGACCTGGACGCGTTCGACGCCGGGCGCCCAGGCGAGGCGGAGCGCCTCAGCGAACAGCCAGCGGCCATGGCCCTGTCCGGCGAGTTCCGGGACGAATCCAAGGAAGCGGATCCGGCACATGCCGGCGTCGCGGAAATCGAGCTCCAGCAGGCCGCAATCGGCGCCGTCCGGGCCGACGATCGCATGGACCTCGCCCAATTTGCCGATGAGCTCGGCATCGCTCATCGCCAGCCGCGAGAACCACAGCCAGCGCGCGCCGACCCGGGCGAACAGCGCCCGGTAGCGGTCCGGATCGGCGCGATGCCAGCGTTCGAGCCGCAGCGGCGATGCGGGAGCCGGCGCGCCCGCCGGCCTTTCAATCATCTCGAGAAAGGTCACGACGGCGCCGACATGGCCGGCGGGCACGTTGATGAGGTCGTGGCTCATTTTATCCTCCCTGCGAGCGAAGCTCGTGGGGAGGGGGACCATGCGAAGCATGGTGGAGGGGCAATTGGATTCAGCAAGCCCCTCCACCGCGTGGCACGCGGTCCCCCTCCCCATCGCTTCGCGACAGGGAGGATTAAAGGCAGGTCGTGGCTCACGACCAGGTCGCCAATGGGGGAAGGCTCATCAATATCGCGTCGACATTGCCGCCGGTCTTGAGCCCGAACAAAGTGCCGCGGTCGTAGATCAGGTTGAATTCGGCATAGCGGCCGCG
>Ga0190265_10002688_pt1 | contig 11970 bp, 9 predicted proteins | sample Popmic124T_FD_133135 | JGI IMG/M metagenome (GOLD analysis project Ga0190265, IMG submission 133135) | Populus adjacent soil microbial communities from riparian zone of Indian Creek, Utah, USA - 124 T | ecosystem: Environmental > Terrestrial > Soil > Riparian zone | place: USA: Utah | collected... | reverse complement strand
GACATCGCCGGCGTGGAGGACCACCTCGGCGACATGGACTTCAAGGTCGCCGGCACGGAGAACGGCATCACCGCGCTCCAGATGGACATCAAGATCACGGGCGTCACGTTCGACATCCTGCGCGACGCGCTCACGCAGGCGCGCGAGGGGCGGCTGTTCATCCTCGGCAAGATGGCCGAGTCGATCACCGCGCCGCGCACCGAGCTGTCGGACTTCGCGCCGCGCATCTCGTCGATCTCGATCGATCCCGACAAGATCGGCCTGCTGATCGGCAAGGGCGGCGAGACGATCCGCGGCCTGTCGGACGAGTTCGAGGCCCAGATCGACGTCGAGGACGACGGCACGGTCCGGGTGTACGCCCAGACCGGTGCGCAGGGCGATGCCCTCGTCGACCGGATCCGCTCGATGACCAAGGAGGTCGCGGTCGGCGACGAGTTCCCGACCGCCAAGGTCGTCAAGACCACCACGTTCGGCGCGTTCGTCGAGCTGGCGAAGGGCACCGACGGCCTGCTGCACATCTCGAACGTCTCGCCCGGCGAGCGGGTCGCGACGGTCGAGGAGGTGCTCAACAAGGGCGACGAGATCTCGGTCCGCGTGGTCGAGGTCGACAAGGAGCGCGGCCGCATCGGCCTGCGGCTCGCCGAGGACCCGGACGTCGCCGGCAAGACGGTCGAGGAGCTGGCGGCCGTCGGCTCCGGTGGCGGTGGCGGCGGCGACCGCGGCGACCGCGGACCGCGCCGCGACGGCCGCGGGCCGCGCCGCGACGGCGGCGGCGGCGGCGGCCGTGACCGGGACCGCGAGCGGCGCCCGCGCGGCGACCGCGATCCCGAGCGCGGTTAGCACCCTGCCCGAGCACACGCTCACCACGCTGGACTCGGGGCTGCGGGTCGTCACGGAGCACATGGGCTCCGTGCGATCCGCGGCCCTGGGGTTCTTCGTGGGCGCCGGGTCGCGGGGCGAGCTCGTCGACGAGGCGGGCCTCTCGCACTTCCTCGAGCACATGCTGTTCCGTGGCACCGACCGCTACGCGAGCGCGGAGATCGACCAGCTCTTCGACGGGATGGGCGCCGAGCTGAACGCCGGCACCGACAAGGAGGGCACGACGGTCTACGCGCGCATGCTCGACCAGCACCTGCCGCGCGCGTTCGACGTGATGGCGGACATGGTCTGGCGGCCGGCGTTCAACGACGTCGACCCAGAGCGCGAGGTCGTGCTCGAGGAGATCGCGATGTACGACGACGACCCGCAGGACACGGTCTTCGACGTGCTCGGCGACGCGGTCTTCGGAGACCATCCGCTCGGCCGTCCGATCATCGGGCGCGCGCCGGTCATCCGCGACACGCCGGTCGCCCGGATCGCCGAGTTCCACGCGCGGCGCTACGTGCCGTCGTCGGTCGTCGTCGCGGCGGCGGGCTCGGTCGACCACGACCAGGTCGTCGAGCTGGCGGAGCGCACGCTGGCCGGGCTGCGGGCGGGCGCGAGCGCGCCGGTCCCGGACGCCGCGCCGGCGCTCCCGCATCCGCGCGTGCGCTTCCAGGCCAAGGACACCGAGCAGGTGCACGTCTGCCTCGGCGGCCCCGGTCTCGCGCGTCACGACGAGCGCCGCTTCGCGGTCCGGGTGCTCGACGCGATCTTCGGCGGCCTGTCGTCGTCGCGGCTGTTCCAGAGCGTGCGCGAGGAGCGCGGGCTCGCCTACGCCGTGTACTCGTTCGCGGGCCAGTTCACCGACACCGGCCAGGTCGGCCTCTACGTGGGCACGCGCCCCGACAACCTCGCCGAGGCGATGGACGTCGTGCGCAACGAGCTGGCGCGGCTGCGCGAGCAGCCCGCGACCGAGGACGAGCTGGCGCGGGCGCGCGAGAACGTGAAGGCGCGCGTCGTGCTGGCGCTCGAGTCCTCCGCCGCGCGCATGAACCGGCTCGGCGGCGCGACGCTCTACGGCCTGCCGCTGCTCGACACCGACGCCGTGATGGCGCGGATCGACGCGGTGCAGCTCGACGACCTGCGCGAGCTCGTCGACGAGCTGTGGGCGCCCGAGCGCCTCTCGGCGGCGGGCATCGGCCCGTCGCAGGACGCGTTCTGCGACGCGGTCGCGCCGGTCTGCCCGGCTGCTGAGCCCGTCGCGGCATGATGAAGACCCTGGGTCGGCCGATTCTCGCGGCGCCTCGATGAGCGGCGGACCCAGGGTCACCCGCGTCGCGGTGGCCGGCGCCGCCGGGCGCATGGGCCAGGCCGTCTGCGCCGCCGTCGAGGGCGCCGACGACCTGGACCTCACCGGCCGCGCCGACCCCGCGCTCGGCGTCGCCCTCGACGCGGTGCTCGAGGACTGCGACGTCGTCGTCGACTTCACGCAGCCGCACACGGCGCTCGAGAACGCCCGCACGGCGCTCGCCGCGGGCCGCCACGTCGTGATCGGCACGACCGGGTTCGACGTCGACGCGCTCCGGGCCGCTGCCCAGGGCGCGAGCGCGAACGCGTTCGTGGCGCCGAACTTCGCGATCGGCGCCGTCCTGCTGATGCGCTTCGCGGCCGAGGCGTCGCGCCACATGGCGGGCGCGGAGATCGTCGAGTACCACCATCCCGCCAAGCTCGACGCCCCCTCCGGCACCGCCAAGCGGACCGCCGAGCTGATGGAGGGCGACGTCCCGATCCACTCGGTCCGGCTGCCCGGGCTCGTCGCCGACCAGGACGTGATCCTCGGCGACGTCGCCCAGACGCTCACGCTCCGCCACGTCACGACCGACCGCACGAGCTTCATGCCCGGCGTCCTGCTGGCGGTCCGCGCCGTCGCGGACCTGCCGGACCGGCTCACGGTGGGCCTCGAGCGGCTGCTCTGGCCCGGCTAGTTGCTGGTCTCGGTCACCGACCACGCGGTCGAGCGCTACCGCCAGCGCGTGCGCGGGACGCTGGACGCGCGGACCGAGATCGCCGCGCGCGTGGGACGGGCCTGGGCGGCGGGGGAGTTCACGCGTGAGCCGCCGCCGGGAGCGGCCGCCCAGCGCGGCTCGGTCTACGTGCGCGAGGGCGACGTCACCTACGTCTGCCTCGAGGACCGGCCGCGCGGGGAGCTGATCGTCGTGACGCTGTGGGAGGAGGGCGACGCGGCGATCGTGCCGCGCCGCTTCACCGATGCGCTCAAGCGGGATGATCTCGGGCATGGACGCCGCCGCCCTGCATCGGGGTCGTGACGCCGCCGCGCGCAGCGCATGGGCGGAGGCGCACGCGGCGCTCTCGCTGGCCGAGCGCGACGGCGCGGTCGAGGCGAGCGACCTCGAGCTGCTCGCGACCGTCGCGGGGATGCTCGGCCGCGACGACGAGCGGATCGCCTGGCTCGAGCGCGCCCACCGCGCCCACGCCGCGCCGCTGGCGGCGGCGCGCTGCGCGGTCTGGCTCGGCCTGACGCTGCTGCTGCGCGGCGAGCGCGCGCGGGCCAGCGGCTGGTTCGGCCGGGCGCGCCGGGTCGTCGAGCGCCACGGTGGCGACTGCGTCGAGCGCGGCTACCTGCTGCTGCCGGTCGTGGTCGACCGGCAGGCCGCCGGCGACCATGCGTCGGCGGAGGCGGCCGCCGCGCAGGCCGCCGCCATCGCCGAGCGCTTCGGCGACGGCGATCTGCTCGCGCTCGCCCTGCACGAGCAGGGGCACGCGCTGGCCGTGCAGGGGCGGGTGGACGACGGCTTCCGCCTGCTCGACGAGGCGATGGTCGCCGTCTGCGCGGGCGAGCTCTCGCCGTTCGTCACCGGCCTCGTCTACTGCAGCGTCATCGACCGCTGCCACGCCCTGTGCGAGCTGCCGCGGGCCCAGGAGTGGACCGCGGCGCTCGCGCGCTGGTGCGACGGGCAGCCGGACCTCGTCGCGTTCACCGGGCGCTGTCGGGTGCACCGCGCCGAGATCCTCCAGCTTCACGGCGCGTGGGACGCGGCGGTCGGGGAGGCCCGGCGGGCGAGCGGTCCCGCCGCCGGGCAGGCGGCGTACCGCGAGGCCGAGGTCCGCCGGCTGCAGGGTGACCACGGCGCTGCCGAGACGGCCTACCGGGCGGCGGCGCAGGCCGGCGCCGAGGCGCAGCCCGGGCTCGCGCTGCTGCGGCTCGCGCAGGGCCGGGGCGAGTCCGCGCGGGCCGCGCTGCGGCGGGCGCTGGAGGAGACGTCCGCGCCGCTCGAGCGGGCGCGGCTGCTGCCCGCCGCGGTCGAGCTGCGGCTCGCCGCCGGCGACACCGACGGCGCCGCGGCGGCGTGCGCGGAGCTCGAGCGGATCGCCGCGACGCTGCGACGCGAACTGCTCGACGCGCTCGTCGCGCACGCGCGCGGCGCCGTGGCGCTCGCCCGCGGCGAGGCCGCGCAGGCGCTCGCCGCCCTGCGGGACGCGGGGCGGCGCTGGCGCGAGCTGGAGATGCCCTACGAGGCGGCCCGCTCGCGCGAGCTGGCGGGCGTGGCGTGCCGCGAGCTGGGCGACGAGGACGCCGCCGCGCTGGAGCTCGGGGCCGCGCGCGACGCGTTCGCGGCGCTCGGCGCCATGCCCGATCACCTGCGGCTCGCCGCGCCGGCGCGTCCGCACGGGCTGACCGACCGCGAGATGGAGGTGCTCCGGCACGTGGCGGCGGGGGCGACCAACCGAGCGATCGCCGCCGCGCTCGTCCTCAGCGAGCGCACCGTGGACCGGCACGTGAGCAACATCTTCGCCAAGCTCGGCGTCCCTTCGCGGACCGCCGCGGCGGCGTACGCGTACGAGCACCGGCTCGTCTGACTGGGTGAGATCACCCACGCCGTCCGCCGCACGGGTTGCGCGGTCTCGCCGATGCGCGCGTGTCCGGACGCGAGCACAGTGGAGCGCATGACCAGGAGGCGGACATGACACGGATCGTGGCCGAGCGGCAGGCGCTGCTCGCCGGCATCCCGGTGCAGGAGCGCGAGCTCGCGCCGGCAGGCATCCCGACCAGCGTGCTCGAGGGCGGAGCGGGGCCCTCGCTCGTGCTGCTGCACGGACCCGGCGGCAGCGCGGCGCACTGGCTGCGCGTGCTGCCCGCGCTGACCGCGCGCCATCACGTCGTGGCGCCCGACCTGCCGGGCCAGGGCGAGTCCGGGACGGGCGACGGCGAGCTCGACGACGCGCGCGTGCTGCGCTGGCTCGCCGAGCTGATCGAGCAGACCTGCACGGCCGCCCCCGCGCTGGTCGGCTACGCGCTGGGCGGTGCGATCGGCGCCCGCTTCGCCGCCGCCCATCCCGATGCCGTCGGCCGGCTGGTGCTCGTCGACGCCCTCGGCCTCGCGCCGTTCGCGCCGGCCCCGGCGTTCGGCGCGGCGCTGGAGGCGTTCCTCGCCGCGCCGGACCACGCGACCCACGACGGCCTCTGGCGGCACTGCGCGCACGACCTGGACGCGTTGCGCGACCGCATGACGTGGACGCCGTTCGCCGCCTACAACGTCGATCGCGCGCAGACGCCGTCCGTGCAGGCGGCGCTCGCGGCCCTGATGGAGCAGTTCGGCCTCCCGGCCGTCCCGGACGCCGAGCTGGCGCGGATCGCCGTGCCCACGACGCTGATCTGGGGCCGTCACGACCGCGCGACGCCGCTCGCGGTCGCCGAGGCCGTCCGTGACCGCCGCGGCTGGCCGCTCCACGTGATCGACGGCGCGGCGGACGACCCCCCGATCGAGTGCCCCGAGGCGTTCCTCGCCGCGCTCGAGCTGGCGCTCGCCGCGCCGCGCCGGGTCACCGAGCTGCGCGGGCGGCTCCCGGGCGCGGTGCTCGAGCCGCACGACGCCGGCTTCGCCGCGGCGACGGACGTCTGGAACGGCCTCGCCGTCCGCCGGCCCGCGCTGGTCGTGCAGCCGGCGGGCGCCGAGGACGTCGCGCAGGCGCTCGCCCACGCCCGCGCGCAGGGTCTGCCCGTCACGGTGCGCGGCCGCGGCCACAACATCGCCGGGGCGGCCCTCGCCGGCGGCGGGCTGACGCTCGACATGGCGCGGCTGTGCACCGTCCAGGTGGATGCCGTCGCCCGCACCGCAACGGTCGGCGCCGGCTGCGCGCTCGCGGACGTCGACCGCGCGACCCAGCGCCACGGGCTCGCCACGCCGCTCGGCTTCGTCTCGGGCGTCGGCGTGGCCGGGCTGACGCTCGGCGGCGGCCTCGGCTATCTGAGCCGGCGCTTCGGCTGGGCCGTCGACAACCTCCTCTCCGTCGAGCTGGTGACCGCCGACGGGCAGGTCCGGCGCGCGAGCCGGGAGACCGATGCCGACCTGTTCTGGGGCGTGCGCGGCGCCGGGGCCCACCTCGGCGTGGTGACGTCGCTCACGTTCCGGCTGCACCCCGTCGGGCCGCAGGTGTACGGCGGGCTCGTGGCCTGGCCGTTCGCCCGCGCTCGCGAGGTCCTCGACGCGTACCGGGATCTCACCTGGCATGCGCCGCGCGAGCTGACCGTGTTCCTGATCATGCTCCGGGCGCCCGCGGCCCCGTTCGTGCCCGCCGCGATCCAGGGGGAGCGCGTCTGCGCGATGGCGGTCTGCCACAGCGGCCCGGCCGCGGCACGCGCGGCGGCGCTCGCTCCGCTGCGCGCGCTCGGGCCGCCCGTGTTCGACCTCCTCGGCGAGCGACCGTACGTCGAGCTGCAGTCCTATCTCGACGACACCGAGCCGCGCGGCAACCAGTACTTCTGGCGCACCGAGTACGCCGAGGAGCTGCGCGACGACCTGCTCGACACGCTGCGCGAGCTGTTCGCGACGTGTCCGATCCCGCACGCCCAGGTCGGCGCGCTGCACCTCGGCGGTGCGATCGGCGACCGCGCGGCCGACGACGGCGCCGTCGGGAACCGCAACGCCCGCTATGCCGTGGCCGCGAACGGGATGTGGGAGCCGGGGGAGGACGTCGACCTCGAGTGGATCCGCGACGCAGGGCGGCGCCTGCGGCCGTTCGGGACCGGCGGGAGCTACGTGAACTTCCAGACGGCCGACGAGGGCGCCGAGCGGCGGGCCACCGCCTACGGCGCGAACCTCGACCGCCTGCGCGCGCTCAAGCGGCGCGTCGACCCCGACGGGATGTTCCGCCCGCTGGCCTGAGCGTCCAGTCGCCTTGCCCGCCCGGGGCGGCGGCTGGTTCACTTCCGGCCATGGGTTTCATGGACAAGGCCAAGAAGATGGCCGAGCAGGCGCAGGCCAAGCTCGAAGACGCGCAGAAGCAGTTCAACGACGGCCAGTCGCAGAGCGGGTCGAGCGGCCCGGCCGTCGAGTACGACAAGCACGGCCGGCCGATCGGGGAGAGCGCCCCGGCCCCGACGGCCCCGCCGCACGGCGACCCGGTCGCCGCGAGCGCGCCGCCGCCGCCCGCGGCGCCTGCGCCACCCACGCCGGGCGTCCCGCCGACCGGCCACGGCGATCCGCTCGCCGGCGCCGCCGAAGCCGCGCCCGCGGCCCCACCGGCCGTCGAGCAGCCCGCGGTCCCGCCGACCGCTCCCGCCGCCGACGCCCCCGCCGCGCCGGCTCCGCCCGCGCAGCCGGCCGCCGACGCTCCCGACGAGGACCGCAACCACCCGAGCTACGCGCCACCGAAGCTCTCCAGCGGCGACCCGCTCGCCGGCTGACGTGCGCATCCGCACGCCGCGCAGGACTGCTTCGCTCCGCGCGGCGTGCGAAACTGTCGCCATGCGCCCGTTCGAAGGTCTGCTCACGGCCATGGTCACGCCGTTCCACGCCGACGGCCGCGTCAACGAGGACGCGGCGGTCGCGATCGCTCGGCACCTGCTGGCGTCCGGCTCGCACGGCCTCGTGGTCGCCGGGACGACCGGCGAGGCCGCGACGCTGACCGACGACGAGCAGGTCCGGCTCGTCGACCTGATCGCCCAGGAAGCCGGCGCGGACGGCGCGATCGTCGCCGGCGCGGGCTCGAACGACACGCGCCACGCGGTCGCGCTGACCCAGCGGGTGATCGGCGCCGGCGCCGAGGCGGTCCTCTCGGTCACGCCGTACTACAACAAGCCGAACCGGCGCGGGATCGTCCGCCACTTCCAGGAGGTCGCGCGCGCGGCCGAGGGCACGCCGGTGGTCCTCTACAACATCCCCGGCCGCACGGCGGTCAACATGGGTCCCGACCTGCTCGCCGAGCTCGCCCAGATCGACGGCATCGTCGGGGTGAAGCAGGCGAACTCCGCCGAGCTGCAGCCGATCGACGGGCTCGCGGTGCTGGCCGGCAACGACGACATCTTCGCCGCCTGCCTGGACATGGGCGGCGCGGGCGGCATCTGCGTCGCCTCGCACATCGTCGGGCCCGAGATGCGCCGGATCCACGACGAGCCCGAGCACCGCGCCGAGCTCGACGCGGCGCTCGGCGACGTCTACGCGACGCTGTTCGTCACGGCGAGCCCGACGCCCGTGAAGGCGGCGCTGAACCTGCTCGGCCACGACGTGGGTACGCTGCGCCTGCCGATGGTCGAGGCCGACGAGGCCGAGCTCGCCGCGGTCCGCGCCATGCTCGCGCGGCACGGCCTGCTCTCGACGGTCACCCACGCGTGAGCGGCACACTGCGCGTCCTCCCGCTCGGAGGCGTCGGCGAGATCGGGAAGAACATGACGGTCGTCGAGTACGACGGCCGCATCGTCGTCGTGGACACCGGCCTGCGCTTCCCGACGGCCGAGCAGATGGGCATCGACCTGGTCCTGCCCGACTTCTCCTACCTGCGCGACCGCGTGGACGACATCGAGGCGATCGTCATCACGCACGGCCACGAGGACCACCTCGGCGCGCTGCCCTGGCTGCTGCGCGAGCTGGGGGAGGAGAGCATCCCGATCACCTACGGCGGGCAGCTCACCGTCGCGATGGCGCGCTCGAAGCTCGACGAGCACAAGCTGCGCAAGGCCGCGCTCGACGTGCTGCCGACGGGGGACGTCGCCGAAGCCGGGCCGTTCAAGCTCGAGATGATCCACCTGACGCACTCGATCCCCGACTCGTGCGGCGTCGCGCTGACGACCGAGCTCGGGACCGTGCTCGTCACCGGCGACTACAAGTTCGACCAGACGCCGGTCGGCGGCGCGCCCGCCGACGTGGCGCGGCTCGCCGAGCTGGGGCGCGAAGGGCTGCTGCTGCTGTGCGGCGACTCCACCAACGCCGACCGGGCGGGCATGTCGACGAGCGAGTCGCTGGTCGGGCCGAACCTCGTGCGCGTGTTCTCCCACTGCCAGGGGCGGATCATCGTCACCTGCTTCGCGTCGAACATCCACCGCGTCCAGCAGGTCGTCGACGCCGCGGCGGCGCTCGGCCGCAAGGTCGCGCTGGTCGGCCGGTCGATGCGCAAGAACGTCAACATCGGCCGCTCGCTCGGCCACATCAACGTCCCCGACGGGATGCTGATCGGGCTGCGCGAGGTCGAGCAGTTCGCGCCCGAGAAGGTCGTGATCATCTCGACCGGCTCACAGGGCGAGCCGCTGTCGGCACTGCGCCGCATGGCCTACCGCGACCACCCGCAGGTCGAGCTGCGCAGCGGCGACACCGTCGTGTTCTCCGCCACGCCGATCCCCGGCAACGAGCGCGCGGTGAACGAGACGATCGACCGGCTCTACCACGTCGGCGCCGACGTCGTGACGACGCAGGACGCGCCGATCCACGCGTCCGGGCACGGGCACGCGGAGGAGCTCAAGCTGATGCTCAACCTGACCCATCCGCGCTACGTGATGCCGGTGCACGGCGACTACAAGCGCCAGCTCCTGCACGGCCAGCTCGCGGAGGCGGTCGGGATCGACAAGGCGAGCGTGTTCCTCACCGAGAACGGCCAGCCGCTGGAGATCGACGCGCGCGGCGCCCGCTTCGGCGCGCGCGAGCAGAGCGGCATGATCTTCGTCGACGGCGTCGACATCGGCGACGTGACCGACGTCGCGCTGCGGGACCGCCGGATGCTCTCGGCCGACGGGATCTTCATCGTCGTCGCCACCGTGAGCGAAAGCGACGGCAGCTCGGTCGTCCCGCCCGAGGTGCTCGCCCGCGGGGTGCCGTTCCTCGAGGGGAACGCCGGGTTCGTCGAGCAGCTCCGCGAGGCGGTGGAGGACTCCCTCGACCGCGCCGCCGAGCAGCGCGTGACCGAGATCCAGCAGCTCGAGACGATGCTCCACGACGACCTCGCCGGGTTCATCTACGACAAGCTGCGGCGCCGCCCGATGGTGCTGCCGGTCGTCGTCGAGGTCTAGCCGCGCCAGCTCATCCGGCGCTCGCCGGCTCGGGCCGCTCCGGCACCGGGTCGGGGACCTCCGGCACCGAGTCCGGGACCGCGCGGAAGATGACCGCGAGCAGGACGAGCAGGGCGACCCCGGTGCCGGAGATGGCGAACGCCGTCGGCGGCGAGGTGAGCGAGGTGATGACGCCGCCGATGAGGAAGCCGACGCCGGTCATCGCCGAGGTCAGCGACTCGAGCAGGCCGGTGATCCGGGCCTGCAGGTCGTCCGGCGTCGACTCCTGCAGCGCAGTCATCACCGACACCCACTGGATCCCGTTGCCGAGGCCGCCGAGGATCGAGAACGCGCACGCGATCCACAGCTCCCGCGCGACGGCCATCCCGAGGTACGCGCAGCCGATCGCGAGGGTGGACGAAAGGACGAGCGTACTGACAGCGCGTCGGCGGACGCCCAGGAAGACGATGCTCCCGAGCACGATCCCGAGGCCCCACGAGGACAGCAGGATCCCGTAGCCGAAGTCGTTCGTGTCAAGGGTCTCGGACGCGTAGACGATCTCGATCGGCACGATCAGCGTGAAGAACACGACCGCGATCGCCTCGCCGCCGATCAGGAAGCGGGCGATCCGCGTCGTGCGCGCGTAGCGGAGCCCCTCGCGCATGCGCTCGAGGAACGGCTCGGGCTCGGTCTCGGTCCGCGGCAGGCTCCGGCACGTGGCGAGGACCACGGCGATCACCGCGAACGACGCCGCGTCGACGAGCAGCGCGGTCTGGATCCCGAACACGTCGACGAGCAGGCCGCCGAGCGCCGCGCCGCCGACGCTGGCGGCGGCGAAACCCATGTTGAGCAGCCCGTTTCCCTCGCGGAGCTGCCCGGTCGGCTGCAGGACGGCGTTGACGGCGCCGCGCGACAGGCCGCGCGCGGTGAGCATCAGCGCGCCGTCGACGAGCGCGAGCACGAGCACCGCGGCGAGCGAGAACGACCCCGCGAGCAGGGCGAGCGCGACGAACACGAGCGCTTCGGCGGCGTAGATCGTCGGCAGCACGCGCCGCAGCGAGCGCTGGTCGACCTTGGCCGTGAGCAGCGGCGCGACGAACGCCGGCAGGAACTGCGCCGCGATGAACAGCGCGGCCGTCGCGAGCGGGTCCTTGGTCTCCCCGTAGACGAGCACGGCGAGCGCGACGAGCCCGACGTAGTCGCCGATCGAGTTCGTCGTGTACGAGAAGAGCAGCCGGCCGAAAGCCGGCACCCGGAGGGGTGCGAGGTTGGCTCGGATGGGCGGTGAGAGTATCGGCTGATCGCTCCGGAAGGGGCCGAGATGCAGGGGCAGATTCCGGAGTACTAAGGGTCCGACTACTTACTGCCGATTACGGGGGCGGTGACGCGGAACGAGCGTGGACTTGTCGTTGGTCAGGGTGTCCTTCTCGGAGGATCGGTCATCGCATCCGTCTTGCTCTCGGAAAAGGCGGATTGGGAGCCGCTCAGACTCTTCGGCCTGCTGCTCGTCCTGGCGGTGGTCAGCGAGGCGTTCCGGCTGGAGACGAAGACCTTCCACATCTCCGCGGCCTTCCTCTCGCTGGTCCTGGCGATGACGCTGCTCGGGCCCAGTGCCGCCGCGGCCCTCGGAGTGGGGGTGATGGGCGTCAACGCCCTCCGCCGCCACGCGCCGTGGCGCCACACCCTCGCCAACCTCTCGACCTACGCGTTCTTCCCGCTCGCCGGCGGGGTCCTGTTCGAGCTCATCGCCGGCCCATCGCTGCTCGACAGCAACGCCGCCATGTACATCCTCGCGGTGTTCGCGCTGTTCCTGCTCATGAACGTCGTGAACT
>Ga0190265_10002687_pt1 | contig 11971 bp, 10 predicted proteins | sample Popmic124T_FD_133135 | JGI IMG/M metagenome (GOLD analysis project Ga0190265, IMG submission 133135) | Populus adjacent soil microbial communities from riparian zone of Indian Creek, Utah, USA - 124 T | ecosystem: Environmental > Terrestrial > Soil > Riparian zone | place: USA: Utah | collected... | reverse complement strand
TAACGATCAAATCATCCGAATCTGGGGACGTAGGTCCGTCTGCAAGCACCTGACGTAGGTCCGCATGCAAGCGCCCCAACCTTCGGTGCTCGGCGGCCTACGCGCTGAGGGGGGCCGGGGGAAGGACTCCCCCGGCTCCTGCTCCTTCCAGGGCGCGCGAAACGGAGGGCCCGAAGGAGCCCCCCGCTTGATTGAGACTTGTTACTTGCTCAGCGACACGTTGATCGCCTCGGCACCACCGTTGTGGTTCGTGCGCGACTCGTATGTGACTCTCACCTCGAACGGCAGCCTCGTGATGTCACCCACGATGTTGCTCTGGTGCACGAAGAGATTCTCGCCGTTGCTCTGGACGATCCAGCCGTACCCCTTGTCAGCATCGAAGGTCCTAATGGTTCCGTTTTTCAAAAGAAAAACACCTCCCAGAACCTGATGAACGAAGGTCAGAGAGGCGCTGGTACCCAGACTCGATTTCAACGCTCGGTTGATTGTGCTTCTGTGAACAGCGTAACACCGAGCGCAAGAGCGATTCTTGGTAACGCGTCGGACATTGTGTCCACGATGAGCGAGCAACGAGTTCGCCCTCACTGGTCCTAGTGCTCAACTGTTTCGGCATCGCGAACGCTCGCAGCTTCGGGATCGAGGCCTGCTGTTCGCTTCGCTCGACGTTGTCGGAGAAGATCCGAGCACTGGTCCCACACTGAGACCGGCCTGAGGTGAGTGGAGGGTCCGCCGCTGGAAGCTCAACGGCGGGCCCTCCGACGACCCCCGTTCAACATTGGGGATCGCCTACGTCATAGTTCTGGATCAGGCTGACCTCGACCTTCTTGACGCTAGCCCCAGTTTTTCCAGGACGACACAAACCGAATTCTCGGGCGACGCCAGAGGATTCTTGGAGCAAGGCGGAGAATTACCTACTAAGGATCTAGCGCTGGGGATAACCACACCCGGGCGGGGACTCGCTTCTCTTGGCGTGTGGACGATCGCGTACTCATCACCGTGTCCTCGCTCGTCGGCACGAGCTGTGTGTAGACGCTCGACATAAAAAGGCCGGGCCGCGGTCAGGCCGCGAGAGGATGAGAAACAACCGGGAGCAGTAGAAACTACTGCGAAAGGGAACTCGCAGGTCAGCGGCCGTTTTCTGTCATCTACGCAGATCAGCTCCGGTTATCTGTCTACGGCGGCAATGATCGTTGCCGCGAGGTCACGGGGCCGAGTGAGCTGGGGCCAGTGCCCGGTCGGCAGGTCGACGAGCTCGACTTCTTTGATCTTGGTCAGCTCGGAGACATTTGGATCGCCGTCTGCCATCCAGCCGCGCAGCAAGTCGGTCGAGAACTCGCAGCAAATGACGGTGACCGGGACGTCGTACCGTTTTTCGTCGTCGCTCAGGACCTGCTTGTCGCTCGTGACGGCTAGGGGCTCGGGTATGGCGATGCTGCGGAATTTTGCCCGCAGGCCGTCATCGAGATCGACAAGGTCCTCCTCCTCGAACACCGACCAGTCCGGCAGAGGGACCTCCCCGTTCACCACGGGTAGCTCGTCGTTGATGACGCCGCCGTGGGCGAGCGGACCGGCGTCAACGTAGATCACCCGGACGATGCGGTCGGGGCGGACATCCGCCACCGCATGCGCGATCGCGCCTCCGCCACTGTGTCCGACGAGCACGACAGGATCGGGAAGGGAGTCGACAACCGCGACCACAGCGTCTATGTGGTCTCGTAGACCGATGCCAGAACGGTCGGCCTCGCGCGACTCAAGCCCAGGGAGCGTGAGAGCGTACACGGTGTGGCCGGCCTCTCGGATGGGAGCTGCAACCTCGTCCCACGATGCTCCGTCGAGCCAGAAGCCTGGGATCAGAACGATATTCATGTATCGAGACTACCTGGGGCTATCGACAGTAAGACGGCCGGGGAGGGCCGTAACAGCCCTCCCCGTTCGTCCAGTTCTCTCCGCTACTCGACTCTCTTGGCGCCCTTCACTTCGGGACTGTCCGAGAGAAGTTGGAGCTCCGCTACCCGGACCTGGTTGGCGATCGGCGTGGCCCGACAATCGGTCTCGTTGGCGGGGTCCTGATCCTGCTGCCCATGAAAGTCGTTGTTACCGGTGCATTGGTTCGAGGTCACCACGAGCTTTACGTGCGTTGCGGTGGTCCTCGGGACATTAAATGTTCGCAGAAGCAGATCTCCCGAGACCGGTCTCGGCGACTTGGCCGGGAAGGCATCCCTCTTGCTCTTGAGGATCCGCTTCCAACCTGCAGCTACCGCCTGATCGCAGGTGGGGTTCGACGACGTCGCGCCCGACGTGCAGCTGTAGAGCTCGAAGGCGCGTAGCGCCGAGAAGCGGTTCTGCCCGGGAGTTAGGTAAGCGCTCACCTTGGCGAGCCTGATCTGACGCGGGCTGGGGAATTGGACGGTTACCTGACGGCCCTCGACGGGCGCGCTCAAATCCTGCCAGTTCGTCGTCTCCGTCTCGTCTATGAGGTTCGCGTGGTTCTCGCCGTTCCCCGCCGCAACCGCTCCGTTGGCCGAAGATGCCCAGTTCTCGGGGAAGGTGATCGTGATTGTCCGGTTCTCGCCCGGTGTCAACTTATCCACGAAGAAGCGAGTAAAGCCGTGGCCCGGTGCCCTTGCAACGAACTCGTAGCCCTCGGGATTCGCCACGAAGCGCTCGACATCGTCGATTGGCGTCGCGCGCGCCTCGTAGTGACCGACGTAAACATCGGCGTCCACCGGGTTGCCGTCGGGGTCCTCGGCTTCGAACGTGAGCGTCGCCTCATTTTCGAGCGGGGATTCCCAGCTCGGAATCGGCTGGTCGTCTCCGTTGCTTACGACCGAGGCGTTCTCGCCGAAGCCTCGTCGAGCGAAGCCGCGCCACAGGATGTCCTGGTTGGCTCCACCGAATCGAATCATGTCCGCGGCCAAGTATGCGTCACGTGCGTCGAGGAACGAAGGTCCGATCGGCATGAGCAGGTATGCGTCGAACATGGTCTGCACCCACCTGCGGTTTCCCTCGCATTGCTCGACCGGCCGAACACCGTCGGCACACTCGATTCCTCTTCTCGTTCCCTGACTGGGGTAGCGATCGAGATACAACGAGCGGATGTCGAAGTTGGTCGTGCTCCATATCTCGCCGTCCGCGTGAACCTGCTCGCCGACGATGTCGTAGGCGACCGCTCCAAGGTTGAGCGGATTGACCTCCGGATACCTCCCCTCGCGTGGGTACTCTCCGGTCGACCGGAAGCTCATGTCGTAGTTGCGGATCGCTCTCAACGGGTTACCAGTTGCGTAGGCACCGACGGAGTGCCGGTTCTCACCGTCGACCGGTACGAACCGGTACGAGTTGAGGTACTCCATTCCGTGGAGGTCACCGTTCGACTCGCCCATTGCTCCGGCGTGGTCGCCCTGCCGTCTGATGCCCTTGCCGATCATCCGGTTCTCGATCATGTGCCCGTATTCGTGCCCGATGACCGCCATGTCGTAGTCACCATCGACACATGGGGCGTAGAAGCCGCCCGCGACCGGCTGCCAGAGGAACATGTTGGTGATCGAGCTAGTGCCGTCGGGCTGGGTGTTCATGTTCGCGTTGTCTCGTGAACCGGGCACCACAGCCCCCGACTGAGCTCGGCCGGTAACCGGGTCGTTGCCGAGCGTTGGTCCTCCGAAGTTCGACTGCTGGGCGTTCCAAGCAGCCTCGGTAAAGCCCAGGTTGTAGGCCCAGTCGTGCATGCGGTTGTGCATGGCGAAGAGGTTCGTGACTGCTGCATCGATGTCGTTGCCCGAACCGACGACGAAGTTCGATTGACTGCATTCCGTTTCGAACCACACGTTTTCCCACGGATAGCGGTAGTCGCGCGTGGTGCTCGTGGGCCGGTAACCCGTGGCCGGCGCTGGTCCCCAAGTCTCGGTTGTCGAAGCGTTGTTGCCTCGCGTGGTGTTCGTCGACAAACCGGTGGTCGGGTCGACGTCCCAGGGGAGCGGCGATGCTGCGTTGGCTATGACTCGGTCGCAGTCGTCAGCGTCTTCCCAGCACCACACTTCCCGGATGTCGTTGCTCGGATAGTTGTACGGATATTTGTTCTTGGTCGTGGGCTTCGGCGTTGCCGGGAACACCTCCCAGGTCGGGTTGTCCTCCTCGAGTTGCTCGACGGTCTCCTCTCGGTACAGGACTTGACCCGTCTCGGCGTCTATGAAGTGCCGATAGCCCGAGTCGACTCCGTCGTTGTAAAAGGTCTCGAACGCGATCCGCACCCCACTCCGCGTCGGGAACGCCACGCGGCGAACGAGCTGGTCGTCACGCAAGCCAGCGACCTCGACGCGTTGCCACCCGTTGGTTGCACCCGCGAAGTCCATCTGACCGACCGACACTTCCTCGCCGGAGTTGTCGAGCGCTCTGTCTAACGCTTGGGCCGCCCCGATCTCGGACGAGTTCGTTAGCTGGCTGCTGGCGATCAACGAGGAGGAGGCGTAGGCCACGTTCCAACCCTGAGCGGACCTGACGAGTCCGATCGAGGCGACGCCCTCGGGTGAAACGAGCAGACCGTTCACTCGCTGGCGAAGAACAACGGTGAGGCCAGCGTCGCCGATTGGTGCAACGGTTGAGACCTCGAGTCCGTCAAGCGAGTCGAGTCGATAGAGCGCGCGATTGCTGTCGAGAAACGCCAACGCAGCCTCTTTAGCGTTCGCGGCGTCGATACCGGACGCGAGAAAGCCGCCGTATCGAATGAGTGACTGTGGCGTGCCGAGATCACTCCAGCGCGCCGTGGCCTCGAGCTCGGCGACGGCGTCGAGCTGAGCCTCCGTGGGGTCCACCGCGGCCCTCCGCGTATCGAGATCTGAAAGCACGCCGGTGCCGCTCTCGACCTGCGTGGAACCCAGTGCATTGGGTGCGATCTGTATAGCGGTCGCAGCGAGCGCAACCGCGACCCAGCTCGCGAAAATCCGACGAAGTCCAAAGGACTTTCTCATTGCCCCCTACCTCCTTGTTGGCCGCCGACGCGTTCCGCAACCGACGGAAGAGGCACCCCCCCTGGGTGACCCTAAAGACAAATGCCCGTATTGCCTAAAAGAAAACCAGTTTGCCCTCATGAGGTCAAGAGCTCGATCCCACAGCCACCTGTGGCTACCGTCGCTGTGCGAACCAGGCGATCACGGACTTCGTCCGTTTCATCTGCAAGGTGCAAGCCAGCCTCATTCCGGCGCAGGCACCATCCCAGCGGGCAAAGCGATATCCGGCTCGTGGCGTGGCCTTCAGTTTCACTTTGCTTCCCCTGACGAAGGTCGCCGTGCAGTGGCGTCCGCAAGTGATCCTTGCCGACGCGGTGGCAACGTTGCCGAGACCTTTCTTGGAGACGTTCAACGTGACCGTGCCCGGCCTGGATCCGCGCAGCGCTCCCCAGTCGGGATGCTGCTTGTCGCTGCCGTCGAAGGTGAGCTGCGTCGGCTCTAACGAAGCGTCCTCACCACTGAGGAGACCGTTCTCGCGTCCGGCAGTTGCCGGCGGAGGAACCGGTAGCGAGTAGAACTCGTATGCCCCCGATGCGTCGCTGCGGAAAACGATCTGCGCACTATCCGGTGACCAACCCGGCTGATCTTCATAACCCTCTGGAGTGCCGGTGACGTTTCGAAGGTCGGTGGGATCGTCGGCGTTCACGATCCAAATGTCGAAGTAGCCCGATCGAGTGCTGGTGAAGGCGATCAAGCTCGAGTTCGGGGACCACTGAGGGCTCACGTCCTCGAAAGGGTCGCAATTGAAGCTGTCGTCGAAGGTGAGCTGCTGCAAGTTGTCGCCGAATCCGTCGTCGTTCAGGTCCCTCGAGTCCATGACCCACAGATCGCACGAATCGGCCTCGAATCCGCGACCCTCGGACAGAAACGCCATTTGCTTTCCGTCGGGCGACCAAGTGATCTGCGAGTCGGTGATTGCCTGGCCGGACTCGGGGAGGGGGTCGGTAGTCAACCTCGTGGCCCGAGGCAGCGGCCCCGCCTCACCGGTCGCGTCCATGACATAAATCTCGTAGCTCCAGTTCTCACTACCGTCCGCGTTGGGTCGCGACGAGACGAACGCGATCCTGGTTCCATCTGGTGACCAGGCCGGCTGAAAGTCCCCGTAACAGCCGAGGTCATCGGAACATGGCTTGCTGAGGACCACCGAATCGTCGGTGGCCGGGTTGGTATCCATGACCTGGATCCTCGGCCCGGAGAAAGTGCTCCACCCGTCGTAAATGATCTTGGTGCCATCGGGCGAATAGTCGGGGTTTCCGTTGAAGGCGCCGTCGGTTGTCAGTCTGACGGGTGCAGTGGATGGATCTGCGGGATCAACCGTATAGATGTCGTAGTTGAGATCCTCGTCCCACGACGAGAATGCGATGCGACCGTTAGGTGCAGTCTGCGCAATCGCGCTTGTTTCGCTTCCTACTGCGATCGCGGCAATCAGGATCGTTGCGAGAGTGCCGGCCTTGAATGCCCGTGGTAGCTGGTTCATCATCGTCTCCTGGTCGCCGAACTAAGCCGGTACCCCAGATGCCAGCCATTGCACGGTAAGGCATCCGGATACTTAAGTAAGAGCCTTTGGACGATCGGCGACGATCGCCACCATCAATCGCATCGATGGACCCTCAATGAGGGGCCGTTCAGCCCTACTCCTCGAGAGTTGAGAAGCGGAAGCTTGTTCGTGAAACCAATCGATGCCCCAAGCAGCACAGCTGACCAATTGGAGAGGAAGATGAACCCACTAAGAGTCAAGGATGTAATGACACACCTCGCGGTCACCCTTCGACCCGAGGACAAGATCCCGGAGGCGGCCAAGCGACTGTTCTCGAACTGCATCAGCGGCGCGCCCGTCGTAGAGAGTGGGCGATTGGTCGGCATCGTGTCCGAGGCCGACCTGGTTCAGGCCTATGCGGTTCCAACGCGTTTGGGTTCAACGTTCGTTGCCCCCCACCCGCTCAAGCTCCTCCTGGTAAGAGGAAACCCTCCAATTGAGGCGCGAAATACGACCGTGCGTGAGGTGATGATCAAGGATGTGATTTCGATCACCCCCGACGAGAGCCTCAGACAGGCCGCGGTTTTGATCGACCGGCACGGCGTTCGCAGGCTCCCTGTTGTCGATGAAGACGGGTGCGTGGTGGGCGTGCTGACTCGTTCCGACCTTGTTCGATGCATGGCTCGAAGCCGCGAGCTCGATTGGCAATGGAACACCACGTCCCCCCTCCCGGCCGGTAGCCCCCCGAATGCCAACAGCGCATCCGTTATGAGTTATGGATCGTCGGCGCGCGTTGGGCCCTGAGGGTCGTGTTCAATTCGCTTAGATTCAGTACATGAACGGTCACGCACGTCAGACTTCTGCCCTGGTGGAGGCCGGCCTGGCCCTCGCCTCGGAGCTGGACCTCGATGCTCTGTTGCAGCGCATTGCCGATCTCGCCAGGGAGGTCGTCGGCGCTCGTTACGGAGCGGTTGGGGTCGTCGGGGAGGACGGCCTGCTGCTTCGATTCGTCTATTCGGGCATCGATCAGGAGACCGCCGACGAGATCGGAGACCTTCCACACGGGCGGGGTCTCCTAGGGGTCCTTCTAGAGGGCGGGCGGCCGATGCGGATGCGACAGATCTCCGATCACCCGGACTCTTACGGGTTCCCACCAAACCATCCACCCATGAAGTCATTCCTGGGCGTTCCGATCATCGCCCGAAACAGAGTCTTTGGACGCCTGTATCTGACCGAAAAGCAGGGCGCCCCGGAATTCAGTAAGGACGAGGAACGGATCGCGATGACTCTTGCAGCTCAAGCCGGAGTCGCCATCCAGAACGCGAGCCTTCTCGAGGAGGTCAAGGCCCGAGGAGATGAGCTCGCGGTGCTCGAGGAGAGAGACCGCATCTCCAAGGAGCTACACGATGGTGTTATCCAGTCGATCTACTCCGTCGGACTCTCCCTGCAAGGCGCGATGACGTTGCTCGAACGCGACCCCGAGAGGACCAAGCAACGGATGGATGAAGCAATCGGCACGCTCGACAATGTCGTCCGCGACGTGCGCTCTTACATCTTTGCTCTGCAGCCCAAGAACGTCGAAGAGCGAGGACTCAAGAGAGCGATCCAGGATCTAGTGGTAGATCTGGAGGTCAATGCGCTGGTAGAAGCCACCGTGCAATTGTCCGACGATGCCTTAGGAATGATCCCGGAGGCAGCCAAGAGCGACTTCATGCAGATCGCACGCGAGATCCTCTCGAACATCGCGCGGCACGCTCAGGCTAATGAGGTTTCGGTGGCTTGCGCCGTCAGAGAGGGCAAAACCGTGGTGCTGACAATCGAGGACGACGGCGCCGGGTTTGATCTCGCCACCGTCAAGAGGGGGGACGGCCTCACCAACATCGAAGAACGGGCGCGGAGGCTGGGTGGGAGCATGGCGATCTCCAAGCGCAGGCCGAAGGGCGTCGTACACACGTTGTCGTTCCCAGGGGAAAAGGCATAGCGGTGGCTGGCGCCCTCAAGGTGATGCTGGTCGACGATCACGAGGTCGTGCGCCAGGGACTTCGCGCCCTGCTGGAAGCAGAGGATGACATCGAGGTCGTGGCCGAGGCCGACAATGGACCCATGGCCGTGTCGATAGCAAGTGCCCGTCAGCCCGACGTCATAGTCATGGATGTCAGAATGCCGGGTGGCTCGGGAGTGGAAGCGTGTCGCGCGATTCGCGACGAGCGCCCGGACGCGCAGGTCATCATGCTGACGTCGTTCTCCGACGACGAAGCTCTGTTCAACTCCATCATGGCGGGTGCCGCGGGATTCGTGCTCAAGCAGATACGAGGGCGAGATTTGATCGACGCAATAAGAACCGTCGGCGGTGGGAAGTCCCTTCTCGACCCGGATGTCACCAAGCGAGTCCTTGAACGCCTTCGAAAGTCGAAGTTCGACGAGAGGGATCCGAAGCTGGCGCGGCTTTCACCCCAGGAGGAACGGATTCTCGACCTGGTGGGGGAGGGTCTAACCAACCGCGAGATAGCCGAACTCATCCACCTGTCGGACAAAACGGTGAAGAATTACGTTTCGTCGATCCTCCAGAAGCTAGAGGTAGCCCGCAGGGCGGAGGCCGCGGCCTACGTGGCCCGCTCCAAGGCAGGGCATCCACACCCCAAGGCCTAGCGGAACGAACGACCGGCCCCCCCAAGAGGGGCCGTCCGGCACTGGGTGGTCGAGGGTGCTTCCACCATGCTGAGTCCAAGAAGAAAAACACTCTAGGGAGGTAGACAGTGGCACAGGCAATCGAAGTAACCAGAGGCATGAGCGTGAAGCAAGCCGATGTGGCACACAAAACGGACCGTAGGGTGATCGACCTGCTGATCAGCTGGTCTGGAGCCGTCGTGGCCGTCGCCATGGTTGCACTCGGTGCGGCAGCGATCTACGGCGGGAGCTTTGCCCTAAGCAACGTCGCAGACAGGCTCGAGCCGCAGAACATCTCCTTCCCGCCGATTGAGGCGATGAGCCCAGCGGAGAAGGCTGATCTCGGTGAATTCGCGGGTCAGAAAGTCGACACCGGTCCTGAGGCAGAGGCGTTCTCCAGCTACATCGGCGGACATCTGGTAGACGTAAACGAAGGTGCGACCTACTCCGAGACCTCGGATGCTGCACGTGCTGAGGGCATCCCCGAGGATGAGGCTGCCGAGCTGCAGGGCAAGGCGGACTCGCTCTTCAAGGGTGAGGCTCTAAGGGCGATGCTGCTCAACGCATACGCCTGGTGGACAGTTGGTCAGATCACCCTCTACGCCGGCATCGGTCTGGTGGTAGTTGGATTGGTTCTCTCGCTACTGTCGGCCCTCGGTTTCCGGCACGCTCGCAAGTCCAACCTCACCGCCTAGCGGTGTGGAACACGAGAGAGGCGCCCTCTGTGGCGTCTCTCTGCGTTTAAGGAGAAGAGAATGAAGCGACATGAAGCGTTGATCCCCCTGACCCATGACCATCATCACGCGCTCGCCCAGATTCGACGCTTGCGCGTCGCTGCCAAGGGCACGGATGAGGAGAGACGCAGCGCCGCTCGTCAGTTCCTTGAATTCTTCCGCGCTGACACCATCGTGCACTTCCGCGAGGAGGAAGAGATCATCTTCCCGCTTGTGGTGGAAGCGACCAGAGCGCGGGGAACCCTTCAGCGAGCGATGTTGGAGCACGTAGAAATCCGTGCCGCCGTGCACTCCTTGGATTTGGAGCTCGAGGATGGCACCCCAGGCTCAGCAGGCATTCAGCGGATCATTGATCTCTTCCGGAGTCACATCCAGTTCGAGGAGAAGGTCGTCTTTCCGTTGATCGAGTCGATCTCCAGCGCGGAGAGTCTGGAATCGGTGACATTGAGCCCAAGGACCAGAGCGACGGTCACTGCGTGAAGGTACTCCTCTGGCAATCTTGAATCGTCGCGAAGGAGCCCCATGCCGGTGTAAGGAAAAAGAGAATCGCATTTCCCTCTCCAAGTGCCTTGTTGTCGGCGCTCGAAGGTTCGAAACTGGTCACTTCATCGGCATGGGAGGCGAATGCAATGAATTCCAGACTCAGAACTTGCGCGGCCGCGCTCGCGGCCCTTTTCATCGTGGGACTGACACCTCTTGGGGCGAATGCAACCTTTCCAGGTGACAACGGGCGCATCATCTTCAACCGAGGATCTTTCGAAGCGCCGACCTTTCTCGCCTCGATGGAGCCCGATGGTTCCGACGTGACTCGCCTTACTGGTGAGGGTAGGAATTCTTTCGGTGCGAGCTGGTCGCCGGACGGGAGTCGGTTCATCTACTCACGCTTCAATCTTGATGGGACCGTCGATCTGTTTCTGCGAGACGCGGACGGCAGCAACCCGACGCGAGTAACCGACAACAATAGGGATGAGTTCGGAGTGGCCTTCGGGCCGGATGGCAACCAGGCCGTCTATGGGAAGTGTGGTTTTCGCTGCGATCTATTCATTGTCGACCTCACGACGCTCACCGAGACGAGGCTGACCGACACTCCCCGCGCTGACGAGTTTTCGCCCGACTGGAGCGTCGACAATGTCATCGTCTTCGACCGCGCGCCCAGGCGAGGGGACCTAGAAATCTTCTCGATCGAGCCGAACGGCGCCAACGAGATTCAGCTGACCGATAATCAAGGACGTCAAGATGTGTCGGCTTCCTGGTCGCCGGACGGCGACGAAATCGTCTACAGCCGCTGCGGTGTCGAGTCGAACTGTGATCTCTTCACGATGAACGCCAACGGATCGGGCAAGAGCCGAGTGACCGACACGATCGCGGACGAATTCGACGCCAAGTTCTCACCAAATGGACTTTTCTTCGTGATGACCCGTGCCCGCGGCGAGACTAATAGCGATCTCTGGCGCATGCGCACGGATGGAACCAACCTCCGCCAGATCACAGACACTCCCAACAAGTTCGAGGTAGACGCAGACTGGCAGCCCATCGTCATGGGAGGCGAATAAAAAATGAATTCCAAACTCAGAACTTGCGCGGCTGCGACAACGGCCCTTTTCATCGTGGCACTGACGCCCCTTGCGGCGAGCGCAACCTTTCCCGGCGACAACGGGCGCATCATCTTCAACCAAGGAGAGTTCGAGGCGCCCATTTTTCTCACCTCGATGGAACCGGATGGGTCCGATGTGACTCGTCTCACCGGGACGGCGAGGAACGCGTTCGGTCCGAGTTGGGATCCGGACGGAAGCAGGTTCATCTACTCGCGCGAAAGCATTGATGGGAACCTCGACCTCTTCACCCGCGACGCGGATGGCAGCAACGAGACGCGTGTCACCGACACCAACGGGCACGAGTTCGACGTGGCTTTCGGGCCGGATGGCAACCAGGCCGTATTCGAGAAGTGCGGCTTACAGTGTGACCTCTTTAAGATCGACCTCACGACCCTCACCCAGACGAGACTGACAGACACCCGAGCGGACGAGTCTGCACCCGATTGGAGTGTCGACGACGTCATTGTCTTCGAGCGCGCCCCGAGACGCGGCGACGTC
>Ga0190265_10002686_pt1 | contig 11972 bp, 12 predicted proteins | sample Popmic124T_FD_133135 | JGI IMG/M metagenome (GOLD analysis project Ga0190265, IMG submission 133135) | Populus adjacent soil microbial communities from riparian zone of Indian Creek, Utah, USA - 124 T | ecosystem: Environmental > Terrestrial > Soil > Riparian zone | place: USA: Utah | collected... | reverse complement strand
GACGAGAAGCGGTCGTCGGGCCAGCGGCGCGGCTCGTGCTCGGGCTCGAGCTGCTCCATGTCGCAGTACAGCTCGACGAAGCACGCCTCCTCGACGATCCGCACGTAGGACGCGATGTTGCCGCCGACGCCGTGGCGCGTCGGCCCCCACCCCAGCCAGCGCCCGTGGCGGCCGAGGTGGTCGAGCGCCGCGCGCATCTGCCCGATGTCGACGACGTCGAACGCGAGGTGGTGCAGGTGCGGGTGGCCCTTGTCGATCAGCGCCATCACGTGGTGGTCGCCGTTGACGTGCAGCCACACGCCGCCGTCGCCCAGCCAGTCGGTGATGCCCATCCCGAGCACGCGCGTGTAGAAGTCGACCTGCTCGTCGATCGCGCCGGTGAGGAAGTTCACGTGGCCGAGCTTGCGCGGGTGGCCGAGCACCTGGTCGGTCGCCGGGCGTGCGTGCGCGGTCAGCCGCGAGACGGGCTCGCGGTACGGCAGGATCAGCACCCCGTTGCCCTCGGGGTCGGTGATGCGGAGGCCGCCGTCGCGCGCCTCGCAGGCGACGCCGCAAGCGTCGAGGTGCGCGCGGGCGGCGTCGAGCGGGCAGGAGCGGCGCAGCTCGTAGGCGACGTGCTCGGCGCCGCGCTCGCTCCCGGCGACGAGCTCCAGGCAGACCGGCTCGTCGTCGCACGCGAGCCGGCCGGGCGCGCGCTCGACGAGCCCGAACTGCGCCGTCCAGCGCGCGGCCGCCTCCGCGACGTCGGCGACGCGCAGCCGCACGTGGTCGATGCGGCGCAGCGCGATCATCGCGTCACCCGCACCGGCAGCCGCTTGATGCCGTTGAAGAAGTTCGAGCGCAGGCGCTCCGGCGGGCCGGCGAGCTCGATCGTCTTCACGCGCTTGAGCAGCTCCTCGAAGGCGATCCGCACCTCCATGCGCGCAAGGTGTGCGCCCATGCACAGGTGGATCCCGCCCGGCCCGAACGCCATGTGCCGGTTCGGCGTGCGGCCGACGTCGAACGTGTCGGGGTCCGGGAACGCGTCCTCGTCGCGGTTTCCGGAGACGAACCACGTCGTCACCTTCGCGCCGGCCGGGATCTCGGTGCCGGCCAGCTCGGTCGCGCGCGTCGTCGTGCGGCGGAAGTGGTGGACTGGCGTCGCCCAGCGCAGCATCTCCTCGGACGCCGGCTTGAACAGCTCCGGGTCGTCGCGCAGGCGCTGCAGCTGGTCGGGGTGCTCGCACAGCGCGACCAGGCCGTGGGTGATCGTGTGCCGCGTCGTCTCGTTCCCGGCGGTCGCGAGCAGCACGAAGTAGACGTCGAACTCCCGCTGGGTCAGCGGCTCGAACGCGAGCTGCGTGACGATGTCGTTGCCCGGGTCCTTGCGCCGCGCCGCCGCCATCCTGCGCCCGAACTCGAACATCTCGACCGCGGCGGGGCTGGAGAACGGGAGCAGCCGGTGCGACGGGTCCGGCGGGACGAAGTACTCGGGGTCCTGGTTGCCGAGCAGCCGGTCGCCCAGCTCGATGATGTGGCGCCGGTCCTCCTGCGGGACGCCGAGGATCTCGGCGAACACCTGCATCGGGATCTCCGACGAGACGTCGGCGACGAAGTCGAACTCGTCCTGCTCGAGCGCGGTGTCCAGCACGCGGTCGGTGACGGTGCGGACCGCCTCCTCCCAGACCTGGACCGCGCGGGGGGTGAAGCGGCGCGCGATCAGCCCGCGCAGCTCGTCGTGGCGCGGCGGGTCCATGTCGATCATCGACTTGCGCGCCTCGAGCTGCTCGTCGTCGAGGTCCTCCAGCGACGTCCCGCCGATCTCGGACGAGAAGATCTCGACGTTGCGGTGCACCTCGCGGATGTCGGCGTAGCGGGTGACGGCGTAGAAGCCCGGCCCGTCGGGCTCCGGGTTGAAGTACACGGGCGCCTCGTGGCGCAGCGTGCGGAACCACGCGTGCGGGACCGCGTCGAGGAACGCGTCGTGGTCGGAGAGGTCGATCGTGTCCAGCAGCGTCATCGGTTCCCTCTCAGAGGTGGTGGAGGTACTCGTCGCGCTCCCAGTCGGAGACCCACGCGCGGTGGCGTGCGATCTCGAAGCGCTTCATGGCCACGAACGGCGTGACGATCGCCTCGCCGAGCGCGTCGTGGAGGTAGGTGTCCGCCTCGAGCGCGTCGAGCGCGGCCTCGAGGCTCAGCGGGACGCGATCTGCCGTCTCCTCCGTGTAGGCGTCGCCGTCGATCGGCGCGCCGAGCGGGAGCTCCTCGCGGAGCCCGTGCAGGCCGGCGAACAGCACGGCGGCGATGCCGAGGTACGGGTTCGCGCTGCCGTCGCCGATCCGCAGCTCGACGCGCGTGGCGCGGCCGCGCTCGGCCGGGATGCGCACGAACGTCGTGCGGTTGTCCCAGCCCCAGCTCACGCTCACCGGGGCGAGCGAGTCCGGCACGATCCGCCGGTACGCGTTGACCGTCGGGTTGAGCACCGCCATCAGCGCCGGGGCGTGGGCGAGGACGCCGGCGGTGAAGCGGCGCAGCTCGTCCGAGACGCCGTCCGCGTCGTTGCGGTCGGAGAACGCGTTGTCGTCGTCGCGGTCGGCGCTGACGTGGAGGTGGAAGCCCGAGCCGCCCTGGTCGTTGAACGGCTTGCCCATGAACGTGGCGACGAGCCCGGCCTGGGAGGCGACGTCCTTGACGGCGGACTTGAGCCGGAACGCCCGGTCGGCCGCGGTCAGCGCGGGCGCGTGGCGCAGGTTGATCTCGTACTGCGAGTTCATGAACTCGTGGTTGGCCGCGAACGTGCCCATGCCCATGCCGGCCATCGACTCGGTGAGCTGGCGCACGACGCCGCGCGGGTCGGCCTGCGGGCCGACCGTGTAGACCATGCTGAGGTGGTCGACGTAGCGGCGCAGCCCGCCCGGCGCCGCCTCGTCGCGCTCGCACAGGAAGAACTCCAGCTCGGGGCCGACGATCGGCGCGAGACCGAGCGCCTCGTAGCCCGCGACCGCGCGGCGCACCGCCCCGCGCGGGTCGGCGGGCACGCGCGCGCCGTCGGCGACGGGATGCACGTCGGCGATGCAGCACGCGACGCCGGGCTCCCACGGCAGCAGCGTCAGCGTCGCGAGGTCGGGCCGCGCCACGAGGTCCGGATAGCCGATCTCGCCGCCGAGCACCGGCGTGTGGCGGAGGTCGGTCGACATCACGGCCGCGCAGAACGCGAGCCCGTGCTCGGACACGCGGTCGAACTCGACGAGCGGCACGTCCTTCCCGCGCGGGACCCCGTGGAGGTCCGGATAGACCACGCGCACGGTGCTGACGGATGCCTCCGACAGCTCCGGCGGATGCCCCGCGAGCTGGTGCTGAACCATCATCCCTCCCTCGCCGCGGCCGCCGGAGCGGCCGGGCCCGTCGCCGTTGCCAGGAAGCCGTCGAAGAGCGCGAAGGCGGCGTCGCGTGCGGCGGCGCGCGCCGCGGGCGTCGCGGCGATCAGCGCCGCGCCGTCGCCGTGGCCGAGCGAGGCGAGCCGGTCGCGGTCGCTCTCCGCCCAGCGCGCGACGATCTCCACGGTGCTCTCCGGATGGAACTGCACGCCGAGGTGGCGCCCGTGGCGGAACGCCTGCGACGCGGCCGCCGTGCGGGCGATCTCGGTCGCGCCGGGCGGCGTGGTGAAGCGCTCGTAGTGCCACTCGAGCCACGGGCCCCGCGGCACGAGGTCGGGCTCGTCGCTCTCGATCTCGGTCCACCCGAGCTCGGGCCGCGGGGCGGTCTCGACCGCGCCGCCGAGCGCGGCGGCGAGCGCCTGGCCGCCGAAGCAGAGGCCGAGCACGGGGACGTCCTCGGCGATCGCGTCGCGCAGCAGGACGAGCTCGGCGGCCACGGCCGGGTCGTCGGTGTCGCGCGGGTTGCGGTTCGAGCCGAGCGAGGCGACGAACGCGTAGCCGCGCGGATCGGCCATCGGCGCGCCGACGTAGGTGCGGTGCAGGTCGTAGGCGATGCCGCGGGCGTCGAGCCACTCGGCGAGGAGGCCGGGCGGTCCCCAGTCGCCGTGCTGCAGGATCAGCGCCCTCACGCCGCGCTCACCGCCGGGTCGCCGAGCGCCTTCGCGTCGGCGCGCACCGCGGCGACGACCTCCTCGAACGGCGGCATCGCCGCCAGGCGGCCGCGGTAGAACGCGAGCCGCCGTGCGGCGTTGAAGCCGATCACGGCGACGAGCCGGCCGTCGCGCTCGCCGCCGAGCACGAGCCGGTCGCCGTCGGGCGATGCCTCGAGCACGGTCACGCGCTCCGCCCGCGCGGGGAGCCCGACCGCCTGGACCTTCACGTCGTACTGGTCGGTCCAGAAGTACGGGACGGCTTCGTACGGGACGCGCTCGGCCGGCGGCGCGAGCAGGTTGCGCGCCGCTGCGGCGCCCTGCTCGGCCGCGTTGGTCCAGTGCTCGATGCGGATCGTCCCGCCGTCGGCCATCGGATGCGGCCAGGCGGCGGCGTCCCCGGCCGCGAACACGCCCTCGGCGTCGCGCGCGGCGAGCGTGGCATCGCAGACCACGCCGGGCTGCAGCTCGAGCCCCGAGTCCGCGAGCCAGTCGGTGTTGGGCACGGCGCCGAGCGCGACGACGGCGAGGTCGGCCTCGACGCGCGATCCGTCGGCGAGCCGCACGGCGGTGAAGCGCTCCTCGCCCTCGAAGGCGTCGACGCCGACGCCGAGGCGCAGGTCGACCCCGTGGGCGCGGTGCAGCGCGGCGCAGCGCTCGCCGACCGCCGGCCCGAGCCCGGGCATCGGCAGCTCGGCGATGTCGATCAGCGTCACGTCGAGCCCGCGCTTGCGCGCGGTGGCGGCGACCTCGCAGCCGATGAACCCGGCGCCGACGACGGCGAGCCGGGGACCGGCGTCGAGCGCGGCGCGGAGCGCGAGCGCGTCGTCGAGGCCACGCAGCATGAACACGCCCGCGGGCAGCTCGGGGCCGGGCCAGCGCCGCGCGCGGGCGCCGGTGGCGATCAGCAGCCGGTCGTAGCCCAGCCGCTCGCCGTCGCCGAGGACGACCTCGCGGCGGCCGAGGTCGAGGCCGGTAGCGGGCGTGCCGAGCCGCCACGTGACGTCGACGCGCTCGCTCGGGAGCGCGCAGCGCTCGGGCTCGTGCTCGCCCGCGAGCAGCTCCTTGGACAGCGGCGGCCGCGTGTACGGCAGGTGCGCCTCGTCGCCGACGACGACGACGTCGCCCGCGTGCCCGGCCGTGCGGAGCGCCTGCGCCGCGCGCAGCCCGGCCAGCGACGCCCCGACGATCACGATCGGCCGCGCCACCCGGTCAGTCCTCCAGGCGGATCGCCAGCATCGGGCAGACGTCGACGGCCTCCTGCGCGGCCGCGCGCTGGGACTCGTCGATGTCCTCCTTCCAGCGCAGCACGTCGTCGTCGCCGAGCTCGAAGATCTCGGGCGCGACGTACGTGCACTCGCCGTGGCTCTGGCACAGGTTCATGTCGACGTGGACCTTGGGCATCAGGTGCTCCTCTCCGCCATGCGCTCGGCTTCGTCCTCGGGGATCGCGAGCGCGACGTGCAGGGTGTTCGCCGAGACGGCGGGCTGGTCGCCCGGCCCCGACAGGTCGACGTCCCACGCGACGACCTCGTTGGTCAGCTTCCCGATCCCGTCGATTTCCACCTCGACGATGTCGCCGGGCTCCATCGGGCGCGAGTTCGCCGGCGTCCCGGTCAGCACCACGTCGCCCGGCTCGAGCGTGATCAGGCGGTTGAGGTCGGCGAGCTGGTAGGCGACGGGGAACAGCAGGTCGCTCGCGTGCGCCTCCTGGACGACGTCGCCGTTCAGGCGGGTGCGCAGCGTGAACGCCGTCGGGTCGAACTCGGCCGCGGGGACGAGCTCGGGGCCGAGCGGCAGGAAGCCGTCCTGGCCCTTCACCCGCAGCATCGCGCCGCGGTCGGCGTGCCGGAAGTCGTGCAGCCCCACGTCGTTGGCGCATGTGTACCCCGCGACGTGGTCGAGGACCGCATCGACGCCGACGCCGTGCATGCGCTCGCCGATCACCGCGGCGAGCTCGCCCTCGTAGTTCAGGAAGCGGGTGCCGGTCGGCCGGCGCACGACGCCACGGTGGCCGTTGAGCGTCGTCGGCGGCTTCATGAAGTACGACGGCACCGGCGGGCGCTTCGCGGCGTACTCGTCCACGCGGCTGGCGTACGTCAGGTGGACGGCGATGATCTTCGTCGGCTCGGCGGGCGCGAGGTACTCCACGGCGGCCTCGTCGAGGCGCCTGCCGTCGTCGAGCACGACGGTGTCCCCCTCGCGCCGTCCCCAGGCCGGCTCCCCCTCGTGCAGCACGCGCACGGCTCGGTGCGTCGATGTCATGGTGCGAATGTATCCATTCGAATGGATTCGTGCAATACTCGCCGCGATGGATGTCGTCGCCTCCACGGTCTCAGGCCCGATCCGTGCGGACTCCGTCGTCGACCTGGCCTACGAGCGCATCCGGGCGATGGTCGTGGCCGGCGAGATCCCGCCGGGCGCGCGGCTCGGCCAGGTCGAGCTCGCCGAGCAGCTCGGCATCTCGCGCACCCCGGTCCGCGAGGCGCTGCGCCGCCTGACCGGGGAAGGCCTCGCCGAGTTCGTGCCGAACCGCGGCTTCCGCGCGGCGAGCCCGAGCCTCGACGACGTGCTGCGCCGGCTGGAGGTGCGGCTGCTGCTCGAGCCCGGCATCGCCCGGCTCGCCGCCGCGCGGCGCTCCCATCCCGAGCTCTTGCGCCTGCTCGACGCGATCGCGCGCGAGGAGCAGGCGCGGACGCGCATCGAGGCGCACGACGCGAGCCGCGACTTCCACCTGCTGCTCGCCGCCGCCACCGGAAACCCGGAGCTCGTCGCCATGCTCGGGTCGCTCTGGATCGTCGAGATCGGCCGCCGGCTGCTCGCCGCGCGCGCGACGAGCGAGGACTGGCGCAAGACCGACGTCGCCGAGCACCGCGCGATCGCCGTCGCGGTGGGCGCCGGCGACGGCGAGCTCGCCGCGCGGCTGATGACCGACCACATCGGCGAGGCGCTGCAGCACTGGCAGCATGAGCCCTATGACGACTGACGCCGCCCGCATGGGCCCGCGCCCGCAGCACGAGCAGGCCGTCCTGCCCGCGCTCGCCGACCGCGAGGGCGTGCTCGCCGACCTGAGCCGCGTGATCGCCGACGCGTGGGCCTCGTTCGACAACCCGCGCCCGTCCGAGCCGGCGCTCGACCCCGCGCTCGCCGCACGCCTCGGCGCGGGTCTGCCCGAGCTGGCCGGCGACGCCGAGGCCGCGCTCGCCGACGCCGCGCGCGTGCTCGACGCGAGCGTCTCCCCGTCGCGCCCGCTGTTCCTCGCCTACATCGGCTCGACGGGCCTGGAGATCGGCGTGCTCGCCTCCGCGCTCGCCGCGACCTACGACGCCAACCTCGCGACGTCCGCCGGCGGCGCCGACCTCGTCGAGGAGCAGGCGCTGCGCTGGGTCGCCGACTTCGTCGGCTTCCCGCTCGCCGAGGGCGCGTTCACGAGCGGGGGCATGACGTCGAACCTGACCGCGCTGCTCGCGGCGCGCGAACGCGCGCTGCCCGGCGCTCGGGTCGACGGGCTCGGCAGCCGCCGCGCCGCGGTCTACTGCTCCGACGAGGCGCACCACTCGGTCGTGCGCGCGGTCGAGACGTGCGGCCTCGGGAGCAGCGCGATCCGCCGCATCCCGCTCGACGCACGGCGCCGCATGCGCGCCGACGCGCTGGCCGAGGCGTTGGAGCGCGACGTCGCGGCGGGCGTCGTCCCCGTCGCCGTCGTCGCGACCGCCGGCACGACGCTGACCGGGGCGGTCGACCCGATCGCCCCGATCGCCGACGCCTGCGCGCGCCACGGCGTGTGGCTGCACGTCGACGGGGCGTACGGCCTCCCGGCCGCCGCCGCGCCGACCGCCGCAGCGCAGTTCGACGGGCTCGAGCGGGCCGACTCGGCGACGATCGACGCGCACAAGTGGCTCGGCCTGCAGAAGAGCTGCAGCGTCGTGCTGCTGCGCGAGCCCGGTCACCTGCGCGCCGCGTTCGGGCACGAGGAGCGCTACATGCTGCACGAGGGCGACGTGGCCAACCCGGTGGACCGCACGCTGGAGTACTCGCGCCCGCTGCGGTCGCTGCGCCTGTGGATGGCGTTCCGCGTCCACGGCGCCGCGCAGTTCCGCGAGTGGATCGAGCGGACGCTGGCCAACGCGCGCCGGCTGACCGAGCTCGTCGGCGCCGCGCCGGACTTCGAGCTGCTGCACGAGCCCGAGCTCTCGACCGTGTGCTTCCGCCATGCTCCGCCGGGCGTCGAGGACGTCGACGCGCACAACATCCGCCTCGCGCGCGACATGCAGCGCGACGGCCGCATCTTCCTCGCCCCTGCCGCCGTCGACGGCCGCGCCTGCCTGCGCGCGTGCTTCGTCAACTTCCGCACCACGTCCGACGAGGTCGCGACGGTGCTCGACGTGGCGACCGAGCTCGGCGCGCGCTAGCGGCGTCGCGAGACGCTCACATCCGGCAAGCTGTCGTCGGTGTCCGCGCAGGTCCCCGAGCCGACCGAGGTCGAGCGCATGATCGCCGGGATGTCGATCCCCGGCCGCGCGCCGCGACTGCCGCAGGTCGCCGAGACCGCGGCGTTCCGCGCGTCCGACCGCGCGGACGGGATCACGGGCACGATCGTCCACCTGCCCGCGGGGATGCTCGTCGGATGAGCGGCGACGCCACGTTCACCACGCTCGCCGAGCGCCACCGGCGCGAGCTGCACGTGCACTGCTACCGCATGCTCGCGTCCTTCGAGGAGGCCGAGGACGCGGTGCAGGAGACGTTCCTGCGCGCCTGGCGCCACCGCGACAGCGCGGACGCCGGGCCGGGGCTGCGCGCGTGGCTGTACCGGATCGCGACGAACGTCTGCCTCGACGCGCTGCGCCGCCGCAAGCGGCGCGAGGTCCGCTCGTTCGCGGACCTCCCGTGGCTCCAGCCGTATCCCGACCGGCTGCTCGACGAGGTCGCGCCGCGCGACGACGAGCCCGACGCGGTGGTGGTCGAACGCGAGACGATCGAGCTCGCGTACGTCGCCATGATCCAGCTCCTGCCGGCGCGCCAGCGCGCGGTGCTGATCATGCGCGAGGTGCTCGGCTGGTCGGCGGCCGAGACGGCAGGGCTGCTCGAGACGAGCGTCGCGAGCGTCAACAGCGCGCTCCAGCGCGCCCGCGCCACGCTGGACGAGCACCGGCCCGCGCGCGAGGGCGCGCCCGCCGGCGCGGAGCTCGACGCCACCGAGCAGGAGCTCCTGGCCGGCTTCATCGACATGCACATGCGCGCCGACGCCGACGGCGCGGTCGCGCTGCTGCGCGAGGACGTCCGCGTCACGATGCCGCCGCAGCCGATGGTGTTCCAGGGCATCCAGGCGGTCCTGCCGCTCATCGCCGAGGGCATCCCGGCCCCCGGCGAGTGGCGGCTCGTGCCCACGCGCGCGAACCGGATGCCGACCGCCGCGAGCTACCTGCGCGCGCACGGCGACACCGAGTTCCGCGCGTTCAAGTTCGACGTGCTGCGGATCGAGGACGGCCAGATCGCCGAGATCACGACGTTCGACCACACGCTGTTCCCGGCGTTCGGTCTGGCACCGACCCTCGCGTGATGAGTTTCTGCGCGCGCGGCCGTCACACGGTTCCATGTCCACCCATTCGATCACCGACGACCGGGCCGCCTTCGCGGCCCACGTCGAACGCCACCGCCACGAGCTGCGCGTCCACTGCTACCGGATGCTCGGCTCGTTCGACGAGGCGGAGGACCTGACGCAGGAGACGTTCCTGCGCGCGTGGCGCGGGCGGGCGGGCTACGCGGGCCGCTCGACGGTCCGCGCCTGGCTCTACCGGATCGCCACGAACGCCTGCGTGGACGCGCTCGAGCGCCGTCCGCGCCGCCCCGCCGGCGAGGAGGTCCCCTGGCTGCAGCCCTATCCCGAGGCGCTGCTCGAGCAGCTCCCATCCGACGACGCGCAACCCGACGCCGCGCTCGTCGCCAAGGAGACGATCGAGCTGGCGTTCGTGGTCGCGATCCAGCACCTGCCGCCGCGCCCCCGCGCGGTGCTGATCCTGCGCGACGTGCTCGGCTGGCGTGCGAAGGAGACCGCCGAGCTGCTCGAGATGAGCGTCGCCGCGGTCAACAGCGCGCTCCAGCGCGCGCGGGCCGCGCTCCAGCAGCACCTGCCGGAGCGCCGGCTCGAATGGCCCGGTGGCGAGGACCCGACGGCCGCGGAGCGCGCGCTGGTGCGGCGCTACGTCGAGGCGACCGAGCGCGGCAACGCGCAGGCGATCGCCGCGACGCTGCGCGAGGACGCGCGCTTCAGCATGCCGCCCGAGCCCGGGCTCTACGACGGCCGCAAGACGATCGTCGACGCCTGGGAGGCGGGCGGGTTCGGCTCGGACGCGTTCGGCCGGATCCGGTGCATCGAGACCCGGGCGAACCGCCAGCCGGCGGTCGCGTGCTACGTCCGTCACGACGACGACACGGCCTACCGCGCGCTCGGCGTCGACGTGCTGCGCATCGAGGGCGGCGCCATCGCGGAGGTGACGGCGTTCGGTCCGGACCGGTTCGAGGTCCTCGGGCTCCCGGAGGCGCTCTGATGGTGCTCGGCGGGGGAGCGCCGCGGCCGCCGTTCCAGCGGCGCACGGTGGCGATCCCACCCGGCGGCGAGCGTGCCGCGCTGACCGCGGGCTGGCCGGACGCGATCGTCGAGATCGTGGCCGGCGAGGTCGAGCTGGAGCTGCGCGGCTCCACCCGCGCGCGGTTCCGTCGCGGCGACCTGGTGCCGGTCGAGGCCGGCTCGCTCCGCGCCCTGCGCAACCCGGGCGCGACCCCCGCGCGGCTCGTCGCGGTGTTCCATCGCGACGAGTCTCCGGCCGCGCAGCCGTGTCATCGTCACGCGCCCAGGAGGTCGACCTGACGACGGACGCACCCGTGCAGGCGGGATGCACGGAGTGGATGGGCACGCTGGGCGCATCGGCGCCGCAGCGTTCAGCGCAACTGGTGCGGGCGCCCAGGGCGCCGCGAACTGCGGCATTGAGGGAAGCGGGATCGGCCGGGGCTGCGTGAACTGCGGCATTGAAGGGTGCGTGCTCCGCGTGGGCGGCATCGATCGCGAGTTCGCGTCGGTCTGCGACGCGAACTCGCAGCGTGAAGGCGTTCGACGAGTTTGCGTCGGATAGCGACGCAAACTCGTCGAGCACCACCCGAGCCCGGGACGTGGGGCGGGTCAACCTCGCTCTCCGAGGTTCAGTCGCCCCACATGAACGCCGCGGCACCTCGCGCACTCCCCTCAATGCCCGCCGTACGCCGACGCATGCGCCGGCGCGGCGCCCGCGCATGACGCCGCACCCGCCGGGTGCCGCGAACTACCGCGCGGGCGTGGTGGGCGTGGCGGGCGGCCGGCTGATAGACCGGTGTGATGCGGATCCTCGTCACCGGCAGCTCGGGCCACCTCGGCGACGCGCTGATGCGGGTGCTGCCCGGCGACGGCCACGACGTCGTCGGCCTCGACGTGCTCCCGGCCCCCGCCACCACGCTGGTCGGCTCGGTCGCCGACCGCGAGCTGGTCGCGCGGGCGATCCGCGGCGTCGACGCCGTGCTGCACACCGCGACGCTGCACAAGCCGCACGTCGGCTCGCACGGCCGCCAGGCGTTCGTCGACACGAACGTCAGCGGCACGCTCGCGCTGCTCGAGGCGGCCGCCGCGGCGGGCGTGCGCCGGTTCGTGTTCACGAGCACGACGAGCACGTTCGGCCGGGCGCTGACCCCGCCCCCGGGCGCGCCGGCGGCCTGGATCACCGAGGACGTCGCGCCGGTCCCGCGCAACGTCTACGGCGCGACCAAGATCGCGGCGGAGGATCTCTGCGAGCTGGTCCACCGCGACCTCGGCCTGCCGTGCCTGATCCTGCGCACGTCGCGCTTCTTCCCCGAGGCCGACGACCGCGACGATGCGCGCG
>Ga0190265_10002685_pt1 | contig 11974 bp, 10 predicted proteins | sample Popmic124T_FD_133135 | JGI IMG/M metagenome (GOLD analysis project Ga0190265, IMG submission 133135) | Populus adjacent soil microbial communities from riparian zone of Indian Creek, Utah, USA - 124 T | ecosystem: Environmental > Terrestrial > Soil > Riparian zone | place: USA: Utah | collected... | reverse complement strand
GCCGAAGAAGGGCTTGCTCCAGAAGAAGTCGCTGCGCAGCACTGGTCCCGGCAGGTTCGAGCTGCGCACCTGGACCTGACCGCCTGCGCTGCCGCACGGTTTGAAGTCATTCGATTCGAGGATTTCGTCGAGAAACCGTTGCAGGTTCTTCACAAGCTCGAGGGGGTCGGCGTGCGAGTGCGTGGCGAGGCGCAATTGCGACGACGGCTTCGGGACCTCAACGTGGCGGCGCCCTCATCAAGTCCCGCCATTCCACGTCCAGTGACCGTCGCGGTTGACAAGCACTGTGCGGCGACCGCAGCACTACTCGGCATGACGCTCTGACAGTCTGCGCTTTGCGCACGTGGCCCTCGCGAGGGTGCCGGACCTGTCAGCCTGCCGAGGATGTGATGTTCGAGCCCGAATGGGCGCCGTCTGACCGTAGAGGAGCAGTGGGCGAGAAGTCTGCGATTCGCTCGCCCACCTGGAGCAGTGCGGCGATCGCATGAGCCGAACGTGTGGCCGCCTGGCCGTCTCCGTAGGGGTTCACGGCACGGGACATTGATGCGTAACGCGCCGCATCATCCAAGAGAGCCGCGGTTTCCGCATAGATGACATCTCTCTGAGTGCCCACGAGGTTGACGGTCCCCGCCTCGATCGCCTCAGGACGCTCCGTGTCGTCCCGCAGAACGAGAACAGGCTTGCCCAGACTCGGGGCTTCCTCCTGAACCCCCCCCGAGTCGGTCAGAACTACGTGAGCCAGACCCAGGAGCCTTGCGAAGTCGCCGTACGGGAGCGGTTCAGTCAGCAGAACGTTCCTGAGGCCGGACAACACCGGCTCGACCGACTGCCGAACGATGGGATTTCGGTGCATGGGCAGGACGAACATGCAGTCGGTGTACTTCTCCGCCAGGTCCCGGACAGCGGACATGGCGCTCAGCATTCTGGGTCCCCAGGACTCACGGCGGTGCGTCGTGATGAGAACGATTCGTCTGCCATCCCCTTCCAACGCCTTCAGTAGAGGGTCAGTGAAGGGGATATCGCGACGGGCAATCTCCAGGAGGGCATCGATGACGGTGTTTCCGGTGACAACTACAGACGCCTCGGAAACGTTCTCCATCAAGAGATTCCGACGATTGGTCTGGGTTGGCGCAAGGTGAAGACTCGCCACCTGGGTCGCGATCCTACGGTTGATCTCCTCGGGGAAGGGCGAGTACCTCTTTCCGGTACGGAGTCCCGCCTCGACGTGCACGACCGGACACTGCTCGTAGAACGCGCCCATGGCAGCCGCGACTGTCGTCGACGTGTCTCCCTGGACGACCAAGACGTCTGGCTCCACCTGCCGAACGAGGTTATTGACACCTTGTACGGCAGCAGAGGTGATGTGCGCCAGTGATTGTCCGGGCTTCCCGAGGTCGAGGTCGAAATCCGGGGTCACACCGAAGAGCCGAGTGACCTGATCAAGCATCTCCCTATGCTGGCCTGTGACTGCCACCTGTGGTGCAATGCCCACAGAACGAAGAGCGGGAAGCAAGGGCAGCATCTTGATTGCTTCCGGGCGCGTGCCAAACGCGAGTAGGGCCGTTGGCATCAGACCACGTCTCTGCTGTGGTGGACGGGTGGGCCTGGTTAGCATAACGGGTGGCTGGTTGAATAACACGAAGGAGAGCCGTGCACGCATATCCAAGAGGCATTGCGGTCATCGGCCTTGGTTACATCGGCCTGCCGACGGCTGCTGCGCTCGCAACGCAAGGTGTTCGAGTCCACGGAGTCGATACCGATCCAGAACGAGTGGCCTCGATAAATCTAGGCGGGGTACCCTTCGTCGAGCCTGACCTCGCCGTAGCCGTCAGCGGCGCTGTGTCGCAGGGGCACCTCACTGCTTCCAGCGACGTCCCTTCCGCGGACGCCTTCATCATCACCGTTCCGACACCGATACTTCCCGACAGGTCAGCTGACCTGTCGTATATCCACTCGGCGGTGCGTGCTCTCGCCCCCAAGCTGAAGGGGGGTGAGGTGCTCATCCTCGAGTCAACCTCGCCTCCAGGAACCACGCAGGCGGTAAGTGACTGGCTGGCTGACCTCAGACCTGACCTTCGTTTGCCTGGCTGGGAAGACCAACGTCCTGACGTCCACATTGCGCACTGCCCGGAACGTGTGTTGCCAGGACGCATCATGATCGAGCTCGTCACAAACGACCGAGTCGTAGGTGGGCTCACTCCCGACTGTGCTGAAGCGGCCGGAGACGTCTACAAGCTGTTCTGCAAAGGGGAGATCTCTCTTACGGACGCGGGCAGCGCGGAGATGTCCAAGCTTGCCGAGAATGCCTTTCGCGATGTGAACCTTGCTTTCGCGAACGAGCTGTCCCTGGTTTGCGACCAGTTGGGCCTCAACACCTGGGAGATCATCCGTGCGGCGAATAGGCATCCGCGGGTGAACATATTGAGCCCTGGTCCCGGCGTGGGTGGGCACTGCATCGCCGTGGATCCCTGGTTCATCGTCTCGGCTGCTCCTGAGCAGTCGCGGCTGATCAAGACTGCCCGCGAGATCAACGATTCGAAGCCTGACTACGTCGTCGACAGGATCGTTGAACGAGCATCGCGATTCTATGAACCACGCGTCGCCTGCCTGGGTCTCTCATTCAAGGCAAACGTGGATGACCTCCGAGGCAGCCCTGCGGTTGCAATCGTGCGTGATATCGCGTCCGCAGTTCCAGGAGGGACCGTCTTCGCCGTGGAGCCGCATATCGACAAGCTGCCGCCGGATCTGAGTGCGCTCCCAAATCTTGTGCTAGAGGATCTGCGCACGAGCATCGAGGGCGCCGACATAGTTGTTCTTCTGGTCGATCACAATGCCTTCCGTTCCCTGAACAAATCCCTCCTGGAGGGAAAGATCTGCTTTGATACGCGCGGGATGTGGCAGTGAGTCGGCCGCGGATCGCATTGCTGTGGCTGGAGACCACCACGCCGGGGTCCGCGCCCGGACACCACCTGCTTGGCACTCGGCAACGACTCGAGGCGGGTGGTTACGCGGTCTCGGTGGGACGGGTTATCGCCGAGGGCAAACCTGGTCCGAAGCTTCCGCGAATAGCCAAGCTGAGCCTTCGCAGCCTTCGAACAGCACTACGTGCAGACGTACTCATCGCTCGATGGCATCCTGCGCTGCTTCCTTCCATCGTCTTCTGGAGGGTTCTTCGGCGACGGGTAGTTCTGCTGGTTCAAGGTCCACCCGGCACCGCGTTCGTCGCGCACCCGATATTGGGTCGTGTTCCCGGAATTCGGACCATGTACCGCATCAACCTGAGACTGGCTTCCGCACTAGCTGTCCCCCACGTCGGCATCGCCGACTCCGTTGCCAGGGAAGCCGACATCCCCGTGTCCGAGATCGCGATCCTGCCGAACGGCCATCCACTGCAACCGGACGTTGGGGAGGGTTCGCTCGGGCCCGAACTGCCCGCGAGATACGTTCTCTTCGCCGGCGCGCTGGCGCATTGGCAGGGGGTAGACGTCATGCTCGAGGCTATCCGGTCACCGGCATGGCCGGACGGTCTCACCCTCGTGGTCATCGGAGACGGTGCTGACGTGGACCTCGTCGAGGCGGCGTCCGGCCCAAGGGTTCGGTACCTCGGGCGACGGTCGCCTGCTGAAGTTGGAGAGGCACTGCGGGGGGCGGTGTGTTCGCTGTCCCCCAAGGTGCTCACAGACGTCACCAGCAGCGGCATCTCCCCGTTCAAGGTCCTCGAGGCAGGGACTCAGTCCACCGCGGTTGTTGCTACGCGCGTCCCCGGTCAAGCCGAGTACGTGGACAAGTACGCATGCGGCCTTCTGATCGAGCCCGGCGATGCTGAAGGGCTGGCCCATGCGGTGAGCAAACTGCACTACGACGAGGAGCTTGCGCGTGAGCTCGGCAGAAACGGAAGGGCTGCCTCACAGGACTTCCGATGGGAGAATCACGCTGCGGAGCTCTCCCGGCTGGTGGATCCGCGTCAGTCGCCCTGAGGAGACGCCTCGCGGGTATGGGGAAGATGACGGCTCCGATTCCCTGCGATCATGTGGTTGAGAGAATCCGCTGAGACCGGCATCTCTGCGGCCATGGCGCGCGTCTCGTCCAGGGTTCTCCGCCTGAGCGGAACGCGGAGAGACCGCGCACACCATCGGGCGGCAAGGTGTGCGAGGTACCGGTTGACGGTCACGATGACGGCAGACTGCCACCAGAGACCCAGGCCACGCCCCTGTCGCGTCCGCGCCCCGCGATGAGACCGAATTGTGTCGCGGAGGGACCGCGAGGACATGTACAGGTCGATCTCGACGCCGGTGGCGGCAAGAAGACGGGGCCGGTTCGCAGTCGTCCGAGTGGTCTTGGAGATGTCCACGATGGCTGAGCCGGACACGTGGATCATCGTCTGCAGGCCGACTTCCAGGGAAACCGCAGGATATCTGTCACTGAAGGCACACCTGCGCACCAGCGATCGAAGAACAGTCATCGGAACGAGCAACCCGAGATAACCTTCGAGGAATCTCCGCCGGTCGGAGGGCAGTTCGCGAGGGAGACTCACGTCGGAGAGACGCCTGTCGACCTCGCGCCAGTACCCGCATGTGGGAAAGTCACATCCGCACGCGCATATCGCACGGGCCAGCGCGGCACGCGAGCCGACCTTCTTCACCTCGCCGACGGCCACGGCCTGCTTCTGGGCCGCCAGGACCCGACCCAGAAGGGTCGACCCGGAGCGTCCGTACCCAGCGACGTATATGGCCCGCATGAGCTCCTCTACTGCTTGGACATTACGCGGGAGGTCGCTGTCATCTTCCGGCGTGCGCCCTTTCCGCCGAGGACACGCGCGGCGGCAGCGGACCAGCCGTGAGGCCCCATGCATATGAACAGGGCCAAGCCAAGGACAAGCCCGGTCGAAAGGACGCCGGGGATCCCTGTGACACTCATGAAGCCAAGGAGAATCGCTGCTTGCGTCGCAACAGCGGCGCCCACCGGTGAGCGGAGCCGGCAAACCCATCGCCACCCGACGCCGAGTAAGGCGCCCGACAGCAGGTATCCGATGATCACACCGACAGGTCCCCCGTCTGCATACATGAGGCCGAACTGAGTGGGCGTCGAGTAGCCCGTAGTCGAAGCGCTGTTGCTACCGAAGCTCAGGCGTGTCAGGCGGAGGGCAAACGGGTCCTCACCCCCGACACCGGGCGCCGAGGCGGCCAGCTTGCCCCACAGAACATTGCCCCACTGGATGTCTAGTCTCTCCGACGCGATCAACCCGACGATCCTCGCGTTGTGCTGACCGTTGCCGTCCGTGACTCGGGTTGTAGCCGACGCTGCTCGCTCAGAGATGGTGACCCCGGCAGACTCCCCCTTCGAGAGAGGCATGATGAGAAGGATGAAGCCCACCAACGCAGCTGTGGCGAAAACGATGTGCTTCATCTTCATTCGGTAACGAATGGCGAGGGCGGTCACAGCCGCGATGGCGCACATGACAACCGACGAGCGCACTCCCGTACTGCCGAGAAACACCAGGGCGAGCGCGGAGACGACCACCACGACCTGCAGTGACCCTCGAGTGCGCTTCCAGCTCCAATAGAGGACCGCGACCGACACCGCGACCTGCCAGCCACTTCGGATGCCAACGTTCAGGATTCCCTGACCGCTGTACTCGTCACCGAGAAGAGTGTGCCCCTTGGTCATCGACCGGCGACTCTCACGGATAATCTCGACCTGTTCCTGGTTAGCCAGGGGGTCGAACAACGAGGAGAACCCTCCGGTGAGCAGTGGTGGCAGACCACCGAACTGTGCGAACCCAACCGCAACCAGGCCGCCCACAAGCAACGTCAGGCCGACCGCGATGGAGCGCAATGACTCAGGCCCGGGGACGCGTGTTGCACCGCGCCACACGGTGGCATCCGCAGCGGCCCCACCTACGGCCGCATAGGTGATCACCATGCCCAAGAGAGCCGTCGCCACAAGAACCGCGGCGAACGGGCCGGCACCAGCCAGGTAGTCGTTGTCCACTGGCCACAATGCGGGCCATACGGCAACGATCTCGATGGTCACGAAGAGGGCTACCGGCGTCACCACGCGCTCGCGGCGGCCAACGAAATGAAGGATCGCGATGACCAGACCACACACGATCGCGTAGGTGGCCAGAACCAAAAAGGGATCCATGGTGCCGTATTCCGAGTCGGTCGAGGGCGCTTACGGGGTCGGGCAGGGGGCCAGGACCAGTGTCCATGGTGGCACCAGCTTGGTCTACCCGCAGAATCCTACTGCTCCGGGCACGCTATCCCGGGTAAGGCGGCGACCTGGCATCGGTGCAGTAGGCTTTCCTTCCCGAGCGAGCCAGTCTGGCGAAGTCCAGGCGTAAATCGGGGAGGGATCCAGTCGCTCATGGCCGCTGACAGCCGGCGCATGCTGCACATCGTCGGAGACTCGAAGGGCGGGGGTTGCACCCGCATCGTGCTGCAGATTGCAGCCGGTGCGCAGGCGTCTGGATGGTCTGTCGATGTTCTTACCAGTGATCCGCTCTTTACCGAGGGATTGAGGAGCGCAGGAATCCGGCCGGTTTCTCTCGATGCTGTTCGTCGAGAGATCAACCCGGTCACAGACGCGTACGCGACGTGGCAGCTCACCAAGCTGATCAAGCGAGGCCGCTACGACGTGGTGCACACCCACAGACCCAAGCCGGGCGTCATCGGTCGACTGGCTGCGCGCAGGGCACGGACACCGTTGATCGTCCACACCCTGCACGGCTTCCCGCTCAAGGAGGACGCTTCATTCGCCGCGAGGGCGGTGGTTGCCCAGATCGAGCGCTTGGCATCAAGCTGGAGCCACGAGGTGGTTGCGGTAAGCCACCATCACGCAACACAGCTGGTGGAACGACGCATGGCCCCCCGGTCGAAGGTTCATGCTGTGCCGAACGGAATTCCCGATCTGCTCCTGGACTACGACGGGCCTTCCGTTCGGGCAGCCACTGACGATCGCTTCACCGTATGCGTGATGGGCCGGCTCGCTCGCCAGAAGGGACTCGAGCAGCTCATCGACGCCGTCAAGCTCATCAAGGACCGTGGTGGACCCGAACTGAGGGTCAAGATCGTTGGTGAGGGACCCATCGAAGAAGAACTCCAAGACAGGGCACGTGCGGCCGGGGTGGCTGAATGCGTGGACTTCCTTGGCTACAGAACGGACGTCGCCCGAATTCTGACAGGCTCCGACATTATCGTCCTCCCTTCGCTCAGGGAGGGCATGTCGATCGCCCTGCTGGAAGCAATGTGCTGCGCCAGGCCCATCGTCGCGACGTCGATACCCGGGAACCTCGAGGCGACCGATGGCGGCCGAGTGGCCTGGGTCGTGCCGCCTGGGGATGTTCTCGCACTGGCCGATGCGATCATGGCCGCGGAGAAGACACCTCGCCCCGAGAGGGAACAACTGGGCCGGCTTGCGCGGGCCCACTTCCTGGAGAACTACCTCGCAGGCAGGATGATCGACCAGTACTTGAACTTGTATTCTCAGGCCTGCCACCTCGGCTAGCGCCCAGCTCAGCCGATGCCACGAGACCAGGAAACCGTGACGACCGTGCCTTCAAGAAGCTGAGATGGACACACCACCGCCCATCGTGATCATCGGTGCTCCACGGTCCGGTACGAACATGTTGCGGGACCTGCTCACCGGCGTTCCGGGGTTGGGTACGTGGCCATGTGACGAGATAAACCCGATATGGCGGCACGGCAATCGCGACTTTCCCAGTGATGAGCTCCCTCCTGAGCTCGCGACCCCGTGGGTCCAGTCCTACGTGCGGAGGCAGTTCCTCAAAATTGCGAAGCGCAGGCGAGCTCAGGTTGTGGTCGAGAAGACTTGTGCGAACTCGCTGCGTGTGCCGTTTGTTCACAGGATCCTCCCCGATGCGCGATTCGTTTTCATCCATCGCAACGGCATGGATGCGATCGCATCGGCCATGCAGAGATGGAACGGACCGGGCGACCTGGCGTACCTGATGCGCAAGGCTCGGTTCGTCCCACCGACGGACGCATTGTTCCAAGGTCGCCGATTCATCGTGAACAGGATGCGCGCGTTTCGGGGCGGCTCCGTGCAGCAGAAGTCCTGGGGCCCGCGTATCACGGATATGCATGTGCTGCTGGCCACCCGCCCGCTCGACGAGGTGTGCGCTCTGCAGTGGCAACGCTGCGTCGATCTGGCCGGGGAGTACCTGCTTGGCCTTCCCAAGTCGCAGACATACTCGATCTCGTACGAGGACTTCGTCCAGGACCCCTTACGGGGTATGAACGGGCTGCTTGGCTTCATCGGTGGCGGGCATGAGTGTGAGCCACGGTCAGTCGCACACGTCACCTCCCGTAGTGTGGGTAAGGGGCGTCAGCAGCTCAGCGGTGAGCAACAGGCTCGCCTGGAACGCCTGATCGGTCCCACGCTGGAGCGGTGGAGTCATGTCTGACGCCCATCCATTGACTGTGCGTCAGCGGTTTTGGAAGCGTGCCCTGGATCTCGTGGTAGCTGTGCCCTTCCTGGTGTGCACGTGGTGGGTCATCGTCATCGCTGTTCTGCTGGCGACGATTGATACCGGCCGGTTCGGTCTGTTCAGGCAGGTGCGCGTTGGCAGGAACGGCCGACTGTTCCATGTCTACAAGGTACGCACGATGGCGTCGGTAGCCGGCGGTGCCTCAACCACGGTGACGTCGAGAGGTGATGTGCGGATCACCCGGCTGGGTGCCTTCTGGCGTCGTTGGAAGATCGACGAGTTTCCTCAGATATGGAATGTCATCAAGGGTGATATGAGCCTCGTCGGTCCTCGGCCTGATGTACCGGGCTACGCTGACACTCTCGTGGACGAAGACTGCTTGATCCTCGCTGTTCGCCCGGGTATCACCGGGCCGGCAACGTTGAGGTTCCGAAACGAGGAGGTCATGCTCGCGACAGTGGCTGACCCCGAGACGTTCAATCGTGAGGTGCTCTTTCCAAAGAAGGTGGAGATCAACCTCCAATACCTGCGCGAATACTCCCTGCGGTCCGACCTCCATTACCTGATGCGCACGCTGTCCCTGCATGGCAGCGAGGAGGATGACTCATTTTCGTGATTCGACGTCGAGCGAGCCACCATGGCAGACGTGCTCTGCCGCCGCTCACGCTTGCGCCATGAACCCAAGGGACTGCGGCCTGAACGACGGGAACAGTTGCGCGACGCTCGCCTCCGGGAATCGGGAGCTCGTAATCTCGGCCAGAACGCTGCGGTAGTCGGTCGTCACTGCGAGGTCCCCGCTGACGAGATTCGTGCCCAAACCCGGCCATGTGCCGTAGTACTGGCCGCCGCGGACGCCGGCCCCGAGGACCAGAACGCAGTTTCCGTAGCCATGGTCGAGTCCGTTGGCGCCGTTCTCTTCCACCCGCCGGCCGAACTCGCTCAGGGTCACCACGGTGACGCGGTCACCTGTCGGGCCCAGGTCAGTGAAGAAGGCCGAGAGGGCGCGCGCAAGCTCGTTGATCTGGTTACGCATCGAACCAATAGCCACGGTGCCCATGCCTGTGTGCATGTCCCAACCGCCATAGTCGATGGTGACCACCCGCGCACCGACGTCTGCCCGCAGTAGCGTTGCAGTCTCAGCCAACGTGTCTCCGAGAGTTCCGTCCGGGTATGTGGCCCCGTTCTGCGGCCTTGTTTCGCTGGTGGCAAGCGAAGCCAGGTTCTGGGTCGTGGACAGGGCTGACAAGGCTCCGCGGCCAAGGGGTCCGTCAACTGAGCTCCAGATGCCGGTCAGCGCTTCTTCCTGTCGCCCCTGCCATGTTGGGTCGCTCGGACCGGGAAGCCGTAGGCTGCTGAGCCTGTCAGAGGCGAGGGTGGGAGCCGACCCGTACAGCGAAGTTGGCAGCATGGGCGTGCCCAGCTGGATCGCCTCCGCCGGGTTCTCTGCGGCCATGAGCCCGACCATGCGATTGATCCAGCCCCGTCGCTCGGCCGAACCCGGGTCTGCGTCCTCGACGGCTTCCATGGCTGCGAAGTGACTGCGGTTGGGCTGCGGCAGGCCGACAGCCTGGACGGCCGCGAACTTGTCGGCGTCCCACATCGGCAGCAGTGGCGCGAATGCTGGATGCAGCCCGAACATGGGGTCAGCGGCGAGGAGCTGAGTAGCCGGTACGGCGATTCTGGGACGCGCCGGTGCATAGTCCGGGTCACCGTGGGGCACGACCATCGACAAGCCGTCCGAACCACCGCGCAGGCTCAGTACAACCAGCACGTTCGTGCCGGTCTCGACACCATAGGCGACCTGAGTGAAAACGTCCCCGATCAGGCCGCTCGTGGCGATCACCCCTGCTGCGCCCAGGGTGCCCTTGAGGAAGGTACGCCGGGCGGTCCGAAACTCGTCGCAGCCGCAAGTGCCTTCGACTGAAGTGTTCATGATCGATCTTCCTGTCAGCGCGTCATGTGCTCGGGGGAGTTGAGCAGCGTCGACATCAGCGCTGCCATCCGTACGTTGGTCAAGGTGTCTGCCGTGGTGATGATCTGACCGCGCGGAATCGCCGCGTAGACCGACGCTGCGTCGCACAACGCAGATGAGGCTGGACATGCCAGTACCTGCCTCGCGATGTGGTCGACGACGGTGTCGAACCGCGCGGGTAGCGCCGGAAGCCATGAGGCTCTGGAACGGTAGTCAGCTCCGGCGGTCGCTCCGACTGACATGGAGCGGTGTATCGACCATGAGTTGAGCATTCGACCCGCCGATGTCCATGCGTCTGCGACATCTGGCGAACCGTCCGGGCGCGGCCAGTCGAATGGACGCTGTCCCATGAAGTCCGTCTGTGCGGTGACGCGGTTCGCGAAGTCGTCGGTCCTACTGGGTCGGATTGCGCGAACATCGAGTGCGCGATAGGTGGCGATGGCGTCCTCACTCGGAGTGCGCACCTTCGCACCGACCGCCTGTGCGAAGTCGGGGTGGCTGACCATCGCGCGCAAGGTTTGCTTGATGTCCGTACCCGAGGACTTGAAGGCTTTGGCCACGCTCTGAAGCAAACTCAAAGAAGGGTCGTCACCCACAAACCGCACGCACAGCCGCCTGGCGATGCTACGCGCTGTCGCCGGGTGGCGGGCGAGGTAGCGCAGGTAGGCCTTGGCCACATCACGGCCATCAGGGTCGGTGTTGGCCGAGGAGTACCCGAGCACCTTGACTGCGCCTGTGTAGTGGTCGTCCGGGGAGTAGAAGGCAACCCAGCTATCGTTGATGTCGACCCGATAACCCGTGAGAATCCTCGCCGAGTTGACCACATCCTCCTCGGTGTACCCGGACGTGCGACCCACGGTGTGCAGCTCGAGCAGCTCCCGACCCAGGTTCTCGTTGAGCTTCCAAACCGTGGACTCGGCGTTGTCCAGGAAACTACCCATCGCGGGGTGTGTCGTCGCGGCAACGAGCATGTCGCTGAACCGGCCCAGCGCATGGCTACGAATGACCTGGTCGTACGGGACCCGGTGAGGCCACGCGCGGTCGACCGGCGCTGGAATGTAGAGCAGGTTGGACCAGAAGTCGGTCATCACCTCGAGCAGCTGCCGCTGACTGTATGTGCGGCGCAGGATCGTCCAGCGTGCGAAGTCGTACATCAAGTCAGAGGCTGAACGTTGGTCGGCCAGGTGTGCCTGCCACATCTTCCCAGGGGTGTAGGACAGGTAGGGAAACCACGCCTTGAGCCCGTCGGCGTAGGAGTCGCTCACGGCTTGGGGTTGCATTTGCCACTCGAGCCAATTCTGAGCTCCTCCGCGCGCCTCGGACTCCTGCACCAGGGCCGGCGTCACGCCGTAGCTGAACCGGTTGAGGAGATGCCTAGTCTGCGTGGACGGAACGGGCGGAGTCATGATGGGCGCCTGTCGACGGGGTCACGGTCGGGGGGCTACCACCAGAACAGGTCATCTCGGCCGGAGGCGCACTCGATTAGCGCATTTATGCCCAAAGTCCCGATGAAATGATCCAAACGCCCTATGTAGGGCGCTCACCTAGACTCG
>Ga0190265_10002684_pt1 | contig 11975 bp, 14 predicted proteins | sample Popmic124T_FD_133135 | JGI IMG/M metagenome (GOLD analysis project Ga0190265, IMG submission 133135) | Populus adjacent soil microbial communities from riparian zone of Indian Creek, Utah, USA - 124 T | ecosystem: Environmental > Terrestrial > Soil > Riparian zone | place: USA: Utah | collected... | reverse complement strand
TCCACAACGCCGGCATCACCCGCGACAAGAAGCTCGCGAACATGCCCGAGGACCGCTGGGAGTCGGTGATCGCGGTCAACCTCACCGCCCCGGAGCGGATCACCCGCGAGCTGCTCGACCAGGGTGTGATCAACAAGGGCGGGTCGATCGTGGGCGTGGCCAGCATTGCGGGCATCGCCGGCAACGTCGGCCAGACCAACTACGCAGCGTCGAAGGCCGGCGTGATCGGCTTCGTCGACTCGCTGGCCGACGAGCTCAAGAACGACATGACCATCAACGCGGTGGCCCCGGGCTTCATCGTCACCCAGATGACGGCGGCGGTGCCGTTCGCGACCCGCGAGGTGGGCCAGCGCCTCAACGCGATGGCGCAGGGCGGTCTGCCGGTCGACGTCGCCGAGACCATCGCCTGGTACGCCAACCCCGGCTCCCGTGCCGTCAACGGCAACGTGGTCCGGGTCTGCGGCCAGATGATGCTGGGCGCCTGACGTGGCCGGCATCCCGCTGCTCGTCAAGGCGGCCCTCCCCTCGGTCCCGGTGGTCAACCAGCTGCCGGGCGTGAAGAAGGCCTCGGCCGATGGCTTCGCCGGGCTGAGCAAGAACCGGCCTCCGGTGACCGTCGAGCGCGGCCACGTCGACGCGTACGCCGCGCTGTGCGGGTTCCCCACCAAGGACACCGTGCCGCTCCCCTACCCGCACCTGCTCGCGTTCCCGCTGCACATGGCGATCATGACCGACTCCGCGTTCCCCGCACCGGCCATCGGCACCCTGCACCTGGAGAACTCGATCACCGGCCACCGCCCGATCGGCGTCGGCGAGGAGCTCGTGGTCTCCGCCAGCGTCGGCCCGTCCGAGGCCCACCCCAAGGGCACGATCTACCGGTTCGTGACCGAGGTGGGGTCCGGCGACGACCTGGTGTGGGAGAGCACGTCGACGTACCTGCGCCGCGGTAAGGGAGACGAGTCGGCCTCGAGCGGCTCGACGTTCCCCGAGGCGCCGCCCACCGGCGCCGTGTGGAGCCTGCCGGCCGACCTCGGCCGTCGGTACGCCGCGGTGTCCGGAGACCACAACCCGATCCACCTCTACCCGCTCACCGCCAAGGCCTTGGGCTTCCCGCGCCAGATCGCCCACGGCATGTGGAGCAAGGCACGCTGCGTCGCGGCCCTGGAGAACCGGCTGCCGGACGCGGTGCGGGTCGAGGTCGCCTTCAAGAAGCCGATCATCCTGCCCGGCACGGTCGCCTTCGGATCAACGCCGACCAATGACGGCTACGCGTTCTCGCTCAACAACCCCAAGAGCGGCGCGCCACACCTCGCGGGCGCCGTCACCGCACTCTAGGACCGGCGCGGCCTGATCAGGCCCTCTTGGGCGACGGTCGCGACGAGGGTGCCGTCCTGCGTGAAGACCCGGCCGAGAGAGAGGCCGCGGGCGCCACTGGCCGAGGGCGACCACTGGTCGTAGAGCCACCACTCGTCGACCCGGAACGGCCGGTGGAACCAGATCGTGTGGTCGAGTGACGCCATCTGGGTGTTGGTCGGGTCGGCCTTGTGCGCGGCCAGCGCGGCGCCCAGCAGGCTGACGTCGCTGGCGTAGGTGAACAGGGCGAGATGCTCGATCGGGTCGTCGCTGAGCTTGCCGTCGATGCGGATCCAGACCCGCGCCTGCGAGGGATGGGCCGGATCCTTCTCGAGCCCGTGCCTGGAGTTGCCGAGGAACCGGACATCCATCGCGGCCCACTCCTTGCCGAGCCCAGCTGCCTCCTTGGCGCCCCGGTCGCGCATCAGGTCGAACAGGCTCGCGCCCGTCTCGGGGCCGCCCACGTCCGGCATCGGCTCCTGGTGCTCCAGGCCCGGCTCCAGCTTTTGGAAGCTGACCGTCTGGTAGTAGATGACCTTGCCGTGCTGTCGCGCGGAGACCCGTCGCGTGACGAATGACCGCCCGTCGCGGACCCGCTCGACGTCGTAGATGATCGGCACCTCGTAGTCGCCGGGCAGCAGGAAGTACGAATGCAGCGAATGCACGTGGAAGTCCGGGTCGACGGTCCGCACGGCGGCCACCAGGGCCTGGGCCGCCACCTGGCCGCCGTAGACCCGCTGACGCTCACTGTCGGGCTGGCGACCTCGGAAGAGATCGACGTCGAGGTACTCCAGGTCAAGGAGACCGACCAGGTCGGCCACGACTTCACTCATGCTCAACCCTGCTGCTCGTCGGGGCGTTCGAGACCCGCCAGGAACTGCTCGAACTGCTGCCCGATCTCCTCGCCGGTGGGCAACGGCTCGTCGTCGGCGAGCAGGCTGGAGCCGGACTCCTCGGAGCGCTGGAACGAGTCGTACTGCTGCTCGAGCGAGCGAACCACGTCGTCTACCTCCTCGTTCGCCGCGAGGTAGCGGGCGATCTCCTGCTCGCGATCCTCGGCCTCGGTGTGCAGGTCGGTGAGGTCGATGGTGAGCCGGCCGGCCCGCTCGACATGCTCGAGCAGTGCCGCCGCCGCGCGGGGGTACTCGAGCTGCGCGAGGTAGTGCGGGATGTGTGCGACGAAGCCCATGGCGTCATGGCCCCACTCGCCCAGACGGAGCTCCAGCAGAGCCTGGGCGCTGCTCGGGATCCTCAGCTCGCCTCGCCAGCGACTCTCGCCGGTGAGCAGCTCGGGGCGGTTGGCGTGGTGGGTGATCGCGATCGGCCGAGTGTGCGGCACCGCCATCGGCACCGAGCCCATGCCCACCACCCGGGTGACGCCGAACCGCTCGACGACATCACGGACGGCGCGGCCGAAGGCCTCCCAGCGGTTGTCCGGCTCCGGACCGTGCAGGAGGAGGTACGGCGTGCCGCCGGTGTCGTGCAGCAGACGGACCACCAGCCGCGGGGCGTCGTAGGCCTCGTAGTGATCGCGCACGAAAGACATCGGTGGCCGCCGGGCGCGGTAGTCGTGCAGCTGGTCCACGTCGAAGGTCGCGACCACGGATCCGCCCTCTTCGGACCCCTGCTCCACGAGGTAGCGGCAGGCGATCGCGGCCGAGCTGCCCGCGTCGAGGAAACCGTCGAGCACCAGCACCATGGTCAGCGACTCGGCATCGTCGAGGGCGGGCACCTCGTCGACGATGTGGACGAGACGCGAATCGGAGCTCACGGGGCCACGATATTGGTTGGCTAGGTCGGCTCGTCGGCGGGCGTCGCGGACGGCGTCTCGGGCGTCTCCGGCGGGGGCTCCGGGGTGAGGAACTCTGGGTCGTACTCGTTGATCATCATCTTGGCCCCGCGGCGCGCGATCATGCCGCCGGTGAGCCCGACCAGCGACTCCAGTATGGCGTCCTGGTCGACGTCCGGGGTGTCCAGCTCGTCCAGCAGCTGCCACAGGCTGCCCGCGCCGAACCCGACGACGAGGTACTCGCAGGCCCACCAGCTCAGGCCGTAGTGCGCCGCCGAGTCCCCATCGTTGAACGTGCCGTCCGCCGGCAGCCGACGCACACCTGCCTCGGCCGCTCCGAGCGCCTCCTCGGGCAGTCGGCGCTGGTCCGGGTCCAGCGGCTGCACCGAGACCCACTCCGCGATCCCCTCGCTCAACCAGGCGGGTGCCCGGTCGTCGCGCTCGCCGAGGGCCACGTGGGTGAGCTCGTGGCGGACCAGCCGGTCGCGCTCGGTACCGCTCTGCCACAGCATCGAGGGATGGAGGGCGAACCGGGTCGCCACCACCTGGCCGTCCTTGTCGTCGGTCATGACCGGGAACGCGATGCCGTCCACGTGCTCCGGGTCGCCCCCCGGCAGGTCGTCGAGGGTGGCCATGAACTCGACATCGGAGAGCGCGTAGACGACCACCTCGCGTGACCAGTCGTAAGGCACGGTTGCGGACACGTCGGAGATCCCACGGGCGACCGAGTCCATGATCGGACCCGCGGCCGCAACCGACTCCTCATCGAAGATCCCGAGCACGCCCGGGCCGGTCCGTGCCTCGATCGGGACCATGTCCCAGGGCTGCGGCTGGACGTCGTTGGTCTTCTCCCACTCGCTGTCGGTCATCGAGCTGACGACGTACCGATCGTCCTTCGTGGGCGCGAAGCGCAAGCGGTCGCGGGTGACCACCGGCTGTGGGTCGAACCCGGCGAGCTGCATGGTCACCTCAACGACGACCCAGTAGTCGTCCTCGGCGCGAACCATGCTGGAGCGGTCCAGGTCGTAGGAGAACTGCTGCAGCGGCAGCTGGGCGAGGTTGGCGTAGTAGCCCCGCTGCGCGGTCACGAACCCCGCGTCGGTGCGCTCGATGCCGGTCAGGAACGACCTCAGGTCCCGGTCGCGGAGCGCCGCGGCCCGGGCGTCGAGGGTGGCCGTGAACGCCTGCTCGAGGTCGGGCGGGACCGGCAAGCCTTCGCCGGCTTCGGTCGGCGAGTCGTCGGGCTCGGCGGACGGTGAGTCGGAGCAGCCGACCAGGATGAGAGCGAGCACGACGGCGAGCACCACCCCCATGTGCATCCGGAAGAGCGGTGACTTCGCCTCAGCCCGGGTGGTCGACATCAACACTTCGGGCGGGGAGGTCCTTCGTCTCCTCGGGCAGGAGCACGAGGTCCTCCACGATCCCACGCGCGATGGTCTGCGACGTCAGGCCGATCTGGTCCAGAATCGCCGCGCGCTTGGCGTGGCCGAGGAACTCCTGCGGGATGGCGTGCAGCCGGAACGGTGTGGTCACGCCCGCGTCGTTGAGGGTCTGCAGCAGGACGGCGCCGCAGCCGCCGATCCGCCCGTTGTCCTCCACGCTGACGACCAGCCGGTGCTCGCGGGCCAGCTCGACGATCGCGGGATCGACCGGCTTGACCCAGCGCGGGTCCACGACGGTCACGCCGATGCCCTGGGCCACCAGTCGCTCGGCCACGTCGACGGCCACCTCGGCCATCGCGCCGATCGCGACGACCAGGACGTCCTTGGTGCCGTTGCGGGCGAGTATGTCGGCGCCGCCGGCCTTGCCCACCGCGGGGATGTCCTCGGGCGGCGGGCCCTTCGAGAACCGGACCACGGTGGGCGCATCGTCGACGTCGATCGCCTCGTTGAGCAGCTCGCGCAGGCGGGCACCGTCGCGCGGCGCGGCCAGCCTCAGGCCGGGCACCACCTGCAGCACGGACATGTCCCACATCCCGTTGTGGCTCGCGCCGTCCTCGCCGGTGACCCCGGCCCGGTCGAGCACGAACGTGACGCCGCAGCGGTGCAGGGCGACGTCCATGAGTACTTGGTCGAACGCGCGGTTGAGGAACGTCGCGTAGATCGCGACCACGGGGTGCAGGCCGCCCATCGCGAGTCCCGCGGCGGAGGTGGCGGCGTGCTGCTCGGCGATCCCCACGTCGAAGGTGCGGTCGGGGAACCGGGCCTGGAACTTGTGCAGCCCGACCGGGTGCACCATCGCGGCGGTGATGCCGACGACGTCCTGGCGGCGGGTGCCGATGTGCACCATCTCGTCGGCGAACACGTCGGTCCAGATCCGGCCCTTGGGCGTCTGCTCGCCCGTGTCGACGTCGAACGGCCCCGACTGGTGGAACTGGTCGGCCTCGTGCTGCTCGGCGGCGTCGTAGCCGAAGCCCTTGCGGGTGAGCGCGTGCACGATCACCGGCCCGCCGAACCGCTTGGCCTGGGTGAGCGCGTGCTCCATCGCCTCGAGGTCGTGGCCGTCGACCGGGCCGACGTACTTCAGGCCGAGATCCTCGAACAAACCCTGCGGCGCCAGCGCGTCCTTGAGCCCGCGCTTCATCGCGTGCAGCGTGTCGTAGGCGGTGGGCCCGACGCCGGGGACGGCGTTGAGCCGCTTCTTGACCAGCTCGAGCACCTTCTCGTAGCGCGGGTTGGTGCGCAGCGTGGTGAGCGCGGTGGTCAGGCCGCCGACCGTGGGCGTGTAGGAGCGGCCGTTGTCGTTGACCACGATCACGAGTTTGGAGGCGTTGGCGATCGCGATGTTGTTGAGTGCCTCCCAGGCCATCCCGCCGGTCAGTGCGCCGTCGCCGATCACGGCGATCACGTGTCGGTCCTCGCCCCGGATGGCGTAGGCCTTGGCCAGCCCGTCGGCGTAGCTCAGGGACGTGGAGGCGTGGGAGTTCTCGACGATGTCGTGATCGGACTCGGCCTGGCTCGGGTAGCCGCTCAGGCCCCCTTCCTTGCGCAGCCCGTCGAACTCGCCGGCCCGCCCGGTGAGGATCTTGTGCACGTAGGCCTGGTGGCCGGTGTCGAACACGACCCGATCGTGGGGTGAGTCGAAGACCCGGTGGATGGCGAGCGTGAGCTCGACCACCCCGAGGTTCGGGCCGAGGTGGCCGCCGATCCGGGAGCAGGTGTCGACGAGGAGGTCGCGAATCTCGCTCGTGAGCAGCGCGAGCTGATCTTCGGTCAGCCCGCGGAGGTCCCGAGGCCCCGCTATCGAGTCGAGCAACGACATGGCGGCGAGTTTACGGCGTCAGAGCTGATAGACCGCTACCGCCGGTTCGTGCAGGCTCCCCATCCACACCCGGCCCTCGTGCTCCCGGACCCCGGTGACCATGTGGTACGCCGTCCCGTGCTCGGCCGCGTCGACGTCGACGTCGTGCACGAGGGCGCCGTCGTCGTCGTACGCCTGCACCCGGACGGTCTGCTTGGGCTGGGGCTGAAGTCGTTCGGGGATCTTGGTCACCAGCTTGCGCAGCAGCATCGGCGCGGCCTGCAGCCGCTCGACGAGCGGGTCGGTGGGGCTGCCCAGGGTGACCCAGATCAGCCCGTCGCTCCCCCGGGCGATGTTGTCCGGGTAGCCCGGCAGGTTCTGGCACAGCATGTCGCGCATCCCCGCGCGGTTGCCGGTGAGCCAGCGGCGGACCACGGTGCGAGCACCGGACTCGGCCACGGCGACGAAGTCCTCGTTCTTCGACAGCGCGACGCCGTTGGCGAACGCGAGCCCGTCGAGGACCACCTCGATCGACCCATCCGGGGCCATGCTGAGCAGCCGGCCGGTGCGGGTGTTCTGGACGAAGTCCTCCTTCCACTTCGAGAGGGGGTACTTCGTCGAGGAGTCGGAGAACCACACCGTGCCGTCGGAGGCGATGGCCGCGTTGTTGCAGAACACCATCTTCCGGCCCGCCACGCTGTCCGCAACAGCCTCGACCTTGCCGGTGGCGGTGTCTACGCGCAGCACGCCGCGATCGGAGTCGCACACCAGTAGCCGACCGTCGAGGTCGATCTCGATACCGAGCGGCCGACCGCCTGTCTGAGCCACCCGGTCGATCTTCTTGCCGTCGTGGGAGACCCGGAAGATGCTGCCATCCTCGGTGCCGGTGAAGACCGCACCCTCATCGGGTCCATGGGTGCCCACCACCACGTCCTCGGCACCGAACTCCGGAACCGGGATCACCTGGAAGCTCATGGCGTCATCCTGCTGTACTGCGCTGACTCGAGGAAGCGAGGCAGCGCGATCCTCGACGCGGCCGTGAGATCGAGCTCGGCCACCCGCCCGGGGTCCACGAACACGATCTGGCGTCCCTCGTGGCACTCGATGTCGGCGTCGGTGAGATCGGTGCGCATCACGAAGAGCTGGAACTCGTCGTCGGTGTCGGTGTGGTCGTGGTGGACCGTGAACTGCCCGAACAGCTCGAGTCCCGCATCTAGCCCGATCCCCGTCTCCTCGCCGAGCTCCCGGTAGGCCCCGGCCAGGAACTCCTCGCCGGGGTCGAGGTGACCGCCGACGAAGCCCCACTTGTCCGGGTCTATCGCGGGGTGCTCGTCGCGCTCCTGCAGGAGAACCCATCCCCTGGAGTCGACGAGGACGACGCTGGCGAACCGCTGCACTCCGCCGACGCTACCAACGGCGCCCTTGACCTCAAGTGGACTTTAACTTGCACGCTGGTGGTCAACGCATTCACCTGAGGAGAACACCATGCCCGTTGCCGTCATCACCGGAGCGTCCCGCGGACTCGGCCGCGCGCTAGCGATGGAGCTCGCCCGCCGCCAGTGGACGCTGGTGCTGGACGCCCGCGGCGCCGACGACCTCTCGGCTGTCCAGGCGCGGCTGTCCGGTGGCCAGCACCACGCCTTCGCCGGGGACGTCACCGATCCCACCCACCGCGCCAAGCTGGTCGACGCGGCCCGCAGCGCCGGTGGCGCGTCGTTGCTCATCAACAACGCCAGCACCCTGGGCGCGAGCCCGCTGCCGCCGTTCGCGGACCTGGCCCCCGCGACGTACGTCGAGATCCTCCAGGTCAACCTGGTGGCGCCGATGGCGCTGACCGCCGCCCTGCTGCCCCAGCTGCGCAGCGGCCAAGGCCGGGTCCTCAACATCTCCTCCGACGCCGCCGTGGAGCCGTACGAGACCTGGGGCGGCTACGGCTCGTCCAAGGCGGCGCTCGACCACGCCAGCCGGGTGCTGGCCGCCGAGGAGCCGGCGCTGCGGGTCTACTCCCTCGACCCGGGCGACATGCGCACCCGGATGCACCAGGACGCGTTCCCTGGGGAGGACATCTCCGACCGTCCCGAGCCGGAGGCGGTCGTACCGGCGGTCCTGTCCCTCCTGGCCGGAAAGCTGCCCAGCGGGCGCTACCGGGCCGGCGAGCTGAAGAGCGAGGCGGCATGAGCTCCGTACAGATCGAGTCCTTCCGACTGCCCGAGGCGGGCGAGGCCCGGGTGCCACCCGAGGCCCGTGGGCTGGCCCGTGACGAGGTCCGGCTGGCGGTGGTCACCCCCCAAGGCACCCGGCACCTCCACGCCGACGCACTGCCGGAGCTGCTCCACCCGGGCGACCTGGTGGTGGTCAACACCAGCGCCACCCTGCCCGCGGCGATCGAGCTCCCACGGCGAGGCTGCCCGGCCACCCTGCACGTCTCCACCCAGCTCGACGACGGCGCCTGGGTGGTGGAGCTGCGCCGCGGCGACGGCACCGGCCCGGATGCCCCCGAGGCCGGGGAGGTGCTCCGGCTGCCGGGCGGTGTTCGGCTGCGGGTGGACGCGCCGCACCCTGCAGGTCAGGACCGGCTGTGGCGCGCCGTACCGCTGCCCACCGTGGACGTCGCCGACTACCTGTCCGAGCACGGCCGGCCGATCCACTACCCGTACGTCGAGGGCACCTGGCCGCTGGACGCGCTGCAGAACGTGTACGCCGACCGGCCGGGCAGCGCCGAGATGGCCAGCGCCGGACGCCCCATCACCGAGCGAGCGCTGGTCCGGCTGATGGCCCGCGGCGTGCCGGTGGCGCCGATCGTGCTGGACACCGGGGTCTCCAGCCAGGAGTCCCACGAGCCGCCACAACCGGAGCGGTTCACCGTCCCGGCGGTCACCGCACGACTGGTCAACAGCACGCTGGACGCCGGCCGCCGGGTGGTGGCGGTCGGCACGACCGTGGTCCGCGCCCTCGAGTCAGCCGCGTCCGGTGGTCGGGTACACGCGGCGACCGGCTGGACGTCGTTGGTGCTTAGGCCGGAGCGCCCTGCAACGGTCGTGGGCGGTCTGCTGACCGGCCTGCACGAGCCGGAGGCGAGCCACCTCGACCTGCTCGCGGCGGTGGCCGGCGACTCGCTCGTGGGGCGTGGCTACGTCGACATCACCAGGGACGACGCCCCGACCTACCTGTGGCACGAGTTCGGCGACTCGATGCTGTTGCTGCCCTAGCGCGACCCCGGTCTGCCACAATCCGAGCCGGAGGGACCGAGAGGAGACCCCGTGTTCGGAAAAGGCCAGGACAAGCAAGAGCGGATCGAGATGCTGGCCCGGCTGAGCCGGTTCAGCGACTTCTCCCACGACGACATCCACAAGGTCGTCGAGGAGGCCACCTACCTCACCGTCCCTGACGGCTGGGCGCTCATGGTCGAGAAGACCCCGGCCGACAAGGCCTACCTGATCCTCGAGGGCGAGGTGTCGGTACGCCGGCACGGTGACGAGATCGCCCGGGTCGGCGCCGGAGAGCTGATCGGCGAGATGGCGCTGGTCAACCACAAGCTGCGGAACGCGACGGTCGTCGCCGAGACGCCGCTCGAGGTGCTGCACTTCACCGACGAGGTGGTCGCGCGGCTCAACGAGCAGATCCCGCTGTTCGCCCAGGCGCTGTCGGGAGCCAGCCAGGAGCGCTCCCCGGAGTGACCTAGAGGCGCGCGACGAAGCGGCGCCCCCGGATCGCCTCCTCGACCAGCCCGGCGGCGCGGCGGGTGCCGCTCAGCCGGGCGTCCTCGGTCAGCCACGCCTCCACCGCGGCCTCGATGACCTCGGGGTCGGCGACATCGCGCAGCTCCGACCTCGCCTCACTGAGACCCCGCTTGCAGGCCTCTTGCCCCGCCTCCAGATGCAGCACGGCGAAGCGGGCCAGCACCACGAGGTGCCGTCGCAGCGCCGGGTAGCCGCGGTACTCGGGCGGGCACAGGTCCAGCAGCCAGCTGCCCGCGGTGTGCTCCCAGCCCGGCGCTCCGGGCGGGCGGACGACCGGGGGCCAGCCGGGTGGGGTGACGGTGGTGACCATATCCGCATCCTACTCGAACATGTGTTCGATGGTGCGGTCAGCCCGGCAGGAAGCTGAGCCGCACCTCGCGCACGTGGTTGTCCACGTTGATGTCGACCAGGCAGATGCTCTGCCAGGTGCCGAGCGCCAGCCGGCCGCCGAGCACCGGGACGGTGGCGTGCGGCGGCACCAGGGCCGGCATCACGTGGGAGCGCCCGTGGCCCGGCGTGCCGTGCCGGTGCCGCCAGCGGTCGTCGGCCGGTAGCAGCTCTCCGAGCGCCGCGAGCAGGTCGTCGTCGCTGCCGGCGCCGGTCTCGATGATCGCGATCCCGGCGGTGGCGTGCGGCACGAAGATGTGCAGCAACCCGTCGTCCTCGTTGGCCACGAACGTCGCGCAGTCGTCGGTGAGGTCGAGTACGACGTCCCGGTCGCCGGTCTGGTACTCCCTCGTCTCCGAACGCATCGTCAGTCCTGCAGGGCCCGCTCGACCCGCTCGACCTTGGCGGACATCTCGCCCTCGAAGCCCGGCCGGATGTCGGCCTTGAGCACCAGGCCGACCCGGGGCGAGGCCTCGGCCACCACCTCGACCGCGCGCTTCACGACCGCCATCACCTCGTCCCACTCCCCCTCGATGTTGGTGAACATCGCGTTGGTCTCGTTGGGCAGCCCCGACTCCCGGACGACTCGCACGGCCGCGGCGACCGCCTCGGAGACGCCTCCGGTCTCGTCGGCGGCGGTGGGGCTGATGCTGAAGGCGACGATCATGCGGCTCACCGTATCCGCGGCGTGGCACGCTCTTCCCCGTGACCCCGGACGACGTCGCCGAGCACGCGGCGAGCCTCCCCCGTTGCAAGCGCAAGGGCACGGCGGCCAAGCCGGCGTGGTACGTCGACGACCGCCTCGTCGCGCGGCTCGAGGACGCGACCACGTTGACCATCCGCTCCCTGCCCGGGCCACGCGAGCAGCTGCTCGCGGAGCACCCGGAGACCTTCGGCGTACCGCCCCGGATGGAGGCCCACCACAAGGTGCAGGCGGTCCTCGACCACGGCAACGACGACGCGGTCCGCGACGCGATCACCGCGGCGTACGAGCTGCAGCGCCGTACATGAGTGATCTCGACGTCCCCACAACGCTTGGTCGCCTGCGGGTAACCGTCCAGGGAGAGGGCGAGAACGTTCTGTTCTGGCCGAGCCTGCTGATGAACCGTCGGCTCTGGGACCCCCAGGTCGCCGCGCTCTCGGGCTCCTACCGGACGGTGGCGGTCGACCCACCCGGGCACGGAGAGAGCGAGCACCTCGACCGCACGTTCACCCTCGCGGAGTGCGCCGACGTGGTCGTCGAGGTCCTCGACCACCTCGGCGTCGACACCGCCCACCTGGTCGGCAACTCGTGGGGCGCGATGACTGGGGGCGCGTTCGCGGCGCTCCATCCCGATCGCGTCGGTCGCGGGGTCCTGCTCAACGGCACCGGCTCGACCGCACCTCGGCGGCAGCGCCTGGAGTACGCCGTACCGGGAGGACGCGACGTTCCCACTGCCCGAGGTGACGGCCATGGCGAACGCCAT
>Ga0190265_10002683_pt1 | contig 11975 bp, 10 predicted proteins | sample Popmic124T_FD_133135 | JGI IMG/M metagenome (GOLD analysis project Ga0190265, IMG submission 133135) | Populus adjacent soil microbial communities from riparian zone of Indian Creek, Utah, USA - 124 T | ecosystem: Environmental > Terrestrial > Soil > Riparian zone | place: USA: Utah | collected... | reverse complement strand
GCGACAAAGTCGGCAGCAGAGGAACGGATTGGGAATCGCAGGAGATTCTCGACCAGATCTCGGTGACACGCGCGCAGATCGGCGCGACCGGCAACGTCTATTTCAGCATGCGCTCGCTGATGAGCGGAGCTACCGGCCTGCCGGAGCGAATCGCGGCAGGACCATATGCCGAGCGAGCCCTCGTCCCCGCATCGCCTTGGCTCGACAAGATTTCTCCGGCCGTTCCCGTAGTGCGTGCCGGACGCGATGCGGGCACCGGAGCGCTCACGCTCAGCCTCAGATCCCAGGGTCCCGAGCCGACCTGGCTATGGGTCATCCGCTCACGCACACAGTCGGATTGGACGGCCGACATCATCCCGGGATTCAACTCGACATACGCGTTTCCGCGAACGCTCGGTGCTACGCCCGTTGAGGCAGTCGTCGTAACGGCGGTGGACAGAACGGGCAACGAGAGCGCGCCGGTAATTGTCGGGATCGGCGCGCCCCGGTGAGCGCGTGCGGCGCTCCCGGGCGCTACTTGTCCTCCCGCTTGAGTGACGCGGAGTTGATGCAGAATCTCTGATGCGTCGGCCCGGGCCCGTCGTCGAAGACGTGACCGAGGTGGGCATCGCATTTCGCGCACAGCACCTCGGTGCGGCGTATGAAGAGGCTGGTATCGGATTCCGTGCGCACGTTCTCGCCGCTGACAGGCTCCGTGAAGCTCGGCCAGCCGCTCCCCGAGTCGAACTTCGCGTCCGAATCGAAGAGCGGGGTTCCGCAGCACACGCACATGTAGGTGCCGGGGTCCTTGCTCGCGTTGTATTCTCCGGTGAACGGCCGCTCGGTGCCCTTCTGCCGGGCAATGCGGTACTGCTCGGGAGTCAGCTCCTTCCGCCACTCCTCGTCCGTCTTCCTGGTCTTGTCACTCATGTGGTTGCTCGCTGGCTGTTGAGAAGGTGGACCTCACCGTGAGAGCATCGGCGGTGGCCGCACCCATCGCCCTGTTGTGGAAGATGCACCAGGTGGAAATATCGCGGCCCGCGCTCGCGTCGAGTAGCCGCGCGACGCTCTCGAGGCACTCGGCCGGATATCCGGCTATCTCCTCCAGAAACCGCTCGAGGGGCGCCACAACGCCCAGGAAACGGTTGGTGTGAGTGATCACCCCGGGCACCCTGGGCGGCGAAACGGAACTCCGGCGGAACGAAAGCTGCCCATCGCTTATAGGTGGATGCCGAAGGGCCCGTAATTCTGTGGAATATCGTTGTGCCGACTCATACCTTCCCGCCAATGGTAGCAAGGTCCTTGCTCGCGCTTTTGACTCTGGTCGCCTGCACTTCGGTGCCGAGGTCCGACAGCGCCGCGGCCCACATCGACTACTGGGAAGCGCTTGCCGCGCTCGATTCCGACGCCGCGCTGGTGTCGGCGCGCACGCCCGCCGAGCGAGCGTTCGCGGAATCACTCAAGAGCCTCATGGTCGGCGACCTGGAGAAGGCCGAGACCGGGTTCAGCGTCCTCAGACTGCTCGGCTCGGACTCAGTCATACGCTCGGCGGCGCGCGTGATGTACGTGGCCGCGCTCCAGTACCAGGAGAAGTGGACGGCCCTGGCCGCGATGGCGCGGGATTCGTCGCGGGTAGACCCGGATCGGCGCGACAAGGCGAGCATCGAGATGTGGTCACTGGCCTTTCAGGCTCTCCCGGCGATGACTTCCGAGTTCCGCGCCCGATCCGAGAATGTACCCATGACGGTCTCGGCCGTAGGCACGCCGCTGATTCGCGTCCAGATCGGAAACCGGCTCTTCAACTTCTGGCTCGACACCGGATCGAGCATGACCATGCTATCATCTGATGTCGCGCACTCGCTGGGCGTCCATCCACTGGTTCCCGATACGCTCGAGATCGTCACCAGTACCGGCCGCATCGCGGCGCAGCCCGCGCTGATACCGGCGCTCCGGCTCGGACAACTCGTCGTTCGCAACGTTCCCGCGATGGTCGTAGACGTGGCGATGATGAGAATGCGCGAGCCGATGCCCACGGGTCGCGGCGCGCACCTCAAGATCGATGGAATCATCGGCTTCGACATCATCAGGCGTCTCGACATCGAGGTCGATTATTCCGGCCTCATTCTCAGGCTTCGTGATCCCGCGCGCTCCCGCCGGATCGGCGATCGGAACATGTTCTGGGTAGGAATGCCGGTGGTGAAATTCGCGAGCACGGGTGGCATCCCGCTCCATTTCGCGCTGGATACCGGCGCCCAGCTCTCGTTCGTCACGGAGACTCTGCTCGAGAAGCTCCAGATCGAGCCGCAGCGTACCGAGAACCAGCGGGTGGGTGGACTGGGTGGAGAGATCTCGATGCGTGCGCCCGTGCTCGCCGACCTTCGGGTGAGGCTCCGCGGCTATCCGATAATCTTTCGTGGGACGGTGGTCAGAGCGCCTGTCTACCAGGTACTGGCGTCGCTCGACGGCGTGCTCGGCGGCGACATCTGGGGCGCCGGCACTGTCCGCATGGACATTACGAACGGCGTGTTCGCGGTTGGGCCTGCGAGCCATGACTGAGCGGTACGGCGGCAGCGAGGGCCCGTTAGATTATTAACTAACATGCCACGCCTTGCCGCCTTTCCAGTCGAAGTCATCGTCTCACCACGGTTCGACCTGTTCTACGCTCTCCACGGTCTGGCGTCCGGGGCGTCGAGCCCGCTCCGCCCGTGGCGTGACCACATCGCCCAGCGACTGCCGCGCGATTTAGGCGCCCAGGCGACGCGGGTAGCGCCGGTCCCGATTTTCTGGCCGCTCCTCGCCGATGCGCTGCAGGGAACTCCGGGCCCACTGAGCTTCGAGGAGATCATTTCGGCACTCGCCGGGATTCCAGCCGCGGAGCTCAAGGCGTACATCATCGGCGGCATCTTCCACGACCGCGTTTCCGTTCAGGCGCTGCTCTCCGGAAGGCGAACTGTCCGGCAGATACTGAAGGACGACGACCATCCGGCCGGTGAGCTTCTCACGCATTTCGGGTTGCGCCCCTACGTTCCGCGGTCGCCGGCCGCCGTAGCGATCGACACGCTCCTGTCCGACGCGGATTCGTACCGCGAAGAGCTGGGCCTCGTGCTCCAGAGATTCTGGAGATACGGTTTCGGGGCCGACTGGCAGGCGCTCGAGCCGGACATTCGTGCCGGTGGCGCGCGGCTCAAGGAGTTGTCAGAGCGAAACGCGTTCGGCGACATCGCGACGGAGCTGCGGTTGCCCGTCACCGCCGACGACGATGTCGGCGCCATCCGAACGAGAAGCGGAACGAGGGTCGGGTTCGATCGGATCGAGCGCTGCTACCTGATCCCGTCGGCCTTCAACACCATGCGGTGGTGGGCGAAGTACGAGGGCACGCGCGGCCGGGTGACACTCTATTTTCCTGTCTGGCACGGCCCGGAGCCGGCGAATGCGCTCGGCGAGGACAGGCTCGCGGAAAAGCCGGCGCCCAGACCGGCGGCGCGAACCCGCGCCGGAAAGATCGACGCCGAAGAGGTTTTCCGCGCGCTGGGGGACACCACCCGGTATGCAATCGCTTCGATCCTGGCGCGGAAGCCCACGACTTCCGCCGATCTCTCCCGTGCGCTGAACGTCTCGAAGCCGACCATCACCCACCATGTCCAGGCGCTTCGTTCGGCCGGCCTCATCACCGAGCGGACCGATGGCGGCTCGTCGCTGCTATCGCTGAAGCGCGATACGATCGATGCTCTTTCCTCCGCTGCCGTACGGGATTTGTTCTCCTCGACCGGCGAGCTCCAGCTGCTTACGACGCGGAAGCGGCGGGGCGGGGCGGACCGCCAGTAGCCTGGCCGGGGGGCCGGCGAAACCAATCCGAAACAATACCCGTACGGGGATTAAACCCTTTTTCGGTTTGGTGAGTCTAATTAGTTGAAGCCGGCTTTTACGACAAAGTGCTACTGGCTGTGCTTGTTAGGACGGGTGGGCCACCAGTAGCCAGCCCCGTACCCCAAAAAGGTACGGGGTTTTTTGTTTGGCCTACGCACCGGGGTGCACAATGGCGACGGAAGTCGAGATCGCTTTGGATCGCTGGCGTCTTCAGAACTGAAGCTGTGAGCTGCCAGTAGCCAAGCTTGTAGCTTGCCAGCTCAATACTTTCAGCGGTGCGCGATCGCCGGTAGGTTTGCGCCCATGCCTTCTGTGTTCAGAGAGAAGCTCTTCGCAGGCAAGGCCGCCGTTATCACAGGCGGTGGCAGCGGGATCAACTTCGCGATCGCGCGGCGGTACGCGGAGAATGGCGCGAAGGTCGCGCTGATTGGGCGGACGAAGCAGACACTCGATGGCGCGGCCGCGGAAATCCGGAAGATTGGCGGCGTGGCTTCGGGGCACCCGGCGGATGTGCGCGACTATGACGCGCTGGCCGCGGCAATCAAGGCGGCGCGCGATGAGCACGGCGAGATCGATCTCGTCGTCTGCGGCGCGGCGGGAAATTTCCCGGCACCCGTCCTCGGCATGTCGGCAAACGGGTTCAAGTCCGTGGTCGACATCGACCTGCTCGGCACCTTCAACACCTGCCGCGCCGTGTTCGAGCATCTGCGGCGTCCCGGAGCGTCGATCATCAGCATCTCGGCCATGCAGGCCTTCACGCCGACGGCGATGCAGGCGCACGTCTGCGCGGCAAAGGCGGGCGTGGACATGCTGACGAAATGCCTGGCCATCGAGTGGGGACCACAGGGTGTCCGCGTCAACTCTATCGCCCCCGGCGCGGTGGACGACACCGAAGGCATGAAGCGACTCGCACCTACGCCGGAGATCCGGCAGGCATTCACGCGCGCGGTTCCGCTGGGACGATTCGCGACCAAGGACGAGATCGCCGACCTGGCGCTTTTCCTCTCGAGCGATGCGGCGAAATTCATTACCGGAGCCGTAGTCGTTTGCGACGGCGGCCATTCACTCGTCGGGTTCGGCTCCGCGGCAGCCTCGCTCGCGCAGCGTCCGCCCGCGTAAAGCTCAGCTCCAGGCGAGATCGTCGATCGAGCGGGGCCAGTCCTGCTTGAGAAGGCGAGAGAGCGCCCGATCCGCCAGCAGCTTTCCATCGGTCTGACAGCGCGGACAGTAGTTGGTCTCGTTGTCGGCGTACCTGATGCGCTGCACGGGTGTCGCGCACACCGGACACGGCTGGCCGAACTTGCCGTGCACGGCCATCTCGTCGCGGAATGCCGTGACTTTGGTCGGAAACTCCCCGTTCGCTTCAGCGCGCAGCCGTTCGGTCCACTCCGTAAGTACCTCGCGTGTCGCGGCGAAGAGCCGCGAAGTCTCGGCCTCCGACAGCCGCCTCGTGTGCTTCACCGGCGACAGCTTTGCGCGGTGCAGAATCTCGTCGGAGTAGGCGTTGCCTATGCCGCTGAACAGCCGAGGATCGGTGAGAGATCTCTTGAGGGTGTGATTCTCCCGCTCGAGGCGCTCCGCAAAATCCGCAAGCGTGCCATCGAACACCTCGAGCCCGCCGCGCGCGAACTGCCCGAGAGATGATTCCCCGCGCACCAGCCAGAGCGAGGCGCGGCGCTTGGAGCCCGCTTCGGTGAGAATGAGAGCGCCGTTTGGAAAGTCGAATGCCGCCAGACCGATCCTGCCGGGGACTTTCGCATCGGCGGCCACCCATCTCAACCGCCCCGCAATCATGAGATGGATGACGAGAAAGAGATCGTCCTCGAGCTCGAGAACTATCCGCTTTCCCATGCGGCGAATACCGGTCACGGCCTTTCCATTGGCCGCACCGATCGGCGGATCGAACGAGCGCAACAGAAACGGCTTGGCTATCCGAATGCGCTCCACGCGCTGGCCCACGACGCGCGATTCGAGCGCCTCGATGTAGACGGTGATGTCGGGAAGCTCGGGCACTTCCGGCTCGCTATCTGCTCATCGCCGCGAGCAGGTAAGACAGGTTGGCCGTCCCGTCCATGATCGGCTCGTTCGTGGAATAGTCACCGACGTCGTCGTGGTAGACGATGAAGCCGGTATTGAACGGCGCGTACTCGTCGGGCTCGTGCAGCCTGATGCCGCGCAGGTTCCTGTAGATGGATGTGTAGACCGGGCCGTCGAGCAGCGCACCGGTCAGCTCGAGCTTCATGTCCTTTGCGACGACCGAGTGCGGATCGCGGGCGAACACGCCATCGTGCGGGAGACCGATCACCATCGACACTCCCCACGGATTCGTGCCGAACAGCCAGTCGAGCGCCGCCTGCTCGTACTCACGGAACTGGTTGTCGCCGGTCATGCGGCGGTAGAGGTATGCCTGCGTCGCGAACGACGCCATCAGGTTGTTCGAGCACCAGATGAACGGCACGCCGATGCGAAATCCGTTGTCGGCGCGTGCGATCACCGCCGCGAGCCCCTTCCTATAGTATTCCGCGACGGTGCGGCGCTCGGGCGTCGTTCCGTTTCGCCAGACGGCGTAGTGTCCGTTGTTGTGCCACGGAAACCACTGGTAGTGCCGGGCGGTGTCGGCGCCCATCCACGGGGTCACGGGTTCGCGCGCCGCGTAGTCCAACGCATCTCGCTGGTAACGCCGTTCGCGAGTGAGGGCGTAGAGCTCCGCGGCTGCCATCTCCATGTCGTCGACCCAGTTGTCTTCCTCGTAGAAGTACGGCGCCTTTGCGGGTGCCCCCTGACAAACCCCGGGCCGCTTCTTCCCGATCTCGTACGCCGCGATGGCCCTCTCTCTCAACCTCGCCGCGAACCCGGGGTCGGTCTTCCGATAGATCGAAGACGCCAGCGCAAAGGCGGAAGCGTATTTCCCCGCCGTCGACGCCAGGCCGTCCGACCGGTTCTTGTTGTTGAACAATCCCTGCGGCTTGCCGGTGCACGGATAGACCGGCCGCTCCTTTCCGTGCCCCCATCCGTAATTCGATGAATCGCGAGGCGGCAGGTCCCAGTAGCTGTGATCGCGGTCGTCTCCCAACTGATTGTACATCTCGTCGTCGGACGGAAACATTCTGAGGAGCCAGGTGAGCCCGTGACGCGCTTCATCGAGCACGTCCGCGACTCCGTTCCGGCCCGGGAGCCCGCGGCTGTCGAAGGCATCGGCGAATGCGCGCGGATGATCCCGATAGGCGAGCAGCATGACGTACGTCGCGTTTGCGGACGTCATCACGTACTGCAGGTAATCCGAAGCGTCCGCCCAGCCACCGGTGACCGGCACGAACTTGCCCGCGCGGACGGAATCGTCGACCACGATTCCGTCGTGGAGGTGCACCACTGTCTTGAATACCGGATTGAAGCCTGAGCGCTGCTCCCTCATGTAGTAGAGGAGCGTATCGGCGGCGCCTGCGTATGCGTTTCGCCGGATGCGAACCGGAGGCGATGTCGCTCCGACCGCCGTGATGCGGTATTCGCCCTCGCCGCGGATGCTCGAAAAATCGAGACGATAGGCGCTCACGCACGGCCCGAATGCTCCTTCCGCGCCGGCCGGCTGTTCGAGGACGACGCTCGAATCGGCTCGCCTGACGACGAAGCTCCGCACCTCGATCTTCTCCAGCGCGCACAGCACCGCAACCTTTGGCGCGTCGGGGAGGTAGCCGAGCTGGTTGATGCGGATGACGACTGTCGGATCCGCGGCCGCGGCCTGCAGCACGAGGCTCAGCGTGAGTAACGGCATGGCGGTTAGCATAACATCAGCGGTGAACGTGAGCAGTGCAAGATATTGCCGTCGATCCTCAGCGGGTCGATCTTCCCTCCCAGTCTCTACCCGGGAGTAAGCGGTCAATGCGAAGTGCCGCGGGCGGAACCACCAAGGCCGTAATTCTCGCGCGCGGGCTCGGCACGCGTATGCGCGCTGACAGTCCCGGCACGACGCTGAACGCCGATCAGGCCAGCGTCGCCGAAACCGGCATGAAGGCGATGATACCGATCGGCCGCCCGTTTCTCGACTATGTGCTCAGCGCGCTCGCGGATGCGGGATTCACCGAGGTCTGCCTCGTGATCGGACCCGAGCACTCGCAGGTCAGGCACCACTACGGGCGAGACAATCCGCCGACGCGGATCAAGGTTCATTTCGCCGAGCAGCCGCGGCCGCTCGGGACGGCCGACGCCGTGCTTGCCGCGGAACGCTTCACGGATGGTGATACGTTCGTCGTGCTCAACTCTGACAATTACTATCCGCCCGCCGTCCTGGCCGAGCTGAGCCGGCTGCGTGAGCCCGCTCTCGTCGCGTTCGCGCACAGCGCGCTCATGGAGCTTGGCAATGTTTCAGCGGTGCGCGTGAAGCGATTCGGGGCGCTCGACATCGACGCGGACGGTTACCTGCGCCGCATTCTCGCGACTCCCGACGAATCGATGCTGCGGCAGAGCGGAGAGGTTTACGGCAGCCTGAACTGCTGGCTCTTCGACAACCGGATTTTCGCGGCGTGTCGGGAGGTGCCGCTCTCGCCGCGCAACGAGCTGGAGCTGCCGCAAGCGGTGCAGCTCGCCATCGAGCGGCGCGGCATGAGAATGAAAGCGATCAAGGTGCGCGCGCCGGTGCTCGATATGTCGAATCGGGCGGACATCGCCGTGGTCGAAGAGCGATTGCGCGACGTGGAGGTGTCGCTCTGAGAATTGCGTCCGCCCGAGCGCGCGGGTAGGTTTTTCGGTTCGACTCGTAACATGGCCAATCCTCAGCAAGTTGCGCTCAACCCACCGGGCAGTCTCAGCCGGATGACGAGCTGGTTCGAGCGAGTCCCGTCGATAGCGGGCGGCGCCGTCGTGGTCCTCGGGGCTTTCGTGCTTCTGGGCTGGGCTCTCGACCTCACCTTCGTAACGACCGCCGCGCGTGGATTCCCGATGATCCCGCTCGCCGCGCTGTGTCTCGTCCTCGGCGGCGGCTCGCTGATCATGGCCGTTCGTCCGCGCCGCAACACCACCACCGAGGCAATTCAGCAGACGCTCGCCGCTCTCATGGCGATGATCGCCCTCATCACGATCTACGAGTACACGCGCGACGCGGGCCCGGGCATCGATCTGCTGCTGTTCGGCGACAAGCTGGTGAACACACCATGGCAGCCGCCGGGACGGATCTCGATCAACAGCGCGGTGACGCTGCTTCTCTTCGGGCTCGGGCTGCTTTGCATCCCGCACGACCGCCGCAAGCGCGACCTGCGGGCGCAGATGTTCGCGACTCCCGCCATGCTCATCCCCCTCGTCGCGATACTCGGCTACGTCTTCGGGGTGAAGGGGATGTACAGTCTCTCGCATTCGTCCGGCATGGCTGTGCCCACGGCGATCGGCCAGCTCGTCCTCGGCGCCGGAATTCTCTTCGCGAACAGGGAGCGCGGCGTCCCATCGCTGCTGATGGACGAAGGGGCCGCGGGCGTGCTGACGAGACGCCTTCTGCCGGCGGCCGTGATCGCGCCGGTCGTGCTCGGCCTGTTCAGGCTCGCGGGGGAAACCGGCGGACTGTACGAGACCGAGTTCGGCGTGTCGCTGTTCGCGGTCTCCAGCATCGTGACCTTCGTGGTGCTGGTGCTGTGGTCCGCCCGGGTGTTGCGCGAGTCCGACAAGGAGCGCGTCGATCTTCTCGCGATGGAGCAGCACGCACGGGCGATCGCCGAGCGGGCGCGCGCGGAAGCGGAATCGGCGAGGGCGGAAGCCGAGCGCGCGAATACGATCAAGACCGATTTTCTGGCCGTGATGTCGCACGAGCTGCGCACTCCGCTCACCGCCATCATGGGATACGAGGAGCTGCTCTCCGACGGTATCACGGGTCCGGTCACCGACCTCCAGCGCCAGCAGCTCGGCAGAATCAACGCCAGCGCCCGGCACCTGCTCGGGCTCATCGACGAGATCCTCACCTTCGCGCGCGTCGATATCGGACGCGAGCGCGTGCGGTGGGAATCGATGTCGGTAAATCGGACGCTGGGGGACGCCGCCTCGCTGATCGAGCCGATGGCCGGCGCGAAAAAGCTGAAGTACACCATCGAGCTGCTCGAGGAGGATCAGACGATCCAGACCGATGGGACGAAGTTCAGGCAGATGCTCGTCAACCTTCTCTCGAACGCCGTAAAGTTCACGGAGACGGGAGAGGTTCGTCTCACCAGCTCGGTGCAGCAGGGGACTCTCGAGATACGAATCGCCGACACCGGCGTCGGCATCGATGCGGCGAACATCGAGTCGGTGTTCGAGCCCTTCTGGCAGGCGGAGCAGACGGCCACGCGCAAAACGGGCGGCACCGGGCTCGGGCTCAGCGTCACCCGGAAGCTCGCGCGCCTGCTCGGCGGCGATGTCTCCATCGCGAGTCGTGTCGGCGCCGGAACTACGTTTCTTCTCTCCTTGCCCCTGATGGCCCCGGCAGGCGAAACGGTCAGGCGGCGTGACACTCCAACCGAGCCATTGTTGTCACTTCAGGCCTAACCCGAATCGCGATTCCGATGAACCTCTCCACTCGCAACCGAGCCGGCGGCGGGCAGCTGGTCGCAGGCAGCTCGCAGCTTTTCAGTTCTCTTTGTCGTTCAGTGCTTGTCGCCGCCACGATCGCGTTTCTTGGCTCGTGCGCTACGGCCCAGCAAGCCACACCATCCGCAACGGTCATCACCACGGCCTATCGCTCGACCGCGGACCGCATCATCACCACCGCGCTCGCGGATAGCGCGGCGTGGAATCGCACCGCCACTCTCACCGACAAATTCGGCCACCGGCTCAGCGGCTCACGGTCCCTCGAGGATGCCCTCGACTGGATCATCGCCGAGATGAAGCGCGATGGACTCGAGAATGTCCGCGGCGAGCCCGTCACCGTTCCGCACTGGGTGCGGGGCGAGGAATCGGCGACGCTGGTGCGGCCGCGCGCCGTCACCCTGAACATGATCGGCCTCGGCGGCAGCATAGGCACTCCGCCCGAGGGGATTACCGCTCCCGTTCTCGTCGTGAACGACTTCGCGGATCTGGCGGCGCGAGCGGGCGAGGCGCGCGGGAAGATCGTGCTGTTCGATGTCCCGTTCACGACGTACGGCGCAACTGTGCGGTATCGCTCCACCGGCGCCATCGAGGCCGCGAAGGCGGGAGCGGTCGCCAGCCTGATCAGATCGGTGAGCTCGTACTCGATCCAGAACCCGCACACCGGCAGCATGCGCTACGACACGGCGGTCCGCCGCATCCCCGCCGCTGCCCTCAGCACCGAGGACGCGATGATGCTGCACCGCATGCAGCTCCGCGGTGACGAGCTCGTGCTGACGCTCCGGATGGGAGCGCGCCAGCTCCCCGACGCGCAGTCGCGGAATGTCGTCGCGGAGCTGCGCGGATCGGAGCGGCCCGAGGAGATCGTGGTCATGGGCGGCCACATCGATTCGTGGGATGTGGGGCAGGGCGCCATGGACGATGCGGGAGGGAGCGTCGCCGCGTGGGAAGCGCTGCGCGTGATCAAGCGCCTCGGGCTCAGGCCGCGGCGCACGATCAGAGTAGTGCTGTGGACCAATGAGGAGAACGGCTTGCGCGGCGCGACCGGCTATCGCGACGCGCACCTCGGCGAGATAGACAACCACGTTCTCGCCATCGAATCCGACAACGGCGTGTTCAAGCCGACCGGCTATTTCATCGCCGGCAGCGACGCGGCGATCGCGGTCGCCAGGCAGATCGCCTCACTGCTTTCGTCGTTCGGCGCGACGGATGTCCAGCGGGGCGGACCTCAGGCCGATGTTTCGCCTCTCGCGGAGCGCGGCGTCCCCGCCGCGGCGCCGATGGTGGACGGCACTCGCTACTTCTGGTTTCATCATTCGGCGGGAGACACAATGGACAAGCTCGATCCCCGCGAGATGGCCGAGTGCGTCGCGGCGATGGCGGTACTGGCGTTCGTCGCCGCGGACATGCCGGAACGGTTTCCGCGCGCGGCGCCGGGAGACTCTGCGGTTCCCCGCAGAGCCCCGCGTTAAGCGCGTTGCTTGATCGATCCGGTGCTCGTTGAGCAACGGCGACTGACGGGCCATGAGCTGGCAGCCCAAAGCTGCCTGCTGCCCGGCTAACTACTGCACGACATATTTGGGCGCTCTTTG
>Ga0190265_10002682_pt1 | contig 11976 bp, 10 predicted proteins | sample Popmic124T_FD_133135 | JGI IMG/M metagenome (GOLD analysis project Ga0190265, IMG submission 133135) | Populus adjacent soil microbial communities from riparian zone of Indian Creek, Utah, USA - 124 T | ecosystem: Environmental > Terrestrial > Soil > Riparian zone | place: USA: Utah | collected... | reverse complement strand
TGACGGCGCGAGCGCCCGGCCGCCGCGGCCCCATTGCAAATCCTTCGCGGCAATGTTGCCCGGCTCGCGCCACAACTCGGTGGGTGTGGCGCGCCGCGATTTCGGATTGGCCGGCTGGCTTGCGGTCAGCACCCCCGCCGCGGTGGCCGCCAGCAGAATGGCGACGGCCACCCAGTACGGGCGTCGCCACTGCCTCAAGAAGTGCCTCCGTTGGTCACGCGCGTGATGGTGCCCGAATCCACCACCCGGCCGCGGCGCGAGATGGCCTGGAAGTGCAGCGTGTCGCCGTCAATTTCGATCAGCATGAAGCTCTGATCGGTATCGAACCCTTTGGCGGTCATCGCGCCGACGATAATGTCGCCGGCCCGCAGCTTCGCGGAGCCGCCGGCGGTGAAGTAGTGAATGCCCTTTTGCGGCTTCAGCCGCTCGTAAAAATGCTCGTGGCCGGCGAACACCACGTTGAGGTTGTACTTGATGAACAACGGCTCGATGATCGAGCGCAGGTCGACCTCCGATCCGTGGCGGCCGCCGGACGAGTAGATCGGGTGATGGAAGTAGGCAATCTTCCACTTGGCCTTCGACTGCGACAGCTCCTGCTCGAGCCAGCGCTGCTGGTCCTTGTCCATGTAATTGCTGTCGAGCACGAAGAAACGGACGTCCTTCTTCTCATACGTGTAGAACCGCTTGCCGCCCATCCCGAACGGCTTGTAATACATCTGGTTCGGATCGTCGTGATTGCCCAGGGACGCGTAAAACTCGATCTTCGCGTCGAGCAGCGGCTTGAACGGCTGCTCGAACTTGCGCGCGTAGTCCTGCGGGCGCTCGGAGCCGTACATGTTGTCGCCGAGCATGATGGCGAACTCGTACGGGAACACGCTGTGCGCCTTCCACATTTGCTGCGCGGTCTCGATCTGCGCGCGGTCGCCCGTGCCGCTGTCGCCGATCACGAGGAACTTGACCGAGTCTTTCGCCACCGGCGGCCGCGCGGCGGGCGCGGCGGCGATTTGCGCGGGCTGGCGCTGCTGCAGCTCCAGCGCATCGACCGCCACGATGGCCGCCGGCAACACGAGGAGAATGGAAAACAGTCGAACCGGTAACGTCGTCATGATCATCGCCCTGCGTCGATTAGGTCGAACTCGGGATCGCATCCCGGAGCACGTCCACGATTAAGTTCGCTTTTACATCCCGGAGAATCAAGTGGCGCCCGACGATGCGGTACTCGAGTTCGGGAGGCAGGTCAGGCAGCTTCTGCAGCAACGCTGCCGGAAACGTGAGCAGGGGAAGACTCGTCGAGTACACCGTATTCACCGAGACCTTCGTGGCCGCGCCCTTGGGCAGCTCGGTCAGCTCGTGCACCAGCGCCCGGCGATCCGCCAGGCTTCGTTTGGCGAAGTCGTCCACGATAATCTTGCGCAGATACGGCTGCACTTCCTTCGCGAAGATCTCACTCTCCTGCGCGCCGGCACGCAAGGTCATGATCATCTCGCCGAGCGCCTTCTCGCGGCTCGAGATCTCCGTCGGGTCGTCGGTGCGCTTGAGGTTCGGCACCTTGCCTTCGGCCGCACGGTGCGTCTTCATGTAGGTCTCGAGGTGCTTGTGAAATTCGAGGACCGCCGCGCCAAGAGCATTGACGGGCTGGCCGTCGGCGCCGACGGTGCCTGCGGTCGCCGGGACGGGCGCCGGCGAGCTCTGGTTGGCGGACAGGGCTCTCTGCGCGTCGACGGTGTCGGCCGCCGCCTTCGACTCCGTCGATTTGTTGCAGGCCACGACACTGGTGGCCAGAAGCACGAGCAACGCCGAATGCAATATCGTCATGGCAGTCCCCAATACTTCAAGGGCTGTGCCACTGCTACCAGCGTCGACCGTGACGATGATGTGGCTAAAGCATTGTGATACCCCTAGGGGTAGGTGGCCTCGACACTTCGCAGCAGAGCTGGCTGCAAGGGATGAGGTGGCCCACTGCCTAATCTGGGCCATGGACTACCCAGCGAGGCTGGTGTACATCCTGCACGGGGACCATCATGATCAGACGGGTCTTACTGCTGTGCTCGGTCCTCTTTGCCACCGCGTGTGGCAACAGCTGGATCGGCCAGACCTCCGAAGCGCGCGAGCAGCCGCGGCTCGAAGCACTCGATGTCTCGAGCATCGCCCGCGACACGCTCACGCTGCCGAACGAGGACCGCTCGATCAAGTTCGCGGTGATTGGCGACAGCGGCCGCGGCTGGGCGCCGCAATATGAAGTGGCGGCGCAAATGGTCGCCTACCGCCAGCGCTTCGACTTCAAGTTCGTGCTGATGGCGGGCGACAACATCTACGAAGGGCCCGCCACGCCGGAGGACTACCGGCTGAAGTTCGAGGAACCCTACAAGCTGCTGCTCGACGCCGGCGTCGAGTTCTACGCGTCGCTCGGCAATCACGACGATCCGAAGCAGGTGTTCTACGAGCCGTTCAACATGAAGGGCAATCGGTACTACACCTTCACGCCGCCGGTGGATCCGATCACGCGCTGGGACACGCGGGTACGGTTTTTTGCCCTCGACAGCACGAATCTCGATGGCCGGCAGATGCAATGGTTCGAGCACGAAGCGGCCGAGTCGCGAGCCGAGTGGAAAATCGCGCTGCTGCATCACCCGCTGTATACCCCGGGGCGCTATACGCTGTCGTCGCGCGGCCATCGCTTCGCGCTCGAATCCTCGTTCGTCACCGGCGGCATCGACGTGGCGTTTTCCGGCCACGAGCACATCTACGCGCGCTCGGAACTGCAGAAAGGCGTGCTGTATTTCATCAGTGGCGGGGCGGGATCGTTGCGCGAAGGGGATGCGTCGCCCTCGCGGCTGATCGCCAGGAGCTACGACAGCGACTTCCACTTCATGCTGGTCGAGATCGCGGACGATGGCTTCTTCTTTCAGGCGATCAACAGGAAAGGCGAGACGGTCGACGCCGGGTCGCTGCGCAGCGCTACTGCGGACACGCGGGCCCGTCAGTGATCTGACGGACCTTGTGCTTGAAAGCCCGGACCCAGTCGGGAACCGGCGTTGCGGTGAAGCCGACCAGGCCCTTGGACTGATCGAAGCGGGCGCCGCTGAAGAGCGCCGACAGCTGCTCATCGGAGAGCTGTTTCAGCAACGACCCGAGATGCTGGCGGCCGGCTTCGGTGATCTTCACCGGCTTGAAGGTCGCCCCCTGGTAAGGCAACGAGTCCATGGTTGCCGTGCAGCTGGCGCGGTCGCCCCAGATCGGCGCCTTCTCCCATTCCTTCAGGTCAACCTTGCGGGGACCAAACGCGCCGCCGATGTCCTGCAGCATCGCTAACGGCCGCGAGCACCCGCCACCGTCCGGCCAGTCCTTTTCGGAGAGGCACACCAGCCGCTGATTCTCGCTCTTGTTGTCCCAGTGCGCGAGCGCCACGGCGAGCAGCCGCAGGGCGTCGACGTGGGCCCTGGGCGCACCGCCCTTCTTCTCGTCGATGAGATCGAGCTCGAAGAACGCCCAGCCTTCCACCGCCTCGGTTTCAATCGCGCGTCCCCAGTGCTTGCGCTCAACCGCCACCCAGGCGAAATCCTTGTAGGAATCCTTGTCCATCACCCTGCCGTACAGTTCGTGGGCGCCGGCCAGGCCGAGCGTGCGCATGGTGACGAAGGGCTCGGCCGGGCAGCCGTAGCAGCGCAGTTTCTCGACCAGCATCACGTCGTCGGCGCCAAAGCCCAGCGCATGCAGCAAGCGCGCGGCCGCTACTTCAGAAGGAATCTCCGGCGTGCGGCCGTACTTCACGCGAAGGCGCTCGCCGTTGTCCTGCTGGCAATCGAACTTCGGCGCGGTGCCGCCCACCTCGTTGATCAGGAACGTGCAATTGATGGCGGGCGGCTGGTTCGGATCCGAGTTCAGTCGCGCCTGCGAGATCGGCTGGCGCGGCTGCTGCCACACCGTGGCACGAGAGAGCGCATCGAGCCGCTCGGCGTCAGAGACCTTCTTGGATTTCCGGGGCGTGTCGGCCGCGGCAGCCGCCGGTGCGGCGGCGTCCTTCGGTTGCTCGGCGGTCGTCGAGCGACAGGCCGGCGCCACGCAGAACGCGACGATAACGAACCACGCCGATGCGCTCAGCCGCATACGAATGGTTCCGTTGCAAGAACACTGACCTCATCCGTAAGCCCGGAGGAATCACTTCAGATATGGCTTGAGGATCGCGTTCAGGTCGTCGCGCAGCCACTTTGAGGAGGTGCCTTCCTGGTAGAAGGCCCAGCTGAGCATCGAGCCGCCGATGACCGCTTCAATCGTGCGCGCCAGCTGTTTGGCGTCCGTGGACGGCACCAGCTCTTTGGCGGCGACGGCCTCGCGAATCAGCTTGCGCAGCTCGTTGCGCGTGGCCACGGCGTTCTTCGCGATGTGCTTCCGGAAATCGGGATCGGTCAAGTCCATCTGCAGGTACTGCAGGTTCCGCAGCAACGCGGCCGGTGTTTCGGCCATGCCGGCCATGCACTCCGCATACGCCCGCAGCACCGTAAGCGGTGAGCGGCGGCCTTCCCGCAATTGCGCAAACATCTCGCCGGTGCCCGTCGAAAACCGCTCCGCCAGCTGCAACAGCAGATCGCGTTTCGAGCCGAAGCGCTGCACGAGCAGGCCCGCGGTGACGCCGGCTTCCGCGGCAATGTGGCCAAGCGTCAATTCGTTCGGGCCGACGCGCGACATCACGCGGTAGGCGGCCATGAACACGTCGTCGTCGGTGACTTTGCGGGGGCGGGCGCACATGCTTTATGACAGTTTGGTCGTTTCTAAATACGTGTTTAGTATACCAACCCGCGGCCGCCGCTGGCCAGCGTGCACGCGCTTGCCGCGATCTGCGCCGGTGACAACTGACAAAATCTGATCGTTCGGTGCCCCAAAACGGCACCTTCCGATCGGCGGCGCCCCGCCCTTTTCAGAAAACCCAGCTAATTCGTCATCCCGGCCGTTGGCATCGCTTTTTCTATATCTCAAGTTTGTCGCTCCCTCGACCGTTTCTGTCGAAACAGAGGTTTGTTATGAAGCCCAGCCCCTGGGTGTGTGCTGCGTTGATGGTGTTGGCTGTTCAGATCTTCTCGCCGGTCGTGACGGTGTCCGCTCAAAGCGGCTCGTTCGTCCGGCCGCACGATGTGCAAGGCCCCGGTGCCATGTCGCCGCACGCCGGCAACACGCTCACGGTGCGGGGTGTGATCACCGCGAACCTGTCCAGCAGTTTCTTCATTCAGACCGAATCCGGCCTCGAGGATGCCGATCCGAACACGTCGGAAGGCCTGCTGATTCTTGCGCCACCGTCAGCCGGCGCCGGCAGCATCGTCCACGTCACCGGCACGGTTGAGGAGTTCGCCGACTTTGGCGCGGGGACGGTGACGCGCCTCGGCGACGTGACGGAGGTTCTCGAGGTCGGCACCGTCAACGCGCTGCCGGCGCCGATTCCGCTGGCGCCTGCCGCACCGCCCGAGCAGCTTGAACGTTTCGAAGGCATGCGCGTGACCGCGACACTGCGATCCATCAGCGGCACCGATCTCGATGGCGTGTTCTATGCGGTGCTGCACGATTCGACGTCGGAAGACACGGCGCGCCCGTTCCGCGAACCCGGCATCGAGGCGGGTGCTCCCGAGCTCGCGTGCGCGATTGGCCCGTGCGCCTTCGACAGTTTCGACGGCAATCCCGAACGGCTTCGCGTGGACATGGACCGGCTTGCCGGCACGATGGCGACGGATCTGTCGACCGGATCCGTGGTGACCGACGTCGACGGCCTGCTTCACTTCGAGAGCGGCGTCTATGCGTTCTTCCCCGAATCCAATCTGCAGCCGTCCAACGGCATGACGATGCGCGCGGCGCCGGCCGCCGGTGCGGCCGAGTATTCGATCGCGTCGCTCAACCTGGGTGGGGATCCCGAGGATGTTGAGGCACAGCTCATCAAGGCGTCGCTGATGGTGCGGAGCATGTTGAACACGCCCGACATCATTGGCGTGCAGCAAGCGATTCCGGAGACGCTCGAGGCGCTCGGACCGTGGATCGATGCGGATGCCGTGGACGCGGGCGAGACGGCGCCAGGCTACGTGGCGCACCTCGGCGGGTTCCTGGTGAAGGCCTCGCGCGTGACGGTCGTATCCGCGGCGGCGGTCGGCGGCGATGAGGTGTTCGAGGGCGAACCGCTGTTCGACCGCGCTCCGGTGCAGCTGCGCGCTGTCGTCAACGGTGCTCCGGGCACGGTGCCGCAGCTCATCTCGGTGCTCAACGGCGAGGTGTACTCGAACGTCGATGTCGGCCGCGCCGACGAGGACGGTGTCTACGCCCGCGCCCGCCGCCTCGAGCAGGCGCAGTGGCTCGCGCGCTTCGTCCAGACTCGCAATGATCTGAACGATGCCCTCGTGGTGGTCGGCCACTTCAACGCCCACGCGTTCAACGACGGATCTGTCGACGTCATGGGCACCGTGTCGGGAGCGCCGGCGTCGCCGGATCAAGTCGTGCTCGAATCGGCGGACCTGGTGACGCCGGATCTGGTCAACCTCGCCGGCGGCCTGCCCGACGGTGAGCGTTACAACTCGGTCGAGCGCGGCAACGCCGAGCTGCTCGACCACACGCTCGTCAGCCAGAACCTGCTGGCGCAGGTGAGGAGTTTCGCGTTGGCGCGTGTCAACGCCGACTTCCCCGAGTCGCTGCGGTTCTGGTTCGATACGCCGAGCGGCCTGTCGGATCGCGATCCGTCGGTCGCGTACTTCGCGTTCCCGCCGGACTCAACCGCGCCGGTGTTCTCGGGTACGCCGCAAAGCCAGGTGCTCCAGGCGACGGGACCATCCGGCGCCGTCGCGACCTACACGGCGCCGACCGCCGCCGACAATCTTGACGGCAGCGTCCCCGTGACGTGCGGGCCGGCCTCGGGCAGCACCTTCCCGGTCGGCGTCACGACGGTCGAGTGCAGCGCATCGGACTCGGCCGGCAACGTCGGCACGGTGCAGTTCACCGTGACGGTGACCGGCGTGGATCCCAGCCCCGCGCAGGGCCGCATGCACGGCATCGGGTTGCTGAAGACCAGCGCGAACCGCGTCACCTTCGCGTTCGACGTCAAGCGCGCGTCCAATTCAGTGCAGCAGGGCTGGCTGATCCTGTCGGCATCAGACAGCCGCGGGCGCAATCACCAGTGCCTGTTCACGGCCTATGTGCGCGACGTGCGGTTCTCGGATCCGCGCGGCACCGTGACCTTCAGCGGATCCGCGGTGTGGAACGGCCGCTCGGGTTATCGCGTCGAAGTGACCGCGCGTGACAACGGGTCCCGCGGCGACACGTTCAGCATCAAGGTCAGGGCGCCAAACGGCAGCGTCGTCCTGTCGGCGTCCGGAGTGATTAGCGACGGTAAGATTCAGCAGACGCGTTAGGCGCGTCCCGGCAGTCGTAACCCGCGCCCGCATGTGGCGCGGGCGGTCCGTCCAGAGGCCGTGCGGTGAATCTTCGGATTCACCCGCGGCCTCTGTCATTGGCGCCCCCTCGTTTGACAGTTTCTAAATGCTGGTTTAGATTATTCTAAACCGACGTTTAGTATCAACGAGGAGCAGCCATGAAGACGATGCGAAAAGTCATTTACGGAGGGGCGTGCAGCCTGGACGGGTTCTTCGCGGGACCGGATGGAGCCGTCGACTGGCTGCATTTCAGCAAGGACGTCGCGGACATCATGCGGCAGTCGTGGGCGACCACCGATACCATCCTGATGGGACGCAAGACCTGGGAAGTGGCCGCGGCCGCGGGTGGCGGTGGAGAGATGCCAGGCGTGACGATCGACAGGACCTACATCTTCTCCAGGACCCTGAAGACGGTGTCCGGGAAGGACACGGAACTGGTGAGCGCCGACGCCGGCGACTTCGTGCGCAAACTGAAAGCGCAGCCCGGCAAGGACATCATCGTGATGAGCGGCGGCAACCTGGCCAGCTCGCTGTTACGGGCCGGCGTGATCGACGAGATCGGCCTCAACATCCATCCGGTGCTGCTCGGCACGGGCGTGCCCGCGTTTCTCGATCCCGGTGACCGTGTGAAGCTCGAACTGACGGAATGCCGCCAGCTCGATGGCGGATGCGTGTTGGTGACCTATCGAGTCAAGCCGGCGCGGGTAGCGCGTCATTCTGTTCTATCACGGCCCTAAGGGTCAGGGCTGTTCACAATGGCATTTCACTTGCACAGCAGGGGTTCGGAGGGTGTAAGTGATTGGTCAGAATCCGATTACGGGAAACTCCCTACGCTGGACGTTTCGAGACGGGCCGATGGCCGGCAAGTCGTTCGATCACGTCTTTAGTCGCAACGGCGGGGTTATTTTTCGTGAAGTCGGCGGCGATCCAAACGCGAAGCCCGGATCTGCGGATCAGTATCAAGTGGCTTCACTTGGGCAAGATATTCACACCGTGGCCTATCTCTCGCCCTCGGGCTACACACTCACCGTTGTGCTTGATTACAAGTCACGCAAGCTGGTTGCCTATGCCTCGAACGAAAAATCGGTGACGATGCAGCATGGAACGTTCGAACTACTTTGAATCATGTGATCTAGTGATCGGCTGATCGTTTCATCACGTTGCCGCCGTATTTCTCCACCCACAGGCTGCCGAGCAACGCGAGCGCGGCGCTGAACATCATCAGGTAGGCCGGCGACGTCGGCGAGCTCGTGTCGCGAATCAGCGACGTGGCCACGAGCGGCGCCGTGCCGCTGAAGATCGTGAAACTGATGTTGAACACCAGCGCGACGCCCGTGAAACGAATGCGCGTCGGGAAGAGATCGGTCAACAGCACCGCGAACGATCCGTTGGTCAGGCCGGCACTGAGTCCCGCCAGTACGCACAGCGTCGTCAGATCGACCGAGCGATTCGCGAGCGCCCCGTAAAACGGAATCGCGAACACGAGCAACAGCCCCACGCCCGCCCTCAACAGGTATCGCGGCGCAATGCGATCGCCCAGCCAGCCGGTCAGCAGGATGCCGATCGCCGACGCAACCACACCGACAGTTTGCGCGAACACGGCCTGCCGGGGATCGTATTGCAGGACCGCCGTGAGATACGCCGGCAGGTGCGAAAAGAACAGGCCGTTGAAGGTGCCAGTGCCGGCAAGAATCGCGCAGCCCACGAGCACGTGGACGAGGTTCGTCTTCAGCAGCTCGAGAAACGGCTGGCGCACCGCAAAGCTCTTCATGCGGGCAAACTCGGGCGACTCTTCCAGCGACCGGCGCAGCACGAAACTCAACACGCCGCCGAGACCGCCGATGATGAACGCGATGCGCCAGCCATACTCAGGCACCAGCGCGGGGTCGAGGAAGGTCCGCACCGAAAGGCTGACGCCAGTGGCCATCGCCACGCCCATGGTGACGCAGGCAAACACCACACCGCACACAAACGGCGCAATCCGCGGCGCCGTCTCCACCACATAGGTCAGCGCGCCGGGCAGTTCGCCGCCAAGACAGAAACCCTGGATCAAGCGGAGCGTCACCATCAGCGCGCTCGCCATCACGCCCCACTGCGCGTAGGTCGGCACGAGGCCCATGCCCAGCGTGGCGCCGGACATGATGAACACCGACCACAGGAACACCGTGCGCCGGCCGTGGCGATCGCCGTAGTGGCTGAGGACGATGCCGCCGATCGGCCTGGCCAGGTAGCCGGCCGCGAAGGCGGCAAACGACGCCATCAACGAGACGATCGGGTCGCCGGCGGGAAACACCGCCGCCGCGATGTCGCGCGCGAAAACGCCGAAGATGACGAAGTCGTAGAACTCGAGCGTGCCGCCAAGGCTGGCCAGCAGCACGATCCGCCAGCCGGCGCGGTCGATTTTTTCCGCTGTTGAGGTCATGAGCTACCGGAGCATATCGCGGGTCACCGCAGGATCGCCGTCGTTCTTGGCGGGCGTCAGCCCCATCAGCGCGATCATGAATTCGTAGACGTGAATGTTCTCGAACGGCTTCACCACCAGGCCGCTCTTGATGCGCGGCCCTGAGGCCACGAACAGCCCGTGCATCGACCGGGCGCGTGCATCGTAGCCGTGCGTGCCGCCGGGCGGGCGGCGATCCCCCTGCCCCCACCGATCCACCTCCCGCTTCGACGTGATGTACCAGCCCTCATCGGCGATGCCGATCACGGGAGGCAGGCGCGGATGCCCGGCAATCCCGTAGACGGCGGGGATCTCGTCCCTGCGATACACGGCGAGGTGCGGATGTTTGTCCTTCAACGCCGCGTAGAGTCTTGCGACATTGCCGTCTTTCGGCGACAGTCCCAGCAGCGGCGCCCAATCCACGATGTCCATCTTCGCCACGTCGATGTAGTCGTCGAGCAAGATCATGCGGTCGGGGCTGAGCGCGGCCATGCCGTGATCGCTGACCACGACGTAGTGCACGCGATCGACAAGACCGAGCGTGTTGACACCGGCCACGAGGTCGCCGAGAGAACGGTCGACGTTGCTGATGGCGTTACCCACCTGCTCGGATTCCGGACCGTAATCGTGACCGGCGTTATCGACTTCGCTGTAATACAACGTGAGGAACGACGGCCGCTTCCCGTCCGGCAACTTCAGCCACTCCAGGACTTGCCTGACACGCTCGGCGTGCGGGAGGGCATCATCGAACGGCTTCCAGTAGGTGGCTTGCCGGCCGCCGATCACGGTCTCCGATCCAGGCCAGAACATCGCCGCAGCGATTCGGCCCTGCTTCTCCGCGGTATTCCAGATCGGCTCGCCGCCCCACCATCGCGGATCGGCGAGCACCTCGCGGTTCGACAACCCGAACTCCCCCGGGATGTCGGACGCGCGCATGTTGTTCGAAATGATGCCGTGGTTCGAGAGCCGGAGTCCGGTGACGATCGTGTAGTGATTCGGAAACGTCTTCGACGGAAACTGCGGGATCAGTCCTTCGGAACGGACACCTTGCTCGGCGAGGCGCGCCAGGTTCGGCGCCTGGTAGCGATCCAGGTAATCCCACTTGAAGCCATCAATCGAGACGAGGATGACAATGGCGCGCTCGGCGGGCAGCAGCTGCGGCGGCGCCGGCCGGCATGCCGCCAGCACGCACGCGAGAGCGACAAGGAGCGCTCGGATCATCTGTGCCATCGTCCCATCGGTGTCATCTGTGCCTGCTGTGGCCTATTTTTGGCGAAGGTAGCTCCATGCGGCTGGCGGCGCAAGCCCCTCAAAGGTAAGCGTCGATACCGTGGACGATGACAGATCGATCGTGCGAATCGCGTGATTGTTGGTGTCGGCGATGTAAACCACCTGCCCGGCCACCGAAATGCCGCCAGGCTCATAGAACTGCGCGCGCGCGGCGGCGCCGTCGACATGCCCCGGCTGCCCGGTGCCCGCAATCGTCGTCACCTTTCCTGAAGCCGGATCGAGCATCTTGATCTTGTGATTGTAAGTGTCGGCGATGAGCACGCGGCCGTCATGCACGGCGAGGCCGAGCGGGTGCTGCAGGCGTGCCCGATCCCCCGCCCCGTCGCGATCGCCGAAGTCGAACAGGTTCCCCCCGGCGAGGGTCGTGACGACATTCGCCGGCGGCAACGCCACCGAGCGAATGGTGTTGGACTCGGCGTCGGCGACAAAGAGCGTGTCGCGATCGATGGCGAGTCCCGATGGTTGCGCAAACGCCGCTTCGACGACGGGGCCGTCGCGCCGTTCCTCCGCGCCGGTGCCCGCATAGGGGTAGGCCTGGTCGTGCAGGAGATCGATCACCCAGATTTGATGCGGGCCGGCCATGGCGACAATCAGGATGCCGGTCTTGAGCGCCAGATCCCAGGGCGAATTCAGCCGCGGCACGTCGATGGTGTGCACGGCGCGCGCCTGGAAGTCGATCACGCGGACCTGGTGGTTCCCGGTATCGGCGACATACAGCACGCCGTCACCTGCCCCGAGCGAAGTCGAGGGGTCGAGCGCGAGACCCTGCGGACGGTAAAACCGCGCCTGCGAGAAAATGCCGTCGCCGTCGCCCTGCAGTCCCGATCCCACCGTTTCGATCACTCG
>Ga0190265_10002681_pt1 | contig 11976 bp, 7 predicted proteins | sample Popmic124T_FD_133135 | JGI IMG/M metagenome (GOLD analysis project Ga0190265, IMG submission 133135) | Populus adjacent soil microbial communities from riparian zone of Indian Creek, Utah, USA - 124 T | ecosystem: Environmental > Terrestrial > Soil > Riparian zone | place: USA: Utah | collected... | reverse complement strand
CTCGGGCCGTCCCTGCAGGTGCGCCACCGACGCGAGGTTGTTGCAGGCGCGCGCGGCGAGCAGGCTGTCCTCGAGGCGGTAGGCGATACCGAGCGCCTCGGTCAGGCGGCGCTCGGCCTGATCGACCTGGCCTCGCTCGAATCCGATCACGCCGAGCAGGTTGAGGGCGCGCATGCGGCCATCGAAATCCCCGCGCTCGGCGAATCGGCTCACCGCGTCTGTCGCCAGCGACTCCGCCAGCTCGAGCTCGCCGAGCCGGGTGGCCGCCGTGGCGGCAAGCAACCGGGTGTCGGGGCGAGTGAGCGCGGCCTCCCCGGCGCGATAGGTCTCCAGCGCCTCCCGGAAACGACCCAGCCGCACCAGCTCGCGGAGCTGGTGCGCCAGGTGATCGGAAGGGGTGGAGACCATACTGGTGACCTCAGTACGCCAGGGCGTAGCGGCTGAAACCCTCGAGGTCGACGTCGATTTCCTCGATGTCGTCCAGGAGCACGGAGCCGAGCCGCACGAAGGGATCGCCCGGGTTCTCCTGCCGCCAGATGGCGAGGGTCAGCTCCAGGTCTTCGTCTGAAGGATCCACGTCTCCGTCCTCGTCCAGGTCGTCATCCGCCTTGTCGTAGTGGATCTTGAGCTCCGCCGGCCGCTCGGGGCTGAAGGTCAGTCCGGCCGGCTCGAACTCGAAGAGCAGCTGATCGGGATCCACCACGGTGACCGTGATGAGGACCGAGTCGCCATCCGCGAAGAAGGTGCCGTCGGGATAGGCCAGCAGCGCATCGTTATCGACCCGGAGGCGGAGGTACTCGTCGCCCGCCTCGTTGTCGTCGTCATCCTCGCGGAAGAAGATCCGCGTCTCGCGGTTCTCCCCGCGGACGGCGTAGAAGCTCTCCACCGGGTTGAAGAGCGGCGGACTGCTGCCGCTCAGCCGGAGAATGGTCAACTCGGAGGGCGGCTTGGTGCCGTCATCGTCGTCGGTCCCACTCGAGTCGGAGCAGGCCACGGCGGCCAGGAGCAGGGGCAGGGCGATCAGTCTGCGAAACACCATCGAATCACTCCTCCAGGTTGCCATCCAGCAGACGCTGCAGCCGCGGCCGGGAGATCCCCAGCCGCCGCGCTGCCTCGCTCTTGTTGCCGCCGGTGAGCTCCAGCATGGACAGGGCGGCGGTCCGAACGACTTCGGCGAGCGGCGCCGGGAACGGCAGGACCCCGTTGACCGGCTCGCGTTGAATGCCCGTCTCTTCCATGAACGACAGTCGCAGCGTGCCGGGCGGCGAGAGCACGACCGCGCGCTCGAGCACGTTCCGCAGCTCCCGCACGTTGCCGGGCCACCGATGGGCCCGAAGCGCCGCGCGCGCTTCGGCGCCGAGCTCCGGCACCGGCAGTCCGTACGAGGTCGCGATCCGCTCGATGAAGGTCCGGGCCAGCAGCTCGACATCGCCGTTCCGGTCCCGGAGTGGGGGCAGCACCAGCGCCACCACGTTCAGCCGGTAGTAGAGATCCTCACGGAACTCCCCCCGCCGCACCGCCTGGCCGAGCTCCACGTGGGTGGCCGCGATCACCCTGACGTCCATCTGTCGTGTCTGTTGTCCGCCGACCCGGCGGATGCTTCGCGTCTCGAGCGCTCGCAGCAGCTTGGGTTGCAGATCCAGAGGCAGGGTGGCGATCTCGTCGAGGAAGAGCGTGCCGCCGTGCGCGATCTCGAAGAGTCCCGGCTTTGCCGCGACGGCGCCGGTGAAGGCACCGCGCTCGTGGCCGAACAGCTCGCTCTCGAGCAGGGTCGCCGGAATCGCGGCGCAGTTCACTTCCACGAATGGATCGGCGGCGCGCGGGCTGCCGTAGTGCAGCGCGCGAGCGAGCAGTTCCTTGCCCGTCCCGGTCTCTCCGCCCAGAAGCACGGTGAGGTCACGTAGCGGGGCGACGCGCGCGGCCTGGTCGAGCGTCTGCCGGAGGGCGGCGCTGCCGCCTAAGATCGCCTCGAAGCCGGTTGCCCGACGCTCCGCGTCGGCGAAGCGGCCGGCTTCGACCCGGCCGGCAGCTTCGCGGGCCTGCCGTTCGAGCGAGCGGCGGAGCAGGTCGAGATCGTCGGGCAGCGCGAAGTAGTCGCGCGCCCCACTTTGCAGCGCGGCCGCCGCGATCCGATGGTCCGCCGCGGCCCCGATCACGAATCGCGGGACGGACGCGCCGCTCTCCATCAGGAAGTCGAGCGCCTCGCTTTCGGCGCCGCCGGCGAGGACGAGGGTGACGTCGGTTGCGGGGCGTGCCTCGTCACCGCTCGGTTTGACCTCGACCGCCCGGCCACCCAGCTCCTCGACGATTCCGGCCACGGTCGACCGGAAGCTGTCCGAAAAGAGGATCAGCCCAACGCGCCACTCAGCTGCCGCCATGCCCTCGTTCCACGCTCGTGGTCTCGCTCCTGGGTTGGCTAAGAAGGTACCCCGGAAGTGCGCGCTTCGGAGGGTTGATGGGCAACTGCCGTACCGCCGGGGTCTGAAGTTTAAGTCGTTGATTGATAGTGCTATAGCCTAGGCGCCCTCGGCGGTATCCCCAGACGCTGTGTAACGTTTCGTTCCAGCGTGGCATGCCGTGTTGCAGCGGACTCTCCTACATTCTATAGCGCTGCACGACAGCCAATCTCCACGCCACACGCCCTCCCACCCGTCGAGGCCCTCGTGAAGGCGGTCCCGTCTACGCTCCTGCTCATCCTCGTCGCGGCGGCTTGTGGCCGAGACCGGCGCGACTGCCCCACGTGCGGTACGGCGACGGTCGCGGCGATCGGCGAACCGGCGTCCATCCTGCCGCCGCTGGTCGAAGAGTCCGTGGGGCGAGACATCGGCGATCAGATTTTCGAGCGGCTGGCCGTGCTCGAGACCGGTGCCGCGCCGATCGATACGGCGGCCTACCGGCCGGCGCTGGCCGCGGCGTGGGAGCGGCGCGACTCGGTGACCTGGCGCTTTCGGCTCCGGCCCGACGCCCGTTGGCAGGATGGGACGCCGCTCACCTCGGAGGATGTGCGCTTCTCGTTCGAGGTATTCAGCGATACGGCGGTCGGCTCCGCGGCCGCGCCCTCGCTGACGGGCAACGTCGAAGTAATTCCCGAGGATTCGGCGACGTTCCTGGTGCGGTTCGCGCGCCCGTATCCGGAGCAGCTCTATGACGCGACCTATCACGTGCGCGTCATTCCGAAGCACGTGTGGGGTTCCGTGCCGCGTGACGCGTGGGCGACCGACACCGGCACCGCGCGCATGATCGGCAGCGGCCCGTACCGCCTCGAGCGGTGGGAGCGCGGTCAATTCCTCGTGCTGGTCGCCGATTCTACAGATGGCGACGACCAGCCCGAGATCCGGCGTGCCGTGTGGCGCTTCACCTCCGATCCCGATGCCGCGCTCAACTTGGTCCTGAGTCACGAGGCCGACCTGCTGGAGACGGCGATCGGACCGGAGCGGGCGGCGCGCGCGGCGGAGGACTCGTCACTGCGAGTCATTTCCTACCCATCGGCCGCGTACGGCTTCCTGGGCTTCAACTTCTCCAACCGCCAGCGCGGCGGGCCGCATCCGATTCTGGCGGATCGGGACACTCGCCGCGGTCTCGCGATGGGGGTGGACCGCGGCGTGCTGGCCCGCTCAGTGTTCGGCGAGGAGGCAAAGGCGCCGCCGGGTCCGATGTCACGCCTGCTCTGGATCTGGAGTGACGACATCCGCACGCTGCCGTTCGACACCAGCGCCGCTGGGAAGACGCTGGACGCCGCGGGGTGGAAGCGACGGGGCGGCGAGCCGGTGCGCCGGCGCGGAAGCCAGCGGCTCGCGTTCGATATTCTCGTGCCGAGCACGAGCGGCTCGCGCCGCCAGCTCGCGGTGCAGTTGCAGGAGACGTGGCGGCGGCTCGGCGCGGAGGTGACGGTGACGCCGGTGGACTTCCCGGTCTTTCAGGAACGTCTGGCAACAGGAGCGTTCGACAGCTACATCGGCGCGTGGATCGACGAGCCGACGCCGCGGGGACTGGTGGAACAGTGGGGCCGTGCGGGATGGGAGGCGATCAACTACGGACACTATGCGAGTGCGGCGTTCGACTCCCTGCTGGCGGCGGCGGGAGGGGAGTCGTCGGTGCCGCGGGCGTCGGCGCTCTATCGCCAGGCGATGGACACGCTGAACGCGGACGCGCCGGCGATCTTTCTCTATGCGCCGGCGCACACGGCGGTGGCGTCGCGGCGGATGGGGAAGGTGGAGATCGATCCGTATAGCTGGGCGAGCGGGATGCGGGAGTGGGAGGTTGAGAAATAGCGGCACGCGCTAGGCTGAAGGGCCGGCCGGCTGCCGTTTGTCGCAATTTGGTCTTTCGGTATTGGAGGGGTTAACCCACTCTATGTCGAGGAGCGACGCTCGCTAGGTACCAAGTAGCGCGAGATAGCCGAGGCGCTCTCGGCGATCGTGTAGATTCCATGCTCCCCTGTCTATAGCCAGGATCCGGAGGTGTGGGATGCGAGCTTTGGAGCCGGCTCTGCGCATCGCGCTCGTCTTTGATGACGAGCGGGATCGGCGACGTTATGTCGACCATCTGGGACCGCAGAAGCGGGTGCATCAAATCCCGGGTGGAGACGAGCTTCTCCAGCTTGGGATGACCGGCGCCATCGATGTCGCTGTGTGCGGCGTCATCAACCGCACCGACCCTCTGTTGCCATCCGCACTGCATCATCTCAGTCTCGTCGCTCCCCAGATCGCGGTTATCGGAGTCTTCGAGCCGTCGCCGCCTTCGCTGGAGGAAGCGGTCGAGTTGCTGCATGACATTCCCACCATGAGCTTCGTGAGCCGACCTGGCGGACGATTCGATTACCTGGCCCGTCGGATCCGGGCCGGCGCGCCTGCACGCACCTTCTCCTCGTGGTTGCTCCAGAGTATCGAGCGCGTTCCCGTCGGTGGGCCGGCGTTTCCCTTTGCCATTCTACAGGCGCTACACCCATCGTGCGCCGCCAGTATCCCGGAACAGGCTCGCGCGCTCGGCCTGAGCCGACGCAACCTGGAGCGATGGTTTCAAGGTCCCGACCTCTGCTCGGCTGGGTGCTTCCAATCGGTCTGCGGCGCCGCGGAGGCAGCCTACCTGCGTTTGATCCTGGAGCTACCGGCTCGGGAGGTCGCCCTGGCAGTTGGCATTCTCACCAGAGAGGGCGTCGAAAACCCTCAGGCGGTTCCGCGGACGATCCGCAACGCGCTCCGCGTTGGTTTGGAGGAGCTTCGCGAAGCAGGTGTCCAAGGCGTGCTCGACGCCGCTGATGTCGCACTCCGCAGCTCCCGGGATCCAGCCAGGGCGCCTGTGCAATGGGAGCCGGGCATGCGATTCGTCGCGGAGCGTGACGTGATCGCGGTGCCGGCCGATGACAAGATCTTGTTGGTAAGTCCAGGGGCCGACCGGGAGTATCGGCTCGATCCTTTTGGCCATCGCGCCTGGGAGGCCCTGGTTGGAGGGGTCACCTTCGCGGAACTCGTGGTCAGATTAGCCGCAGAACGTAGTGATCCGCTGCCATCGGTTCGCGCACGGCTCATGGTGCTGCTGGGTGAGCTTCTTGTGCGTCGGTTCGTCCGGCGGGAGCGCGGCCACCTCAAGGTCGCCAATGGCGACTAGCCCACCAACTTCGACACATCTTGGCGCAAAACTGACTGGCGCATTGTAACACGGCATCCTAGCGTAGTCGGTGCGGGCTTGGCCTCCTGGCTTTGCGAGGGTGCACCGGTACCTCGGTACTTCGCTGATGGCAGCAGGCGACCGCTCGCCTTCTCGCCCTGTGGAGCGCCTCCCGATGAACGTCGCCACTCGCGGTCCAGCCACTACAAGGCTGAGGCCCGTCGCATCGATGCCTGGAATGTCGAGGCTTCATGCCGTCTGGAGCGTCATCCCTCTCCTCATCGTTTCCGAACACGAACGCAAGCGCCTGGCAGGCTACGATGCACTCGGTGAGCGACTGGTGTTCTATGACCGGGCGGACGCGCTGCGTCAGCGCCTGGAGTCGGAATCCGTCAGGGCGGTAGTCATCGAGCCGCATGATTGCGAAGGTGCCTCGGTCGCTGCGGCGATTCGTGGTTGGGTCGAGCGTCGTCCACTCGCTCCCGTGATCGTATGGACCACGGTTCATGATGCGGCTATCAGAGAGGTGCTGGAACTCGCCTTCGCGGGCGCGGACGTCCGATTGGTCCTTCGAGGGCGTGATGAGCTGGCACTCGTTCTCGAGCGACTTTTCGAGCGCGCGCTCCTGCCTCATCGAGGCGCCGTACCTGCCATTCTGCGTCACATAGTTCAGGACGCACCCCGGATCATTCAGCCGGATCTCACCGTTGGGGCGTACCTCGCCTGGCCACGTCCCAGCGTGGACGCTTGGGCCGAATCGCTCCAGATCACGCGACAGGTACTAAATGCCCGGCTTGCCTGCGCGGGCTTCGCTGCCGCGGGGGCGGTCCTCGACTGCTTTAACGCCGCAGAGATCGCGATCCGCTGCACCCATGGCATGAAGCTCAAGCAGATCGCCATGGCGATGGGCCGGCTCGACGACCGAGCTCTGCGACGGCGTCTGGGACGACTCAGATGCTGTCCGGATGACTTGCGCAGTGAGCGAGATTTCGCCGGAATCCTGCCACGAATGGCGGAGGTATTACGACGTGTCTCAATGATTCCCGAATGCGGGGCATTGGCCTGAGTCCGCTGCCGGCCACGCGGTTTCGTCCGTGCAGTCATGTCGTCGGAACCGAACTGCTGGCGACCGTGGTCCTGCTGGACCTCGCCTCAGATCAGTACGTCACCCTCACCGCTGTGGCCGCCCGAATGTGGACACTGACGGCGCAAGGCCTCAGTATCGATTCAGTGGTCGAGCGGCTCTGCGAGGAGTATGAGGTTTCGCGGAGCGATGTGAGCCGAGACCTGGTGACCCAGCTCGCCGAATGGACAACGCGCGGGTGGATCGAGCCAACGCTTGACGGTCTTCCCCGCCTAAGGCTGGAATCTGTTGCCTCCGGTGTCCCCGAGACCGCCGACATCACGGTTCCGTCCGTCCTTTACTGCGCGCTCGCGATCATGGTCGCCAAGGCGTTCCTGAAGGCGGTGCGGTTCGGTGGCACGATTGCATGGCTGCGCCGGAGAGCCGGTGCGAGGCCGTTGCGATCAGGGAGCGATCGGCAGGCGGTCGTCGACACGGCATGGGCGGTCGCCCTGGCCGGCGCGCTGTATCCTGGCCGCGCCAAGTGTCTCGAGCAGTCTCTGGTCCTCTACTTCCTGCTCCGGCGCCACGGCGTGTCGGTCACCTATTGTCACGGCATCTATCCGTTCCCATTCCAGGCACACGCCTGGGTGGAATACGAGAGTCAGCCGATCAACGACGTACCTGAGCACACCCGCAGATATGCTCGCCTGCCGGATCTCCTGCCGTGAAGTACTTCGTCTGTCTGACACCAAGAATTGGTGGGAGCTGGCCCGAGGCCCTGAGGCGCCGCTACGAACTGTTGCCGCGGCGACGGGGACTGTCATACCGATGGGATCGCATCGCATTCCCGGGGAGCCCGGCAGCGAGCGACATCGTTGTCCTCAGTGCCTGGACCGGGCCCTCGGCGGCGACCACCATCGCCGCCGGCTCGACATCGGCCGCCGTCGGGTCCGTTCGGCTCGATAACAGGCCAGAGCTCGAGCAGCGGCTCGGTTGTCGCAATCAAGAGGTCCCGGATTTGGATCTCGTGCGACGCCTCGTCGCGAGCGAGGGAGTCGATGCCATCTCCCGGATCCTTGGAGATTTTGCGTTCATCGTGTGGGACGAGCTCAAGGCGACGCTTGCCGCTGCTACCGATGCCTTCGCGGTTAGAAAGCTGTTTTACGCTCAGTGTACCGAGGGTGTGGCGTTCGCGAGCCGCGCCGAGGCCCTGGCTCTGGATGAGGGCTACGATCCGGAGTTCTTCGCCGAGCAGGTGGCGGGGACCGCCGTCAGTCCCGGCCTCACTCCCTACGCCACCGTGCGGCAGGTTCCTGCCGGGGCGTTTCTGGCTGGAGTACCCGGCAGGCTGCAGCAGCACACCTACTGGTCCGCGGCCGACAGGTTCCCCGCGCAGGACTGGACAGGCCGGGAGGCCGAGGCCGTCGATACCTGCAGGACGCTCCTCATTGAATCGGTGCGTCTGAGGCTCGATAACGACCGCCCGTGCTGGGCTCAACTGTCCGGGGGCCTCGACTCGGCGTCGATCGTGAGCGCCGCGCAATGGCTCGCGAGTCGTGGTGACGTCCCGCGCGGCCTCGAGGGAACGATCACGTACGTGGATATGTCGGAAAGTGATGCCGATGAACGATTCTACTCGTCCGCGGTCACGGGCCGGTGGGACGTTCGCAGTCACACGATCGTGGACGCGCCACTGTGGATCGATGGAGAGGATCTTCCCCCTCGCACCGACTGGCCGGGCGAATCCATTGCCTTTCACCCTCGGGATCGGCGGGTGCTGGGCCTGCTTGTTGAGGCTCCCGGTCCCATCCTGACGGGGTTCGGAGGTGATGAGCTTTTCACGGGAACCATGTACTTCTTCGCGGAATGGATCGCGGCGGGGCACCTGCTTCCCGCCTTCCGGGAGATGCTGCGCCGGGCGGCCATCGGACGTGCTTCCGTGTGGGATCTCGCGTACCAGAATGCCGTGTTGCCGCTCATGCCCGCCGCTTCTCGGCGCTGGCTGAGCCGGCTCGAGGGGCGAATGAATCCATGGATCACACCGGCGGCGGCCAGACGGTTTGGTCTTTACGACAAGCTGATGACGAATGCGAGCTGCGCCGGCCCCTACGGCAGCAAGTATCGCCACGCGCTTGCGATCGGAATCCAGGCGCTGAGTCACCTCCTCGAGCCCGGATACCTAGGCGAGGAAACCGAACTCCGCCACCCGTTCCTGTACCGGCCGCTGGTCGAGTTCGCGCTTGGCCTGCCTCCAGAGCTATGCGTGCGGCCCCAAGCCAGGAAGTGGATACTGAGGGAAGCGATGCGCGGACTGGTGCCGGAAACGCTTCGTTGCCGGATCGGGAAAGGAGGAGTCGAATCGCTTCTCGCGTGGTCATTGACCGCGCATCAGAAGCTCCTGGAGCCGCTGACTCATGCGCCCATGCTGGCTCAGCTCGGGATCGTCGATGCCTCAAAGCTGCGGCAAGCGATTCATCTCGCTCGAACTCGTCCTCACAGCGAGGACTTCCTGCACATTCAGGTCCAGTCCACGCTGATGCTCGAAGCCTGGCTTCAATTGCGGTCCGACGGATGGCCACCGCGGGCTCGCGCAGACAGTACAGCACGCTATGAGGTGCGCCTTACCACCGGGAAAGGAGACTTTTATGAAGAAGACGTATACTGCGCCCGCGCAGATCGTGATCCACGAGGTCGTCAAGGAGACCAATGCACAGGGACCGGGAACGATCGAGTTCGGGTCGTTGAAAAAGCCGATTAGCGGAAGCGTCGGCTTCTTTGTGTAGGTGATTCCCAAGCGGTGGCCATCAGTCTGCGGACGCATTGAGGAGTGATTCAGAATCAAAACGTCGCCTTCAGCCCGGTCATGGTCAGACGACCGGTCACAGGATTGATGTTATCCCCCTCGTAGGATTCGTTGTTGGTCAGATTGTCCACGGCCAGATACCCCTCGAGATCGTGAGAAACCCGGTGGGTTAACACGACGTTGAGCTTGGTGAGGCTGGGGTACTCGACCAAGTACTCGGATTCCGGACAAGGACCTGGGCCTCCCATGCATCGAAAGAAACTGAGCGCATCAAGGCTGCGCAGGCGTCCGACATACGTCAGTGTCGACGATAGGGTGGTCCCTGCACTTGGGGTGAAGCTGATCGTTGCCGCCCCCGTCTGCGCCGGGATGCCGTCGGGTCGATCACCCACAGCCGAAGATGGCACCGTCGCCACGATACGCGAGCTGACGTAGCCATAGTGTGCCCGCAGCACGACGTTGCTGGTCGAAAGCGAAGCCTCGAGCTCGACTCCGCGATTGGTGACGCGACCGAGGTTGCGAAACTGAAATGAGTCGATCGGAGTCTTCGCGACCTGCGCTTGCACGATCAAGTTCCTCGCACGCTGATCGAAACCCGTCACGCTGAGGGAGGCGGAAGCGCCGAACATCAGGTCCAGTCCCGCATCCCATCCCTCCTGCTCCTCAGGCCCCAGCTGCGGATTGGGCAGGTACTCAGCGTAGTCGCTGGCGATTCCGAAGGCCTGCCCTGGTGACGGAGCGCGGATGCCGCGTCCCCAGGAACCGCGCACCTTGAGGATCGTGGATCCCGCGAATGGGATGAACGACAGCCCGACGCTCGGCAGCCATGGCGTCCGCGAATCCGCCCCGAACGACGTGCTTTCCTCTGTCCTGAGCGCTGCCGTGAGGAAAAGCTTCTGGCGAAGTCCGAGCTGTCCTTGAGTAAAGTATCCCGTGTTTCGGGTCCTTGAACGACTCTGCTCGAACGACTCGGGCGGACTCGTGACGATGGCTCCATCTGTGTTCAGGGCATTGGTGGTCGTGTAGACGTCTACCCACCACTCGTAGTGATCGACCCCGAGGGTCACGGACCCGTCGATCGGCTGGAATGGGGCAACGAGCGCCGTCGCGTGCGAGGAGAAGGACAGCTTGCGAGATCGGCTGGTGCTGAAGGTCAGCAAGCTATCGTCGGGAGTCGTGAACCGTCGCTTCGTCTGAAATGCGCTCCGGGCTTGCCGATCGATGCCAATCGCCGTCTGATGCCGCAACCAGCTAGACGGCTTGACCAGCACACGGGTACCGAGAGCTTCGTTGGTCTGATCGTTCATCTCATACAGCGGTCGGGACAAGGGCGTAAATCCGCTGCGGAGAATCTCAGGATTCAAGGTGGCGGGGACGCGGTTTCGGTAGTGGCGGCCGGAGACGTCCACCGTCACGAGGCCACGCCGGACCTGGAGCCCGCCGTAAAGACTGGGAATGGACTGGCGTGACGGGTCCCCCGTCGGGACGAAGTCGTCGAGGTGGGTGTATCCTCCGCCGAGGTGATACGTCATGCCCGGCTCACCACCTTGGACCGCAGCGGTGTACTCCTGGCGCAGCACGCCTCGATGACCCTCGTACGGCGTCTGCAGGACACCAAGACCGGCCTCCACGGCGACCTGAGGGCTCACCAGGCTGCTGTCACCTCGCTTGGTGAAGATCTGGATCACCCCTCCGGCCGCGTCCGCGCCGTAGATGGTCGCGGCCTGCGGACCGCGGACGACTTCGACCCGCTCGATGCTTCTTGGGTCTACTGGCGACAAGGTGAAACTGGTGACCTCGATGCCATCCAATAGGATCTTCAAGGGCGAGCTGCCGCTCAACGAGCTGACGCCCCGGACCGAGAAGAACGTCTGCGATGAGGATCCGGAGGGCCGTTCAAATCCGACGGCAGTCGGCACGGCTTGTCTGATCAGGTCCAGCAGAGCCTGCGGCCGCTGCTGGGCGATCTCCTCGGCGGTGATCACTGTGATCGGGGTTGGAAGTGCGATCACCTTGGTGGGCACAAACGTGCCAGTCGTAATCACCTCAGAGAGCATCTGCTTGGATCTGGGTAGGGCCACGTCGGCGGTCGCGATCGATGAAGCGACCTGGACGGTCACCGAGTCCGCCTCGTAACCGATGTACCTAGCCTTGACCGTATGACTGCCGGCGCGGAGATCGCCGATGCGATAGTGACCGCCCATGTCGGCCGTCACTGGCCTGGCGTTGCTTTCTATCCACACCGTGGCGCCTCCCAGCGCCTGCCCGGTGCTTCGATCGGTCACGACGCCGACAACCGTGCCCCGCAGCTCCTGGCTGGCCAGGCTGGTCCGGCCCTCATGGGGGCACCGCACCAACGCCAAGGCTCCGTCCCGATCGGCGAACACGTCCAATGCCGAGCCCTGGAGGACATCGATCAGGACCGCGCCGGCGGTCACGTTCGTAGCGTTGATCGTCACTATTCTGGCGGCGGGCAGCAGGGTGGCCGAATAGGTGAGAT
>Ga0190265_10002680_pt1 | contig 11979 bp, 8 predicted proteins | sample Popmic124T_FD_133135 | JGI IMG/M metagenome (GOLD analysis project Ga0190265, IMG submission 133135) | Populus adjacent soil microbial communities from riparian zone of Indian Creek, Utah, USA - 124 T | ecosystem: Environmental > Terrestrial > Soil > Riparian zone | place: USA: Utah | collected... | reverse complement strand
CGCGGCCCGAACACGCCCAGGATCGGCTCGCCCGCGGCGACCACCGCGTCGATCCGGGCCGCCCGCTCGGCCGGGTCGCTCTGGTCGGCCAGCAGGTCCAGCTGCTCGCGCACCAGCTGTCGGCCGCGCTCCCGCTCGGCGTCGATCAGCGGGGCGTCGAAGCAGGTGTAGCGGACCTGACGGGCCAGCCCGCCGACCACCGGGTACCGCAGCTGGGTGGCCCGCACCAGCTGGTCGACGGCGCGCTGGTAGGAGTCGCGGCCGCCGGTCGGCAGCGAGTCCGGGTTGCGCAGCCGCCAGCTCAGCAGGTCCAGCAGCACCGGGATGTGTGCCCCGGCGCGGCGGTGCGCCAGGAACATCCGGTACAGGGCGGGGTTGAGCCGGCCGCTGGCGAGCGGGGCGTCGCTCGACTCGTCGGCCGGCTCCAGGTCGGACACCCCGTAGTGCGCCAGCGCCCGCCGCAGCCGGATCCGGAACGACTCGGGCAGGCCCTCCAGGTCGGCGTCCCGGGAGCGCAGGTACGCGTAGAGGTACTCCTGGGGGTTGCGGGCCTCCTCGCCGGCCGGGTCGATCTCCTCGGACTCGTCCTCCGGGCCGCGCCGGTTGCGCGACAGCGAGCAGAGATCGGCAAAGATCTGCAGCACCGCGCTCTCGCCGGCCAGCAACCCGGCGTCGTCCGGGCGCAGGTCGGAACGGGCGCGCTGCAGCGCGGCCAGCAGCGGCCGCGATTCGCGCTCGTCGATGTCGTAGCCGAGCACCAGGTAGCGCAGCGAGGTCAGCGCCTCGGCGGCCAGCGTCGCCGGGCTGGTCGCGGCGGCGCCGGTCGGCCCGGACAGCGCCGACAGATCCACCCGGGTGGCGGCCGCGGCCCGCGGCTCGACGGCGTCCGGTTCCAGCCGCACCAGCTTCGTGCCCGTCTCGACCTGGGTGTTCGGTGCGACCAGCACCTCCCGTACCCGGCCGGTCACCGGCGCCCGCAGCGCCGTCTCCAGCTTCATGCTCTCCACGACGGCGACGACGTCACCGGCCTGGACGGAGTCGCCGGCGGCCACCGGGATGGCCACCACCATCGCTGGTGCCGGCGCCCGCACCAGCCCGGCCTCGCCGCCGGAGAGGCGGTGCACGGCCCCGTCCACCTCGACCAGGTAGTCCGGTCCCTGGGCCACGACCAGCACCGCGAAGGACTGCTCGCCGATCCGCAGTCGGCGCTCGAAGCGGCCGGTGCGGGCCACGTCGACGTCGATCGCCGCACCGTCCAGCTCCACGCGGTAGCGCGCGGCGCGGGGCTGGGCCACCCGCAGCCGGTAGGACTCGCCGCCGGCCCGCACGTCCAGCAGGTGCCACACCTCGTGCCCGACCTCCGGCCGGCCGCGCTCGGCCGAGGCGAACAGCCGCGCGCGTTGCCGGGCCACGTGCGCGTCCTGCGCCTCGACGGCGGTGGCGACCAGCGCGAGGTCCAGCCGCCGCGGCGGGGTGTAGCCGGCGGCCATCAGCCCGTCCAGCCAGGTGGTGTCGAGGTCACCGGAAAGAATCTCCGGGCGGTCCAGCAGGTCGAGCAGGAACGACTTGTTGGTGGTGCCGCCGGCGATGACGACCGCGGTCTGGCGCAGTGCGCGGGCCAACCGGGCTCGGGCCTCGGAGCGGTCCCGGCCCCAGGCGATCACCTTGGCGATCATCGAGTCGAACTGCGGCGGGATGTGGTCCCCGGCGGCGACCCCGGTGTCCACCCGAATGCCCGGCCCGCTGGGCAGGGCCAGGTGCTCGATCAGCCCGGGGGCCGGCGCGAAGTCCTGCTCCGGGTCCTCCGCGGTGAGCCGGGCCTCGATCGCGTGCCCGTGCGCTGGCGGCGCGTCCCCGTCCCAGTCGGCCGGCGCGAAGTCGGCGAGCCGGCCACCCGCGGCCACGTGCAGCTGCAGCTTGACGATGTCCATCCCGGTGGTCACCTCGGTGACCGGGTGCTCGACCTGCAACCGGGTGTTCACCTCGAGGAAGGTGAGCAGCCGCTCCTTGGGCTCGTAGATGAACTCCACGGTGCCGGCGTTGACGTAGCCGGCCGCGGTCGCCAGTGCGGCGGCCGAGCTGCGCAGCAGCTGCTCCTGTTCGGCGTCCAGCGCGACGGAGGCCGACTCCTCGATGACCTTCTGGTTGCGCCGCTGCACCGAGCAGTCCCGGATGCCCAGTGTCCACACGGCACCGTGGGCGTCGGCGATCACCTGCACCTCGACGTGCCGGCCGCCGCGGATCGCGCGCTCCAGGAACACCGTCGGGTCGCCCAGGGTGCGGCCCGCTTCCGAGGCCGCCCTGGTGAACGCCTCGTCGAGCTGGTCGGGCGAGTCGACCCGGCGGATGCCGCGGCCGCCGCCGCCCGCGGTGGCCTTGACCATCAACGGGTAGCCGATCACCGCGGCGTGCTCGCGGGCCGCCGCCAGATCGGCCACCGGCCCGCGGCTCCACGCGGCCAGCGGCACCCCGACCCGCTCGGCCAGCAGCTTGGAGGCGATCTTGTCGCCGAGGTCGAGCATCACCTCGGGGGAGGGCCCGACGAACGTGATGCCCAGCCGCCGGCACAGCTGCGCGAACTCGGCCCGCTCGGAGACGAAACCCCAGCCCGGCCACACGGTGTCCGCCCGGGTCGCGACCAGCGCCCGCTCCAGCTCGTCCAGGTCGAGGTAGGGGCTGCGGGCGCCGAATGCCTGGTCCGGGTCGTCCGGCCCGATGAGCACCGACTCGTCGGCCTCCCGGACGAACATGGCGTGCCGGTCCACCGCGGTGTGCAGGGCGATGGTCTGCAGCGGGGCGCGGCCCTCGGCGTTCCACTCGCGCACCGCGTTGATCAGCCGCATGGCCGGCTCGCCGCGGTTGACGATGGCCACCCGCTGCATCCGGCCCGCTCCGGTCCCATCGGTCATCGTCATTCCCCGAACGCGACGCGGACGTCGTCGCTGGTGGTGGCCGTGCCGGTGTCGAAAGGCCCGGCCCCGTCGGATTCCGGGTCCGTGTCCCGCTCCGGCGCGATGATCGACGGATCGAGGCGCAGCACCGCGTAACCGCCCACGGCGCCGGCGCCGAAGCCGGGGGCGAACACCCGCATCGGCCGGTCGATCACGCCGTCGCGCACCGCGTCGGCCAGCGCGATCGGGATCGAGGCAGCCGAGACGTTGCCCACGCGGGAGATGTTGAAGTACAGCTGGTCGGCGGACAAGCCCGCCTTCTCCGCCAGGTTGACGATCATCGTCTTGTTGGCCTGGTGCGGCACGATCAGCTCGATCGAGTCCAGCAGCGAGCGTCGCGGGTCGTCCGGGTCGGGCTGCGCGGCGAGCTCGGCCAGCATCTGGTCCAGGTAGCGCTGCACCAGCGAACGCACCCGCGGGCCGTAGACCGTGATGTCGTTGTCGAACTCCGGGTTCGGCCAGACGATCGAGTTGACCTCGTCGACCGGTCCGCTCGCGTAGGTCTGCAGCACCTCGATGTCGGGACGCTCACCGGGCGCCACCACGAGCGCCGCCGCCCCGTCACCGAAGATCATTCTTGACGTTCGCACGGCGCCGATCTTGTCGGAGAACTTCTCCACGCACACGAGCAACACGGGCCGATCGACCTCCTGGATCAGCCGGACCGCCTCGGACAGGCCGTACGGCAGCCCGGCGCAGGCCGCCACCAGGTCGACCGAGGCGTGCGTCTGGGCCAGCCCGAGCTGCCCGGACAGCCAGCAGGCCACCGACGGGATCAGCCGCTCGCTGGTGCAGGTGGCCACCAGCACCGCGCCGATCTCCTCCGGACCCCGCCCGGCGTGGGCCAGCGCGGCCCGCGCCGCGTCCAGGGCCAGCTGCTCCAGGTCACGCGCGGAGTAGCGGCGCTCGTCGATGCCGGTCTTGGCGCTGATCTCGGACGCGCTCATCGGCGACCAGGAGAACCCGGCGTTGCGCACCACGTCGGCGTTGGTGCAGACCAGCTCCCCGCGCACCACGGACAGCGCTTCCAGCACCGGCGGCACCCGGAACGCCTCGCGCACCCGCACCGGCGGGTACGGCCTGTTCGGCTGGCGGGTCGGCGCCGGCGCCCGGTGGGCGGCCCGGCGCGGGACGCCGGAGCGGACCCGGTCGAGGAACGCCTGCACGTCCCGGTTGCGCGGATGCAGCGCGATCACCAGCTCGTCGTCGGCGATCGTGCCGACCGGGCGCAGCCGGGTGTGCTCGCGCTCCCACGGGTACTGGTTGTGCAGCACCATCGCCCAGCGCGCCAGTGCCTCCAGCTCGGGCACCGGGCCGTCGGCGTCCAGGATCTCGGGCAGCGAGAACGTCGGGTAGTCCGGGTCGTGGGCGGGCAGCACCCAGGTCAGCGCGTCCGGGGTGGCCAGCAGCTCGGCCACCGTCGGCTTGACCGCGGGCAGCTCGGTGGCGTGGTGGCGCTTGTAGCGGAACACGTCGAACAGCAGCGCGAAGATGCCGTCCTCGGTGGCGGCGTCCCAGGTGGTGGGCAGCGCGCGGTAGGCCTGCTCCACCGCCGCCACCTTCCGCTCGCCGTCCTCCCACGGGGTGAGCACCGGCAGGTACACGTCGTCGCGGCGGCGCGGCAGGTCGCGCCAGCGGGTCGGGCGCTTGTCGAACAGCGACAGCGTGTACCGGCTCACCCAGAACAGGTTCTGCGCCAGGTCGCGCAGCAGCTCGTAGCGGCTCGGGTAGGCGCCGGCCTCGATCCGGGCCAGCAGGTCGGTGCCGGTGGGGGCCTTGGCCTCGTAGTCGCGGCCGATCACCGCGGTGAACTGGTCCAGCGTCTCCAGCACGGAGAAATCCAACTCGCCGAGCACCGTCGCCGGGAAGGCGAGCCGGCCGTGCTTGTTGACGACGAACGGTTTCACCTGGCCTACCCAACGGCACCGCGGCAGGGGAGACAAGTGCGGGGGTGTGGGATGGGCCCGGGATCGACCGGCCTGACGGTGCCAGCGATGGGGAGGTGTGCCGGTGGAGGTGCTCGCAGCACGGGTGCTGATCCGCCCGATCGACATGGGGCGCAGCGTGGCGTTCTACCGCGACGAGCTGGGCCTCGCCATCGCCCGCGAGTTCCCCGGGGGCACCGTGTTCTTCCTCGGCGGCGGCTTCCTGGAGCTGTCCGGCGCGGCGGACGCCCCCGCCGGCGCCGCGGTGGCGCTGTGGCTGCAGGTGCGCGACCTGGACGCGGCGCACCGGGAACTGGCCGCGCGCGTCACCCGGGAGCCGCGACGGGAGCCCTGGGGCCTGCGCGAGATGTGGCTGGCCGACCCGGACGGCACCCGGATCGTGCTGGTCGAGGTGCCCCCGGAGCACCCGCTGCGCCGCGACCCGCGCTGAGCACCCGCCCCTCTCTCGCGCAGGGCCGTCCGCCATGGTCACCGTGGGCGGTACCAGAGGCTCACGAGTGCACCTGATGTACCGCAGACGCTGATCGTGGCCCGGGGACGGGGCCGGGGGCGATCCGACGGCGGGCGGGAGGGGGCCGGGGCGGCCGGCGTCAGACCGGCTGTGGGGCGTCGGGGTCCGCGCCGGCCTCGACGTTGCGCTTGATCTGGTCGAGGGTCTCGGCGAGCCCCTCGACGATGCCCTGGCCGTCGGCGTGCTCGGTGTGCAGCCGCACGGTGACCTGCGAACCCGTCGGCGCCCCGATGACCTCGAGCTCACCGCTGTAGTGGTTGGGGCCCTGGGAACCCCAGCGGATGGCGCGCGCCTCGGTGTCGGCGGTGAACCAGGCCTCGCCCTCGCGCTCGGTCCCGTCCACCTCGGCGACGGTGTGCACGGCGTCGCCCCCGGCCGGCTCGGCCGACTTCATGGCGGCGAAGTAGTCGGGCAGGTTGTTGACGTCGGAGAGGTAGGAGAACAGCGCGTCCGGGTCAGCGGAGACGGTGGTGGTCTGCTCGTAGTCACCCATGTGCAGCTGGTACCCGGCGGTGCTCCCGGTCAACCGGCGGCGCGGCGACCGGGCCGCGGTTGACCGCGGTGATCACCATCGCCGTGGCCGCCGCGCCGGCCGCGGCCAGGAACACCACGGTGAACGCGCTGCCGGCCGGCACCGGATGGCCGTCGATCTCGATCGCCAGCCCGGTGGCCACGGCCGCGAACACCGCGCTGCAGGAGCTGGTGCCGAGCATCCGCATCAGCGTGTTCAGGCTGTTGGCCGCCGCGGTCTCGGTGGCCGGCACCGCACTCATGATGATCAGCGGGATGGCCGAGTAGGACAGCGCCGCACCCACCGCCGTGACGGTGCAGGCCAGCATGATCTGCGGAATCGACGCGGGCAGCGTGGCCAGCCAGGTGTTGCCGGCGCCCAGCACCGCGGCGCCCAGCACCAGCGTGACCCGCGCCGAGAAGCGCCGGGAGAGCCGGGCCGAGACCGGCGAGAAGACGGTCATCGCGCCGCCGATGGGCAGCATCACCAGCCCGGCGGCCAGCAGCGACAGCCCGAACCCGTACCCGGTCTCCGGCACCGCCTGCAGGATCTGGGTGGTCACCAGGAACCCGGCGAACATCGCGAAACCGATCAGCACCGAGGCCACGTTGGTCCACAGCACCGCCGGCCGCGCGGACACCCGCAGGTCCACCAACGGCGTCTCGGTGCTCAGCTGGTGGCGGCCCCACACCCCGAACAGCAGCCCGGCCGCCACCAGCAGGCCGAGCACCCGCCCGCTGCTCCAGCCCCAGTCGGTACCCCGGGAGATGGCCAACAGCAGGCAGACCAGCGCGCTACCCAACCCGAGGGCGCCCGGCACGTCGAACCGGCCGCCGGAGCGGATCGGCGATTCGGCCACGATGCGCCGCACGACCAGCATCTGCAGTGCGCACAGCACGGCGGCGCCGGCGAACAGCCACCGCCAGCTGGCCTGCTCGGCCACTAGGCCGGTCAGGGGGAGTCCGATGGCCCCGCCGATGCCCAGCGACGAGCTCATCAGTGCGATGCCGCTGCCCACCCGCTCGGCCGGCAGCACGTCGCGCATCACGCTGATGCCGAGCGGAATCACGCCCAACGCCGCACCCTGCAGCACCCGGGCCGCGATCAGCAGCTCGATCCCCGGTGCCACGGCGCCCAGCGCCGACCCCACCGTGATCAGACCGAGGGCGAGCAGCAGCATCCGGCGCTTGCCGTACATGTCCCCGAGCCGACCCAGCAGCGGCGCGCACACCGCGCCCGCCACCAGGGTCGCGGTCACCAGCCAGGCCACCGCGGCGGTGGAGGCGCCGAGCAGCCGGGGGAACACCGGCAGCAGCGGCACCACGAGGGTCTGCATGAGCGAGACGGTCAGCCCGCACGAGGCGAGTGCGCCGATCACGACAGCGGGGCGGGCGGGCACAGTTGAAGGTCGCACGACATCGTTGCCATTGGCAACTCGATTACCCTGCGGACGTGCCGCGCTGCCTGGACCCCGACGCCGTCTCGCCCGAGTTCCGCACCTTCTGGACCGAGCGCCGGATCGGCACCCTGGTCACGCTCCGTCGGGACGGCAGCCCGCACGTGGTGCCCGTCGGGGTGACGCTCGACGTGGACGCCGGGCTGGCCCGGGTGATCTGCAGCGGGGGCTCGCAGAAGGCCTGCAACGTCCGGTCGAACCCGGCGGTGGCGGTATCCCAGTTCGACGGCGGCCGGTGGTCCACAGTGGAGGGATCGGCTGTGGTCAGGGCGGAAGCGGACGTGGTGGCGGAGGCCGAGCGCCGATACGCTGCCCGGTACCGGCGACCGCGGGTGAATCCGGAGCGCGTGGTCATCGAGATCACAGTGCGCCGTGTGCTGGGGAACATGTAGCGATCACCTTCCCGGCGCCGGCATACTGAACCGGTCAAGAGACGCCACGGCGGCGGTACCCGCGGCCGGTACGTGGTCTCCACCAGTGCAGGAGTGTCGACATGACCACCGCATTCGACGACCAGAACGGGACCGTCGTGCAGCTCGCCCGGCCGACCAGCTCGGCGCCCGACTTCACCATCGCGACGCTGGGCACCGCCCGCATCGCCTCGCCGATGGCGTCGTTGCTGGAGAGCCGGCGGACCACCGAGCACTACGTGAACGAGGGCGACCGGATCCTCTACGACGACACGCTGGCCGGGGTGAGCAGCCGCGGCGGGCTCGACAAGCTGCCCTCGATGGAGCCGGGCGGGCCCCGGCACAAGATCTTCTTCGACCCGTCGAAGACCCGGGTCGCCATCGTCACCTGCGGCGGGCTGTGCCCCGGGCTGAACGACGTGATCTCCGGCCTGGTGCGCACCCTGACCTACCACTACCAGGTGCGCCGGGTGATGGGCATCCGCAACGGCTACCAGGGCTTCGTCGCCGCCTACGCGCACGATGTGATCGACTTGGCGCCGGAGAACGTGCGGGACATCGTCACCGACGGCGGCACCATGCTCGGCACCTCGCGCGGGCCGCAGGACCCCGAGGAGATCGTCGACTGCCTGGAGCGGCTGCACGTCAACATCCTGTTCGTGGTCGGCGGCGACGGCTCCATGCGCGGCGCGATGCAGATCGCCCAGGTGATCGCCGAGCGGGGTGAGCGGATCGCCGTGGTCGGGGTGCCGAAGACGATCGACAACGACATCCCGTACATCGACCAGAGCTTCGGATTCCAGACCGCGTTCGCCTACGCCAGCGACGCGATCCGGGCCGCCTCGGTGGAGGCCACGTCCACGGCCAACGGCATCGGGCTGGTCAAGCTGATGGGGCGGCACTCGGGTTTCATCGCCTGCTACGCCGCGCTGGCCCGGTCCGGTGCCGATGCGGTGGTGATCCCGGAGGTCCCGTTCGCCCTGGAGGGCGAGGGCGGGCTGCTGAACTACCTGATGCAGCGGGTGCGGGAGCGCGGTTCGGCGGTGGTGGTCGCGGCCGAGGGTGCCGGCCAGGACCTGCTGGAGGGCTCCGACGGCCGGGACGCCTCCGGGAACGCCAGGCTGCAGGACGTCGGCCCGTTCCTGCGGCAGCGGATCGGCGCCCACTTCGAGGAGGCCGGTGTGGAGACCTCGATCCGCTACATCGACCCCAGCTACGCCATCCGCAGCGTGCCGGCCAACCCGTACGACTCGGTGTACTGCGTGCGGCTGGCCCAGGCCGCGGTGCACGCGGCCATGTCCGGGCGCACCGAGATGGTGGTCGGTCGCTACCGGCGCCGCTTCGTGCACATCCCGATGGCCACCGCGGTGAGCAGGCGCAACCAGGTCGACCCGCAGGGCGACCTGTGGTTGGCCGTCCTGCAGTCCACCGGCCAGCCGGTCACGTTCGGCTGACGCCCGTGAGTGGCGGGCCGTGCTAGAACACGGCGTGCCACTCACGACCCCCGAGACCGTCGCCATGCGATTCCTCGGGCACTCCACGGTGCGGGTGGAGCTGGCCGGCTCGGTGGTGCTGACCGACCCGGTGCTGACCGCTCGGATCGGGCCGCTGCTGCGGGTCGGGCCGCTGCCGCGGCCGCGGGACTGGGCCGACACCGACCTGGTGCTGCTGTCCCACCTGCACGGCGACCACCTGCACCTGCCGTCGCTGCGACTGCTCGCGGCGGTCGGGGCGCGGGTCGTGGTGCCGCGCGGGGCGGGCGGCTGGCTGCGGGCCCGCGGCATCGCCCGGGTCGCCGAGCTGGCGCCCGGTGAGACGCTGGCCCACCGGGAGCTGCTGGTCACCGGGGTGCCCGCGGTGCACAGCGGGCACCGCTGGGGCCCGCGCTCGCAACGCGGCCCGCAGGCCCGGGCCATGGGGCACCTGGTCGAGGGCGCCGGCCTGCGGCTCTACGCCGCGGGCGACACCGACCTGTTCGCCGGGATGGCCGCCCTGCCGCGCCCCGACGTCGCGCTGCTGCCGGTGTGGGGCTGGGGGCCGACGCTCGGGCCCGGTCACCTGGATCCCGAGCGAGCGGCGGTGGCCGTGGCCCGGTTGCGCCCGCGGGTCGCGGTGCCCGTGCACTGGGGCACGTTCGCGCTGGCCGGGCTGGTGCGGGCCCCGGGCCGCCACGGCGCCCGGATGCGCCGGCTGCTGCACGACCCCCCGCACCTGTTCGCCGCGGCGGTGACCGGCGCGGGCGGGTCGACCGATGTCGTCGTCACCCCGCCGGGGCGGCCGGTGGCCCTGCCCGGCAGGGCGGCGTCATGACCGTCGCGGCGGCCACGAGCGCGCTGGGACCGGACTGGACCGATCCGGCCACGATCGGCTATCCGGTGCTGGTCGGCGGGGTGCTGCTCGGCTCGATCGTGCCGGTGGTGCCGACCGGGGCGGTGGTCGGGGCGGCGGCCGCGGTGGCCACCACGACCGGGCGGCTCTCGCTCACCCTGGTGGTGCTGGCGTCCGCCCTCGCCGCGCTGCTCGGTGACGTGGCCACGTTCGCGGTGGCGCGGGCGGGCGGGCCGGCCGCGGTGGGCTGGATGGCCCGCGGCCAGCACCCGGAGCGGCTGGCCGCGGCGCGGCGCCAGTTCGGCACCCGGGGCTGGCAGCTGGTGGTCGTCGGGCGGTTGCTGCCGGCCGGACGGGTGCCGGTGCTGCTCGCCGCGGGCGCGCTGGACTACCCGTGGCGCCGGTTGCTGCCGGCGGCCGCGGTGGGCTGCCTGCTGTGGGCGATCGCCTACACGCTGCTCGGCGTGGTCAGCGGCGGGCTGTTCGACTCGCCGGTGCTGGCCGCCGTGGTCGCCACGATCCTGGTGCTGCTGGTCACCGTGGCCGGCTCGCTGATCAGCCGGCGCCGGCGCCGAAAGGCCGGGACCGGCTCGTGAGCCCGCCGGACGCCGGGCGGCTGCTGCGCGGCGGCCGGGTGCTGGCCCGGTTGCTCGGGGTGTGGCTGCTCTCGGCAGGAGCGCTGGTGCTGCTGGACCGCTGGCTGGTCGGGTTCGCCATGCCGCGCTGGTGGCAACCCATCGTGGTCGCGTTGCTGGTCGGGGTGCTGTCGGCGGTGATCTGGCCGCTGATCCTGCGGATCGCGCTGCCGCTGGCGCTGTTCACCCTGGGCGCCGGCAGTTTCCTGCTGCTCGGCGCCGGGGTGCTGGCGATCTCCTTCGCGGTGCCCGGGGTGGTGATCGCGAACTTCGCCACGGCGGTCGGGGTGGCGGTGGCGGTGTCGCTGGCCGGTGCGCTGGCCAGCAGCCTGATCGGGCTCGACGAGGACGAGCTGTTCTTCCGCCGGGCCGCCCGGCGGGCCCGCGGCGGGGCGGCCGTCGACGACTCGCGGCCGCCCGGGGTGATCTTCCTGCAGGTGGACGGGCTGGCGCACGACGTCGCCCGGCGCGCGGTGCGGGACGGCAACATGCCCACGTTCGCCAACTGGCTGGCCGCCGGAAGCCACCGGCTGACGCACTGGAACACCGACTGGAGCTCGCAGACCGGGGCCGGTGTGTGCGGCATCCTGCACGGGCGCAACGACGACATCCTCGGCTACCGGTGGTACGAGAAGGACCGCGACCACGTCGTGGTCTGCGGAACCCCGGAGGACGCCGCCGAGATCGAGCGCCGGCACTCCGACGGTCGCGGCCTGCTCGCCGTGGACGGCGCCGGGCACGGCAACCTGTTCACCGGCGATGCCCCGCACGTCAGCCTGACGATGAGCGCGCTGCCGCTGCTGACCGGGACGAGGCGCCGGCGCCGCCGGGCCGAGCGGGTCGGTGCCGGCTACTTCGCGTACTTCTCCAATCCGGCCAACGCGCTGCGCACGCTGGTCGGGTTCGTCCTCGACGTGCTGCGGGAGATCTCGGCCTCGACCCGGCAGCGCCGCGCCGGGGTGCGGCCGCGGATGGCCCGCGGCGGGTTCTACCCACTCGCCCGGGCCGCCACCACCGTGATCGCTCGCGACATCGTGGTCTCCGCGGTGATCGAGGACATGCTGGCCGGCCGGTCGTGCGTCTACGTCGACCTGCTCGGCTACGACGAGGTGGCGCACCACTCCGGCATCGAGCGTTTCGACACGCTCGGCGTGCTGCGCGCCATCGACCGGCAGATCGGCCGGCTGTACCGCGCCACCCAGCTGGCGCCGCGCCGCTACCACGTGATCTG
>Ga0190265_10002679_pt1 | contig 11985 bp, 10 predicted proteins | sample Popmic124T_FD_133135 | JGI IMG/M metagenome (GOLD analysis project Ga0190265, IMG submission 133135) | Populus adjacent soil microbial communities from riparian zone of Indian Creek, Utah, USA - 124 T | ecosystem: Environmental > Terrestrial > Soil > Riparian zone | place: USA: Utah | collected... | reverse complement strand
TGATCCCAGGCGCGTCGCTGCTGCCGTTCGTGCCGGGGCGCGGCCGGGAAATCCCGGACGTCGAGCTGACGTTGCCGGACGTGCGGGCCGATCCCGACGCGGTCGCCGACTACGCAAAGGTCTGCGGCTTCTCGCTGCGCGGCCAGCTCCCGGCCACCTACCCGCACGTGCTCGCGTTCCCGCTGCACATGGCCGTGATGGCCGACGGGAGCTTCCCGTTCGGCGCCGTCGGCCTCGTCCACATCGAGAACCGCATCGTCCAGCGTCGGCCGATCGCGATCTACGAGCAGATCACGCTGCGCGTTCACGCGACGAAGCTGGAGCCTCACGCCAAGGGACGGACGTTCTCGATCGTTACCGAGGCGCGCGCCGGACGCGAGAAGGTCTGGGAGGGCCACAGCACGATGTTTCGCCGCGGTGGAGGTTCGGAGGGCCCAGACGCCCGGAAAGCCGAGCGCTCGAAAAACGGCGATGCGCCGCCCGCCACGAGCGAGTGGCGCCTCGGCGGCGACCTCGGCCGCCGTTACGCGTCCGTCTCCGGCGATCGCAACCCGATCCACATGCACGCACTGACGGCGAAGCCGCTTGGATTTCCTCGCGCCATCGCGCACGGGATGTGGACGAAGGCCCGCGGCCTCGCGGCGCTCGAGAGCAAGCTGCCCGACGCCTTCAGTGTCGATGTGAGCTTCCGTCGGCCGATCCTGCTGCCGGGGACCGTGACGTTCGCCAGCGAGCAAGACGACGAGGAGATCCGCTTCGCGGTCCGTGACGCGAAGAAGGGCACGCCGCACCTCGACGGCCTGGTACAGCCGATCGAGGCCGAGTCGAAGACCAGCACCGGGAGAAAGAAGGCCTCATGAGTCCAACGACCGAGAAGGGAATGGCGGAGCGCAGCATGGGCTTCGGCTTGCGGGCGCTCAACCGCCTCGCCGGCTCCGACCTGCTCGACCGCATCCGGATGCGCAAGCAGGTCGAGCGTGCGCTGTTCCAGAGCACGAAGCAGGGGTTCCGCTCCGCCACTCGCGCCAACCGCACATTCAAGGCGGCCCAGAAGCTCGGCCGGCCGGCGCGCCAGGCGCACGCCAAGCCGCGCGGCCTCTTCGACGTCACTCCCGACGACGAGCAGCAGATGCTCAAGGAGGCGGTCAGCGCCTTCGCCGCCGAGAAGGCGCGCCCAGCGGCGCTCGACGCCGACGCTAAGTGCGAGACGCCGAAGGAGCTGCTCGACCAGGCCTCCGAGCTCGGCGTCACGATGCTCGGGGTCCCCGAGGAGTTGGGCGGCGTGATGCACGAGCAGTCCGCCGTCACCAGCGTTCTGATCGGCGAGTCGCTCGCTCATGGCGACATGGGCATCGCCTATGCGGCGCTCGCGCCCGGTGCGGTCGCCACCGCGATCGGCCTCTGGGGCGACGCCGACCAGGAGGCGACCTACCTGCCGGCATTCACCGGCGAGGACGTGCCGCCCGCCGCCCTCGCGATTCTCGAGCCGCGGCCGCTGTTCGACCCGCTGAAGCTGGACACCCGAGCTCGCCGAGACGGCGATCACTGGGTGCTGAGTGGCGTCAAGTCGCTCGTCGCTCGCGCCGCGGACTGCGAGCTGTTCGTCGTCGCGGCCGAGGCCGAGGGCCTCGGCCCGGCGCTGTTCATCGTCGAGTCCTCCACCAAGGGCCTCTCCGTTGAGACCGAGCCGGCGATGGGCCTGCGCCCGGCGACGACCGGCCGGCTGATCCTCGAGGACGCCCGCCTGCCCGGCGGCGCCATCCTCTGCGAGGGCAAGGCCGAGATCTACACCGAGTGCGTCAACCGCTCGCGGATCGCCTGGGCCGCGCTCGCCGTCGGCACCTGCCAGGCGGTGCTCGACTACGTCATCCCGTACGTCAACGAGCGCACCGCGTTCGGCGAGCCGATCTCCAACCGCCAGGCGGTCGCCTTCACGGTGTCGGACATCGGCATCGAGACCGACGGAATGCGGCTGACCACCTACCGCGCCGCCAGCCGCGCTGACCAAGGCGACGACTTCGCCCGTGAGGCGGCGATCGCCCGCCGGCTGAGCGCCGTCAAGGGCATGCGGATCGGATCCGACGGCGTGCAGCTGCTCGGCGGCCACGGCTTCATCAAGGAGCATCCGGTCGAGCGCTGGTACCGCGACCTCCGTGCGGCGGGCGTGATGGAGGGCGGTCTCCTTGTCTGAGCACGGCTGGCGGCGCCCTCGGTCGCTCGCGTGCCGGGGCACACCACGCTCCCTGCGTCCTTGCCAGCCGAGCTCAGCCAGAGGAGACGGAGACAGATGATCAACCTCGAGATACCAAAGAAGTTCAGGCCACTCGTCAGCCAGGCCAACCAGGTCGCGACGGAGGTCTTCCGCCCGATCTCGCGCAAGTACGACGTCGCCGAGCACGAGTACCCCAAGGAGCTCGACATGCTCGCCTCGCTCATCGACGGGATGAACGAGGGCAGTGACAGCGGCGCCGGAGCGGCCGGCGTCCGCCGCGAGGAGGGTGACGGCGACGGCAAGAACCGCAACGGGTCCAACCTCTCCACGGTGCTCGGCGTCATCGAGCTCTGCTGGGGCGACGTCGGCCTGCTGCTCTCGATGCCGCGCCAGGGTCTCGGCAACTCGGCGATCGCGTCCGTGGCGACCGACGAGCAGCTCGAGCGCTACGGGGGCAAGTGGGCGGCGATGGCGATCACCGAGCCGGAGGCCGGCTCGGACTCGGCGTCGATCCGCACCACCGCCGAGCTCGACGGCGACGAGTACGTACTCAACGGCGAGAAGATCTACGTCACCTCCGGTGAGCGCGCCGACCTGGTCGTCGTCTGGGCGAGCCTCGACCGCTCGAAGGGCCGCGCGGCGATCAAGTCGTTCATCGTCGAGCGCTCCAACCCGGGCATGAAGCTCGACCGGCTCGAGCACAAGCTGGGCATCCGGGCGTCCGACACCGCGGCGTTCATCCTCGAGGACTGCCGCGTGCCGAAGGAGGCGTTGCTTGGCAGCCCCGAGATCGACGTCAAGCAGGGTTTCGGCGGCGCGATGCAGACGTTCGACAACACGCGGCCGCTGGTCGCCGCGATGGCGATCGGCGTCGCGCGGGCGTCGCTCGACGAGACGCGGATGCGGCTCGCCGAGGCCGGGGTGAAGATCGACTACTCGACCCCAGCCCTGTCACAGCACGCGGCTGCTGCGCGCTTCCTCGAAATGGAGGCCGACTACGAGGCGGCGCGGCTGCTGACGCTGCACGCGGCGTGGATGGCGGACAACGGGCGGCCGAACTCGCTGCAGGCGTCGATGGCGAAGGCGAAGGCGGGGCGGATGTGCGTCGACGTGTCGCTCGGGTGCGTCGAGCTGTGCGGGTCGCTGGGGTATGGCGAGAATGAGCTGCTGGAGAAGTGGGCTCGTGATGCGAAGATCTTGGACATCTTCGAGGGTACGCAGCAGATTCAGTTGTTGATTGTGGCGCGGCAGTTGTTGGGGAAGACGTCGGCTGAGTTGAAGTAGCAAGGGATGGGCCCGTCGCGTTGGTGGCCGCGGGGCCTGTCTCCGGTGGATGGGTTGCGCTCGGCCACCGTCACCACCCGCGGAGCGGCGTCGGTGGTGCACCATCTACTTCATGAGTGGTGGGTTTCGGGATTTGCCGAGTGACTTGCCGGTGCCGGAGGACGACGGGGCGGCTGATCATCTGGTTGGGATGGAGGTGCCGGCGGTTCGGTTGTCTTCGACTCAGGGTGGGGAGATCGATCTAGCGACGGCTGCGGGCAAGCGGATCGTTGTCTACGTGTATCCGCGTACGGGGGTTCCGGGGGAGCCGTTGCCTGAGGGTTGGGATCGGATTCCGGGCGCGCGGGGCTGTACTCCTCAGAGCTGTGCGTTTCGGGACCACGTCGCTGATCTCGCCGCTCATGGAGCGTCGGTGATTGGAGTGAGCGCGCAAGCCTCGGACGAGCAGCGGGAGTTCGCTGTGCGCGAGCACATCCCATATCCGCTCCTGAGCGACGGTTCCTTGCGGCTTGCGAAGACGCTTGCGCTTCCGACCTTCGATGTCGGCGATATGCGGCTCTACCGACGGCTGACGTTCGTCGCGGAGGCGGGGCGGATAGCGAAGGTCTTCTATCCGGTGTTCCCGCCCGATCGCAATGTGGTTGAGGTGCTTGCTTGGTTAATCAGAAGCGGATAGCTAGGACTCGCAGCCGAGGCCGTCGTTGTCCGAGTCGAGGCCGTAAGGGTCGTCGCCGTAGACCTGCACAGGTTTGCTGCTGTCGGGGATCTCGTCGCAGTCGAGGTCCCCCGTTATCGGCAGACATGGGGAGTAGCCAGAAGCGCAGCCGCCTCCGCCTCCGCCGCCTCCGTCGTCGTTCTCCTGCTCTTCGCGCTCCGCGTGACGCTTGGCGGCTCGTTCCTCAGCCGCGTGGCGCTCGGCTGCCCTAAGACGGGCGCAACGGCGGCTGCTGACCTTCCAACGTCCTTTGCGCGTGAGCTTCTTGCCGTAGGTGTCGGATGCCTGCACGGCGTAGCGGAAGACTCCGGTCTTGTTGCAGCTCCAGTTGAAGCGCTTGCGGAATGGGAAGCCCTCCTCGGCCGTGAACCTACGGCTATAGACCAGTCCTCCGCGGCGCTTGACCTTGATCGTGATCTTTGCGCCATCGGTTGCACCGATCTTGAGGATCGTGTGCCCGGGTCTCTTCGAGCTCTTGCGTGGACTCAGGCCGCGCTTGACGGCGAGCTTGTCGAGCGGAAGGCCGAACGGCACACGATCGGTCGTGTCGAAGCCGTCCGCCTCGGCCGGGATGTCGCTAGTCGCCTCGATGCAGCGGTAGTCCCTATCAGCGATCCCCGTGTCGGAGATCGTCGCTGTGGCTGTACGCCGATCCGCGCTGAACGACAGCGCGAACGGCTTAACGATCGGATCGCCCGAGGAGTCTCGACGTCCCACCAGCCTGTACGTCGTTGGCGCCGCAGGAGAGGTCGTCACCACCGCATTCACATCGCCGGTCCTCGTGGCAGGACAAGACACCGCATCCGAGTTCCGACTGCTCGACACCGTCCAACGCAACACCGTGCCAGCCGGCAACGGATTCGGCGCCGGCTGCACAAAGCGCATCGACAAAGTCAGCGTCCCCGCGTCGTCATACACCGCATCCGCCGCCGCGATATCCAACGAGCTCCCAGCCGTCCCACCACCCCCGCTGTAGTGCGCCTCCCGAACCGCAGCACCCGCCACCGCCGGCATCATCAGCACGCCGAGCATCCCCACAACGACCATCGCCAGCACCCGACGTCCCGCCAAAGCCCCTCCTCATCAGTAAGACCGCGTCCTCATCTACCCAACCTCACCGACCATCCCTAGTCAAGTCAGCCACCGACGCCGCTCCGCGGGTGGTGACGGTGGTGGGTTTGCGCGCGCAGGCGGGCGCTGCGGCGCAGCCCCTGCCGTCTAACCCGACAGCGCCCTACACCACAAGCCGCGCCAGGCACGGGGCGAAGACCGGAGCCCGAGCACGCAACCCATCCACCGGAGACAGGCCCCGCGGCCACCAACGCCCCAGCCCTGGCACAGGAGAACCGACCCGGGCTAAGAGTCGCGCCCGTCGATGCCTTCGAACAGCACCGTCGCCGAAACGCCAAGACCCCGCGCCAGCTTCGACACCGTTCGTACTCCCGGCTCGCGCTCCCCCCGCTCGATCCGCGCCACGTGCGTCATGTTCAAGCCGCAGATATGCGCCAGCCGCTCTTGGCTGAGCCCCCGCTTGAGTCGTGCCTCACGGAGGTTCGAGGAGAACTGGGGGAGCGGATCCTGCACTGCAGAGATCCTTTGCGGCGGGCACCACTTGCGCTAGAGCCAACTGGCACAGTACAATGCATATCCGCCCTCCCTCCGAGCCGGCGGGACACTCGAGGTGGTGGGTGCGGCACGGGAAAGCCGCACCCGCCGCCCGAGTGACTTGCGTGCGTTTTCACCGCGGTCTGCGGCGCGCAACGCTCCGACAGAGATAAGCCCCCCGGCCGATATGGAGGGAAGGCCGGGGGGCGCGCTCAGGGAGAGCTAACGCCCGCCCCGAACGCATCGATCGTAGCTCGGTGCCTTGTCGGACACAACAGGACTATTTGTTTAAGACGACATGGCAATCTTGGCCGTCTATGGCCAGGATCGCTTCTACGTGGCCAGGGACGTTCTCGTTTCTTTCGCCGAGAATCTGCGCCGTCGGCGCAAAGAGCTCGGAATCAGCCAGGAGCAGTTGGGTGCTCGGGCAGGTATTCAGATGGCCGACATCTCGCGCTATGAGGCCGGCCACCGCGATCCGAGGATCAGCACCGTCGCCCGGCTGGCGACCGCGTTGGACGTTCCGATAGCGGACCTCCTGCAACCGCAGAACGATTAGCAGAACGCAAAACCCGCTCTGGGAGCGAGTTCGCGCAGTACCGCCACGGGGATTCGAACCCCGGTCTCCGCCGTGAGAGGGCGGTATCCTAGTCCCCTAGACGATGGCGGCTCGGGAGGGTTACCGGCCGATGATTGTACAAGCAGCCCGGCGTGGCGTCTGGCGGCTAGCGCGCGGGACGCTGAGTGCCCCGCGCACCATGCGTCGTCTATGGGGCGATTGCCACGCCGTCGATCTCGATCGGCGCTCGGCCCAGGCTCACCACGCGCAGCGTGTGGGTCCCTGGCTCGAGGTTCTTGGTCGCGATCAGCTTGCGCCGGAAGCGTCCACGCCCGCTGAGATCGACCACTTTGGAGTCGCCGTCGACGGATACGCGTACACGCCCGCCTGAGGGCAGGTTGCGAGTGACGATCGTCGCCTGAGCTCCGTTGAAGCGCAGCGACGCGGTTGCGCCCTTCTCGATCGCGCGGCTCACCGAGAGCTTGAAGGCGCCCTGACGCCGAAGCGTCTTCCAGCCCCGCTTCGAGAAGCGCAAGCGGTGGCTGAGGTTGTCGATCGGCATCAGGCTCTCGCCGAGCGTCATCGGGCTTGCGTTGCCCGCACGGTCGATCGCCTGGACGCGGAACTCGTAGGCGGAGCCGGCGGTCGCCGGGACGCGTGCGACGGTGCTCGTCGTGTCGGTCTTGATCGCTCGCCACTGCCCGTTCGGCTTGTCGACCCGGCGCTTCTCGACGCGGTAGCGACGGACGCCGCTGCCGTTCGCGCCGTCGTCGCCCTGCCAGCTCAGACGGATCTGGCCGAAGCGGCCGACGGACGTCGAGATCGCCGGAGCGTCGAGCCGGACCGACGGGGGCGTGCGGTCGGTGGAGGTGCATGCCTCCACCAGCGGCGGGTCGACGCATACCCGGACCTCGCTCGAACGGATCCAGCTCGGCTTCTCGGCCTTGAGCCGATAGACGCCGGGCTGGTCGAACGTGAGCGCCGCCGACCCGTTGCCGGCGGTCGTTGCGGAGCCGACGGTGGCGCCGGCGACAGGACCCTTCGTCGCACGGTCGACCACGTCGACCTGGATCGGCTTGCCGGTCTGGGTCGCTCCGGGCGCGGTCAGGCTCAGTGCTCCGACCTTGGAGAAGGCGTCGAAAGTCCAGAGCACCTCGTCGCCGGGTTGCACGAGGAACTGGCAGCCGCCGACCTGGAGCGCCTCGCCGTTCACGAAGACGCCCCAGAACTCAGAGGAGGTGCTCGACTCGCCGGCGACGTGGTCGATCGAGTAGTCGCCAAAGCCAGCGAACCACGTGCCGTCCCAGGTGAAGCCGCCCTTCAGGGCGGCGTCATCGAGCGCGGACGTGGCGGTCGGGCCCGGTGAGGGGTTGGCCCCTCCGTTGGTGCCGTCGCAGGCATGGGCGCCGCCGGTGCTAGGCGCTACCACCTTGCCGTCGGTTGTCACGGGCCCGGTGAAGATCGTCGAGGTCTTGCCCTCGATCCGTACGTCGACGGCGGTCGGTGCCGCTGTCGCCGTTGTTGGTAGGGCGAGTGCGAGCAGACTCGCGACGAACAGGAAGCGTTTGGTGTGCATTGAGGAGCCACCCCTTTCCCGAGGGCTTGGGCTTGAGGCCGGAGGTAGGTCTCCTGGCTTCCGGGATCGAGCCCTAGCGCCTTCCCGAGTGTCCGACGGACACTCAGTGGCTGCGCCTCGCGCTTGCGAGGGCCTTCCCCGGTCACAGTGGCGGGTCCGCGCCGGTATCTCACCGGCTTCCCTTGACCACCGACCCTTGTCGGCGCGGAACCGTACTACTCGGCGGGGAGCAGAGTCGGCCGGTGTGGCCGCACTCGGCGCGGGTGTACGCTGCACGGCGACAAACGGCCTGGTGGCTGGGGAAGTCCGGTGAAAGTCCGGCGCGGTCCCGCCACTGTGACCGGGCGATGAAGGCGACGCATGGTGCGCTGAGCGTGCCAGCCACTGGGGAGCCGACGGTTCTCTGGGAAGGCGCGGAGCTCTGAGCCCGGGAGTCAGGAGACCTGCCCCGGCCGAGATCACGACAACCCTCGAGGAAGGGCGATCCATGAAGCTCCAGGTTCCATCTCTCGTGCTGGCGTTTGTCGCCGTGGCTATCGGCAGTGCCGCTGGTGGTCACACGGCTGTGGCCGGTCCGTCAGCTGATAACACCAAGCGGGGCGCTCCGATAGTCGGCCAGATGGTGGTCTTACGCGGCGGCAAAGCCTCATGGGGGCCGGCGCACACCGAGCGCGCGACCGTGAAGGTGGGCCAGCGCAAGTGCACGATCGCCGCCGCGACTCCCCTGGCGGCGCTGATCCATTCCTCTCCTAGAGCGCTCCGGCTGCGCGACTACGGCTCGTGCTCGTCCCGCGCCGCCGATAGCTCTGGCCTCTTTGTCCGATCGATGTACGGCTTCACCAACCGAGGGCTCGATGGCTGGGTGTACAAGGTGGGGCGCAGGCTCGCGACGGCCGGCGCCGCCGATCCTGCTGGGCCGTTTGGAAACGGGAGACTGCGTCGGAGCAGTCGAGTGGTCTGGTTCTACTGCGTCTTCGAGGAGGGCAGTTGCCAACGTTCACTGGAGATCGCTCGCCGCAAGATCGGCAACGAGGTGTTGGTGACCGTCAAGGGGTTCGACGATGCTGGCAAGGGCGATCCCGTCGCCGACGCGACGGTGGCCGCCCGCCGGATTCGCGGGAAGGGGGTCGCTGAGACGGCGAAGACCGGTTCCGACGGCTCTACGAGCTTGCGGTTGGAGCGTGGGCGCTACTACCTGCGCGCTACGAAGCGAGGTCTCATCCGGTCGTTCGACGAGCGGGTGACGATCCCCTGATGCGCTCGCCGCGCTTTGCCTGTGTAGTCGCCGCTACGGCCCTCCTAATGGCGGGCTGTGGGCTTGGCCCAGGGGAGGAGCGTGCTGGAGCGGGCGTCGACCTCCGCGTTACCCGGGACTTCGGGCAAGAGGTCCTGCTCGCGAAGCCTGGTCTGCGGATTCATGAGGACGAGACCGTTATGCGCCTGTTGAGGGCGAACGCGGATGTCGAGACCCGTTTCGGCGGCGGGTTCGTTCAGGAGATCGACGGGCTGACGGGACGAGGAGTCGGAGGGACCAGCGACTGGTTCTTTTACGTCAACGGCATCGAGGCCGACAAGGGCGCCGCCGACTACGAGCTTTCACCCGGCGATGTCGTTCAGTGGGACCACCGCGACTGGAGCGCCACGCCGGACGTGCGAGCGATCGTCGGGGCGTTCCCACAGCCATTTCTCGGCGGTCTAGAGGGCAAACGGTTCCCCGTTCGAGTCGAGTGTGACGACGCGACATCTGCGCCGTGTCGGAAGGTAAAGCGGCGGCTGCGCGATGCGGGGGTGCCCGCTTCCGGGGCCTCGCTCGGGGCCCCGGGCAATCAGAACGTAGCCCGCGTGGTGGTCGCGGACTGGGCGAGCGCTCGCCAGCTTCCGACGGCGCGAATGATCGAGCTCGGCCCCCGTCGGAGCGGGGTATTCGCCCGCTTCGCTGACGAGGGCAAGACGATCGAGCTGCTCGGCGCGGATGAGCGGGTCGTGAGGACGGAACGGAAGGGTGCTGGTTTGATCGCGGCGCTGCGACCTACCGATGAGGAGCTCGTCTGGCTAGTTACCGGGGTGGGCGACGAGGGAGTCGAGGCGGCCGCCGACACCCTGCGCGCCCCGGCACTACGCGATGCCTTTGCGGTGGCGGTGGCGGACGGTAGGGTGAGCAGGCTGCCACTTGGAGGGAGGGACTAGTGAGGTACACCCGTTCGACGAACGACTCGCCGCGGGCGCGTCTGCTGATGATTTGGCTGTCGTTGCTTGCAGCGCTCGTATTGACAAGCTGCAACGAGACTTCTGGGGATCCCGAGGGACCGACCGTCTCTCAGCGCGTCAGCCAGAAGTTTGGTCATGAGCTGCTGTCGTCCGAGGACCAGGCGCCGCTTGAGGGACACGAGACGATGATGCGGCTGGTCAAGGAATACAACGAGGTCGAGACCGACCCTGATGGTCGCTCGGTGATGTCGATCGACGGCCGTGAGCTCGACGCGAAGAACGGAACCCGAACCTGGGCCTCGTTCGTCAACGGGATCGAGACCGACCCCTTCCCATCTGAATACAAGCTCTACCCGGGTGACTTGGTCCAGTGGGATCTCCGCGACTGGTACATCACCCTCGACGTGCGCGCCACGGTCGGGGCGTTCCCAGAGTTCTTCACCCGCGGCTTCAACGGTGAGCTGATGCCCGTGTGGGTTCGATGCGAGGACAAGGCGTCGACGCCCTGTCGCCATGTGAAGGAGACCCTGCGCGCGGCCGGTGTGAAGCTGGGTGGCAAGCGTCGGCCAACGAAGCGGTCCGACGACGAGAACCCGTTCGCCTACGTGAGCCGCGTGCTCGTCGGCAAATGGAGCCACTGGCGTGACCGGCCATGGCCGGACCGGATCACTCGTGGGCCGCGTTACAGCGGCATCTTCGCTCGCTTCAGCCCGGACAGCGACGAGCTTCGGCTGCTCGACTGGAACGCGCACTTCTCTCGTGCCGAGACCGGAGACGTGGGGCTCGTCGCCGCGATGCGCCCGACGGAACAGGACTTCATGTGGATGGTCACCGGCACGACCGACAAGGGCGTCATGGCGGCGGCGCGGGCGCTGGACCGCAACCGCCTGCGCGATGCCTACGCGCTTGCCGTCCTGCCGGACGGTGACGAGAAGCTTCCGGTGGAGCCGCGTTGATCGCTCCGACGTACCGGTCGCTCGCGAGCCCTCTGCACGCCGCACGCGCGGGGGCGACGACCTGCTTGTGCCTGGCCCTTGCGCTGGTATGCGCCGTCTACGAGAACCCGGCGGTGCTGCTGACGGTCATTGGCTGTGTCCTCGGCGCTGGAATGGCCGCGGGCGTGGGGCGTGAGCTGAGGCGCGCGGCCTGGCTGTCCGTACCGCTCGCGGTGCTCGTGATGTCGATCAACCCGCTCGTCTACCGGGAGGGCGACACCCTCTTGGTCCGCGGTGGGGAAGTTCTCGGCAGGCGCATCGACATCACGCTGGAGGCACTCGTCGCCGGTGGGCTCGCCGGTCTGCGTGTCGCGGCGCTGGTGATGGTCTTCGGGCTCTTCTCGGCGTGTGTAGACCCAGACAAGCTGCTCCGACTGTTCCGCAGGGTCTCCTACCGCTCGGCGTTGACGGCGACGCTGGCGACGCGTCTCGTGCCGGTGCTCGCACGCGACGCGTTGCGGATGAGCGACGCCGCCCGGTGTCGTCCGCAGCCGCCAGGCAAGCTTGCGGTCACACGCGCCGCGCTCGCCAATGCGCTGGACCGTGCCGTGGAGGTGGCCGCGGCGCTCGAGGTACGCGGCTACTCGTCCGCTAGTAGGCCTGCGCGTGTGCAAGAGCCGTGGTCGCGTCACGATTTACGCGTCTTGGCAGCGGCGATATCGATCGCGGTGACGGCCGTGGCATTCCGCCTCTGGGGGGTGGCGGCGATCGAGGTCTACCCGCATGTCGAGATCGCCTTCGGCCTTCCGGAGCTCGCTCTGTGTGCGACCTTGATGGCGGCGACCGCGCTGCCTCTCGTCGGTCGCACGGCACGTCTGGGAGTCGTGCATG
>Ga0190265_10002678_pt1 | contig 11986 bp, 10 predicted proteins | sample Popmic124T_FD_133135 | JGI IMG/M metagenome (GOLD analysis project Ga0190265, IMG submission 133135) | Populus adjacent soil microbial communities from riparian zone of Indian Creek, Utah, USA - 124 T | ecosystem: Environmental > Terrestrial > Soil > Riparian zone | place: USA: Utah | collected... | reverse complement strand
GAGGACGAGGCCGGCAATTACGTCACGCTCACCTATTTCAACAATCCGGGCTGGGGGAAGAAGCAGCTGCCGCTCGGCGAGGCCCGGATCGTCTCGGGCAAGCTCGACCGCTACGGCCAGGAGCTTCAGATGGTCCATCCGGATCATGTGCTGCTCCCGGCCGAGGCCGCGCAGATTCCCGAACGCGAGCCGGTCTATCCGCTCTCCGAAGGCCTCACCAACCACCGGCTCGGCGATCTCGCGGGGCAGGCGCTCGCCCGGCGCCCCGATCTGGGCGAATGGATCGAGCCGAGCCTCAAGGCGCAACGGGGCTGGCCGGACTGGGCGGGCGCGCTGGAGACCGCGCATCGCGACCCGGCCGCCGCAGAGGCGCGCGAGCGGCTCGCCTATGACGAAGTGTTCGCCAATCAGCTCGCTTTGATGCTGGTCCGCGCCTCCTCGCGCAGGCGCAAGGGCGTGCCGCTGAAGGGCGACGGCAGCCTGCTCGGCAAGCTCCAGCTTCCCTACGTGGCCACCTCCGCCCAGCGCCGCGCCGTCGCCGAGATCGAGGGCGACCTCCAGCAGGACGTGCCGATGCTGCGCCTGCTCCAGGGCGACGTCGGCTCGGGCAAGACTTTGGTCGCATTGATGGCGATGCTGACCGCGGTCGAGGCCGGCGCGCAGGCGGCGATGCTGGCCCCGACCGAGCTCCTCGCCCGCCAGCATTACGAGACGCTGACGCGCCTGCTCGGCGGCCTTCCGGTCAATGTCGCGATCCTGACCGGGCGCGAGAAGGGCCGCGCGAGGGAATCCTGCCTGATGGGCCTTGCCGACGGCTCGATCCATATTCTGGTCGGCACCCACGCCATCTTTCAGCAGGCGGTCGGCTACAAGCGCCTCGGCCTCGCCGTGGTCGATGAGCAGCACCGCTTCGGCGTCGCGCAAAGGCTGATGCTGGCCTCGAAGGCCGAGCGGCCGCCGCACCTTTTGGTCATGACCGCGACCCCGATCCCGCGCACTTTGACGCTCACCCATTATGGCGAGATGGACGTCAGCCGGCTCGACGAAATGCCGCCGGGCCGGCGGCCGGTCGAGACCCGCGTGCTGAACGCCGAGCGGCTCGGCGAAGTGGTCGACGCGCTCGGCCGGCACCTCGACGCGGGAAAGCAGGCTTATTGGGTCTGTCCCTTGGTCGAGGAGAATGAAGCGCTCGACCTCGCCGCCGCGCAGCAGCGCGCCGAGGCGCTGCGCCTTCGCTTCGGCGACAGCGTCGGCCTCGTCCACGGCCGCATGAAGGGACCGGACAAGGACGCCGTTATGGACGCGTTCCAGCGCGGCGCGATCGGCGTCCTCGTCGCGACCACGGTGATCGAGGTCGGCGTCGACGTCGCCAACGCCTCGCTGATGATCGTCGAGGGCGCCGACCGCTTCGGCCTTGCCCAATTGCACCAATTGCGGGGCAGGGTCGGGCGCGGCGAGGCGCAGAGCGTCTGCCTCCTGCTGCGCGGCAATGCACTCAGCGAAACCGCCCGCGCGCGCCTGACCTTGATGCGCGAAACCAACGACGGCTTCCGCATCGCCGAGGAGGACCTGCGCCTCCGCGGCGCCGGCGAGATCCTGGGCACCCGCCAGTCGGGCGAAGCCCAGTTCCGCCTGGCAAGCCCCGAGCAGATCGCCGCGCTCGCCCAAATGGCGATGGACGACGCCCGCCTGCTGGTCGACCGCGACGGCGGCCTGGAGGGCGAACGGGGGCAGGCGGCGCGGGTGCTGCTCTATTTGATGGAGCGCGACGCGGCGGTGGGACTGCTGAGGGGAGGCTAAATCCCTCCCCCTTGATGGGGGAGGGTAGGGTGGGGGTGAACGTCTCCACCCGCGCAGGGGGTCTCGGAAGTCCACCCCACCCCAACCCCTCCCCATCAAGGGGAGGGGCATTACAGCGTGATAAGGCCGTGCTTCTTCTTCCCGAGACTGAGTTTTCTAGGAGTTGGCCCAAAAGGAACCCGGAATTCTGAATCTTTGATCGGATTCCCGTCCAACCGAACCGCTCCCTCAGCAATCTTGCGACGCGCTTCGGCTTTCGAAGGCGCAAATCCGATGCGCACGAGCGCATCTACGATAGAGATCTCACCGCTTGGTTCCGAGACAGTTGGGAGCGCTTCGCCCGTTGTTCCTTCCTCAAATGTTCGACGAGCAGTGTCGGCCACGTCATGCGCGACCTCCGCTCCATGTGCCAAGGCAGTGGCCGCGCTTGCCAATTCTCGCTTCGCCTCGTTAAGCTCTGATCCTTGGAGCGCTTCCAGCCGAGCGATCTCGTCAAGCTGAATGTCGGTGAACAGTCGGAGGAAGCGACCCACGTCGGAATCGTCCACGTTCCGCCAATATTGCCAATAGTCGTAGGGACTGAACTGGTCCGGGTTCAGCCAGACCGCGCCGGCAGCGGTCTTGCCCATCTTACTCCCATCCGAGGTCGTGATGAGCGGCGTCGTCAGGCCGTAGAGCTGGGTGCCGTCGACGCGCCGGCCGAGCTCGATGCCGTTGACGATATTGCCCCATTGGTCCGATCCGCCGAGCTGCAGCCGGCAGCCGGCGCGCCGCGAGAGCTCGAGGAAATCATAGGCCTGGAGGATCATATAATTGAATTCGAGGAAGGTCAGCGGCTGCTCGCGCTCGAGGCGCAGGCGGACGCTGTCGAAAGTCAGCATCCGGTTGATCGTGAAATGCGGGCCGATGTCGCGCAGGAAGGGAATGTAATCGAGCGCGTCGAGCCAATCGGCATTGTCGGCCATGATCGCGTCCGCCGGGCCCCCCTCTTCACCATTTGGGCCGAACGTGAGGAACCGTTCGAACACGCGCCGGATCGAGGCGATGTTCTCGCCGATCCGCTCGGGCGTGAGCAGCTGCCGGCTCTCGTCCTTGCCCGAAGGATCGCCGATCTTGGTGGTGCCGCCGCCCATCAGCACGATCGGCCTGTGCCCGGCCTGCTGCATCCGGCGCAGCATCATGATCTGGACGAGGCTGCCGACGTGGAGCGAGGGGCCGGTCGCGTCGAAGCCGATATAGCCGGGAATCACCTCTTTTTGCGCGAGCGCGTCCAGCCCGGCCGGGTCGGTCACCTGATGGATATAAGCGCGCGCTTCGAGTAGGCGCAGGAGGTCGGACTTGAACTGGCTCATGACAGGGCGTCGTTACATGGCAGGGCTGAAGTGCGCCAGACGCTGATTCCGCATCCCGATCTCCCGCATCCGCCGCTCCGGATCGACGTAGAGGCGCGGCGTCCGGCGCCGGGCAGGTTGAGGCTGCTCTACGTCGTGACCGGGCGCATCGTCGATCTCATCGTGCCGCCGCCCGGGGCGCCGGTTCGCGCCGCCGAGCTGTGGCTCCACAGCTGCTTCGAAGCGTTTCTCGGCGCGGGTTCGGGCTATCTGGAGCTCAATTTCGCGCCCTCGCGGGCGTGGGCGGCCTATCGCTTCGACGGCTATCGCAGCGGCATGAGCGACGCCGCGATCGCGCCGCCGAGGATCGATGCGAGATCGGACGCGCGCCGGCTGGAGCTCAGCGCGACGGTCGGCGTCGACGCGATGAGCGGTCGGCTCGGCCTCTCCGCGGTGATCGAGGAGAAGGGCGGCCGCCGTTCGTTCTGGGCGCTCGCCCATCCGCCGGGCGATCCCGATTTCCACCACGAAACTTGCTTTGCGCTCGAACTCCCGGCAGCGGAGGCGCCATGAAATTCGGCATCGACCGCCTCATCGCCGATCCCGCCCTGCGCGCGCCGCTCGAGGACAGGCGCGTGGCGCTGCTCGCGCATCCCGCCTCGGTGACCGACAATCTCACCCATAGTCTCGACGCGCTGGCAGGCTGCGGCGTCAACCTCACCGCCGCCTTCGGCCCGCAGCACGGCCTGCGCGGCGACAAGCAGGACAATATGATCGAATCGCCGGATTACACCGATCCGGTCCTGGGCATCCCCGTCTTCAGCCTCTACGGCGAGGTGCGCCGTCCGACCGGCCAGGCGATGGGAATTTTCGATGTGATCCTCGTCGATCTGCAGGATCTGGGCTGCCGCATCTACACCTTCATCACCACGCTGCGCTACGTGCTCGAAGCCGCGGCGGAGCACGGGAAGGCCGTCTGGGTGCTCGACCGCCCGAACCCCGCCGGCCGGCCGGTCGAGGGACTGACTTTGCGGCCCGGCTGGGAAAGCTTCGTCGGCGCCGGCGCAATGCCGATGCGCCACGGCCTCACGCTCGGCGAGCTTGGCGCCTGGTTCGTCGAGACGCTGAAGCTCGACGTCGATTACCGCGTGATCGAAATGGAGGGATATGCGCCCGATGAAGCGCCCGGCTTCGGCTGGCCCTTGGGCGAGCGCATCTGGATTAACCCCAGCCCCAACGCGCCCAATCTCAACATGGCCCGCGCTTATGCCGGCACGGTGATGCTCGAAGGCACGACGCTGAGCGAGGGGAGGGGGACGACCCGCCCGCTCGAATTGTTCGGCGCCCCCGATATCGACGCCCGCGCCGTGATCGCCGAGATGCGCGCCCTGGCGCCGCACTGGCTCGCGGGCTGCGCGCTGCGCGAGATCTCATTCGAGCCGTCCTTCCACAAGCATGCCGGCCAGCTCTGCCACGGCGTCCACATCCACGCCGAGGGGGCATTTTACGCGCATGGCGCCTTCCGGCCGTGGCGGCTCCAGGCGCTGGCGTTCAAGGCGATCCGCCGCCTCAGGCCGGACTACGCCCTATGGCGCGATTTCCCCTACGAATACGAGCTCGACAGGCTCGCGATCGACGTCATCAACGGCTCGCCTCTGCTCCGGGAGTGGGTCGACGATACGGAGGCGGCGCCGGGCGATCTCGACTCGCTCACCAGCCCCGACGAGCAGGCGTGGGAGGAAGAACGGCGCCGGTTTCTGCGGTACGATTGACCGCGCCGCGCCACCCCGCGACCCGGTTCAGCAGTCGTACCATTCCTCGTCATAATATTGGGTGAGAGAGCCACTCCCGGTTACGGAGTTGTCGCACCAGGTGATAATATATCCGACAATCTCGGTTTGCTGCGAGCTGCTGTAATAAATCCATCGGTGAAACATTCCCTCGCTTTGCGCGACGGCGCTGCCGCTCATCGCAAGCGCCGCGGTCGCCGCGACGATGACCTTGAGGATTTTCATTGGCTTCCTCCCACAGATGCGGGGAACAAGCGGTCGTTCTCCGCGGAAGGCGAGTCTTGAACTTTCCGACATCTTCGGTCAACCGGCGAGCGAAAAGTAAAAGCCTTGATTCAAGCCGCATCGCGGCGCGCTACGACTTCCGGCTCAGCGTCCGCATCGCCTCGTCCAGCCCTTCGAGCGTCAGCGGGTACATGCGGTCCTGCATCAGCGTGCGCATGACCTGGATCGAGCTGGTGTAGTTCCAATATTGCTCGGGCACCGGATTGAGCCAGATCGCGGCGGGGTAGGTGGCCGTCATCCGCTGCAGCCAGGTGGCGCCGGCTTCCTCGTTATAATGCTCGACCGAGCCGCCGGCGTGGGTGATCTCATAGGGGCTCATCGAAGCGTCGCCGACGAAGACCAGCTTGTAGTCGTGGCCGTATTTGTGGAGCACGTCCCAGGTTTTCGTGCGCTCGCTCATCCGGCGGCGATTGTCCTTCCAGACGGCCTCATAGGGGCAATTGTGGAAGTAGAAGAATTCGAGATTCTTGAATTCGGACGTGGCCGCGGAAAACAGCTCCTCGCAAAGCCGGATGTGCGGATCCATCGATCCGCCGACGTCGAGGAAGAGCAGCAGCTTCACCGCATTGTGCCGCTCGGGGCGCATGGAAATGTCGAGCCAGCCCTTGCGCGCGGTGCCGTCGATCGTGGCGTCGAGATCGAGCTCCTCGGCCGCGCCCTCGCGGGCGAAGCGGCGCAGGCGCCTGAGCGCAACCTTGATGTTGCGCGTGCCGAGTTCGACCTTGCTGTCGAGGTTCCTGAACGCGCGCTGGTCCCAGACCTTCAAGGCACGGCCCCGGCCGCCCTCTCCGCCGATCCGCACGCCCTCCGGATTGTAGCCGCTGTTTCCAAAAGGGGACGTGCCGCCGGTGCCGATCCATTTGCTGCCGCCCTGGTGGCGCCCCTGCTGCTCGGCGAGGCGCTGTTTCAACGCCTCCATGATCTCTTCCCAGCTGCCCAGCGACTTGATCTGCGCCATCTGCTCGGGCGTGAGGTAGAGCTCGGCGATCTTCTTCAGCCATTCCTCCGGGACTGGCACCGCCTCGGTTCCGTACGCCGCCTCCAGCCCCTTGAAGACCTTCCCGAACACCTGGTCGAAGCGGTCGAGCAGGCCTTCGTCCTTCACGAAGGTGGCGCGGGCGAGAAAGTAGAATTCCTCCGGGCTGGTGCGGATGATGTTCGCGTCCAGCGCCTCGAGCAGCGTCAAATGCTCCTTCATCGAGGCCGGTATCCCCGCGGCGCGCAATTCGTCGACGAAGGAGAAGAACATGGCTCAGCGGTTCTCCGAATCGCCGGACGAGACCGAAATCCGCGGCCCGCCTTCCATCGCCACCGACAACGCCTGGGCGGGAGGCGGCAGGCGGTTGAACGAGGGATAGACGGTGGTCCCGTCGCGGCCCAGCATGGTCATCGAAAAGCGGGTGCGGCCGCCCCCGCCGCCGCCGAGCAGCGCGGACAGATCGAGCGCCTGGCCGATCGAGAGCGCGATCCCGTCATCGCCCAGCGCGATCAGATAGCTGTCGGTGGCGCCGCCGCGGCGGTAGACGCCATGCGCGAGCGTCGCGCCCGGCTCGCGGCAATAGGGTCGCGGCGGCGGCCCGTCGCCGTCCTGTTCCGCCCGCTCGATGAGCATCCCTCCCATCGCGTCCGAAAGGACATTGCCCATGCCGGAATCGCGCAGCACCCGCGCGCTCCTGAGCCTCAGCGGCGTCGCGCAGGGCGCGACCGGAACCGCCGCCCTCTCGCCGGCGGCGGCCGCGGGCCAGCGCAGGCCCTCGATGAATCGGGTCAGCCGCTCGTCGAGCGCCGCCCGGTCGAGCCGCGAGGAGCTCAACCGGATCTTGAGCAGATAGCGGCCGAGCGGCACGACCGCGAGCGCGGTGCTCCTGATTTCGGCGCCGCCGGCATCGAGCGCGATGCGGAGGCCCGATGCCGCCTGCGCGCCGGGGCGCGCGAAGGCGGCCGCCGCCGGCGCGGCCCCGGCGTCGATGCCATATTCGGTCCGCATCAGGATCGCGGCCAGCGCCCGGTCGAACCACAAGGCGATGTCGGGCGTCATCGTCTTGTAGAGGTAAAGGGTGGCGAGGAGGCCTTCGTCGCGATTCCGGTAGGTGGCGGCCACGTCGAACTCGCGGGCGGTGCTGTCCTCTATCGCTCCGCGGGTGAGGCCGGCGGAAGCGGACGGCAGGATCATCTGGGTGGCGGCGTGCTGCCAGGCTGCGGTCGCCGGCACTTCGAGCGTCCGCGGCTGCGGCTGCGGCTGTTGTGCCGGACCCGCCTGGGGCAGGGCCAGCAGCAGCGGCAGCAATATCGTCCGGATTCTCAATCGCATGTCCTTCTCCCCGGATCGAATCCTATAGCGCCGCGCCGCCGATCCACAAATGGGCCCCGGCCTTCGGGGTCCCCGCAAAGCAGTACTTTGCGGGGTGCCCCTGCGCCGGGGTATGTCCGCGCGGGCAGGCCGCACGCACATAGTTAACGTCCTTTCAACCAATTGCCCCTAGCCACTGGCGCACAAGAAGAATCCCGGGGGCAGATGGTGGCGAGCAGCGCAGCTGAGAGGACGGACGGCAAGGCGATCAGCCATGTGGCGCGCAATTGCGGGTCGCTGGCGATCGAATGCAGCGACGCCGCCGGCTATGTCGCCGGCGTCAACGAGCGCATCACCGCCAATTTGAAGATGCTGGACTCGCTGGAGGAGGTCACCACGCGTCTCATGGCCGACCAGGCCCGCGTCTCCGATTCCACCGACGAAGCCCGCGTCCTCGCCGAGCAGGCGCGCGGCAAGCTCGAGCAAGGCCGCGCCGCGATCGAGGACACGATCCGCGTCTTTTCGGGCCTCACCGACCTCGTCGTCCAATTGGGCGATCGCATGGCCGGCTTCACCGAGGCGATGACGCGTGTCCAAAGCGTCTCCTCGAGCATCGAATCGATCGCCAGCAAGACCAATATGCTCGCCTTGAACGCCACCATCGAGGCGGCGCGCGCGGGCGAGGCGGGCCGCAGCTTCGCCGTCGTCGCCGCCGAAGTGAAGAAGCTCGCCCACGACACCCGCGCCGCGACGGGCGAGATCGCCGGCACGATCGCCTCGCTGACCCGCGAGGCCGAGGCGGTGACCTCCGAGATCAAGGCCGGCGTCGAGAAGAGCCGGGTCGCCCAAGGCAGCTTCACCCGGATCAACGAGACGGTCCGCGACGTCGCCGACATCGTCGCCCTGGTGGACCGCCAGACCGACGGCATCGCCCAGTCGACCAGCATGATCCAGGCCAGCGTCGACAGCGTGAAGAGCGGCCTTTCCAGCTTCGCCGCCGACGCGCGCGAGAATGGCGGGCAGCTCAAGGAGACGCACGACCGGCTCACCAAGCTCGAATTGCTCTCCAACGAAATGCTCGACCGGCTCGCCTCGTCGGGCGTCCGGATCGACGACACGCCGTTCATCGAGTTCGCGCAAAAAGCGATGCGCGAATTGAAGACGATCATCGAAGACGGCATCGCCCGCGGCGAAATCGACGAGGAAGCCGTGTTCGACACCGATTATGTCGAAATGCCCGGCACCAACCCGACCCAATGGGAAACCCGCTTCTGCGACTTTGCCGATACCCACGTTAGGCCCGTGCTCGACCGGCTGATGGCCGAGGAATCGCGGCTGATCGCGACCGCGCTCACCGACGTCAACGGCTATCTGCCGACGCACATTTCGGCCCGCTCGCTGCCGCAAAGCGACGATCCCGAATGGAACGCCGAATATTGCCGCAACCGCCGCAACTTCATCGACGACATCACCCGCCGGGCGATCGCCTCGGAGAAGGACGCGATGCTCGCCACCTACGGCATGGAATTGGGCCAGGGCCGCTATCTGCCGGTCAAGAACGTGTTCGTGCCGGTCTGGATCAACGGCCGCCGCTGGGGCAATTTCGAGCTCGCCTATCGCGACGAGGCGATGCGCTGAGGCCTCAGGTCCGGGGTTGAGCGGCCTCGGGCGGGACGCCGGGCAGGTACATTTCAGGGCCCCGGTTGGGACGCAGCCGCACCGGGACCCGCGGCCTTGCCACCGCAGATTGGGGATTGTCGATAATCTCGGCCATCTGGGCATCCGAGGGGACGCCGCTGAAACGGCCGAGGATCGTCGTCCCACCCACCTCATGCCAGAGCAGAAGGTAGCCGCCGAGATTGGGCGCATGCACGACCTCGAGCGCCATGCCCGAATCGCTCAGCGACGCGATCAGAACGGTGCGACCGTCGACCGAGCGAGCCTCCCCGGGCAACGCGCGCAACAGCGGAACCTGCCCCGCCTGCCGCGTTGCCAGGGTGGCGCGGCAGAACTCTTGGGGGAGCCGGGAAGGTAAGATGATCGGCGACCCGCTTTCGTCGGTGGCCTCAATGCCGCCGCCGTCGAGAGTCGCGAGGAAGCCCTGCGCGGCGAGTTCGACCGCGGGCGGGTCCGGCAGCACCGTCGCGGCGTCTCGGCCGGCGTCGGCCGGGCAATCCTCGATACGGAGCTGGGCGGCGGCAAGCGGCGGATTGGCGCGGCCGAATTCGACACCGCGCAGCAGCGCTTCCACCGCCGCCTCGATGTCTCCGCGCCGGGCTGTCGGACCGGTCACCCGAAACTTGACGATCCAGCGGCCGGCCTTGACGAAGGCGGCGATGCTCGCATTGTCACCGCGATAGCCCGAATAATCGGTGCGGATGGCGACGCCCTCGACGCCTCCGGCAGCGACGATGCGCGCCGGCCCGGCACGTACGGCGGATTGCGAATTGACGTGGATGGCGTTGTCGGTGGCGAAGGCCGCCAGGCCGGCATGGGGAAGGCCAGGATAATAGACGTAGACGGTGCCGATGATCGCGCCGTCGGCGGAGCGGTACTGAATGCCGTTGTCGATTCCCTCGCCCTGGTTGCTGAATTCCAAATGCCGCTGCGCCGTCAGTTCGCCTGCGCGGATCGGAAAGGCAATGCGGGCGGGGATCGAGGCGATTCGCGTTTCCGAGATCGCCCATAGATCCGGGCTCGGCCTCGGCGGCGTGGGGGCCGCGGGTTGCGCGGCGGCGGCCGTGCCGATGAACAGCGCGGCGGCAAGACAAAACATGCTTCGGATCATCCCCGCCTCCCGTCCACCTCGGATGACGAGCTTATCCCTGCGTCCTGGCGTCCGCAATCGGCTCCGGCCTGTTGACCAGGCTCACCAGCACCACCGAGATGATCATCAAGAGATACCAGGCGACGAGTTTGGTCGGCGGGACCATCGTCCAGCCGTGGCGCTGGTCGGGATAGATCCAGGCCTGCGACAATGTGCCGATATTCTCGGCCGCCCAGATGAACAAGGCGACGAGGAAGAAGCCGATGAGGACCGGCATCGCCCGGTAACGGCGGAACGGGCGGAACCAGAATTTGGTGCGCCAGAAGAGGATCGCGGTGGCGGCAAGCAGCACGAAGCGCGCGTCCCACAGCCAGTGATGGGCGAAGAAGTTGACGTAGATGGCGCCGGCGAGGAGCCACGTCGTCCAAAGCGGCGGATAATGGCTGAAGCGGATGTCGAAGATCCGCCAGATCCGCGCGATATAGGAGCCGACCGCGGCGTACATGAAGCCCGAGAAAAGCGGCACGCCGGCGATCCGCAAATAGCTGGCTTCGGGGTAGATCCACGAGCCGTGAGCGGTCTTGAACAGCTCCATCACCGTGCCCGCGACGTGGAAGGCGAGGATCACCTTGGCCTCGTCCCAGGTCTCGAGCCGGAAGCGGAGCATGCCAAGCTGGATGGCGAGCGCGGCGAGCGTCAGGAAATCGTAGCGCGGCAGCCAAATGCCGCGCGGATAGAAAAGGTGAGTCGCGACCAGCAGCGCCAGCATCAGCGCCCCGAACAGGCAGGCCCAGCCCTGCTTGAAACCGAACAGCAGGAATTCGTAGAGGTGACTGCGCCACCCGCCCGCGACCGTGGCTTGCTCGAGCGCGACGCGGACGCGCTCGAACCGGGTGTGCTCATTCTTCTCCCTCTCCCCTCCGGGGAGAGGGCCGGGGAGAGGGGGAGTCACGTCGCTCAATCGCCGAAATCCCTGTCGAGCGCGATGAGGATGGCGCGCGCCACACTCTCGGGATTTCCCATCACGTCGCCATTCGTGAAACGAATGACGCGCCAGCCCTGCGTCTCAAGCCATTGTGTGCGAGCCACATCATATCCCTCCCGTCCCACATGCGTTTCGCCGTCCAGCTCGATGGCCAGCCGTTCGAGACGAGCCGCGAAGTCGATGTAGTAAGGGCCGGCCTCGACCTGCCGAGTGAACTTGAAATCCCCCAGTCGATGCGCCCGAAGGATGCTCCAAAGCGCGCGTTCCGGCGGCGACATGTCCGCGCGAAGCTGTCTCGCCCGGGCCAGTTTTTCAGGGTCTCTGCGTGGCAACAGACTCCCCCTCTCCCCGACCCTCTCCCCGGAGGGGAGAGGGGGATTTATGCGCCTCGCCGGCTCATGAACGCCAGCCGTTCGAACAGCATCACGTCCTGCTCGTTCTTGAGCAAGGCGCCGTGGAGGGGGGGGATGGCCTTGGCGGGATCCTTCGATTGCAGGACCTCGAGCGGCATATCCTCGTGGAGGAGGAGCTTCAGCCAGTCGATCAGCTCGCTGGTCGAGGGCTTCTTCTTGAGGCCGGGGACGTCGCGGACCTGGTAGAAAATGTCCATCGCCTTTGAGACCAGGATCTTCTGGATGCCGGGGAAGTGGACGTCGACGATCGCCTGCATCGTCTCGCGGTCGGGGAATTTGATATAGTGGAAGAAGCAGCGGCGCAGGAACGCGTCGGGCAGCTCCT
>Ga0190265_10002677_pt1 | contig 11990 bp, 10 predicted proteins | sample Popmic124T_FD_133135 | JGI IMG/M metagenome (GOLD analysis project Ga0190265, IMG submission 133135) | Populus adjacent soil microbial communities from riparian zone of Indian Creek, Utah, USA - 124 T | ecosystem: Environmental > Terrestrial > Soil > Riparian zone | place: USA: Utah | collected... | reverse complement strand
TCTTCTGGCTGGTGATGCTGGTGGTGATCCTGCTCGCCAGCACGGCGCTCGGCCTGGAGAGCATCAACCAGATGTTCGGGATGATGCTCGCCTTCATCCCGACGCTGATCGCGGCGATCGTGATCGTCATCCTGGGCATGATCGTGGGCGAGTTCGTCCGGGGACTGATCCTCGCGTCCGCGGGCGGCGTCGCCGGGGTGCCCACGGTCGCCAAGATCGCGAAGAGCGCCGTCATCGTCATCTCGATGTTCATGGCGCTGCAGCAGGTGGGCGTCGCCGAGGAGATCGTGACAGCCGCGTTCACGCTGATCCTCGGCGCGGTCGCGCTGGCGGTGGGCCTCGCGTTCGGGCTCGGCAACCGGGACTTGGCGGGTGAGATCACGCGGCGTTGGTACGAGGAAGGCCAGCGGCGCGACCGGCGGCGGTCGGATCGGCAGGGGCCGAATACCCCCCCGGGTGGGGAGCCGCCGATCCTGGATTAGGAGAGATTGTTACCTTGAACGAAGTGAAGGGGACCATGCGGGCATGGTCCCCTTCGCTGTGCGCAGGGTGACATCCGTGTGATCGCTCGGCCTTACCGTAGCCGATACCGCCCCACCGTCCTGCTCCCATCCTCATTCTTCATCGACGCGTAGATCGCCCCGCTCTCCCCGAACCCGGCCAGCGACGCACCCGCCGGAAACGCGACCTCCCGCTGCCAGGCGCCGTCCTTGTTGTGGACGTCGTAGACGAGCGGGGTGTCCTCGACCGCGCGCGGACGCTGGAGCCAGACCTCGCCGTTGGGCCGGCCGAGCGCGAAGTCGAACGGCGGCTTGGTGGCCGCGAAGGGGTATTCGATCGGCAGCTCCTGGGGCATGCCGTACTGCTTGCCCTGTTCCCGCACCTGCACCAGCACCCGGTCCTTGTCCGCCTGGGTCACCGGCAACCCGCTGAACTTCCGTTCCTTGCCCACGCGCCAGGTGCCGTCGGGCGCTCTCCAGTCCACCCGGTTGTGCCGCCCGCGTGCCACCCAGGCGGTGCCGTTCGCCAGCACGCCGAAGAAATCGTTCGGCGCGAACACCATCGCGACCTGCTGCTTCTGCTCCCCGAACTTGGCTTCGCCGAACTCGGGCGCCGCGAGCTGGGCGACGGTGTCCACCTTGGTGCCCGCCAGCGGGATCCGCAGCACCGACACGCTGTCCGGCCGGGTCGTCTGCCCCGGCGGCGGATCGAGGATGGACTTGTAGTCGATCTTGTAGCCGTTCCCTATTTCATCGTAGGCCAGTACCGGCGTCTGGCCTCCCACCGGTGGGATCGCGAGCGTCCGGATCGGCTTGCCCTTCATGTCCCACAGCGTAGTGCGGATCGCGGCGAAGTCCACCAATCCGATCGTATCCCCCGCCAGGCGGGCGACCCACCCGGGGAACTTGTACTCGCCCGGCGCGGCGTCGGGCTTGATCGCCTCGACCCGGGTGCCCAGCGTATCCAGGTCGCCGCTGGCGAACGCGGCGGTGAGGAAGAGCTTGTCCCGCGTGTCCACGAAGGCGACGCGTCCGCTGTCCAGCTCGACCACGTTGCTGAGCTGGCCGAAGCGGCCGGGCAGCTTGGCCTCGAGCAGGAGGCCGTTCTGACTCTCGGCCTTGGAACAGGCGGCGAGAGCGAGCAGCGCGACGGTGTACAGCGAAAAGACCACCTTCATCGAGCGCCTCCTGAGGCCGGCGCGGTATCGCCGGCGGGGATGGGGAATGCGATGAAGCGGGTGCCATCGGTCACCCGCTCGGCCACCAACGCGGCGTCGCTCCCCACCGCGACGATACGTCCCTGGCCGGGCACCCGAATCTCCCGCGTCAGGCGCCCGGCACGATCCACCTCATGGTAGCGCCGGGAGGAGTCCGCCGGCGCGCGGCTCTTCTCCAGCCACACGGTGCCGCGCGGTGAAGTCAGTCCGGCCACGAACGGTGGCTTCACCGCGGCGAACGGAAGCTGCTCCGCCGTCGCCCGGAGCTCGGGCGGGAACTTCCGGTAGAACATCTCGCGATCGTAGTCGGTGACCTCGAGCACGCGGTCGGGCAGCGCTTGGCCTTCTTCCCAGGTGCCGTCGGGCGCGCGCCAGTCCACCCGGTTCTCGATCACCCGCGCCACCCAGAGCGAGCCGTCGGGGATTACGCCCCAACGGTCAATGCCGCTCAGCGCGCGCGGCTCGAACCGGCGGCCCGCGTCACCGGCCACCTCCGCGAGGTCGAGCGGGGCGAGCTGGCCCACGGTGTCCGGCTTCTCGAGCTCGGGGCCCGTCCGAACCACCACCGCCGAGTCGCGGTTGCCGCTCCCGTCCCGCCCGGGGGACGGCTTGAGCTCGACATACCACCGTCCGGCCTGGTCCCGCTCTTCCGGCAGGGCGCCCCGCGTGGTGCTCGGCGCGGGGATCGCCCGGACCAGCTTGCCGTCGAGGGTCCAGACTCCGATCCGCCGGAGACCCCAGTCCCCCACATAGAGACTGTCGCCGGTCACGAAGACGATGGAAGGGTTCCGCAGCTCCTTGGAGCCTTTGCCGCCGAGAGGCGTGACCCGCCGGTCGCTCACATCCACCACGCCGACCGTGACATCGAGCGGCGCCACGACCGCCCACCGGTCCCCGCCCAGCCAGGCGGCGTCCACCACCTCGGCATAGCCGGTGGCGACCGTGTCCGCCCCGGCCGACAGCTCGATCACGGGGGGCAGCGGGGGGGGATCGCCGCAGGCGGCGAGGAGAAGGGCGAGGAGGGCGGGGGTGCGCATCGGGGATAATCTACACCTGCGTCATGCTGTCATCCCGAACGCAGTGAGGGATCTTGCCGGCGCCGGCAAGATCCCTCGCTTTGCTCGGGATGACAGTTCCTAGCCTCGGCTACCGCAGAATCTCCTCGAACAACGTCAACGCCCGCGGATCCTCGCTCTGCCCCAGCCAGAACAACGCCGTCTTCCGCAGCTCCGGATGCCGATTGGTCTGGGCGATCCGGATCAGCGCCGGAACCCCCTCCTCGGTCGGCCGCTGCGACAGCGCGAAGACGGCCTGCTTCCGGATCTCGATGTCGCCCTTGTTGTCGGTGGCCAGGGAGTCCAGCCCCAACGTGGCCGCGTCGCCGGCTGCCTGGCTCAGCCAGAACACCGCCTGCTTGCGGGTTCCCTCGCGGATGCCCTCGTCCCGCGCCATGCGGAGGAGCTGGGGCCACACCACCGCGCTGTCCGCGAGCGTCGCGGCGGTCACCAGCTCGCCGCCGTCGTCGTCATCGGACACCTGAGGCGCCAGCGCGAGCAGGAGATCCACCGCTTCTCGGACCGGAACCGTTCCCAGGTCCGTCACCTTGCCGCTGCCGGAGCGCCACCGTCCGCCGACGTAGGTCTCCGCATCGGTCACGCGCCCGCCACGGGTGCGGAGGGAGACCCGCACCGGTCCCCGCTCGCAATCGTTCTCCCACTCCGGATCGAAGTCGTTGTCACCATCAATGATCGTGATGCTGCCCGGACCGCGGCTGCAGACGCCTTCGCGCGACGCGAAGCTCAGCCGTACCGTGCCGTCCGGCGCTCCCTGGACCCGCTGCGCCAGCGACTGGGCGGCGAGGGGAATCGGGAGCAGCGCCGCGAGCGCCGCGATCCACCAGGTGGTGCGCATGGTTCCCCTCCTCTCAAGGCTGTTCGATGATGTCCTGGATCGCCTTCGCGGCGCGGGGATCGTCGCTCTGTCCCAGCCAGAACAGCGCCTTCTTGCGCAGCTCCGGGTCGGTGTCCTTGCGCGCGATCTCCAGGAGCTTGTCCACCGCGGCCGGCTCGTCACGCTGGGAGTAGACGAAGATCAGCTGGTCCTTCATTTCCCGGTTGTCGAACGCGCTGTAGAGCGACGCCAGATCGGCCATCGACGCGCCGCCCTGGCCCGCCCAGAAGAGCGCCTGCTTCCGGATCTCGATCGGCTGGGTCTTGTCGCGCGCCACGCCCACCAGCCACTTGCCGCCTTCGGTCTCGTCCGCCTGGGAGACCGAGAACAGCACCTTCTTCTTGAGCTCCTCGCCTTTGATCTTCACGAACAGGTCCTTCAGGTAGACGATGCTTTCCTTGCCGCCGCTCTGGCCGATCCAGAAGATCGCCTGCTCGCGCAGGTTCTCCGGCGCGTCGGCCCGCTCGGCGAAGGCGCGGAGCGACTGCTTGGCCTTGGGGCTGTCCTGCTGCGACAGCGCGAAGATCGCCTTGTCCTGGATCCGCCGGTCGGTGGACATGCGGAGGATCGAGTCCAGCGCGCCGACCGCGCGCTCCGTGCCCACCTGCGAGAGCCAGAAGATCGCCTGCTCGCGAACCTCGGTATCCGGATCGTTGCGCGCCGTGCTGAGCAGGATCTCTTCCGTGCCTTCGTTGTCGCCCTGTGAGATCAGGAACACCGCCTTGCGGCGCAGGCACACCGAGGCCGCATCGCGACGCGCGAGCACCTTCGTGAGGATCGGGCGCGCCTTGTCGCTGTCCATGTGAATCAGCGCGTTGATCGCCGCGATCTTCATGTCGTCGCTGTCGTCGGAGCAGCGGTCGTCCTTGTCGTGGCCCGACCTGTGGCCACGGTGATCCGGCGGCTCGGGGGCCTCCGGAGCTTCGGGCGCTTCCGGTGCTTCGGGCGGTTCGGGGGGCTCTGCGGCTTCCATCGCACTGGCACGAATCACCTGACTGGCGGTCTCGTCCCCGTAGTCCCGCGCCAGCACACCCTGGATCCGCTGCTCCAGCGCGGCGGCATCGCCCTTGGTGGCGGCGCCCGCGTAGCGCTCGCGCTGGCGCAGCAGCGCATCGAGCGCCGTGCGCAGCTCCGGCTCCCGGCCCACCCGGTAGAGCGCGAACGCCTGCCAGTAGAGGGCGTCGCCGGCGTAGCCCGACTTCGGGTAGCGCGCGGGGACTTGGCCGAACAGATCGGCCGCCGTCCGGTACTCGCGCCGGTTGAGCGCATCCCGCGCCGCCTTGTAGAGCGAGTCGGCCGGGTCCGCCGGCAGCCAGGGCGCGGGAGGTGACGACGCGGGCTCCGCCGCCGTACCCTGGACCGCCTGGATGTCGGCCGCGTCCCACGACGGCGACCACCAGCCGCCGGTGCTGACCGCTGCCGCCACTGCGAGCCCGAGTTGCAACCGGTACATCACGACACTCCTTGCGTTGAGGCCGCGCCCGCGGGCACGGCGGTCCGAAGCCGGGGCATCACATTGCCCCGCTCGATGCCTTCACGAATGAACCGCAGGTCCTCCGCCCTCGACTGCGGCGAGAGCTGGGAGATCTCCGCCAGTACCAGCTCCAGGTCTTCCAGCAGCAGCCGAGTCTTCTGGTCGGTCGCCGCGGGGGAGTCGAGCAGCAGCCGGTTGGTGGCGAGGAGCTGGCGAGCCGTTCCCGAGGCGAGCCGGGGGTCGTTCCGCTCCTGCACCGAAGTGCGGAACAGGGTGAGGAACGCCTCCGACTGGCCCAGGTGCTCCTGGGTCGCGAGCCGGTACGTCGTCGCGTTGGCGGAGGGACCCTGCCAGCTCGCGGTCGCCGGGCCGCCGGGGACCGACAACCGGCCGATCCCGATGCCGATCACCAGGACCGCCGCCGCGGCCGCCGCCCAGATCGCGGGGCGAGCCCGGGGCCGGAACACCAGCACGCCCGGCGCGGGCTTCGCGTCCTCGACCGGCGCCGGCTGATCGCCGGCCCTCCGCGCGGCCTCGATCCTCGCCCACATCGCTTCCCGCGGCGTCTCCGGCGGGGCGTTGTACGCCCGCGCCGCCTGCCGCACCCGTTCGTCCAGCTCGTCGTCGTTCATCGCTCAGTCCCTGGCAAAGTCGGCGAGGGCGGTTCGCAGCTTGGCCCTCGCGCGGAAGAGCTGCGCCTTTGACGTCCCCGCCTGGACGCCCAGCGCCCGGCCGATCTCCTCGTGGGTGAACCCTTCCACGTCATGCATCACGAACACCGCGCGATACCCGTCCGGCAGAGCGTCGATCGCCTGCGCCAGCCGCACCTTCAGATCCGGGTCCGCCTCCCGTGGCGTGAATCCCATCGGCGGCGCGTCGTCCAGCGCCACTTCCCGCGTGTTGAACCGCTTCACTTTCCGGAGCCCGTTCAGCGAGGTCGAGATCGCGATGGAGCAGATCCAGGTGGACAGCGCGGAATCGCCGCGGAAATCGCCCAGCTTCTGGAATACTCGGATGAAGGTTTCCTGGACCCAGTCCTGCGCCCGGTCCAGGTCCCCCGCCATCCGGTACACCAGCCGGAAGACCCGGTCCACGTGCGCGTCGTACAAGGCACGTTCGGCGCTCGGATCACCCGCCAGTACTCGATCGATCAGGTCAGCGTCGGTCACGGCTCCGAATCGTGGGGGTCGACGTTCTGGATCTGGGACAAGGGTCGGCCGGAAAGGGTTGGCTGGAGGCGCCCCAGCAACCATTCCGGTCCAGGACGCATCTCAACGTACGGTGCAGCCAAGGTCAATGCTTCACAACGAGACGTTTAGCGAGGTGCAGGATGGTGCAATTGCTTCGGCGAGAGCCGGTGACGGAATATGAGCTCCAGGACGGACATGGGCGGGCGATCGGCCACGTGATCCAGCCGGCCGGAACCCTCAGGACCGGGCCGGGGGCTGAGACGGTGCTTCTGCTCCGGCCGCCAAAGGCGGGGGTGGTAGGGCGGTAAGGCGGCAGGTGGGTCTCGGGCGTCATGTCAGCCTGAGCGAAGCGAAGGCGTGGAGCGCGCTTCGGCTCCTTCGCTTCGCTCAGGATGACATCACTCCCAAAAGGAGGTTCCTACCGCCTTGCCGCCTTGCCGCCCTCCCTGAAACCCATTCGCCCCCGCCCAGGTAGTGCTGGGACTAAGTTCCCCTCTCCCTAACTCCCGGGCGGATGTCCATGCGTGGTTCCAGGCTTCTGGTGTTGCTGGCGCTTCCCCTCGCCGCCGCGTGCGGCGGTTCCACGCCGAACGCTTCCGAATCCCCAGCACCTCGCGGCTACACCGGCACCGACATCTCGGTCCCTGATCTCAGGAACCGGATCGCGGTCTTCGCCCACGACTCGATGCTGGGTCGGCGGACCGGCACGCCCGGCAACGCGAAGGGCAACGCCTACATCGTGAGCGAGCTCCAGCGGATCGGACTGCGGCCGGCCGGCGACGCGGGGGGATTCCTGCAGCGGGTGCCGCTGACCAGCTACGCGGCCGATCCGGCCAAGGCCACCCTGCGCACCGGCTCGGGCACCCTGGCGCTCTGGACCGACTACTACCCGTACCAGGCGCAGTTCGAGATCCCGGCGCGACCGATCAACGGCTCGCCGCTGGTATACATCGGCGGCCCGGCGGACAGCGTGGCGATACCGTCGCGCGAGGCGCTGCAGGGCAAGATCGTCGTCTACAACAGCGGGTCCAGCGGCAATACGCTCGGCGCGCCCGACCTGAATCCGACCGGGCGGTTGGGACTGATCTCCGGGATCGTGGTGACGGGCGTGGACACGGTGATCGCGACCTTCGAGCAGCTGTTCCGCACGCCGCGGATCGTCGTGAAGGAGGCGGCGGCCGCTCCGGCGGGCGTGACCCAGCCTCGACTGATCATCCTCCCGACCCGCAGCATCGCCAAACTATTCGGCAAGCCGCTCGACCAGCTCAAGCCCGGCGACACCGCCCCGGCGATCGAGGGTGACGTGGCCTTCGAGGAGTCCGACCTCGGCGCGGCGAACGTCGTGGCCGTGCTCGACGGCGCGGACCCCGCGCTCCGCGGCGAGTTCGTCGCGCTCGGCGCCCACAACGACGCCATCGGCATCCTGCCGCCGGTGGACCACGACTCGATCCGCGCCTACAACACCGTCATGCGGCCCCGCGGCGCCAACGATTCCCCGGGCGAGCCCAACGCCGAGCAGGCCACCCGGATCAAGTCCATCGTCGACAGCATGCGGAAGATCCGCCCCGCGCGGCTCGACTCGATCGTCAACGGCGCCGACGACGACGGCTCCGGCTCCATGGCGCTGCTCGAGATCGCCGAAGCGGCGTCGAGGGCGCCCCGGCCCAAGCGGTCGCTGCTGTTCGTCTGGCATACGGGTGAGGAGTCGGGACTGCAGGGCTCGCGCTGGTTCACCGACAATCCGACGGTGCCGCGGGACTCCATCGTGGCCCAGCTCAACACCGACATGATGGGACGCGGCGGCCCGAAGGACGAGACCACGAAGGATCCGGCGTACATGCAGCTCATCGGCTCGCGCCGGCTCTCCACCGAGCTGGGCAGCCTGGTCGAGGCGGTGAACAACGAGGGAAACTTCGGCTTCCAGTTCGACTACAGCTACGACGCCGACGGCCACCCCGACAACTTCTACTGCCGCAGCGACCACTACATGTACGCCCGCTACGGCATCCCGATCACGTTCTTCAGCACCGGCGGCCACCGTGACTATCACCAGGTCACGGACGAGATCGAGTATCTCGATTTCGACAAGTACGCGCGGGCCACGCGGTTCGTGAGCGCGGTGGCGTATCGGGTGGCGAACCTCGATCACCGGCCGAACGTGGACAAGCCGAAGCCGGATCCGGAGGCGCCGTGTCAGCAGTAGGGCGGTAGGGGGCGTCGTACACCGATGTCACCCTGAGCGCAGCGAAGGGGACCATGGCGTCATGGTCCCCTTCGCTTTCGCTCAGGGTGACATTTTTTCGTTTCCCTTCAACGTGACGCCTTTTCCTCCCCCCGCCTCTCCCGCAACCCCTCCAGCGCCTTCCTCGCCTCCACCGTCCGCGGGTGCTCCGCCCCCCGCGCCTCCACCAGCCCGTCATACCCGCTCTCGAGGTACCGCTCCGCCGCCTCGTACTCCCCCGCCATCGCGTAGTGCTCGCCGAGCACGCTCTCCGCCGCCGCGGTCAGCCAATGCCCTGCGGGCAGGTACTTCCGCCGCAGGTCGAGACATTCGCGCAGCGGCCGCTCGGCCTCAGCGTAGCGGCCGAGGCGGTCGAGGCTTCGGCCGAGGTAGAGAAGAGAGCTGGCGACGAGCACGTGCTCGTCGGTGAGCGTTTTCCCCCGCAGCGCGAGCACCTCGGGAATCCGCTCCGCCGCACCGGCGTAGTCGCCGCGGTCGTAGAGCGAGGTGGCGTAGCTGAGCATGGTCCAGGCGTAGTCGGGATGCTCGGGTCCGAAGAGCTTGCGCTTGGTGGCGAGCGAAGGGATGAAGAACGAGTCCGCGGCTGCGTACTTGTTCTGGTAGGAGAGGATCCCGGCGACGGTGCTCTGCGCCTGGGCCACCTCCGCGTCGCCTTCGCCTTTCGCCGCGTGGATCACGCGCAACGCTTCGCGGTGGAGTGACTCGGCGGCGGCGTACTCTCCCCGCTGGCCGAGCACGACCGCGATGTTGTTGAGGCTGGCGGCCACGTCGGCATGGTCCTCGCCGAGGGTGCCGCGGCGGATGGCGAGCGCCTCGCGCTCCAGCCGCTCCGCTCCCTCGAGGTCGCCCTGCTCCTGCCGCATCCGGCCGAGATCGTCGAGCAGTTCCGCGGTGACCGAGTCGTCGCCGGTCGAGCGGCGGCGGGCGAGGACCAGCGCCTCCCGGTACAGCTCCTCCGCCCGCACCACGTCGCCCTTCTTCTCGTGCAGGCTACCGACGTTCTGCACCGCGCGCGCCACCTCGGGATGGCCCGGACCGAAGCGCCGCTGCTGGATGTCGAGCGCGCGGCGCAGATGCGGCTCGGCTTCCTGGTAGAGGCCGAGCGAGAGGTAGGTGGTGCCGATCGTCGACCGCAGCTCCTGCTCCATCTCCGGACTGCCGGACAGCCGCTCGACCCGGGTGGCCGCGTCGGCGAGCACCTGCGCGACGGTCACGTCGCGCCCGCGCTCGGTCGGCGCGGCGGAGCGGAGCATGTCGCCCAGGAAGGCGTTGACCTCTTCGGCGCGGTCCCGCTCGGCCTCCGCGCGCCGCGCCTGCCAGAGGGTGGAGACCACGCCCGCGACCAGGGTGGGCACGAGCAGCGCGACGGTGATGGCGGCGGCCCGGTGCCGGCTCACGAACTTCCTGAGCCGGTAGCCGGCGGTCGCCGGCTGAGCCAGGACGGGGAGGCCGGCGCGATAGCGGCGCAGGTCCTCCCCGAACTGCTCGACCGACGAGTAGCGCCGGGCGGGCTCCTTCCGCAGGGCCATGAGGACGATGTTGTCCAGCTCGCCCGACAGCGAGGCGGCGTTGCGCCGGTTGGCCGCGACGGCGCTGGGGCGGGGCGGGTCCTCCTCGCACACGACGCGGATCATGTCGGCGGCCGACAGGCCGTCGAGACGATACGGGCGCTGTCCGGCCAGCAGCTCGAAGAGCACGATGCCGAGCGAGTACACGTCGCTCGCGGTGGTGATCGGCGTGCCGCGCACCTGCTCCGGACTGGCGTAGTCCGCGGTCATCGCGTGGACGCCGGTCTCGGTGAGACCGGCGTCGCCGGCGTCGTCGCGCAGCAGCTTGGCGATGCCGAAGTCGAGCAGCTTCACTCCGCCGTCGGGGGTCACCAGGATGTTGCTCGGCTTGAGGTCGCGATGCACCACGAGATTGCGATGCGCGTGCTGCACCGCGGCGCACACGCTGCCGAACAGCGCCAGCCGCTCGCCCACGCTCAGGTTGCGGGACGCGCAGTACCGGTCGATCGGCTCGCCCTCGACGAACTCCATCGCGAAGTAGGGATGGCCGTCGTCGGTGACGCCGCCGTCGTACAGCGCCGCGATGTGGGGGTGGTCGAGGCCGGCAAGGATCTCCCGCTCGTAGCGGAAGCGGCGCAGCACGCTGCCGGTCTCGCGTCCGGGCTTGACCATCTTGAGCGCCACGCGCTTGTGGAACTGGTCGTCGTCGCGGACCGCCTCGTAGACGCGGCCCATGCCGCCCTCGCCCAGCTCGCGGGTGAGCCGGTAGGGGCCGACCCGGCGGCCGACCCAGGAGAGCAGGTCATCCTCGTCGGGCAGCTCGAAGAGCGCGGCGGCCGGCTGATCGAAGAAGTCGTCGCCCTCGGGCAGGGCGGCGAGCAGGCTGGAGACTTCGGTGCGGAGCGCGTGGTCGCTGCCGCAGGCCTGCGTGACAAAGTCCCCGCGCTCCGGCGCCGGCCGGTCGAGCGCGGCGTCGAAGACCTTGGCGACCTGACGCCAGCGCTCCGGCGTCACCAGGTCACCCGCGTCCCGCGGCCAGCTCCCGATGCAGCCAGGCGCGAGCCAGGGTCCAGTCGCGCTTCACCGTGGCCGTCCCGATGCCCAGCGCCGCGGCGGTCTCTTCCACGCTGAGCCCGCCGTAGAAGCGCAGCTCCACCACGCGGGCCTGGCGCTCGTCGAGCGCGGCGAGCCGCTCCAGCGCGGCGTCGATCTCCAGCAGGTCCACCGACGGGCCGGTCGCGGGGGAGAGCTCCTCGTCCAGGGTGACCCGGGCACCGCGGCGCTTCGCCGTCGAGCGGCGCCGGGCGTGGTCCACCAGGATCCGCCGCATCGCCTGCGCGGCGATGCCGAGGAAGTGGGCCCGGTTCTCCCAAGTGCCGACGCGCTGGTCCACCAGGCGGAGGTACGCCTCGTGGACCAGGGCCGTGGGCTGCAGGGTGTGGTCGGGGCGTTCGTGCCGGAGCAGGCGCGCGGCCAGGTCCCGCAACTCGGCGTACACCAGCGGCAGCAGCTCGTCGGTCGCCTCGCGGCGGCCGCTGGAGAGGTCGAGCAGGAGTCGGGTGACGTCGCTGGGGCGCGACGTGGACATAGCCGTCCCACTGGCGCGAGGGGATGCCGGCGGGGTGACAGGCCCCGCCGTTGAAAGCCGGTTGAAGAGGGAGAATCTGCGCCGGGCGGCGGCGTGGGGCCAGTAGCATGAATGGGACGCGGGGAATCGGGGGAAGGGGGATCATTGGGTGGAAGGTGGGAAGGCGGGAAGGCGGGAAGGCGGTAGGGCGGTAGGCACGGTAAGGCGGGAGGACGGTGAGGTGGTCAGGCATCAAGGGGGGCATGGCTACATGGCGGAACAAGGGCGGCGGTGGGCCGATGTCATCCCGAGCGGAGCGAGGGATCTTCTCCGCGAGCTTCG
>Ga0190265_10002676_pt1 | contig 11992 bp, 11 predicted proteins | sample Popmic124T_FD_133135 | JGI IMG/M metagenome (GOLD analysis project Ga0190265, IMG submission 133135) | Populus adjacent soil microbial communities from riparian zone of Indian Creek, Utah, USA - 124 T | ecosystem: Environmental > Terrestrial > Soil > Riparian zone | place: USA: Utah | collected... | reverse complement strand
TTCAAGCGCTCGCTCGCCGAGCTGAAGGTCGGCGACGAGGTCGACGTCGAAGAGCCGAAAGGCGATTTCGCGCTGCCGGAGGAGACCGACCGGCCGTACGTCTTCATCGCCGGCGGCATCGGCATCACCGTCTTCCGCAGCATGCTGCGCTACATCACGGAGGAGGGCCTGCCGCATCGCGTCACCCTCCTCTACTCCAACAGCGACCAGGAGTCGACCGCGTTCCTCGACGAGCTGCGCGAGCTCGAGAGCGCGAACCCGAACGTGCGGCTCGTCCTCACGATGACGGACGACGACGGCTGGGACGGCGAGTCCCGGCACATCGACGCGGAGTTCCTGCGCGACCACGTCGACGGCGACCTCACCGGCTACACGTACCTCGCCGCTGGCCCGCCCGACATGGTCGAGGCGATGGAGCAGACGCTGCGCGAGGCCGGCGTGCCCGACGAGCACGTCCGGCCTCAGCGCTTCAGCGGCTACTAGCGGTCTCCGCTACTTGCCCACCTCCGAGTGCGCGGCCTCCCGCTGGTTCTCCTCCGCGTCGGCCGGCAGGAGGTAGCCAGCCGCGACGTTCGCGGCGTCGGCGTTGGAGACGCCGCTCACGTAGCGGCCGTGGTTGCGGTAGAGCGACGCGAGCTGGGCGTCGCCGAACGGCACATGCGTGCCGAAGAGGATGCAGAACGACGGGCCGGAGTTCGAGCCCGTGTTCAGTGCCGTCGGCACCGAGACCTGCGAGAGCTGGATGCCGCCCTGCGCCAGCCCGAGCGCGTTCCGCACCTTGGTCAGCCCGTCGAACTGGAGGTAGGGCGCCTGCGGCGGCGGCGCGCCCCCGTCGACCCAGCGCGCGAGGTGGGCGTACGCCGCCTCGATCGGCTGGCTCAACAGAACGCGACTGAAGTGCGGGTTCGTGCACTCGTAGACCGGGGCCGCGCCGAGATCGCGCACCTGCAGCGGCCGCCGGTACTCCGCGCCCTCGAAACCGGAGTGCGCTGCGCCCGCCACCTCCCAGCGGCGAAAGACGACGCTGTCTGGACGACGCGTGGCCGGGTTCGTCACGTCCGTCTCGGACAAGACCTGGATGATCGGCTCCGGCCCGACGCGCGTGGGCGCCGACCCGACGATGAAGCCGTAGCCGTCGAAGACCGGCGTCTCCTGGGGCAGGACGACGTTGTAGTAGATCGTCATCCGGCCGGCCGATTGCGAGGCCCCGATCGCGAGCACGCGCTCGACGTCGAGCCGGGCCAGCGGGTCGACGGCCCCCGGCGTCTTCAGCGCCTGCGCCGCTTGCGCGAAGATGTCGTACGAGAGCTGGTCGGTCGTGAACGCGCCGGCGCCCGTCACGTCGAGCGAGCCGTAGCGCGTCGGGCTCCATCCGCGCAACTGGTCGACGCCGACGCGCTGCGCCGAGACGCCGATCCAGACGTAGCCCTCCCGCAGGTGGCGCGGGTTCCAGAGCGCGTCGAGGTCGTAGCCCGCGGTGACGTTCTGCCACTCGACGAGCACAGTGCCGTTGAAGTCGTCCTGGGAGACCGGCCGCCGCACGATCAGCCGCGTCCGGTACGCCACATCGGTGCCGGTCTTCGCTCCCGCGGTCGAGTACGCGTCGGCGTGGCCGGAGAGGTAGTACTCCTCCTCGACGTAGCCGGCGCCGGCGAGGTCGTGCCAGGTGGAGAAGAACGGATAGGTCTCGCCGAGTACCGGTGAGAGGCGGTCGCCCGGCGCGGTGCCGGGAATCGGGCCCTCGAGGGTGGGGCCGTGGGAATCGGCGGGCGAGACGGCAGGGAGAACGAGGAGCGACGCGGCGGCGAGCGCGGCGAGCGCCGCCCACCGGAGCGCGCGAGAACGACGGGACGGCCTGACCACTGATCGGCCTCCTTTGCTCGGGGACGAGGAATCATTCCAGCGGTCCGCGCTGCTTCAACCGTCCGTGAGCGAACCTGAGACGCCGATCTCAGCCCGCGGTCAGGAGCGCGCGCACCGCCCGCTCGGCGACCTCCGGATCCGGGCGCCGCCCGCTCACGATGTCGGCGTAGAGGATCGACTCGCGCAGCCGGACGTAGAGGTACGCGAGGCTGTCGAGGTCGCCGGGGAGCTCGGCCTCCCGGCCGGCGAACGCCTCCGCGAAGATCTCCCGCATCAGCTCGACCGTGCGGGCGTGGACGCCCCCTGCGGGCGTGAGCAGGACGCGCAGCGCCGTCTGCGGCTCCGACTCGAGGAAGCGGCGAAACGGCTCGAAGGTCATGACGCTCTCGGTGAAGCGATGCGAGATCTCGAGGATGGCGTCGACGCCGCCGCCCGAGCTGCCGCGGCGCGCCTGCGCGTACGTCCGCTCGGCCAGGCTCCAGAGCACGTCGCCGAGCAGACGGTCACGGCCGTCCACGGCGCGGTAGAGGGTCGCGCGGCTCACCGCCAGCTCGTGCGCCAGCCGCTCCATGTCGATGGTGGACTCCCGCAGGAACTGCCGGCGCGCACCGGCCACGACCTCCTCGTAGCTGATGACGCGGAGGTCGTGCGGCACCGGCGTCAGGCGTAGCGGTGCTCGACGCGCCAGATGCGCACCGCCGACCAGACGCAGGCCCCCAGTACGAGGAAGAACGCGAGCGCGTCGCGCCCGTTCGGCCGGAGCCCGATGAACGCCCCGATGTCGACGACTGCGAGGACGATCGCCGAGTAGAAGACGTTGCGGTTCCGGTCCGACCACGCCTCGATGTCGCTGCGCCGCTCCCGCCAGAGCAGGAAGAGGAAGAACGCGACGGCGAGGAAGAACGCGATGCGGAGGAGCCCACCGACCGTCGCGAGCGTCTCCTCGAGCGACAGGACGACGACCACCGCGGCGACGAGGGCGATGAGCAGGAACCCGCGCAGGGTCGGGTTCATGTCGCTGAAGAAGGTCTTGATGCGGTTCATGCGTTTCTACGAGAGGCCGGTCATGAAAGCGCGTACGGCAAGGGCGGCCGCGAGCAGCGACGTGCCCGCGAACCACAGTAGCCGCCTGGGGCCGGACTCCGGCGCGTAGAGCCACGGCGCGAGCACGGCGCCCAGCGAGAGCGAGCCGTAGAGGTAGTGCAGGTCGTCCGCTGCGCGCCGGTCGTCGGAGAGAAGCAGCAGGCCGAGCCCGACCTGGGCGACGAGCAGCGTCTGCGCGAGCGCGAGCGCGTGCGCGACGAGGTTGCCGGCGCCGCGACGGCGCCAGTACACGATGCCGCCGACGAGCGCCGCCAGCGCCGGCACGCCGACGGCGAAGTAACCGAGAACTGCATGCGCGTCGAGCACGCGCGCGAGCGTACCTCAGCGTATTCGGCACTCGACCCCGCGTTAGGCTCGCAAGGAGGCCCACGATCGAGCCCACCGAACGCGACACGAGGAGTGACGGCGACCGCACGCTCGGGCCGCACGCGGCGGCGATCTTGGCCGCGGAGCACTGGAGCCTGCTCGCAGCACGGTCGCTGATCTGGAACGAGGCGATGAGCCGGGCAACGGTCTTCCTGACGGTGCTGTCTGCCTCGATCATCTCGTTGGCGCTCCTGGCCGACGCCACCGGCTTCGGGACGCAGACCACGACGCTCGCGCTGGTGCTCCTGCCCGTCGTGTTCTGCCTCGGCCTCGCCCGCCTATGCGCGCCTGGTGCAGATCAACCCGGAGGAGTTCGAGCTCGTGTTGGCGATGAACCGGCTGCGGCGGGCGTACCTGCAGATCGAGCCCGGGCTCGAGCGCTACTTCACCACCGGCCACCACGACGACGAGCGAGGCGTGATCGCCACCTACATGCTCGACGGACCCAGCCGGAGATGGCTGCTGGTCCATTTCATGGTCAACACCCCGATGATCGTCGCAACCGTCGACGCGGCTCTGGCGGCCGCGATCACCGTGCTCCTCCTCCAGGTCGGCGACGCGCCACGGGCAGCGGAGGTCGCCGGTGGCGTGATCGCGTTCGCCGTGGTCTGGGGCGTGCTGCTGTACCTCCAACTGCTCACGCTGGCTCCTCTTCGTGGGAAGGTGCCGAGGTTCCCTTCCCCGTCGGACCCACGCTGAGACAGTTCGGCGTCCGGCGCTCAACGGCGCGCGGCTAGGCTCGCGGCAACGAACCGAGAGGATTTGAGCGTGGTCGAGGAAGGCAAGCCGGCACCGGATTTCGAGCTTACGAGCGACAGCGGCGAGCGCGTCAAGCTCTCGGCACTGCGCGGCCGGCCCGTCGTCCTCTACTTCTATCCCAGGGACGACACGCCCGGCTGCACGGCGCAGGCCTGCGGCATCCGCGACGCCTGGGGCGAGTTCGAGCGCCGCGGCGCCGTCGTGCTCGGCGTCAGCCGCGACGGCGAGACGTCGCACGTGAAGTTCAAGGAGAAGTACGGCCTACCGTTTCCGCTCCTCGCCGACACGGAGCACGCGGTCGCGGACGAGTACGGCGTCTGGGTGGAGAAGACGAACTACGGCAAGACGTACATGGGGATCGAGCGCTCGACGTTCGTGATCGACGCCCACGGCACAGTCGCGAAGGTGATGCGGCGCGTGAAGCCGGACACCCACGCGGACGACGTGCTCGCCGCGCTGTCCGACTAGAGGCTATGCGGATGAGAGGACTTGAACCTCCACGCCCCAAAGGGCACACGGACCTGAACCGTGCGCGTCTACCAATTCCGCCACATCCGCGCGGAGCGACAGTGTAGCGAGCGCTCTGGGGCCATCCCATCGGCCGGCCCGTCCACTCTTGTCAGGTCCGCGGAAGCGCCCTAGGCTGGGTCGGTGCCCCGGCCTCGACACGTCCTCCTCGCCGTCCTCGCCTGCCTCGCCGCCGTCGCGACCGACGGAGCCGAGGCGCGTCCCGCGGCGACGGGCACGGTCGCGCAGGTCGTCGACGGCGACACCATCCGGCTGGCGGGCGGGCAGCGCGTCCGGCTCGTCCAGATCGACGCGCCCGAGCTCGGCCAGGCCGAGTGCTACGCGCACGACGCGCGGGCGGCGCTCTCGCGCCTGCTCCCGGCCGGCACGCGCGTCCGCCTCGAGACCGACCCTCGCCTCGACGCCGTCGACCGCTACGGACGCCGGCTCGCGTACGTCTTCAAGGGACGCGAGAACGTGAACCACACGCTCGTCCTGCGCGGCGCGGCCAGCGTCTGGTTCTACGGCGCCGAGCGAGGCCGCTACGCCGGGAAACTCGAGACTGCCGCGCGAAGCGCCAAGGCCAACCGGCGCGGCCTCTGGGGCGCGTGCCCCGGCACCGTCTACGACCCCACGCGCGGCGTGCAGACGCGGCGGGCGGCGGCGGCGCCCAAGCCGCAGCCAGTTGCCGGCAACTGCCACCCGTCGTACAAAGGCGCGTGCCTCGACCCGTCCCTCTCCGACTACGACTGCGCGGGCGGCAGCGGCAACGGCCCGGGCTACGTCGAGGGCCCGATCCAGATCGTCGGCCCCGACGAGTACCGGCTGGACGGCGACGGCGACGGCGTCGCCTGCGAATAGCGGGTTTACGAGGATCTAACCGGCGTCCACTACCATCCCCGCGATGCGCTGGGGTCTCATGCTTCTCCTCGTCCTCGTGCTGCCCCTCGGGGCAGGCGCGGCCGAGGCGGGCTCGGACGCTCCGTCGCAGCCGCTCGTCGAGGTCGTCGTCGCGCTCGACGACGACCCGCTCGCGCTCGCCCGGCCCGGCCGCACGCTAGCGGCGACGGGCGGACGGCGACTCAGCGCGACAGCGCCTGCAAGCCTTCCGTACCTGCGGCGGCTCGCGGAGGCACAGGCGTCGGTCGAGACGAGGATCGAGGCCGCGCTGCCGGCCGCTACAGTGACGCGCCGCTACCGCATCGTCGCGAACGGCCTCGCCGTCCTCGTGCCGCGAAGCGAGGTCACGCGCCTGGCCGCCGTGCCCGGCGTCCTCCGCGTCTTCCCGAGCGTGCGCTACCGGACGACGCTCGACCGCAGTCCGCAGCAGATCGGGGCGCCCACCCTTTGGGGAGCCGGGCTCGAGAACGCCGGTCAGGGCATGAAGATCGCGATCATCGACGAGGGCGTCGACCACACGCACCCGTTCTTCGACCCGGCCGGCTACACGATGCCCGCCGGCTTCCCGAAGGGGCAGGCGGAGTACACGAGCGCGAAGGTGATAGCCGCGCGGGCGTTCCCGCCGCCGAGCCCGGCGTGGCGCCACGCGGCCAAGCCGTTCGATCCCGAGTACTCGTCGCACGGCACGCACGTGGCCGGCATCGCGGCCGGCAACGCGAACACCGTCGCCGGCAGCGACCGCGTCTCCGGGGTTGCGCCGCGCGCCTACATCGGCAACTACAAGGCGCTCACCATTCCCACCGCGGCGGACGTCGGGCTCGACGGGAACTCGCCCCAGCTCGTGGCGGCGATCGAGGCGGCCGTCACCGACGGCATGGACGTCATCAACCTCTCTCTCGGCCAGCCCGAGATCGAGCCGTCGCGCGACATCGTCGTCCGGGCGCTCCGCGCGGCGACCCGCGCGGGCGTCGTCACGGTCGTGTCCGCGGGGAACGACTTCGGCGCCTTCGGCCGCGGCTCGGTGCTCTCGCCCGCGTCGACCCCCGAGGCGATCACGGTTGGCGCCGTCACGACCTCCCGCAACCCGCCGGCGAACCTGATCGCGTCGTTCTCCTCGGGCGGGCCGACGCCGCTCTCGCTCCAGCTGAAGCCGGAGGTGAGCGCGCCGGGCGTCAGCATCCTCTCGGCGGCGCCGCAGGACCGCTGGACGACCCTGTCGGGCACCAGCATGGCCGCCCCGCACGTGGCCGGCGCCGCCGCGCTGCTGAAGCAGCGCCACCCGACGTGGACGCCGGCACAGATCAAGTCCGCGCTCGCGACGACGGCGGGCCGCGTCCTCGCCGCTGCCGACAGCCCGGCGGAGGCGCCGACCCTGCGCCAGGGCGGCGGCACCGTCGACTTGGTCCGCGCCGACAACCCGCTCCTCTTCGCGAGCCCCGTCGCGCTCTCGTTCGGCTTCGTCGCACCCACGGGGACGGTCGCGCGCACGATCGCGCTGAGCGACGCCGGCGGAGGCGGCGGCGAGTGGGAGGTGAGCATCCAGCCGCAAACGACCGCTGCTGGGACGACGGTCTCCGCCCCCGCCACCGTCGCGGTTCCCGGCTCCCTTCCTGTGACAGTGCGGAGCACCGGAGCCGCGTCCGCCGAGGCGGGCGGCTTCGTCGTGCTCTCTCGCGGCGCCGACCAGCGGCGCGTACCGTACTGGTTCCGCGTCTCCGCGCGAGCGCTGGCGCGTGCCCGGCCGACGCCGCTTCGCCGCCAGGGCAGCCACCGCGCGACGACCCGCGGCGGCACGACGCTGGTCTCCCGCTACCGCTACCCCGAGAGCCCGCGCGGCTTCAGCTTCGCGTCCGAGCTCCCGGGGCCCGAACGCATCTTCCGCGTCACGCTCACCCGTCCGGTCGCGAACTTCGGCGTCGTCGTGACGAGCCAGGCGCGCGGCGTGCGCATCGAGCCCCGCATCGTCCATGCCGGCGACGAGAACCGGCTCGTCGGCTACACCGCGTTTCCGGTCCAGCTGAACCCGTACCTGCGCACCCTCGAGGAGCCGGTGCCCGCCTCGGGGGCCGTCCTCCCCGCCGCCGGGCGCTACGACGTCGTCTTCGACACGCCCAGCGCGGCACGGGCCGGCGTCTTCACCTTCAGGTTCTGGATCGGCGACGTCCGGCCGCCGACGCTGACGCTGCGGACGGGCATCGTGAGGCGCGGCGGCGACATCGTCGTCACGGCCACCGACGCGGGCTCGGGCATCGACCGCCGCTCGCTGGTAGCGACCGTCGACGGCCGCGAGGTGCGGCCACGGTTCGTCCGCGGCCGCCTGCTCGTCGACACGGCGGCGCTCGGGCGCGGCCGCCACGCCCTCGTGCTGCAGATGTCCGACTACCAGGAGAGCCGGAACATGGAGAACGTGGGCGCGATCCTCCCGAACACGCGCATCCTCCGGACGAGCTTCACCGTCCGCTAGCCGGTCCCGCGCAGCGTGTCCGACCGGGTCGACCTCATCGCGGCGACACTTGGGCGGGTCCCGACGACGATGGTCGAGATCGACGACGGCTACGACTTCGAGGTGGCCATCGTGGACGACGAGTGGGTGTTTCGGTTTCCGCGCCGCACCCAAGTCGAGCACGGGCTGGAAGTCGAGATCGCTTTGCTGCCGGCCGTCGCACCCGTGCCGCCGGTGGCCGTGCCGGCGTTCGAGCACGTCTCGCGCGAGCCGTTCTTCGTCGCCTACCGCCTGCTTCGCGGCAGCCCGCTCGTGGACGAGGCCGCGGAGGACGTGCGCGCGTTCCTCGAGGCGCTCCACGCGTTCGATCCGGCCGGGCTGCCGGTGGACCGTCCCGACTGGATCGAGGCCTACCGCCTCCAGTGCTCGGAGTTCGAGCGGCTCGTGCTACCGATCGTCGACCGTGACCTGCGGCCGCAGGCGGCGCGGCTGTTCGCCGAGGCCGAGACGCTCACCGGCTTCGAGCCGGCGCTTCTCCACGCCGACCTCGGTCCCGAGCACCTCCTCGTGCAGGACGGCCGGCTGGCGGGCGTGATCGACTGGGGCGACGCACGCGTCGGCGACCCCGCGCTCGACTACGCGTGGCTGCTCAACGGACCGTTCCGGCACTGGGACGTCGATCCCGACCTCCGTCGACGGGCGCAGTTCTACCACCGCCTCGGACCCTGGTACGAGGCGCACTACGGCCTGTTCACGAGCCGGCCCGCGCACGTCGAGCGCGGGTTGGCCGGAATCAAAGACCGGCTCCCCGGCTGACGCGCGACTCGCTACGGCGTCCTGTCGCGGAGCGACGTGACCCGGCGGACGCAGTCCTCCTGGCTCGTGCCCGGCGGGGCCCGATCGCCGATCCAGCCCACGCGAGTGGTCGCTGGCTTCCAGACCGGGCGGCTGCCGATGTTCAGGTCTTCCTCGTCTGTGACTGCGAGCAGGCGCTCATCGCGCCCGTCAGTGCGGACGGTGCGGATCGAGTAGTAGGTCTCGCCGCCGCGGTGGGGCCGGACGAACAGCACCCTGCTTCGGTCGGGCGAGAGGCTCAGCGCGAACGCGCGCGTGAGGAACGGCCGCTGCTTGCGGGTGTCGACATCGATCCGGGTGACGGTGTCGCCGGCGTTGAAGATCACGTCGTTGTCCAAGCCACGCTGCACGAGCAGCTCGCGGTTCGACAGCCACGCTCCGAGCCGGAGCGCCTCCCTCGCGGTCGGGCTGAGGACTCTGCGAACCGTGCCGCCGTTCGTCCCCACGATCCAGACGCTGAACGCGATCGACGTCGACGACACCTTTCTCAGAAACGCGACCCGCTTGCCGTCAGGGGAGACCAGCGGGGCACCGGCGTTGCGGGCGAGGTCCCTACGGCCGCGTCCGTCCCGCCGCACGAACGAGATCACGTCGTCCCCGCCCCCACGGCGCACGTAGACGAGACCGCTCCCGTCCGGGAGCCAGGAGACGCCGCCGATGGTCGACGGGGCGAGAACCCGTTTCGTGCCCGTGACCGAGGCGAGCCCGAGCGCGAGGCGCTTGCCGTCGCCCGAGAGCTGCCCGAATGCGAGCTCCTCACGCCGGGGCGACCAGGCCCAGCCGCTGAAGGCGTACGCCCGCGCCACGCTGCGTGCGCCGGCGAAGACCTCGGCGGCCGGCGGACTCGCGCTCGGATCGACGAAGTGCGCGTACGAGAACGTGCCGGCGGCCGTGAACGCCGGGTAGACGGCGCTGTCGCGCCGCTCGGCATCCCAGCCGCCGAGCCAGGAGATCGCCCTCGTACGCGCGTCGACCGCGTAGAGGCCGGGGCAGGCGCCGTTCGGCGGCAGGTTCTCGAACACGCTGAAGACGACGCCGGAACCGGCGGGCGGTGCCGCCGCATCTCCCGACTCGCCTCGCAAGACCGCACCTGTCAGAATGGCCGAGACGCAGAGCACCGCCAGAAGCGGCCGGGACGGCATGGCCCGCATCCTAGACTCGGCCTATCTCGGTGGCGTCGCTCGCCGATTACGATCGCCCACTGTGGAGAGCGTCGAAGGCAGCGTCCCAGCGAAGACTCTGGCGGCGCTCGAGGCAATTGCGCGCGAGCTCGATCCTGATCCGACGCAGCTTGCCGCGCTCTGGACTGCAGTCGGGGCTCACGTCCTCCAGAGCGCGTCAACTCTTGCTGAAGCTCCCGCATACGCAGCCGGAGACGGTGTCGCGCCTACGGCATTCGCGATACCGAGTCGGGGGCCGCGATCGACGAAGCGCTCACGACGATAAGCGCGGTCGACGCCAGCGGCATCAATCAAGTGTCCGGAGGACACCTCGCGTACATCCCTGGCGGTGGATTGTTTCCCGCGGCCCTAGGCGATCTCCTCGCCGACGTCGGCAACCGCTACGTCGGCATCAACTTCGCTGCACCAGCAGCAGCGCGATTGGAGAGGTCGCTGATCGAGTGGATGGGCGAGCTCGTGGGGTACCCCGAGACTGCCGGTGGCGATCTGACCTCTGGCGCGAGCGTCGCCAATCTCCAGGGAATCGTTACCGCCCGGGACGCGGCAGGGATCCGTAGCGCGGATGTACCTCGGAGCGTCGTCTACCTCACGAGTCAAACGCACCACTGCATCGAGAAGGCCATTCGGATTGCCGGCCTCGGCGAGTCCGTCGTCCGCCACGTCGGTATCGACGATCGCACGCGGATGCGGCCCGAGCTGCTCGACGAGATGATCACCAGCGATCGACGGAGCGGCTTGAATCCCTGGCTGGTCGTGGCCACAGCCGGAACGACCGACACGGGCGCAGTCGACCCGCTCGCAGCCATCGCCGACATAACGGACGCGCACGGCCTCTGGCTCCAGGTCGACGCCGCCTACGGCGGGTTCTTCATCCTGACCGAGCGCGGACGCCAGACGCTGCACGGCATCGACCGGTCGAGGGCCGTTGTCATGGACCCGCACAAGGGCCTGTTCCTGCCGTTCGGCTCCGGTGCGCTGATCGTGCGTGACGAGCATCAACTCGCAGAGGCGCATCGCTACAGCGCCAGCTACCTCGCGGACGCAAGGGACTTCGGCGGAGTCTTCTCCTCGGCGGATCTGTCCGTCGAGCTGAGCCGGCCGTTTCGCGGGCTCCGTATGTGGTTGCCGCTCAAGCTCTTCGGCGTCGCCGCTTTCCGCGCCGCACTCGATGAGAAGCTCCTGCTCGCACGGTACTTCCACTCGAGGCTCTCCGAGACGCCGGGCTGGGAGGTAGGGCCCGAGCCTGACTTGACGGTCGTCACGTATCGCTATCGGCCCACGTCAGGAGATGCGAACGAGTTCAACCGGTTGCTCGTTCAAGCGATAGCCGCCGACGGGCGAGCGGTGATCTCGGGCACCGAGATCGGCGGCGTGTACATGCTCCGTCTCGCTGTCCTGCACTACCGCACCCACGTTGAACACGTCGAGGGATTACTCGAGGTGCTTACACAAGAGGCTGAGCGGCTCGCTTCTGCGTAGGTTGCGCAGGCGCTGGCAGCAGCACCAACCTGCTGTGCGAAGCCACCACGTGGTCTGGCCAGTGCTCGGGAATGACGCCAGAACGTCGCCGTACACTGGGTGCGGCGAGGTCGTGGACCATCACTTTGGCTAAACGGAACTACTTAGTGGAGGGCTTATCTGGTACCGGTAAATCCTCGGTCTACGAGGAGCTGATCCGACGCGGCTACAAGGCCATCAGTACCGACCGTGCTTGGAAGTACCATGCCGACCCTGACACCGGTCTCACAGGTGGTTTCCCTTATCACGACAACTCTATGTGGGACACGCAAAAAGCTCTCAGCGAACTCGAAAGCCCGGAACCAGAAGTGTTATTCGTCTGTGGAAGCAGCCGCAACCGCGACCGCTTTCTTCCCTATTTCGCCAAGATATTCAACCTCCGCATCGACGATGACACCATGCGTCGCCGCCTCCAGGAGCGCACCAACAACGAATTTGGCAAGCAGCCCGAGGAACTCGACCTCATGCTCGGGCTCAATCGGAGCGACGAGAAACC
>Ga0190265_10002675_pt1 | contig 11996 bp, 14 predicted proteins | sample Popmic124T_FD_133135 | JGI IMG/M metagenome (GOLD analysis project Ga0190265, IMG submission 133135) | Populus adjacent soil microbial communities from riparian zone of Indian Creek, Utah, USA - 124 T | ecosystem: Environmental > Terrestrial > Soil > Riparian zone | place: USA: Utah | collected... | reverse complement strand
GCACCTCCTTCGCCGCAGCGAGGTCTCCTTCCTGGTGGTGCCGACGGGCCTTACCGACCAGGCCCGCGCGCAGAGAGCTGCTACGCCCGCCGATACCCAGGTCCTTTCGCCATCGATCGAGGGCCTCATCGTCATACGCGCCCCACTGAAGGGCACCGCCTGGCAAGCAGAAACCGAAGCCGCACTCGCCCGCTCGAGCTGCACGCAGATCAAGCGCTGAGGCGGAGACGCAGCTCCAACCCAGTGGTGAGCTTGTCGAACCACGGCATTGTCTACGGATATGGTCCTGTCCGCGCCATTCGACAGGTTCAGGGCTGAGAGTTGGCGACAATGACCCACGACGACTACTACGAGATCAGCGCCGCAACGAACGCCGAGCTCGGCACCGAGCTGGGCCGCCGGTTCGGCAAGACCATGCGCCGCAGTATCGGCGACGTGCGCGCCGAAGGGCATTGGCGCCGCAAGCTCGCGATCGCCGGCGAGCAGATCGCCGTCACGCGCCGGCATCTCCCGCGCTACGTCGAAGAGATGGAGGCCTACGCGGCGGCCGCAGGCGTGCCTCTCGCAGAGGCCTGGGTCGTCATGTGCGAGGATGAGTTCGACGAACTCGCGCCCGAGAAGTGCACCACCTTCGTCACCAACGGTGGCGCGCTCGTTTCCCACAACGAGGACTGGGACGCGGATTCAGCCGACGCCGTCTGCGTCCTGCGCAAGTCGGTCGGCGACCTGACGCTGCTGGAGATCCATTACTTCAACACGCCGCTTGGCGGCAGCGCCATCAGCATCAGCTCGAAGGGCTTCGTGCACGCCATCAACAGCCTCACCCACAGCGACGGCCGGGTGGGCGTGCCGCGCAACGTCATCGCCCGCTGGCTCTCCGAGACGCGCGATCCGGAAGCCGACTACCGGGCGCTGCACGCCATCCCCCGTTCGGCGGGCTACAACCACGTGCTCGTCGGCACCGGCAGCCGCGTGTTCGACATCGAATGCTCGGCGGAGCGGCAGGTTCTGCTGCGTCCTGCGCTCCCCTTCGCCCACACCAACCACTTCATCTGCGACGATCTCACCGCGCTTGACGCGGCCGACGAGGACGACAGCACGCACCCGCGCTATCAAGCGGCCTGCACTCTTGTGAAAGGCTCGATGACGCTCGCCGATGCGATGGCGGTGGGCGGCGACACGTCCAAGGGGCGCGAAGACAGCATCTTCAACCGCCACACGATCGCGCGCGTCGTCGTCGACCTGGAGGCCCGGCTCGCGCACATATGGCTGCGCCGCGAGGCCAAGGCAGGCTGGATCGCCTACCCGCTCGACTTCATGGCTTCCTAGCCGCGGCCGACCTCAGTCCGGCAGCTCCAGCCTGTCCCGCTTCGGCCGCGCCCGTTCGCGGCGACGCGACTTGGCCGGCATCGGCTCCTCGACGTGCCGCTCGCGGCGCACGCCTGGAAAAATAATGATCTCGGCGCTGCAACGCTGCGCCGGCTCCATTTCCGGCTCGGCCCTGACAGCCCCAGAACGAAACTCAAGTATGTGTGCCATCGATTCCCCCGAATCCGATGGCCGCGGGCATGCGGCCGCCGGTCCCCCATGGCTCGCCACGCGCACACAAATTCTTAGCGAATCATCTCATTTGAGCGCGCCAGTGGTTAACGAAAAGTTAATTTCTACTTTACCGCGAGAAGAGCGGCCTTTGCGCGCTGCTCAGCCCGTCCTCAGTGCCTGCCAACATCGTCGCGACGAGCGAAGAGGGCGCAAGAAAAAGGGCACCCCGCGATTGCCCATCGGGGTGCCCTCGTACTCGACTCGGCGCGCTTATAGGTTCTCGTTCGCCTTGTCGGCAATCTTGTTGGCCGTTTCCTTCACAGCGTCTTTCGCTTCGCCAACTTTCTGCTGCACCTTGCCCTTCACCTGCTGGGCGACACCTTCCACCTGCATCTGCTCGTTGCCGATCGCTCTGCCGACGCCTTCCTTGGCTTTGCCGGCGGCCTGATTGGCGGCGCCCTTCACTTTGTCCATCGTGCTGCCCATGACAATTCTCCTTGAATTGCAGCGCAAAGCCTCAGCTTTGCTCCCTGGAGAAACGCCCAAGCCCTAGCTCGGTTCCCTCGCCAAGACATTGCGCCGCTCGCGCCGGCCGGGTTCCTCGATTTCGATGACCCGCTTTCAGCACCGATCAGAGCGCACCCGGCGCCCATCCACCTATAGCCACTGGAGGATGCGGCATCCCAGGGGTGCTAAGCGCTGCTCAGCCAGTCATCCAGGAAGTGCCGGCCCGCGGCATCCTCCACCGACACGATCCAGATGTCGGGATCGAAGTCCATCTGGCGCGCGAGGTAGGTATCCGCGTCGGCCTCGCTGACGCGAGGATCGGACAGACAAGGCTGCCAGTACCGCTGCTCGCGCGCATCCTCCAGCCCCGCAGGCGCCGGCCCGAACAGGAGGGCGGTGCCGTCGAGCCGGCTGACCTTCACATAGATCGCGCCGGCGTCCGCATCGCCCCGCCGCTGCAATACGGCCGCAGCGCCCTCGACCTGGCACCGCCTGATGTAGGCCTTCACCCAGATTTCCGCCTTGAGCCGCATGCCGCCACTGTAGGGCAGCACTGACCGGCGGCAAGGCCTGCAGCAGCTAGCGCTCCGCGTTGGCCGAAGGCCCCGGTGCGCGCTCCTGCAGGCGGCTCAGCAGGTCCGCCGAGATGCGCCCGGTCGCGCGCAGGCCCTGATCGCCCTCGAACTGGCGGATCGCCGCAACGGTTTGCGCGCTGAGGCGTCCGTCCGCCGCTCCGGCCCGATAGCCGCGCTCGCCAAGATGCCGCTGCACCAGTTTGATGACGGCTTCCGCATGCGGCGAACGCACCTCGCCGGCCTTGCCGACGGCAGGCACCGCGGGAGCACCGAGCAGGAGGCGCTTCAGCTGATCCTCGTTGGCCTCTCCCGTCAGCGGCAGCGCGTTGTCATGCTCGAACGCCATGATGGCGGCCCGCGTCACCGGGCGGAGGACGCCGTCGCTCGGAATCGAGCCGAACCCGCGTTTCTTCAACTGGCGTTGTATCGCCCGCACCGTGTCGCGACTCGTCGCATCGGTTGCATCACCCAGGTCGACCGCGCTGGTCCGCTTCGCCGGCTCGGCGCGCTCCTTGCGGACCGGCGCCGTGCCCGCCGCAGAAGGCTCGTCGCCGAACTTGCGGTTCGTGCCGTCCTGGCGGAACAGCGCGTTGTAGGTCACGCCGCCGGCCACGAGCGCAAAGACGGCGAATGCAATACGGGCGTGCTGCGGCGTCATGGCTCCTCACCTCACGGTTACCGGCACGCCGGCATTTCAGCCATTATCGGAAACCCCTTGTTAAGGAACTGTTAGCTCACCCCCGGCAGCTGCGGCCACGCCTGCCGAAAACTCCCAAATATGCAGGTTGCGACCCCGCCCCGCCGTGCCCGCAGAAACATAAAATTCGAAACAAGTTTGAGACGCATCGTGCCGGCCCGCTTTGCGCGATCGAGAGCTTTTTGCGTTAGGCCTAATGCTAGCCGCGGAGAAGGAACACGCGGCCCAACAGGGTACGGCAATGTTCTTCATCAGAATGGCATTCTGGCTCGGCGTAGCGGTGATGCTGCTGCCTACGGATGCCCAGCAGCAGGCCAGGCTCTACAGCACGGCCGTCCACGCGGTCGAGCGTGCCAGCACGTTCTGCGATCGCAACGCGCGCACCTGTGAGATGGGCGGGCAGGCGTGGGCCGCCTTCCTCAAGAAGGCGGAGTTCGGCGCCCGCCTCCTCGGCGACATGCTGAGTTCCAGCTCACGACAGCCCGAGACCGCGGCGCTCGCAACCCCGCCCCGGCAGAAGGTGAGTACGCGCACCGACGTGCAGAACACGCTCCTGCCGACGGACCTGCAGCCAACCTGGCGCGGCCCCTCCGCCCGCAGCGGCATCTGAGGCTGAGCCTATCGCCCGGCGGCTTGCCTCGACGGGGCCAAAGCCCATATGCATAAGCGAGGCGGCGCACGTCGCACCGCTTGCGTATCGCCGCGCTTCAGCGGCCATGGGCCCCAGCGTCTCCATGTCGATCGAAGCCATCCGCTCCGACTTTGCCTTGCTCGACGACTGGGAGGACCGCTACCGCTATCTGATCGAGCTCGGCCGCGATCTGCCTCCCTTCCCCGAAGCTTTGCGAACGGACGCCAATAAGGTGCGCGGCTGCGCCAGCCAGGTTTGGCTCGGCACCACGGCTGAGCCTCCGTCTCCCGGCAAGCCTGCCTCACTGCACTTCCAGGGCGACAGCGACGCCCACATCGTGCGCGGCCTCATCGCCGTGCTGTTCGCGCTCTTCGACGGCCGCACGGCGCAGGAGATCCTGCGTACGGATGCGCGCGCGGAGTTCACCGGTCTCGGCCTCGCCGAGCACCTCACCCCCCAGCGCTCCAACGGCTTCTTCTCCATGGTGGAGCGCATCCGGCGCGATGCGCAGGCCCTCGGCCCAACCGCCTGAGCCTCAACTCCAGGCCGCCAGCGTCGGCCGGTAGTCGCCGTCGCCCCAGTGCCGCATGCGGCCCGACACCCACTGCTCCGGCGGCAGCAGGCCGTAGTGCCGCGCCAGCTCCTTCAAGGCGAGGTCGAGCACCACGCGCGCCGTGCGCTGCGGCCACTTCGCCGCCTGCTCGATCGCCTCCAGGCCAACCTCTTGGCAGCACACCTCGACCAGCATGCGCGAGAGCTCCGGCCCCACCGCCGACAGCGCCTTGTAGAACCGCTGCCGCGCGGCCAGCGCCGCATCGCTCGCCTCGACGCCTATCCCGGGCGTAGGACGGCGCATGCGGCTGCGCGGGGCGGCCGCCGACCAGTTCGCCGTCACGCGCGGCATCAGCCCGCCATGCCAGAAGTCGGACGCGAGCCGCTCCGCCGCGCTGATCTGCGCCTCCGACATGAAGGGCTGCCCGAGCTTGTTGCGGCGCCGGCGCAGCCACGCGAGCGGCCCCTCCTGGTCCGGCGTAGGCGCATTACCCGCGCTGCCCGTGGGTTTCGGCGTTCGCGCGGCTTTCGCCGCTTTATCCTTCGCCGACCGTAGTGCGCGCCGCCCTGCCGGGGCCATTCTGATCCGGTCCGCGTCGGGCTCGGCCCAGCCGTTGCGCAGGGCAAACGCCAGCACCGCGCGCGGCACGGCCGCGACCGGTTGCTGAAAGCCATTCTGCCGGGAAAAAACCGGACAGGATTCGGAATGGGTGTCGCTCGCCTGCGGCGCCATCGCGTAGGCGCCGCGCTCTGCGAGCCTTGCCAGCAGCGCCATGGCGTCGCTGGCCACCGCCGCGCGGGTGCGCCGGCTGGATTTCGGCATGGGATCGCGTCCTGCCGCTCAGGCGCGCCGTGGCGCGAGAAGGCGCAGCGCGCCTTCCAGCAGCTCCAGCGTGCGATCGAAGGCGGCATCGTCCCGCAGGCTCTCGACCAGAATGCACGCATGCGCGACCGTGGTGCGGTCGCGCGCGAACAGGCGCCCCACCTCCGTGTAGTTGAGCCCGCTCTCCACATGCGCCAGGTACATCGCCACCTGCCGCGCGAACGCCGCATCGGGCGCGCCGCGCGTGCCGATCCACAAATCCGCGGACATGACGGCGAACGCAGGCGCGACCGCCTGCTCCAGCATGCGGCACAAATGGTGATCGTTGAGGAACGGCGCGAGGTTGCAGAACTGGCGCCAGGATTGCGGACGGAAGTCCGCGTGTGTGCTGCCCAACATCGTGATCCTTTGCGGCGTTAGATGTCGACGTTCTCGAACGGCAGCGCACTGATGATTACGCATGGTGCTGCCGTTCGCCACGCGAGCCTAAGGTCGTGGTGAACCAGCGGGGATAAGGATCGCCCACTTCGTTCTGGCCGGGATGGAGGCGCTATCCCCGCCCCCTCGCACGCATGAGACGCTCCGTCTCAAACCACGGAGCGATCATGCCTAACGTCAAACGCGCCCACCGCCCGCCACCTCGCGCCGGCACCTTCAACGCTTCTGCGAATCTCGCGGGATACAGCCGAAGCACGCAGCTGCCGCGCGTCCTGCCTCTCTGGCCGCACGAACTTGAAGACGACACGCTCTCCGGCCGGCGCCGCATCGTTGCCAGGCTCGCCCGCCTGCTCAGGGCGGAACGCCGCCGCGGCATCGCCGGCCACTGGACCTACGACCTCTCCCGGCACGTGGAGGTGCTGCGCATCTACCGGCTCGAACGCGCCCTACTGCGCGTCGTCGAGGCTGAAGATATCCGCCGGCGGCACCACCAGGCCGAACGCCATGCGCACCGCCACCGCCACGACGATGATTGCCAGCAGGGCGCGCAGCTGCTCGGCCTTGAAGCGCTGGGAATACCCGACGCCGAACTGCGCACCAATCACGCTGCCGGCCATCAGCGGCACCGACAGCGCCAGGTCGACGGAATGGTTGAGCGCGGCCTGCAGGATGGTTGCAAACCCCGCCACGCAGACGATCTGAAACGTTGACGTGCCAATCACGATGCGCGTCGGGATGCGCAGCAGGTAGATCATCGCCGGCACGAGCAGGAAGCCGCCCCCGACGCCCATGATCCCGGTCAGCAGCCCGATCACGACGCCGATACCCACGAAGGGAATGGCGCTCGCATAGATGCGCGAGTGGCGAAAGCGGAACTTGAGCGGCAGCCCGTCCATCCAGGTGTGCTGCCCGCCGCGGCGCGAGCGCATGCCGGCCTTTGCGGGTGAGGCACGCAGGGTGCGCACGCTCTCCATCAGCATCAGCCCCCCCACCGTACCGAGCAGGATCACGTAGGCGAGCGTGACGAACAGCTCGAGCTGGCCGAGCGCGCGCAGATAGAAAAGCACCTGCACGCCCAGTGCCGCCCCGACGAAGCCGCCGCCGATGAGCACCATCCCCATCTGCACGTCGATGTTGTTGCGTCGCCAGTGCCCGGCCGCGCTCGATACGGAGGCCGCAACCACCTGGCTCGCACCGGTGCCGACGGCGACGGCCGGCGGAACGCCGAGGAAGATCAGCAGCGGCGTCAGGATGAATCCGCCGCCGACGCCGAACATCCCAGACAGGAAGCCGACCGCAAACCCCATCAGCAGCAGCAGGAAAACGTTGAGCGAAAGCTCGGCTATGGGCAGGTAGATCTGCATGAAGGAGTGCGCCCGCCGTCTCCGCCTCGAGGCTCGTCCCTATCCGCTCCGTTTGCGGCCTTCCAGTGGCTGTTAACGTGCGAGTTCCTTTAGGCCGGCGCGGATCAGCTTCGGTGTGTCGGCCTTGTCGCCGAGATCAATCATCGCTGCCGCCACCGCTTGGCTCGCCTGCCCTGGCTGATAGCCGAGATTTGTGAGCGCCGATATGGCTTCCGCCACTGCGTCGTCGCGTTGAGGTGTCGGCGACCCGGCCTTCGCCGCCGGAACGGCAAGCCCCGCAACCGACAGCGCCGGCGCTTTGTCCTTTAGTTCTGCGACAATGCGCTGCGCCAACTTCTTGCCGACGCCTTGCGCCTGCTCCACCGCGGCCCAATTCTGCAGCGCGACGGCGTTGGCAAGGTCCTGGGGCGAGAGCGTGCCGAGCACGCCCAGCGCCACCTTCGAGCCCACGCCCTGGATCGTCTGCAGCATGCGGAACCAGGAGCGCTCCACCTCGCTCGTGAACCCGAACAGGCGGATGGCGTCCTCGCGCACGTGCGTCTCGATGGCAAGGCTGATCTCCTGTCCGATCGCCAGCGACCGCAGCGTGCGCGAGGACGCCTGCACCTCGTAGCCGACGCCGTTCACGTCGACGATGGCGTGAGATTCCCCCACTGCATCGATGATGCCCTTGAGCCTGCCGATCATGTTGCACCTCTCCCTGTCTGCCCTCGGGCCCTCCCCGGAAAGGTGCTTACTGCGGGCAACCCGAGGGCATACGGGGAGAGGGCCGGGGTGAGGGGCAGAAGCGGGCTCCGGCGCATGTAGCTGCCCCTCACCCTAACCCTCTCTCCACGCCGAAGAGGGCGCGGGGAGAGGGGACTGAGCGGCTTGCGCGGCCTTGGCCTGCGGGCTGGACCGGTAGCTGGCGTGGCAGACCGCGATCGCCAGCGCGTCCGCCTCGTCCGCGCTTTCAAACACGGCCTTCGGCAGCAGGAACCCGATCATGGCCTGGATCTGGCGTTTCTCCGCGTGCCCGGTGCCCGTCACCGCCTTCTTGATGACGTTGGGCGGATACTCGGCGACCCGCAGCCCCCCTTGCGCAGGCGCCAGCAGCGCCATGCCGCGCGCCTGCCCAAGCTTCAGGGTGGAGCGCGCATCCTTGTTGACGAACGTCTCCTCTACGGCGGCCTCCTGCGGCTTGAAGCTGGCGATGACGCCGCACAGGCCCTCGTAGAGCGCGCGCAGGCGATAGGCGAGCTGGTCATCGCTGTCGGAGGTGATGAGGCCGCTGGCGACATAAATCAGCCGCACGCCGTCGGATTCGACGATCCCCCAGCCGGTCCGGCGCAGGCCCGGATCGATGCCGATGATGCGAATCGCCCGCGTTTGCATGAGCCCTGATACCACAGGGCCTCACTCGGCCAGCGGTGCGGCCTTGCCACGCACGGTTTTCCTCAGCATCCTCAGCCCGCGCACGGGAGAGATCGAATGCTCGGACTGAACGGCTGGCTGATCCTGTCCGGCGCCGTGCTCATTGCCCTCGGCATCTACATCCGCTGGCGAACGGCGCGCTACGATCTCAAGGATGCGGCCTTCGATTCCGCCTGGACGCTGGCGCGCGGCAAGCGCACGGCCGAGAACCCCACGGCGTTGGAACAGAAATTCGACGAGGTTCGCTCGCAGTCGACCTGGACCGGCCGCGCGACAAAAGCCGGCGGCATGGCTGCCGGCCATTTCGCCTCTCAGGTGCTTGCGGTGGTGGCCCTGGTGCTGGTTGCAGCCGGCATTGTCCTCGCCGGCGTCGGGTACTTCTGGCGCTGACGTCTGCGGGCCTCAGATTACCTCCCCGACAGCGCGCGTCGCCCCGGTGGTGAGCCTGTTGAACCGCGGCGTTGGTGTGCGCGGCCCGTCCTTCGCCACGCTCAGGACGCGGCTGCGCGCGCGCCTACTTGTCCTTGCCGCGCGTGCCGAGCCCCATCTGCTTGGCGAGCTGCGAGCGGGCGGCGGCATAGTTCGGCGCCACCATCGGGTAGTCGTGCGGCAGGCCCCACTTCTCGCGATACTCCTCGGGAGACAGACTGTAGTGGGTGCGCAGGTGCCGCTTCAGCGACTTGAACTTCTTTCCGTCCTCGAGGCAGATGATGTAGTCGGGCGTCACCGACTTCTTGAGCGCCACCGCCGGCTTCAGTTCCTCCCGTTCGATGGTGCCCGTACGCTGCGAGGCGCGGCTCAAGGCCTCGTGAACTTCCCCAATAATTCCAGGGAGTTCCGACGAACTGACAGCATTGTTGCTGACGTAGGCACAAATGATGTCGGAGGTCAGAGAGATAAGGTCGTCCTTTTCCATCTGGTCCATGATGTCCTCTCCCAAGAGGATGAGCTGATCTGAAGGAAGCAGCGACCTTGTTAACGGCTGATCTTGCGCAGCTTCGGCTTGTCCAGAAGTCCCGTCGATTTGATCTGGGCAGGCTCGAACGCCTGTTCGGCGTTTAGCTTGCACTGCTACTATATACAATGGCTATTTGTGACTTACAACCGCACTTCCCAATAAAAAACAGCATATGCCAAAGAAAGACTAAGACAAGACGCCCGGTGCGGCGCATTCGCAACGTATACTATTTGCCAAAACTGGCGATCTGCCCAAAATGATCATGGCATGGCTGATGCAAAGCCTAGCCGTTAGGCATTTTTACAATACGAAGCATGAGCAACCCAAATACACAAAGACTTGAAGACCTGCCGGAGGTTGGCTGCGGCCATAATGGAGCCGTCGCCGCCCGATAGACCAGCGGCAGCCACCGAGATGGACGCCATGTTCGAGTATCACTCATCGACAGCCGCCTCCCGCGCACCCAACTTTCTCCTCCCGACGGCCTGCGCGCGAGACGACATTGATGCCTTGGCGCTTCCCGGCGGTTCTCGCGGGATCAAGCGGCGGACGCACGCCTTTTACTGCGGTCTGAAGCTCAAACCCGACACCTGACACGCCTTCCGCATTTCGAACTGCCTACGATTTCGACTTGCATCCGCAATTGAAGTCGACGCCCAGAGTCCGCTCAAAACAAAGGTCAACAACATGCACGGTCTCAACCGCCCGGTTTCCCGCCAGCTCCCCCCGGTTGCGGAGAAGCGTCCCGCCGTTTGTGTCCATCACGGGATGGAACTGACGGACGAGTACGCGTGGCTGCGCGCGCCGAACTGGCAGGACGTGATGCGGGACCCGGGCGTGCTTGATCCTCAGATCCGCGCCTACCTCGATGCCGAGAACGCCTACACGCAGACCGCCCTTGACGACACCAGCCTGCTGCAGGCGGAGCTGTTTGCCGAGATGCGCGGCCGCATCAAGGAAGATGACAGCACCGTCCCCACGCCGGACGGGCCCTTCGAGTATTTCGTCAGCTACGTCATCGGCGGCCAATACCCGCGCTTCAGCCGCCGCGCGCGTGGCGGCGGCCCCGAGCAGATCCTCATCGACGGCAACAAGGAAGCCGAGGGCAAGGCCTACTGGCAGCTTGGCACCGCCAACCACAGCCCGGACCACCGCTATCTCGCCTACGGCATCGACGAGAAGGGCTCGGAGCTTTTCACCATCCGCATCCGCGACATGGAGACGGGTGAGGATCTCCCCGAGACGATCCCGGACACGCGCAGCTCCGTGGTGTGGGCGCGCGACGGACGCACGCTGTTCTACGTGCGCCTCGACGCCAACCAGCGCCCGCTGTTCGTCTACCGGCACCGCCTCGGCACGCCGGTCGACCAGGACGTCCTCATCCATGAGGAGAAGGACATCGGCTACTACGTCGGCGTCGGCCAGACGCAGTCGGGCCGCTACATCATCATCGATGCGCACGATCACCAAACCAACGAGGCCTATCTGATCGACGCCGATGCACCCGAAGGCCCCGCGCGCCTCGTCGCCCCCCGCGAACACGGCCACGAGTATTCCGTGGAGCATCACGGCGACAAGCTGTTCATCCTCACGAACTCCGCCGGCGCGGAGGACTTCCGCCTGTGCGAGGCGCCCGTGGCGGCGCCAGAGATGGCGAACTGGCGCGAGATCCTGCCTCACAAGCCCGGTCGCCTGATCCTCGACATCGTCGCCTACGAGAACCATCTCGTGCGGCTCGAGCGCGAGGAGGGCCTGCCGCGTATCATCGTGCGCCGTCTCGCCGACAACGCCGAGCACACCATCGCCTTCGACGAGGAGGCCTACTCGCTCAGCATGGCGGCCGGCTACGAGTTCGACACCACGTCCCTGCGCTTCATCTACTCCTCGATGACCACGCCCGTGCAGGTGTTCGACTACGACCTGGACACGCGGGCGCGCACGCTGCGCAAGACGCAGGAGATCCCGAGCGGCCACAACCCGGCCGACTACGTCACCCGCCGCCTCTTTGCCCCGGCTCCCGACGGCGAACTGGTCCCGATCTCCGTGCTCTATCGCAAGGGCACGCCGCTGGACGCCACCGCGCCGCTGTTCCTCTACGGCTATGGCTCCTACGGCATCTCGATCCCGGCGTCGTTCTCGGCCACGCGCCTCTCGCTGGTCGACCGCGGCTTCATCTTCGCCATCGCCCACATCCGCGGCGGCAAGGAGAAGGGCTACCGCTGGTACACCGATGGCAAGCTGGACAAGAAGGTGAACACCTTCACCGACTTTATCGCGGCCGGCGAGTACCTCGTCGAGCAGCGCTACACCCAGCGCGGAAACATCATCGCCAACGGCGGCTCGGCCGGCGGCATGCCGATGGGCGTGGTCGCCAACATGGCGCCCGAGCTCTTCCTCGGCATCATCGCCGACGTACCCTTCGTCGACGTGCTCAACACCATGCTCGATGACACCCTGCCGCTGACGCCGCCCGAGTGGCCCGAGTGGGGCAACCCG
>Ga0190265_10002674_pt1 | contig 12000 bp, 9 predicted proteins | sample Popmic124T_FD_133135 | JGI IMG/M metagenome (GOLD analysis project Ga0190265, IMG submission 133135) | Populus adjacent soil microbial communities from riparian zone of Indian Creek, Utah, USA - 124 T | ecosystem: Environmental > Terrestrial > Soil > Riparian zone | place: USA: Utah | collected... | reverse complement strand
TCTTCACCGACACCCAGGCGCCGTGGACGCGCACCGAGAGCTCGACGATCGCGCCGGACGGCACGTACGAGATCCGCGGCGTCGCCTATGACCGCGCGGGCAACGCGACGCCGTCGGCGGCCGTCACGACGCGGATCGACAACACCGCCCCGCGCGCCCAGGACGTCCAGGGCGCGAACGGCGGCGTCGGCGGCACGCTCGACCAGGGCGACGCGTTCACGTTCACGTACAGCGAGGCGATGACGCCGAGCTCGCTGCTCGCCGGCTGGGACGGCAGCGCGCCGCAGCCGGTGACCGTGCGGGTCGCGGACGCCGGGCTGCGCGACACGTTCACGGTGCGCGACGGCGCCGACGCGGTACAGCTCCCGCTCGCCGGCGTCGTGCAGCTCGACCGCGACGTGACGGCGGCCGGCGCGACGTTCGCCGCGACGCTCCAGCGCGTCGCACCAGCCGTGTTCCGCGTCACGCTCGGCGCACCGACCGGGGGCGCCGTGACGCCGTCCCCCGGCAACGGCACGCTCGTCTGGACGCCGGCGGCCGCCGCCACCGACCTCGGCGGCCTCGGCGCCGCCACGACCGCCCGGACGGAGTCCGGCGCCGGGGACGCGGACCTGTGAGCCGCGCGACCGCCCGCCGGGGCCTCTCCGCGCTGCTCGCGCTCGCGTGCGCCGCCGCCGTGCTGCTCGTCGCGCTCGACCGGCCGGCGCCCTCGCGCGCTCCCGCCTTCGCGCTCGCCGCCGACGGCGCGCTCGCGCTCCAGAACGACCGCGCCGGCGCCGCGATCCTCAGCGCCGCCGGCCTGCGGCCGGGCGGCGGCACGGAGGGCACCGTCACGCTCGCCGCGACCACCGACGCCGCGCTGCACCTGCGGCTCGAGCTGGGCGCCGCCACCCCCGGCACCGGCGGCGGGCAGCTCGCCGACCGCCTCCGGCTCGCGATCGACGACGTGACCGACCCGGCGCAGCCGATCGCGGTGTACGCCGGGCGGCTCACCGAGCTCGCGCCGCACGCGTTGGGCGGCGTGCGCGCCGGCGCGGAGCGCCGGTACCGCTTCCGCGCGAGCTTCCCGTCCGGCACGGACGACGACGCGTTCCAGGGGGCGTCGCTGACCGCCGCCTTCGTGTGGACCGCCGTCGCCGCCGCCGGCCCGGCGGTCCCGCAGCCGCCCGCTCCGGCGCCGGCGCCGGAGCCCCCGCCGCAGCGGCCGGCCGGCCCGGCCACGCAACCCGCCGCCGCGGCCGCCCGCGTCACCGGCCTCCCCTCCTCCGGCCGCTGCGTCAAGCGCCGCCGCTACGCCATCGCCGCCAAGCCGCGCGCGGGCGTCCGCGTCCGCTCGCTGCGGCTGGTCGTGGGCGGCAAGCGGGTGGGCAGCGCCCGCCGGGCCGCCCGGGCGACGCTCGACCTCACCCGCTCGGCGCGCACGCGCGTCACCGTCCGCGTCGTGGTCGAGACGACCGCCGGGACCGTGACGGTGCGCCGCACGCTGCGGCTCTGCCGCTAGCGGGTCGGCAGCTTCACGACGGTCACGAAGAACTCGTCGATCTGGCGCACGACCTCGATGAAGCGCTCGAAGTCGACGGGCTTCGTCACGTACGCGTTCGCGTGCAGCTTGTAGGAGCGCAGCACGTCCTCCTCGGCCTTCGACGTCGTGAGGACGACGATCGGGATGTGCTGCAGCGCCTCGTCGCCCTTGACCTCCGCGAGCACCTCGCGGCCGTCCTTGCGCGGCAGGTTGAGGTCGAGCAGGACGAGGTCGGGCCGCGGCACGTCGGCGTACTCGCCCTCCCGGCGCAGGAACGCGAGCGCCTCGACGCCGTCCGAGACGACGTGCAGGCGGTTGCGGACCTTGTTGTCCGCGAACGCCTCCTGGATCAGCAGGACGTCGCCGGTGTCGTCCTCGACCAGCAGGACGTCGATCACCTCGACGGACTCCGGGCTGCTCATGCTGCGGTCTCCTCCTCTGGATCGCCGGCGGGAAGCGTGAACTCGAAGCGCGCGCCGCGGCCGGCCGCGGCCGGGGCGAGCCAGATGCGCCCGCCGTGGAACTCGATGATCTTGCGGCACATCGCGAGCCCGATGCCCGTCCCCTCGTAGGCGTCGCGCGTGTGCAGGCGCTGGAAGATGACGAAGATGCGCTCGGCGTACTCGTCCTCGACGCCGATGCCCGCGTCGGTGACCGAGAACTGCCAGAACCGGCCGTTCGCGACGGCCTCGATCGTCACGCGCGGCGGCTCGTCGCCGCGGAACTTGATCGCGTTGGAGAGCAGGTTCGCGAACACGGCCGTGAGCAGGCCGCGGTCGCCGGTCACCGCGGGCAGCTCCTCCGCCACGACCTCGCCCTCGGTCTCCTGCAGCGCGGCGGCCAGCCGCGCCTTCGCCTCCTGGACGAGCTGCGCGCTCTCGACCCGCTCGAGCGAGGTGTCGAGGCGGCCGACGCGCGAGAACGCGAGCAGGTCGTTGATCAGCTCCTGCATCCGCTTCGCCCCGTCGACCGCGAACTCGATGTAGCGGTCGGCGCGCTCGTCGAGCTGCCCGCTGTAGCGCCGGTCGAGCATCTGCGTGAAGCTCGCGACCTTGCGCAGCGGCTCCTGCAGATCGTGCGAGGCGACGTAGGCGAACTGCTCGAGCTCCTGGTTGGAACGCTGCAGCTCGCGTGCCTGGTCGAGGAGCGCGCGCTCGGCGTCGCGCAGCGCCCCCACCTCGGCGACGATCCGTCCTCGCATCGTCTCCACATCGGTGCCGAGGCCGGCGATCTCCTGCGGCCCGGACGACGCGACCGCGTGCTCGAAGTTCCCGCGCGCGACCTCGCGCACGTCGGCGCCGAGCCGGGCGAGCGGGCGGACGACGATCCGCCGCAGCGCGACCGCCGCCGCGATCAGCGAGGCGAGCACGAGCAGCCCGGCGCCGACGAACATCACGCTGACGAACACCGCGGTGTCGTCGAGCTCCTCGCGCGCCTGCTCGCGCGCCGCGCGGAGATCCGCCTCCTGGCGGGCGAGCGCGGTGCGCAGCGCGTCGAAGCGCGCGCGCCCGAGCGCGGCGGGCGGCGGGTCCGCGCCGGAGCGCACCGCGGCGATCGCCGGCTCGGCGAAGTCGCCTCGCCACGCTTCGACGGCGTTGCGGACCTCCGCGAGCTCGGCGCGCGCGTCGTTCAGCTCCGCCCCGCCCTCGAGCCGTTCCAGCGTGCGCAGCGTCTCGGCCTCGGTCACGCGGCCCTCGCGATAGGGCGCGAGGAAGCGGTCGTCGCGCGTCAGCACGTAGCCGCGCACGCCCGTCTCCTCGTCGAGCAGCGCGCCCGACAGCCGCAGCGACATGATCGTCGCCGGGTCGATCTGGTCGGCAACGAGCTCGCGCCGGTCCGACAGGCGCTCCAGCGCCAGCAGCCCGGCCACGACGCCTCCGCCGGCCACCACCAGCAGCAGGCCGACGATCAGGCCGAACCACTGCGTGACGGTGAGGCGCGAGTGGCTCACATCGGCCGCCGCGCCATGAGCACCAGCGCGACGTCGTCGGCCAGCGGGCCGCCGTTGAGGTCCTCGGCCCGCTCGACGATCAGCCGGACGAGCTCCCCCGGCGCCTCGCCGGCGCCCGCCTGGGCCGCCGCGACGACCTCGGCCAGCCCGGCCTCCCCCAGCCGCGCGCGCCCGTCGCCGATCCGGCCGTCGGTCACGCCGTCGGTGTAGAGCAGGAGCGACCACGCGGCGGGGAGCGTGATGGCGGACGCCGGCCAGCGCGCGTCGTCGAGGACGCCGAGCGGCGGTCCGGGCGAGCCGAGCGCCGGCGCCTCCGAGCGCCCGTCCGCGAGCAGCAGCGGCGGCGGATGGCCCGCGAGCCGGACGGCGGCGCCGGTGCGGTCGGCGTCGAGCGTGACCATGCAGACCGTCGTGAAGACCTGCTCGGCGTGGCGCTCGACGACGAGCACGTCCTGCAGGTGGGCGAGGATCGCGTCCGCGGGCACGCCGGCGAGCACGAGCGTGCGCCAGGCGATCCGCAGGCTCACGCCCAGCGCCGCCTCGTCGGGGCCGTGGCCGCAGACGTCGCCGATCACCGCGTGCACGGTCCCGTCCGCGACCTGCACCGCGTCGAAGAAGTCGCCGCCGAGCAGCGCGCGCCGGCGGCCCGGCCGGTAGTGGGTCGCCAGCTCGAGCGACGGGTCCGAGACGAGCGGCGCGGGCAGCAGGCCGCGCTCCAGCCGCGCGTTCTCGCGCGCCTCCAGGCGCGCGATCGAGAGCTGCTGCTGGGTCAGCTCCGCCCGCCGGCGCTCGATCGCGTAGCGCAGCGACCGCCCGAGCACCTCGCCGCTCACGGAGCCCTTGACGAGGTAGTCCTGCGCGCCGGCGGCGACGGCCTCGACGCCGCGCCGCTCGTCGTCGAGCCCGGTCAGGACCAGGACCGCCAGGTCGGGCGCGAGCGCGCGCAGCTCGCGCAGCCCGTCGAGCCCTTCGGCGTCCGGCAGGTCGAGGTCGAGCAGCGCGCAGTCGAAGCCCGCCAGGTCCGCCGCCGCGGCGGCGGCGAGCGTGCGCGCGCGGCCGAGGTCCACGCGCGCGCCCGACAGCTCGAGCTCCTCCTCGACGATCAGCGCGTCGCCGTCGTCGTCCTCGACGAGCAGGACCCGCATGCGGTCGGGCGCTGCGCTCGCGTCCGGCGTCGGGATGTGGAACGACGACTGCACGGCGCCGGAACCATAGAAGGCGCGGCCGGAGGCCGCGCCTCCGTGGTCAACGCACCGTCGCTGGGGTCCCGTCCCCCGCGTCCGCAAGCGTCATCGCCGGCTGCGGCTCCACCGCCCGCGGTGGCGGCGGCGTGTCGGCGGCGAGCGCCTTAAGCAGGCTCACGCACAACCCGATCATCACGATGAGGAACGGGCCCGCGACGAGGATCGCCGCCTGCTGGAGCGCCTCGAGGCCACCCGCGAGCAGCAGCACGGACGCCGACGCGCCCATCAGCGTGCCCCAGATGATCACGACGCCGCGCGGCGGCGTCAGCGTCCCGCGGCACGAGAGCATGCCCATCACGATCGATGCGGCGTCGGCGCCGCTGACGAAGAACAGCGCGACGAGCACGATCACGATGAACGACGTGATGTCCGACAGGGCGAACTGCTCGAGCGTCGTGAACAGCGCCAGCTCGGGGCTCTGCCCGGCCGCCGCGGCCAGGTCGGCCGCGCCGCTGAGCTGCAGGTCGATCGCCGTCCCGCCGAGCACGGCGAACCAGATGAAGCTCACGCCGCTCGGGACCAGCAGCACGCCGAGGACGAACTGGCCGATCGTGCGCCCGCGCGAGATCCGCGCGATGAACGTCCCGACGAAGGGTGCCCAGGAGATCCACCAGGCCCAGTAGAAGATCGTCCACGCGCCGAGCCACTCGCGGTCGCCGAACGCGCCCGTGCGGAACGAGTTCGGCACGATGCTCGTCAGGTAGCCGCCGACCGCCTCGGTCAGCGTGTCGAAGATGAAGATCGTCGGCCCGACGATCAGGATGAACAGCAGCAACAGGCCCGCGAGGCCCATGTTGATGTTGCTGAGCCACTGGATGCCCTTGGCCACGCCAGACACCGCCGACACCACGAACGCCGCGGTCAGCACGACGATGATCGCCACGGCGATGCCGTTGGAGATCGAGACGTCCCAGAGGATGTTCATGCCGCCGTTGATCTGGAGCGCACCCAGCCCGAGCGACGTCGCGCTGCCGAACAGCGTCGCGAAGATCGCGAGCGAGTCGATCCCGCGGCCGATCGGGCCGTCGACGCGGTCGCCGAGCAGCGGGCGGAACGCGGTGCTGATCAGGTTGCGCTGGCCCTTGCGGTAGACGAAGTAGGCGAGCGCGAGACCGACGATCGCGTAGATCGCCCACGGGTGGAACGCCCAGTGGAAGTACGAGTACTCCATCGCGATGCGCGCGGCCTCGGGCGAGTTCGGCGGAGCCGCGCCGTTCGGCGGCGCGCCGAGGTGCGAGAGCGGCTCGGACACCCCGAAGAACATCAGGCCGATGCCCATGCCGGCGCTGAACATCATCGCGATCCACGACGCGGTGCGGAACTCGGGCTGCTCGTCGTCGGCCCCGAGCCGGATCTTCCCGTGCCGGCTCACGCCGAGGTAGACCGCGAGCCCGAGGAACCCGAGCGTGGACAGCACGAAGACCCAGCCGAAGGTCTCGATCACCCAGCCGAGCGCGGAGTCGGTCGCGCTGCCGAGGCTGCCGTTGTCCAGCACACCCCACAGCACGAACGCGAGGCACAGCCCCGCCGATGGGAAGAACACCCAAGGATCAACCTGCCGGAGCAGCGGCTTGCGCTCGCTCATGGCGCCCCCAATCTGTGACGTCCCCTGATTACGACGGCGCCAGATATATCACGGGTCGAGGACGGCTGCCACACGGGCGACGGCGTCGTCGACCTGGGCCGCATCCACGATCAGCGGCGGCAGGAACCGGAGCGTCTCCGGACCCGTCGCGTTGATGACCAGCCGCTGCTCGAGCAGGGCGCGGCGCACGACCTCCGGCGCCGAGCGGTCGAGGTCCGCGGCGACCATCAGGCCGCGGCCGCGGACCGCCACGACGCCCGGCAGCTCGCGCAGCGCCTCCTGCAGCCGCGTTCCCAGCTCGCGCACGCGGGCGTGCAGCGCGGGGTCCTCGAGCACGTCGAGCGCGGCGAGCGCGGCCCGCGCGATCAGCGGGCCGCCGGCGAACGTCGACCCGTGATCGCCGGGCGCGAGCACGTCGGCGAGCCGCTCGCCGGTGATCAGCGCACCGATCGGCAGGCCGCCGCCCAGCGCCTTCGCCACCGTGATCGCATCTGGCGCGATGCCGCTCGCCTCGTACGCCCACAGCGTGCCGGTCCGCCCCAGTCCCGTCTGGATCTCGTCGAACACGAGCGCCGCGCCGACGCGGTCGCACGCGGCCCGGGCCGCGTGCAGCAGCTCGTCGGGCAGGATGTTGACGCCGGTCTCGCCCTGGATCGGCTCGAGCAGCACGGCCGCCGTCCCGTCGTGCACGGCCGCGTCGATCGCCGCCGGGTCGCGCGCGACCGGGACGAAGCCGGGCACGAGCGGCGCGAACGGCGCCTGCTTGCTCTCCTGGAACGTCGCCGAGAGCGCGCCGTAGGTGCGGCCGTGGAACCCGCCGTGCAGCACGACGATCTCCCCCCGCGGGCGCGCCTTACGGACGAGCTTGAGCGCCGCCTCGTTCGCCTCAGCCCCCGAGTTGGCGAAGTACACACGGCCGCCGAGCGAGGCGCGCGACAGCCGCTCGGCCAGCGTCACCATCGGCCGGTTGAAGTAGAGGTTGGAGACGTGCAGCAGCGTGCCCGCCTGCTCGCGCACCGCCGCGACGACGGCGGGATGGCAGTGCCCGGTGTTGCAGACCGAGATGCCGGCCAGGAAGTCGAGGTAGACGTGCCCGTCGGCGTCCCACAGCTCCGCGCCCTCCCCGCGGACGAACTCCACGGGGAACCGCGCGTAGTTGTTCATCAGCGCATCGCTCACCGGGCGGGCCGGACCTTCGTGCCGATCCCGGCGTCCGTGAACAGCTCGAGCAGCAGCGAGTGCGGCAGGCGGCCGTCGACGATGTGCGCGTAGCCGACGCCGCCGTGGATCGCGTTCAGGCAGGCCTCGAGCTTGGGTCGCATCCCGCCCTGGAGCGACCCGAGCGCCTGCTCGACGTCGTCGGCGGTGGTCTCCGAGATCACCGACGCGGGATCCGACGGGTCGGCGAGCCAGCCGGCGACGTCGGTCAGGAAGATCACCTTGTACGCGCCGAGCGCGCGCGCCACGGCGCCGGCCGCCTCGTCGGCGTTCACGTTGTGCGAGCGCCCGTGGCGGTCCGCGCCGACCGAGGCGATGACGGGGATGTAGTCGACGGCCACGTGCCGGATGACGCCGACGTCGACGCGCTCGATCCGCCCGACGAGCCCGATGTCCTCGCCCTCCGGACCTGCCGTCGTGGCGACGCGGAACAGCAGCCCGTCGTCGCCGCACAGGCCGACCGCCGGCTGCCCGTGACGGCCGAGCCGCAGGACGATGTCCTTGTTGACCTTGCCGACGAGGACCATCTTCGCGATCTCGACCGTGTCCTCGTCGGACACGCGCAGGCCGCCGACGAACTCGACCGGCATGTTGAGCCGCTGCATGTAGCGGGTGATGTCCGGGCCGCCGCCGTGGACGACGATCGGGTTCATCCCCACGTACTTGAGCAGCACGACGTCGCGCGCGAACTCCTCGCGCAGCTCGGGGTCCTCCATCGCCGCGCCGCCGTACTTGATCACGACCGTCTTGCCGTGGAACTCCCGGATGTACGGGAGTGCCTCGAGCAGGGTCCGCACGTCGTTCACGTCGTGTACTCCGCGTTGATGCGCACGTACTCGTGCGAGAGGTCGGAGAAGAACACCTCGGTCTCGGCGCCCTCGCCGGGCAGGCCGACGACGTAGTCGACCTCCTCGCCGAGCCGCGGCGGCTCGTGCGGCAGGGCGACGCCGCCCGCGCACACCTGCACGCCGTCGAGCCAGATGTCGTAGGGCAGCGGCGCGGCGCCCGGCACCGCGGCGCCGACGGCCTGCGCGACGCGGCCCCAGTTCGGGTCGGCGCCGTGCAGCGCGGCCTTCACGAGCGGCGAGTTCGCGACCGCGCGGGCCACCCGCTCCACGGTGTCGGGGTGTCCGCCGTGGACGTGCACGCGGCCTGTGCGGGCGGCCCCCTCGCCGTCGCGCACCATCTGCAGCGCGAGCCGGCGCAGCGCGTAGTCGAGCGCCTCCCCGAGCCGCAGCTCGTCCTCGGACTCCGGCGCGACGATCACGCCGCTCGCGCCCGAGGCCATCAGCAGCGCGGTGTCGTTCGTGGAGAGCTGACCGTCGACGGAGATGCGGTCGAACGAGCGCTTCACGCACACGCCGAGCAGCAGATCGGCCGTCTCGGCCTCGAGCGCGGCGTCGGTCTGGACGAAGCAGAGCATCGTCGCGAAGCCGGGCTGGATCATCCCCGCGCCCTTGGCCTGCGCGCTCACGCGGACGGTGCCCGACGGCAGCGCCACGTCGAGCGCGAGCCGCTTCTCGAACGCATCGGTGGTGGCGATCGCGCGCCAGAACGCCGCATCGCCGTCCGGGGCGAGCTCGGCGCGCGCCGTGAGGATCGCCCGCGGCACGCCGTCCATCGGCAGCGGCACGCCGATCACGCCGGTCGACGCGACGGCGACGCGCTCCTCGTGCACGCCGGCCGCCATCGCCCCGGCGCCCTGCATGCGCGCGGCGTCCTCGAGGCCGCGGTTCCCCGTCGCCGCGTTCGCGTTGCCGGAGTTCACGACGACGGCGCGCAGCCCGTCGAGCCGGCAGCGCGACTGGCAGAGCAGCACGGGCGCCGCGAGCACGCCGGAGCGGGTGAAGCGCGCGGCGGAGACCGTGTCGGGCTCGGAGGACACGAGCAGCGCGAGGTCCGGGTCGCCCGACGGCTTGATCCCGGCCGGGACGCCGGCTGCCCGGAAGCCGGCCGCGAGCCCGCCCTCCGCGAGGTCGGTGACGTGGGGCGGCGGCTCGACCCAGCGCGAGGTGAACGCGATCACGCGATGCCCTCGCGCTCGTCGCGGCCGAACATGACGTTGAGGTTCTGGACGGCTTGCGACGCGGCGCCCTTCCAGAGGTTGTCGATCGAGGAGAACACGAGGACCCGCCCGGTGCGCCCGTCGTGGTGGACCGACATGCGGCAGAAGTTCGTGTCGCGCACCTCCTGCACGCCGGGCGGGCCGGTCCGCACCTCGACGAACGGCTCCGTCGCGTACGCGTCGTCGTAGAGCTCGAGCAGCTCGTCGGGGTCCGCGTCGCGCGCGGGGGTCACGTAGCACGAGACGAGCTCGCCCTGGGCGAGCGGCACCAGGTGCGGCGTGAACGTGATCGTCAGCGCCGCGCCCTGGCCGGCCAGCTCCTGCTCGATCTCCGGCGTGTGGCGATGGCGCTCGACCTTGTACGGCGTCATGTTCTCGTCGGCGGCGATGAAGTGGGTCGTCGCCGTCGGCTCGCGCCCGGCGCCCGAGACGCCGGACTTCGCGTCGATCACGATGTCGCCGAGCAGGCCGGCGCGGGCGAGCGGCGCGAGCGCGAGCAGCGCCGCCGTCGGGTAGCAGCCGGGGTTGGCGACGAGGTCGGCGCCCGCGATCGCCGCGCGGTGCAGCTCGGGCAGCCCGTAGACCGCCTGCCCGAACAGCTCCGGCGCGCCGTGCGGCCCGTACCAGTCCTCGTAGATGCCGCGGTCGCGCAGGCGGAAGTCGGCCGAGAGGTCGACGACGCGGACGCCGCGCTCGCGCAGCGCGGCGACCGCGGGCGCGGCGACGCGATGCGGCCAGCAGACCAGCGCGGCGTCGACGCCCGACTGGACGGCGGGGTCCCACGGCTCGAGCTCGAGCGGCACGCGCGTGCGCGGGTGGACGTCGTCGAGCCGCTGCCCGGCCTCCGAGCGCGCGGTCACGTGCGCGAGCGCGAAGTGCGGGTGGCGGTACAGCAGCATCGCGGCGATCGCGCCCGCGTAGCCGCTGGCGCCGAGCACGGCGACGCGCGGGCTAGCCACGCAGCTCGCCCCCCACCTGCTCGCGCAGCGCGGCGACGATCTTCGCGCGCCGCTGGGCGACCTCCTCGTCGGTCAGCGTGCGGTCCGGCGCGCGGAACTCCAGCCGCACGGCGAGCGACGCGCGGCCCGCGCCGACCTGCTCGCCGCGATAGACGTCGAACACCTCGGCGCTGCGCAGCAGCGCGCCGCCGGCCGCGCGGATCGCGTCGAGCACGCGCGCCGCCGGCACGCCGTCGCCGACGACGACCGCGATGTCCTGGCGGACGGCGGGGAACGACGTCAGGTCCTCGTAGCGCGGCACGGCCGTCGCGTGCTCGGCGAGCGCGCCGACGTCGAGCTCGAAGCCCGCGACGCCGTCGAGGTCCCACTGCGCGGCCACCGACGGGTGCAGCTCGCCGAGCCAGCCCGCGGGCACGCCGTCGCCGACGAGCACCGTGGCGGCACGGCGCGGGTGCAGGAACGGCGCCTCGCTGCCCGGCTCCGCGCGCCAGTCGATCCGGAGCGCGTGCAGGAGCGCCTCGAGCACGCCCTTCGCGGCGAAGAAGTCCGCGCGCGGCGGCTCGCCGTCCGCCCAGCTCGCGGGCCGCACGCGCCCGGTGAGCAGCGCGCCGAGCCGCGTCCGCTCGACCGGCAGCGCCGGGTCGGGCACCGGGTACCACGGGTTCCCCGTCGGCGCGCCGCCGGCGTCCGCGGACGGGAGGTAGACCGCGCCGTACTCGAACAGCCGCACGTCCTCGAAGCCGCGCGAGCGGTTGCGGCGCAGCGCGTCGAGCAGCGAGCCGGTGAGCGTCGTCCGCATCACCGACTGCTCCTCGGACATCGGGTTCTCGAGCACGACGGCGTCCGCGGGGAGCCCGAGCCGGCGCGCCACATCGGGCGCGGTGAAGCTCCAGCCGACCGCCTCGGACACCCCCGCGCCGAGCAGCGCGTCCTCGGCGCGGCGGCGGACCCGCTGCTCGGGCGCCAGCCGGCCGACCGCGCCGCGGCGCGACGGCAGCGTCGCCGGCAGGCGGTCGAGCCCCCAGATCCGCGCGACCTCCTCGATCAGGTCGGCCTCGCGCTCGACGTCGGCGCGGCGCCAGTGCGGCACCGTCACGTCCAGGCCGTCGTCGGCCTCGGCGACGCCGAAGCCGAGCGCGGTCAGGATCCGCGCCGCGTCGGCGCGCGGCACCGGGGCGCCGAGCAGCCGCTCGGTCCGGGCGTCGCGCAGCCGCAGCGTCACCGGCGCGGGGCCCGGCCCGCCGGCGTCGATCGTGCCGCCGGCCGGGCGCGCGCCGCACAGCTCGATCATCAGCCGCGTCGCGACCGCCTGGCCCTCGAGCCCCTGCTCGGGCTGGAGCTGCTTCTCGAACCGTCCCGACGCCTCGGTGCGCAGCGCGAGCCGCGCCGACGTGCGCTGGATGTTCGGCCCGTTCCAGGTCGCCGCCTCCATCAGGACGCGGGTCGTGCCGGCGTG
>Ga0190265_10002673_pt1 | contig 12003 bp, 12 predicted proteins | sample Popmic124T_FD_133135 | JGI IMG/M metagenome (GOLD analysis project Ga0190265, IMG submission 133135) | Populus adjacent soil microbial communities from riparian zone of Indian Creek, Utah, USA - 124 T | ecosystem: Environmental > Terrestrial > Soil > Riparian zone | place: USA: Utah | collected... | reverse complement strand
GGGCGAGAAGCTTCAGGCGCATGGTCATTCCCTTCTTCCCGGCTCGTAATCGGGCAGGCGCTGGCCGCCGATCACGCCGCCGACGCCGCGCTGGTTCAGCCGGTCGGTGATCTCGCGCAACGATTCGGACGAGGCGCGCAGGTCGCGGATCAGCTGGCCGACCTCGGGCAAAGTCTGGTTGGAGAAGGCCTGGATGCCGGGGCGCGCGTCGCCGAGCGCCCCTTCGAGCTGGGCCATGCTCGTCTCGGCGCGGCGGAGGGTATGGCGCAGGTCGTTGATCAATGGCCGGCCGTCCTCGGTCATCATCGTGTTGGTGGTGCCGGCGAGCCGGCCGAGCTGGTCGGCGGCGGTGCCGGCCTGCTGAATGGCGACCCGCGCCTCGGCCAGAGTGGCGGCGATCTCCGGTCCGCGCTCGGCCAGCGAGCGGCTGACCTCCTCGAGATTGTCGAGGATGCCGGCGATCGATTCCTGGTTGCGGTCGGAGAGCAATTCGGTGAGCCGCTCGGTCAGCGTCGAGACTCGTTCGAGCAGCTCGGGCGCGGTGTTGAGCAGCTGGCCGAGCGCGCCCGGCTTGGTCGGGATCACCGGCACGCCATAGGGGCATTCGGATTCCGGATTTTGCTCGGGGCAGGCGATCGGGCGCCGCGACCGGCGCGGCTGGCCCGGCTCGGGATTTTCGGGCGGGTCGAGTTGGATCTGGCTGACGCCGGTGAAGCCGACGCCGCGAATGGTCGCGGTCGAGCCCTCGAACACCGGCGTGTTCTCGCGCACCGAAATCCGCACCCGGATGAATTGCGGGCTGTCGGGGACGAGGTTGATCGAATCGATCTGGCCGACCGGTACGCCCGAGAAGGTCACCGACGATCCCTTGGCGAGGCCCTCGACCGATTGCTGGAAGAAGACGTCGTAGGTCTTCTCGCCGCCGTCGCCGACCTGGCTCAGCCAGACCACGAAAAGGACCAGCGCCGCGATCAGCCCCAGCGTGATGCTGCCGACGAGGACCTGGTTCGATCTGGTTTCCATCAGGCTTCAGCCTCTTCCCGCTCGGAGATCGCGGCGGCGGCTCGGCCCCGCGGTCCCTTGAAATAGTCCTGAATCCATTCGTGGTCCAAAGCCAATAATTCCGGAATCGTTCCGACCGCCACCACCCTCTTGTCGGCGAGCACCGCCACCCGGTCGCAGATCGCGTAGAGCGTGTCGAGATCGTGGGTGATCAGGAAGACGGTGAGGCCGAGCGCGTCGCGCAGCTCGAGGATGAGCTGGTCGAACGCGGCGGCGCCGATCGGATCGAGGCCGGCCGTCGGCTCGTCGAGAAACAGCAGCTCGGGATCGAGCGCCAGCGCTCGGGCGATGCCGGCGCGCTTGCGCATCCCGCCGGACAGCTCGGACGGATATTTGGCGGCCGCGTCGGTCGAAAGGCCGCTCATCGTCGTCTTGTAGGCGGCGATCTCGTCGAGCAGCTCCCGGTCGAGGCCGGGATAGAATTCCTTGATCGGCACCTGGATATTCTCCGCGACGGTCAGCGTTGAGAAGAGCGCGCCGCCCTGGAAGAGAACCCCCCAGCGGCGGCGGACATGCTTCGCCTCCTCGTCGTCGCGGCCGATCATCGACTCGCCGAACACGCTGATCTCGCCCTCGTCGGGCGTCTGCAGGCCGATGATCGAGCGCATCAGCACCGACTTGCCGGTGCCGGAACCGCCGACGACTCCGAAAATCTCTCCCCTCTTCACCTCGAGGCTGAGATCTTCGTGCACGATTTGCTTGCCGAAGCTGTTGCGGAGGCCTTGGACCTCGATGACGGTGTCGCCGCGGGTCATAGCCAGCCGATCTCGGTGAAGAACACGGCGAAGAAGGCGTCGAGCACGATGACCAGGAAGATGCCCTGGACGACCGCGGCGGTGGTCCGGAGGCCGACCTCCTCGGCATTGCCCTCGACCTGCATGCCCTGGAAGCAGCCGGCCATGGCGATGATCATTCCGAACACCGGCGCCTTGATCAGGGCTTGCCACAGGTCGGTCATCGGCACGACCTCGCGGATGCGCTGGATGAAGGTCACGGGCGGGATGTCGAGCGAGATCCAGCAGAAGATGCCGCCGCCGATGATCGACAGGATCGCGGCATAGAAGCCGAGCAGCGGCATCAGGATCACGGTGGCGAGCACGCGCGGGAAGACCAGGGCCTCCATCGGCGAGACGCCGATCGTGCGCATCGCGTCGACCTCTTCGCTGAGCTTCATCGACCCCAATTGGGCGGCGAAGGCCGATCCGGAGCGCCCGGCGACCATGATCGCGGTCATCAGCACTCCAAGCTCCTTGACCGAGGAGCGGCCGATCAGGTTGATCGTGTAGATTTCGGCGCCGAACTGGCGGAGCTGGACCGCGCCCTGCTGGGCGATGACGATTCCGACCAGGAAGCTCATCAGCCCGACGATGAACAGGGCGCGGACGCCGACCACCTCGAATTGCTGGGCGATGGCGTTGAGGCGGAAGCGGCGGGGGTGGCGGGCGATATGACCGGTGGAGATCAGGAGGGCGCCGAAAAAGCCGAGCAGGCCGACGATCGTGCGCATCGCGATATTGGCCGCGACGCCGACCTCTCCGACCACGCGCAGCAGCGGCATCTCATAGTCGCGCTTCACCTTCACCGGCTGGTCGGCCTGGGTGACGTGGTCGATCAGCAGCTGCTGATCCTCGGTCGCGCCGACGATGGTGGCGCCCCGGTCGCGCTCCAGCTTGTGGACCAGCCAGGCTCCGACCGTGTCCAGCCGCTCGACGTCGGAAAGGTCGACGATGAGGTGCTCGGCGTCGACCTCCTTGAGCTGCTCCGAAAGCTTGCGGACGCGCAGGATCGTCAGATTGCCGCTGAACCGCAATATGCAACGGCCATCTTCGACGTCTCGGCTGAAATCGGCGGTGACGCTCATCGGCCAAGACGAATGCGTCAATTCAGGGCGGGCGGCAAGGAGTTAGGATGGACAGACGCCACGATTCCATGATTTCAGAGAGTCGATGAAGGCGACGCTGGCCATTTACGACATGGACCGGACGGTGACTCGCGCGCCGACCTTCGGGCCGTTCCTGTGGCACGCCATGTGGCGGCTGGCGCCGTGGCGGGTGGTGCTCGCGCCGCTCGCCTTGCTGGCGACCCTGGCCTACGCGCTGAAGCTGATCGACCGCGGCCGCCTGAAGGAGCTGAACTACCGGCTGCTGGTCGGCGCCGCCTCGCCCGAGCGGCTCGAGCCGGTCGTGCAGAGCTTCGCCGACAAACAGGTCAGGACCAACATCCTGCCGGGCGCCCGGGCGCGGCTCGCCGAGGACAAGGCGGCAGGGCGGCGGCTGGTCATGGCGACCGCCTCCTACCGGCTCTATTCGGCGGCGATCGCCCGGCGGCTCGGCTTCGACGACGTCATCGCCACCGACACCCTGATCGACTCGCGCGGTCGAACGGTCGCGACCATCGACGGCGCCAATTGCTACGGCCTCGGCAAGCTCGACATGATCGAGGGCTGGCTGCAGAAGCAGGGCCTCGACCGCGAGGCGGTCCACATCCGCTTCTACTCCGACCACGTCTCCGACGCGCCGGTCCACCACTGGTCCGACGAAGCCTTCGCCACCAACGCCCACGCCCGCCTGGTCAGGGTCGCGCAGGACGAAGGCTGGGAAGTGCTCGACTGGCGCGACCGGCGGCGGCCCTAGACCGCCGCCAGCGCCTGGTCGAAATCGGCGATCAGGTCGTCGGCGTCCTCGACGCCGATCGAGACGCGGACGAGGTTGTCGGTGATGCCGAGCGCCTGCTTGCGCTCGGCCGGGACCGACAGGTGGGTCATCGCCGCCGGCGCGCTGGCCAGGGTCTCGGTGCCGCCCAGGCTGACCGCGAGATGGGCGATCCTGAGCGCGTCGAGAAAGGCGAAGGCCTCGGTCTCGCCGCCCTTCAGATAGAGCGAGAAGGTCGAACCGGCGCCGGTGCAGTGGCGGCGGTAGATGTCGGCCTGGCGGGCGTCGCTCCCCTCCTCGAGGAAGCCGAGATAGCCGACGCTCTCGACCTTGGCGTGATCGCGCAGGAAGCGGCAGACCTTCTCGGCATTCTCGCCGGCGCGGGTCATCCTGAGCTCGAGCGTCTCGAGGCTCCTCAGCAGCATCCAGGCGGTGTTGGGGTCGGTGATCGTGCCGATCGTGTTCCTCAGCATTCGGATCGTGTTGATCAGCTCCTTCGAGCCCGTGATCCCGCCCGCGACGAGATCGGAATGGCCGCCCGCATATTTGGTGAGGCTATAGACCGAAAGGTCGGCGCCGTGGCGCAGCGGATGGTGCCAGAGCGGGCCCAAAAAGGTGTTGTCGATCGCGATCGGCGGCCGCTCGCTTGCCCCGAACGCGGCGTCGCGGACGTTGCGCACCGCCTGCACGTCGACCAGAGCGTTGGTCGGGTTGGCCGGGCTTTCGAGATAGATGAGCGGCACCCGGCCAATGGCCCTGGCGCGCTCCACCGTCCCGGCGATCTCCGCCTCGGTGGCGCCGGCCGGGAAATCGAGCCATTTGACCCCGAAGCGGCCGAGGATTCGGCCGATCAAGGTCTCGGTCGCGGCGTAGAGCGGGCCGGAATGGACGACGACGTCGCCGGGCTGGACGAAGGCGAGCAGAAGCGTCGCGATCGCCGACATGCCCGAGGAGAAGGAGAGCGCGTCCTCGGCATCCTCCCATACGCTGAGCCGGTCCTCGAGGATCTCCTGATTGGGGCCGTTGAAGCGCGAATAAACCAGCCCCTCGGCGCCACCCGGGCGCTTGCCGGTGACACCCTCGAAGTGGCGCTTGCCCGCCGCCGCATTCTCGAACACGAACGTCGAGGTGAGGAAGATCGGCGGCTTGAGCGAGCCCTCCGACAAAGCCGGGTCGAAGCCGTGGCCCATCATCAGCGTCGAGGGCTTGAGCCGCCGCCCGCCGATCTCGAGCACGTCGGGCTTGGGGCGTCGGCGCGGGGTCGCGCCGGTGAGGTCGGATTCGTCTTCCATCTTATAGTCTCCCTCCGCTTCAAAGCGGTCGCTGCGTGGAGACCGAGCCTGCCGGAAGGCGGCTCACGGGCCGCTTGAGCGGCCGGGGGTGAGGTCCGTTGCCCGCGCGGCTTCTAGCCGATCAGGCGGCGGGGCCTCAACCGCCGAAATTGCGTTCCAGCACCGCAGCGATCTGGGGCAGCGCATCGGCGCGCAGGGCGATAGCGTGAGTCTTTGGGCAATGCTCCGCCAGCCACGCCCGCCGCGGCCGCCAGTGCGACATCGCCGCGGCGTAGAGGTCGAGCGCGAAAGGCGTCTCGCCCAGCACCCACGGGCCGCCGCCGAGCTCGGCCTCGAACTGGCGCCAGAGCGACTGGCGGAAGGCGTCGACATTGGCGGCGAGCTGCTCCGCCGAGTCCGGCGCCCAGCGCTCGGGATAGTCGCGATAGGTGAAGGTCGGATAGAGGGCCGAGACGAACCAGGCGAGCCGGTTGAGGAAGAGCGGCCGCAGCGGATCGCCGGGCAGCGGCGCCAGCCCCGCTTCCGGGTTGAGCTCGGCCAAGTGAAGCACGATCGCCGCGCTTTCGGTCAGCACGACGCCGTCGGGCGCGGCCAGGGTCGGCACCCGCGCCAGCGGATTCACCGCGAGCAGCCTGTCGCGCGCCGGCCCGGGCGAATCGAAGCCGTCGACCGAAACGAACTCGTAGGGCGTCCCGGTCCAGGCGAGCGCGCCCTCGGCCAGCGTCGATCCCCAGCCGCGGACGCCATAGAGTTTCCACGCTGTCATAACGCGATCAGCGAAAGCTGCCTCCCGTAAGTCGGCTCGCCTCTGTGGACGGCGCGGCGGTAGCTGAAGAACCGGTCGGGATCGGCATAGGTGTCGAGGCCGAGCGCCTCGGCGCGGATCACGCCGGCGGCGGCCAGGCGGGCGAGGACATAGGCTTCGAGGTCGAACTGCTGATGGCCTTCGCGCCCCGGCGAGAAGAAGCGCTCATTGTCGGGATCGGCTTCGGCGAAGCGGCGCAGGAAGCCGTCGTCGACCTCATAGGATTTGCGCGCGATCACCGGGCCGATCGCGGCGGCGACGCGGCTCCGGTCGGCGCCGAGCCTCTCCATCGCCGCCAGCGTCGATTCGATGACGCCGCCGAGCGCGCCCTTCCAGCCGGCATGGGCTGCGCCGATCACCCCGGCGGCGCGGTCGGCGAGCAGCACCGGCGTGCAATCGGCGGTGAGGATGCCGAGCGCGAGGGAGGGCCGGTCGGTGACGATCGCGTCGCCATGCGGGCGGGCGTCGTCGGGCCACGGCGCGTCGGCTTGGAGCGCGTCGGCCGAATGGACCTGGTGGACGGTGACGAGCTTCGCCCCGGGCGCGACCGCTTCGACCGCGCGGCGCCGGTTCTCGGCGATCGCGGCGCGGTCGTCGTCCGAGCCCCAGCCGACATTGAGGCTGGCATAAGCGCCCTGGGAGACGCCGCCCCGCCGGCCGAGGAAGCCGTGGGCGATGCCGCCGAGCGCGGCGGCGCGGATCACCTCGACGCTCACAGGTCGAGCCGCATCACCGGGTCGGCATAGGTCCGGCTGCCGAGGAGGAAGGGCGCGTGGCCGACGATCGCGAAGCCCTGGCGGCGGTAGAAGGCGATCGCGCGATGACCTTCCGACCAGACGCTGAGGAAGAGCGCCGGCGCGTTCGCCGCGCGTCCCGCCTCGACCGCCCGGTCCATCAGCGCCGCCGCCACGCCCGCGCCCTGCCAGCGCTCGAGGACGTAGAGCTGCTTGATCTCGAGCGCGCCGGGCGGGTGGTCGGCGGCGAGCGACATCGGCACCAGCTTGAGATAGGCGGCGATCTCGCCATCCTCCTCCGCCATCGTCACCTGGACGGCGGGATCGGCCAGCTCGGCCGGAAGCCCTCCGGGTCCGAACATGCGCTCGAGGTGAACCGCCATGTCCTCGGGCGGGAAGTGCGGCCCGAAGGTCTCGACGAAGCAGCGCCGGCCCATCGCGGCGAGCGCGGGGCCGTCGGCGGCGGTGGCGCGGCGATAGGCGACGCTCACAGCTTCAGCCGCATGACGATGTCCTCGTCGGCATGGGTCCCGACCATGAAGTCGTAGCGCCCGACCGCCTCGAAGCCGTAGCGCGCGTAGAAGCGCCGGGCGCGCTCATTGTCGGTGAAGACGGAAAGATAGAGTTGCTCCGCGCCCCGCCGCCGCGCCTCGGCCAGCACCCAATCCATCATCTCGGCGGCGAGGCCGGCGCCCTGCCAGGGCTTGAGCACGTAGAATTGGCGCAGCTCGACGGCCGGCCCGCTGACCGCGAAGGGCAGGGACGGCGGCCCGACCTTGGCGTAGGCGGCGGCCTCGCCGCCCGCTTCGCCGAGCCGCACCGCGAAGCGCCGGTCGGCAAGCTCGCCGCGCCAATTCTCCTTGCTGTGATTGGTCAGGAAAGCGGCGAGATTCTCCGGCGAATAGAGATGGCCGAACGTCTCGATGAAGCTCCGCCGCCCGATCGCCGCCAAGGTCGCGGTATCCGCCACACCGGCATCGCGCCACCTCACGCCCGTCGAATCGCCCACGTCCCATCTCCGTTCGGGCATTGTCGAAGCCCGTTCCTTCTTCATGTCCACTAAGGGGAAGCAGCGCCCCTCGACAAGCAGCCATGCCGGGAGAAGGGCAAAACCGTCACCCTGAACTCGTTTCAGGATCCATGGCGGATGCGGCAGCGCGGCTCCGGACTGGATGCTGGAATAGGGGACAGTCCCCTATTTTAGGGACTGTCCCCGGAATTAAGGGGAGAGGGAGATAGGGGACTGTCCCCTCTTTTGGGGACTGTCCCCGGAATTAGGGGACTGTCCCCCCTTTTTACGGGGGCCAGCCAGCCAGGAGATGGTCTCAAAACCCCGCCGGTTCGGGCCAGCCGGGCGCCACCAGCGCCATCGCCTTGAACAGCCGTCCCATTTGCTCAGGCACAGTCAGCCGGTCCCGCGCGGCGACGATCTCGGCCGTCCGCTCCGGCGCCGCCTTGGCGAGCGCGGCGGCGCGCAGGTCGATGCCCATCGCCTTCAGCCACTCGCCCTGCGCCACCGGCCCGAACACGCGCACGCTTTCGCTCCGCGCCGCCTCGGCCAGCGCCGCGAAGTCGACATGGGCGGTGAGGTCGCGCTCGCCGGGCGCCTCGAACGGGTCGGCGAAGGCATGGCGCGACACCGCCTGAAGCGTGTCGCCGCGGCCGGGCCGGTCGTGGCCATAATCGACGATCAGGGCGCCGCCGCCCTGCGCGGCGATCCGGCGCGCGAGCCGGCGGACGATGTCCAGCGACATGGGCGAAGTCTCGGTCTCCACCTCGCCGTGGGCGACGAAGCGGCCGTCGGCCCAGGCGACGGTGCGCTCCCGCCCCCGGGCGTCGAGCTGACGGATCGGCAGCGCGTCGAAAAATTCGTTGGCGACGACGAGCAGCGGCCCGGCTTCGGGAAGGGTCGAGAGATCGTCGTGCCAGCGCGCCGAGAGCCGCTCCGCCTGGGCCAGGCGCAGCACCGGGCTGGTCTCGACGAGCTCGGCCGGGGGCTCCAGCCCGGCGCCGCGCATCGCCCGCGACGCGTCCGCCGCCAGCGTGCCGCGCCCCGGCCCGAGCTCGACATAATGCGCGCCTTCCGGCCGTCCCGCGCGCCGCCACAGATCGGCGAGCCAGATGCCTGCCAGTTCACCGAACATCTGGCTGATCTCGGGCGCGGTGGTGAAGTCGCCGGCCGCGCCGAACGGGTCGCGGCTCGCATAATAATGCGCGTTCGCCTCGGCCATATAATCGGCGACGCTGATCGGCCCCTCGTCCGCGATCCGGCGCCTCAGGCGTTGCTCCAGATCGTTCGGACCGCCCTCTCTACCGTTCGGGCCGAGCTTGTCGAAGCCCATCTTATCCCTTCCTCCTAACGGGCCGTTTTGCGCAACGCCTCCAGCTTCCGCCCTCCGCACGTCTTGCAGCGCAGCCGGTAGCGAGCCTATCGAGCATCGTCAGGCGGAGGAACATCTCTGATCTTGTCGAGCCCGGTGACGAGCATGGGGCCGAATTCGCCGCAGCGGATTTTGAGGCTGCCCTGCCCGCGAGCGACCCCTCAGAAAGGCGGCTCTCCATCGTCCCAAGGATTACTATAGGGCATGTCCTCGGGCTGACAAACGGAGACGTGCAGCTTCATTACCGTCTTTTCCTGCTGGTTGACCGAGAACAGGAGCCGATAGGCAGGGAAGGCTTTACTGCCCTTGATTCGCAGCTTGGTCTTCACGAAAAGGACGTCGGAATCTCTGTGCAGACGTTGGAAACCGAGGGGGGTTCTTGTTGAGCGCCTCGTCCACCCAGGCAAGGCCCTCGTCTACTTCCAAGTGGCCTCCAGCCTGAAGCACCGACTCTTCAAAGGAATCGTGCTCGGCGATCTGCCAACCGCTAGACCCGAAGCCCCCACCCGTATCGCTCATTAAGCTCTCGCGCCTCAGCTATGTCCTGGGGGGTGGCGTCTTCGTCCGAATAGAATACCGCTTCGTAAGGGATAAGCCCCTCGATCATGCGCGTGCGCCAAGCGACGCCGTGACTCTCCTCGCTCACTTGGCGGGCAGTCTTGGGCCGCAATTCCTCGATCACCTCATCCACGATAGCCAACTCGCCTTTGGTGAACAGGTCTAGATGGGCTTCTCGGCGCGCGATCGTGCGTATCTGGGTGTGGTTGCCGACAACTTTCTCTTCGATTCCGATTGCGCCCTCGCGTTCCAGTTCCCGCCGCACGGGACGCATCAGGTAAGGAGCCGGCCCTTCAGGCAGCGCAAAATATGCCAATCCAGTGATGGGCTCGCCTAGCCGTTCGAACGCGCGGAAGTCGGCGTAAAAGAGAATCTTATTGAGCTTTGTCGATCCGAAATGGGGATCGTCGGCACACTGTGCGGAGGCGTAAACGATCAGTTCACGGAACCGCTGGCGCCCCCGTGGAACGTCGAAGGTATAGTGAACGTCAGCCATGTGGAAAAGCCTATCGCAACGCTACATCTTGTAGCGCCAACGCCCGATTCAGGCTACATGTTTCTCGACTTACCCCCAGATTATTCACAGTGTTGCCCACAGCCACTGCCGGCGGCGTTTGCCTGATTGGATGTCCGGTATCCTCGATAAAGTGTCGCCGACTACGTTCTGCGGATCAAAAAACCTCCTCCCCCGAAGAGATGAGAGGAACCCTTTTGCCAAGCGCAGTCCGAACGCGACGTGGAACTGGAGCTCTATGAGCTCGTCGCCTCCCCCGGCACCGGCCGCACCCGCTCAGCGCGCTTCTTCGCGGTCAGCACCAGATAGAGCCCGCCGAGGATCATCGGCAGCGACAAAGTCTGGCCCATGCTCAGCCCCCAGGCGAGATGCTCGAGCCCGGCGTCGGGCTGGCGGACCATTTCGACGAGGAACCGGCTGATCCCGTAGACCAGGATGAAGGCGCCGACGAGCTTGCCCGGCTGGTAGCGCGCGCGCGTCCTCCAGAACATGAACCAGAGGATAAGGAAGAGCAGCACGCCTTCGAGCCCGGCCTCGTAGAGCTGGCTCGGGTGGCGCGCGACCTCGCCGCCATTGGGGAAGACGATTCCCCAGGGCAGATCGGTCTCGCGGCCCCAAAGCTCGGCGTTGATGAAGTTGGCGAGCCGGCCGAGGAACAGGCCGAATGGCACGCAGCAGGCGACATAATCGTGGATGCGCAGCCAGTCGAGCCCCTGCCGCTTGGCCATGTAGAAGATGCCGAGGCTGACCCCGATCACGCCGCCATGGAAGGACATGCCGCCGTCCCAGAGCTGCGGGATCTCGATCGGGTTGGCGAGATAATCGAGCGGCCGGTAGAACAGGACGTAGCCCAATCGCCCGCCGAGGATGATGCCGAGCGTCGCGTAGAAGACCATGTCGTCGGCGTGGCGCCGCGCCATCGGCGCGCCCGGCTCGCGCAGCAGCCGCATCAGATACCACCAGCCGAGCAGGATGCCGACCAGATAGGCGAGCGAATACCAGCGCAGCTGGAAGAAGCCGATCTCGAACAGCACGGGATCGAGGCCGAGATCGTCGAAGCGGATCGCGCCGCTTGCCGCCGTCAGCGATGTCAGTAAGTCGTGGATCAAGGCTTCCCCCTTCGCGCTTGCGCCTTCATAATGGGGGGCAGGAAAAAGGCAAAGCGGAGGAGCAGGAGGAAGCATGCCGAGCGCGCTCGACCGCACATATGACGCGGTGCTGGCCAAGGTCCTGGGCGAAGGCGGCCCGATCCAGATCGGCCGCGACGCCGAAGGGCGGGCGATCGTCGCCAACCTGCCGCCGACCCTGCCGATGCTGTTCGACGCCTTCTCCATGCTCCACGGCGCCACCGACGCGGTGATCGCCGGCGACGAGCGGCTGACCTTCGCCGATTTGAACGCGCGGGCGACGAAGCTGGCCCGGCTGCTCGCCGGCGGCTGGAACGTCGCCAAGGGCGACCGGGTCGCCATCGCGATGCGCAACTGCCCGGCCTGGATCGTCGCCTACATGGCGGTGCTGAAGGCGGGCGGGATCGCGACGCTGATCAACGGCTGGTGGCAGGCCGACGAGATGCGCCACGCCATGGACCTCGCCGAGCCCGGGCTGATCATCGCCGACGAGGCGCGCGCCAGGCGGCTCGCCGCGGGCGGCTGCACGATCCCGACGGTCGCGCTGCCGGTCGAAAAGCCGATCGACGGCGCGCTCGCGCCGCTGCACGAGCGGGGCGGCGAGGCGGACCTGCCCGCGGTCGCGCCCGAGGACGACGCGACCATCCTGTTCACCTCGGGCTCGACCGGGCTCGCCAAGGGCGCGGTCTCGAGCCACCGCGCGGTCACCACCGGCGTCTATGCCTATACGATCGGCCTCGCCGTCCTGCGCGGCATCAAGGAGAGCCGGGGCGAGACGATTCCGGACCCCAAGACCCTGGTCAACGTGCCTTTGTTCCACGTCACCGGCGAGGTGCCGGTGCTCCTGAACAGCTTCGTCATCGGCCGGACCATGGTGCT
>Ga0190265_10002672_pt1 | contig 12003 bp, 6 predicted proteins | sample Popmic124T_FD_133135 | JGI IMG/M metagenome (GOLD analysis project Ga0190265, IMG submission 133135) | Populus adjacent soil microbial communities from riparian zone of Indian Creek, Utah, USA - 124 T | ecosystem: Environmental > Terrestrial > Soil > Riparian zone | place: USA: Utah | collected... | reverse complement strand
GGTGTTCATCACCACCACGCCCGCGTGCACCAGCCGCAGGACGGCGATCTGCTGGTCGAGCACGGTCCAGGTGCCGGACGCGTCGATCACGCCGTAGACGTCGTACCCGGCGGCCAGCGCGGACAGCGCCGGGAACATCAGGCAGATGTCCGTGGTGCATCCGGCGATCACCAGCTTGCGCCGGCCCGTGGCCTCGACCGCGGCGACGAAGGCCGGATCGTCCCAGGCGTTGATGGGCCCGTCGCGGTGGATCACCGCGGCGTCGGGCAGCAACTCGGTCAGCTCCGGGATCAGGGGGCCGGCAAAGCCCTCCGGCATGTTGTCGCTCAGGATCGTTGGTATTCCGTGGAGCGCCGCGATCCGTGCCAGCGCGAGCACGTTGTTCCGGAACCGCACGGGATCGATGTCGGCGACCCCGCTCATGATGGCGGCCTGGTGGTCGATGAAGACGATGACCGCGTTCTCGGTGGTGATGAACTCCCGGTGCGGGTTCCGGCCCGCGGGAGCCGTCAGGTGCGATGTCATGGGTCCCTCCCCTTCCGTCCGTAGTGTCGGCGGCGCCGGTAGCGCCGCTCCTCACCCGGGTATATATTCCTCATAACGACTATCGTCAAGAGGCATAAATGTCCCCACGGACGGCGCGGCCCGGCATCGAGGAGCTGGTGTTCCAGCAGGTGCTCCGCACCGGAGAGGCCCTGCTGGAGCCCGAGGCCGCGTTGCTCAAGGCGGTCGAGCTTTCCTTCGCGCAGTACAACGTGCTCCGCATCCTGCGCGGCGCCGGCTCCGGCGGGCTGCCCTGCGGGGAGATCGCGGCGCGGATGGTCAACCGCGATCCGGACATCACCCGGCTCATGGACCGCCTGGAGGCGAGGGGGCTGGTCCGCCGCACCCGTGACGCCGAAGATCGCCGCGTCGTGGTGGGGGACATCACCCGGGAGGGACTCACCCTCATCAAGGGTCTCGATCGGCCGGTAACCCGGATGCACCAGGACCAGCTCGCCCACATGACCCGGGCGCAGCTCGAGACGCTGGCCGGGCTTCTCGAGCTGGCGCGGACGCCGCCCTAACGCCGGTCCGCCGCCGCGGCGGTCGGCACGTCCACCACCCACCCGTCGTGCAAGTGAATCGTCCGGTGCCCGTAGCTCGCGTTCCGCTCGGAATGCGTCACCTGGACGATCGTCGTCCCCTGCCGGTTGAGGCGGGTGAAGAGCTCCATGATCTCTTCGCCCTGGGCGCTGTGCAGATTCCCCGTCGGCTCGTCGGCCAGCAGCAGCTTGGGGCTGGCGATCACCGCGCGTGCCACGCCGACCAGCTGCTGCTGCCCGCCGGAGAGCTGGCTGGGATAGAGGTCCTTCTTGCCCACGATCTGGAAGCGGTCCAGCGTCTCGGCCACGATCGCGGCCCGCTCCTTGGGCTTGATGTCCCGGTAGGAGAGCGGGATCTCCAGGTTCTCGTACACCGTGAGGTCGTCGATCAGGTGGTACTTCTGGAACACGAAGCCGATGTACTTCTTGTTCAGCTCCACCCGCTTCTTGGTCGGCAGCGCGTGCACCGCCTGGTCGAGGAACCAGTATTCCCCGGTCCAGGCGTTGTCGAGCATGCCGAGGATGCTGAGAAGCGTGGACTTCCCCGCCCCGGAGGGACCCATGATGGTCAGGAACTCGCCGTCACGGATCTCCAGGTTGATGCGCCGAAGCACGTAGGTGCGGGTCGGGCCGGCCTCGTAGTAGCGGTCCAGGTTGGCGAGTCGGATCACGGGGAATCGTCCTTACGTTTGAGGTGACCCTTCACTGTCATCCCGAGCGGAGCGAGGGATGACATCGCTGTTCTACTCGCTCCGCAACGTCAACGCCGGATCCACCCGCGTCGCCCGCCGCGCCGGCAGGTAGCACGCCAGCAGCGCCACCGAGCTCAGCAACAGTCCGATCCCGACGAACGTGACCGGATCCGCCGGACGCACCTGGTACAGCAGTCCCGCGATCAGCCGCGTCACCACCAGCGACCCGACGAGCCCGATCCCGATGCTGATGAGCACCAGCCGCATCCCCCCCAGCACCACGTTGAGCCGGGTCTGCCGCGGATCCTCGCCCAGCGCCAGCCGGATCCCGAACTCCCGGGTGCGCTGGCTCACCGAGTAGGAGATCACGCCGAACACGCCGACCGCCGTCAGCAGCAGCGCCACCGCGCCGAGCACGCTCATGAGCACGAGGCTGAACCGCGCCTGCGCCCGTCCCTCGGTCAGGTAGTTGCTCATGGGCGTGAGCTTGCTGACGGGCAGGTCGGGATCCATCGCGGCCAGGGTCTGCCGTACGGTGGGCACCAGGCTCACCGGGTCGATGCCGCTCTCCACCACGAACGTCATCACCGTGGGGGTGCCCTGCCCCAGCGGGTAGTAGATCTGGTGGAGAATGTCGCGGGTGAGATCGTGCTGGCGCATGTGCTCAACGATGCCCACCACCTCGGCCATGTTGTTCTCCGTGCCGGTGGGTCCGAGCTGGAGCTGCTTGCCGACGGCGTTCTCACCCGGCCACGCCAGCTTCGCGAGGCTCTCATCCACGATGATGACCGGCGGCGTGCCCACGGAATCCGTAGAGCCGAAGGTGCGTCCCGCGAGAAGCTGGGCGTCCATCGCCTCGAAGTACTCCGGCGAGATCTGCCGTCCGTCCGCCGTCACGCTCTCGAAGTTCCGCGCCGTCTCCTCGTTGTACGCGAACGGCGAGAGCGGGCCGCTCCCCGTGAGGGGGAGCTGGGAGACGATGCCGACCTTGGTGACCCCCGGCAAGGCCTCGAGCCGCCCGGTGAGATCGCGGAAGAAGGCCCGGCGCGCGCCGCCGCCGGGATACTTCCCGAACGGCATGGACAGCTCGAAGGTCAGCACGTCGCTCGCGTCGTAGCCGGGATCCACCCGCTGGAGCGCGAGAAAGCTCCGGATCAGAAGCCCCGCTCCCACCAGCAGCACGACCGACAGCGCCACTTCCGCCATGATCAGCAGGTTCCGGGCGCCGCGGCGGTCACCGGCGCTGCCGCCTCGCCCGCCGGCCTTGAGGTATTCCTGGGGATCGGTGTTCGCCGCGCGGAGCGCCGGTACCAAACCGAACAGCACCGACGTCAGCGCGCAGATCGCGACCGTGAACGCCAGCACGGTGGTGTCCAGCTGGATATCGCCCAGGCGCGGCAGGTTCGCCGGGTGCAGCCGGCGCAGCACGGACAGCGCCCCCACGGTGATGCCGAGCCCCAGCACGCCACCTCCGAGCGCGAGCAGCAGGCTCTCGGTCAGCACCTGGCGCACCAGCGCGCCCCGGCTGGCGCCCAGCGCGGTGCGGAGGGCGAACTCCGCCCGGCGGGTGGTGGCCCGCACCATCAGCAGGTTGGCCACGTTGGCGCAGGCGATCAGGAGCACCATCCCGACGGCGCCGAGCAGGATCAACAGCGCCGGACGCGCGTGCTTCACCACGTCATAGTGCAGCGGCACGGCGCGGATCCGCAGGTTCGACGCCGCGTGCTCCGGAAACTCGCTGCGGAACTGGCCGGCGATGTTGTCCATCTCCGCCTGCGCCTGCTCGAACGTCGCGCCCGGGGCCAGACGGCCGAACACGGTGAAGAACGTCAGGTTGCGGGGCAGCGGCTGGGAATAGTCGAACTGGATGGGAACCCAGAGATCCGCATCGGTGACCTGGAACGCCTCGGTCGGAAGCTGGAGGTGGAACTCGCGTGGCAGAACGCCGACCACCTCGTGGCCCACGCCATCGATCTGGATCGTCTTGCCGACCAGCGTCGGATCAGCCGCGAAGCGGCGCTCCCAGAGCCGGTGGCTCAGCATCACCACGTGCGGGCCGTTCACCACCTCTTCCTCGGGCAGCAGCTGCCGTCCCAGCATCGGCCTCACGCCGAGGAGGGGAAAGAAGTTGGCCGTGATCGACACCACGTCGGCCCGCTCCGGCTCGCCTTCACCCGTGAGGTTGCCCCGCAGGTTGGCCACGTTCCCTTCGGCCGCGGCGGCGAACTCCTCGAACGTGCGGCTGCGCCGCTTGTAGTCCTGGAAGTCCGCCGGCGATACGGCGGGGAGCGACTGCGCACCCTCGCCCAGATCGTTCCAGATGTTGGCCAGCCGGTCCGGCGCCTCGTACTGGAGCGGCCGGAGCAGCACGCCGTTCACGACCGTGAAGATGGTGGTCGTGGCGCCGATGCCGAGCGCCAGCGCGGCGACCGCGGCGATGGTGAAGCCGGGCGTCCGGCGCAAGGCGCGGATGGCGTACCGGAGGTTGTGGCCGAGCGTATTCATCATTCGCTCCAAAGGGCGTCGATGGGGTTCACGTAGCGCAGGTCGAGCAGCAGGTCGGCCATCATTCGCTCCTGAGCGCGTCCACGGGATCGGTGCGCACGGCGCGCATCGCCGGCAGGAGCGAGGCAACACCAGCTATCAGTGCCAGCGCGGCCGCGGTCAGGAGGAACGTGGCCGGATCGGTGGGACCGACGCCGAACAGCAGGCTGGTGAGGAGTCGCGTCGCGGCGTAGGCGCCCGCCAGTCCGACCGCGATGCCGAGCAGCGCCAGCCAGGCGCCCTGCGAGAGCACCAGCCCGAGGATCTCGCGCGGCACGGCGCCGAGCGCCATGCGGATGCCGATCTCACGGGTACGCTGCACCACCAGATGGGCCATCACTCCGTACACGCCGACCGCGCCCAGCGCCAGCGCGAGCAGCGCGAAGACGCCCACCAGCATCATCGTGAGCCGCCGCTCCGCGGCCCAGGCGCCGAGGCCCTCTTCCATCGTCTGGATCTCACCGACCGGCAGGTCCGCGTCCAGCTCGGCCACCGCCGCCCGCAGCGCGCCCGTCAGCGGGACCGGGTCGCCCTCGGTCCGCATCACGATGCGCATCAGTCGCTGAGGCGTGCCGCTGCCGGCGGGGAACTGGGCATACGGGAGGTAGATCTCCGGCCGCGGCTCGGCGTCGAGCCCGCGGTGCCGCACGTCGCCGACGATGCCGACGATGGTGCGCCAGACCGAGTCCACGGCGCCGCCGCCCATCATGATGCGCTGCCCGATGGCGTCGCCGTCCGGCCAGGCCTGCTGGGCCAGCGTCCGGCTGATCACCGCTACGCCGGACGAGCCGACCCGGTCGTTGGCCTCGATGCCGCGACCCTGAAGCACCGGAATCCGCATGGTCTCGAAGTATTCCGGGCTCGTGGTCTGCCAGTACGCCAGGGTCCACTCGGACGGCTTGGGCGGCGTCGAGTGCCTGCCCTCACGCACGAAGGACCAGTCGCCGATCTCGGGCTGGAGCATCGGCAAGGCTTTCACGACCGCGGCGGTGCTGACGCCGGGAATCGCCTCCAGGCGCTCGACCAGGCGCTGGTAGAAGGCGCGGATCTTCTCGTTGCTCTCGTAACGCAGCGGTGTCAGCTCGACCCGCGCCGTGAGCAGCCGCTCGGGCGCGAACCCGGGGTCCACGTTGCGCATCCGGGCGAAGCTCTGGATCAGCAGTCCCGCGGCGGCGACCAGCACCAGGGCCAGCGCGATCTGGCTCACCACCAACCCGCGCCGGAAGCGTTGCCGCCGCATGCCGACGCTTCCGCCGCGGCCCCCTTCGGTCAGCGCCTGCGAGAGATCCGGCCGCGCGGCCTGGATCGCCGGCACCAGGCCGAACAGCATCCCGGTGGTGACCGTGACGGCCGCGGCGAACGCGAGCACCCAGCCGTCCATGCCGATCGTCTCGAGCCTCGGGAGGGTCGGTGGCGCGACGGCGACGAGTCCGCGCACGCCCCACAGCGCGAGCATGAGACCGAGCAGTCCGCCGGCCACGGCGAGCGCGGCGCTCTCGGTCAGGAGCTGGCGCACGATCCGGCCGGCCCGGGCGCCCAGCGCCGCTCGCACCGCGATCTCCCGCTGGCGCGCCTCGGCCCGGGCGAGGAACAGCGACGCCACATTGGCGCAGGCGATCAGCAGCAGCAGCGCGACCGCGCCCATCAGCACCAGGATCACGGCGCGGATGTTCCCGACCAGCTCGTCGATCGCCGGTGTGACCGACCCGGTGAACTGGGCATCGTACTCGTTGGGATAGCGCTGGAGCATCCCCGTCATGACCGACGCGGTCTCCCGGTCAGCCGCCTCGACATCCAGCCCGGGACGGAGCCGTGCCAGCACCGTGAGCCAGTGCCATCCGCGCTCGCTCCGGTCCATCGCGGGGTCGAGCTGAATGAGCGTCCACAGATCCATGCCGGCGCCGGCGTAATGCGTCGGGAGCTGAAAGCCCGGCGGCATGACACCGAGCACCGTGGTCGGCACGTCGTCGAGAACCAGGGTGCGTCCCACGATCTCCGGATCCGCGCCGAACCGGCGCCGCCAGAGGCCGTCGCTCAGCACCACCACCGGCGGACGACCCGGCAGGTCCTCCTCCGCGGAGAAGCCCCTGCCCCGCACCGGTGAGACGCCCGTGATCCCAAACGCCTCGGCCGTGAGATACCCGGCCTGGAGCCGCTCCGGCGTCCCGCTGCCGGTCAACGTCAGGGAGCCGTTGGTGTACGCCGCCACCTGGGCAAACGATCGCGACTGCTCGCGCAGATCGAAGAACTCCGGCGCGCTCACCTCGCGTCCGGGTATCCCGTCGAGCTGCGTGCGCACGATGACGACGCCATCGGGCTGGTCATAGGGCAACGGCCGAAGCAGCACGCCGTTGACGACGGTGAAGATGGCGGTCGTGGCGCCGATGCCGAGCGCAAGGGTAAGCACGGTCAGCGCGGTGAAGCCCGGCCGCTGGCGCAGACTGCGCAGCGCGTATCGCAGGTCGTGCCGCATGACGTCGATCATCGGTTCACTCCGACCGCAGGGACAGCATGGGATCCAGACGGGTGGCGCGACGGGCCGGCAGCCAGCAGGCCAGGAATGCCACGAGGCCGAGGCCGAGCGCCACCGCGGTGTACGTCGGCGGATCGGCGGGACTGAGGGCGAAGAGCTGATCGCGGAGGAGCCGGGTGCCCGCGAGGGCGGCGAGCCCGCCGAGGAGGGTGGCGGCGAGGATCAGCCGGATCCCGTGGTGGAGGATCGGCGCGACCGCCTGCGACGGCGTGGCGCCCACCGCGATCCGGATGCCGACCTCGCGCGTCCGCTGGGTCACGATGAAGGAGATCACGCCGTAGACGCCGACCGCGGCGAGCACCAGCGCCACGATCGCGAAGACCGACAGCAGCACCATGGTGAAGCGGAGCCGGCTCATGGACCGGTCGAGCAGCTGCTCCATCGAGTACGGCGCCCACATCGGCTGGTCCCGGTCCACCGCCCAGATCGCTTTCTGGATGGCGGGCAGCGCGGCCAGCGGGTCACCGGCGGTGCGAGCCACGACGTTGGAGAAGAGCATCGGTCGTTGCAGCACCGGGCGGTACAGCTGCGGCATGGTCTCTTCGCCCAGCGAGCCCTGTCGGACATTGCCGACGACGCCGGCTACCGTCAGCCACACGCTGTCGTCCGCTTCCTTGATCAGCTTGCCCACGGGCGACTCGCCCGGCCAGGCCCGGCGGGCCAGCTCCTGATTCACGATCACCACCGGCGTGCTGGCGATGCGATCGCGCGGGTCGAACTCGCGGCCGGCCAGGAGGGGGATCTCCATCGTCTTGAAGTAGCGGTCGCTCACCAGACTGAATTGCGCGACCGGCTCCTGTCCCGGCGGCGGGGCCGCCTGCCCCGCGATCACGTAGCCGGTGCTGCCCCAATTGCCGCTCAACGGCGTGGCCGATACCAGCCCGGCCGACGTCACCCCCGGCACCTGCCGCACCCGCTCGACCGCCTGCCCGAAGAACGCCGCCATCTGCTCCGGCTCCTGGTACTTCACCGACGGCAGCCGGAACTGAAAGGTCAGGACCCGCTGCGGCTCGAAGCCGGGATGCACCTCCTGCATCCGCATCAGACTGCGGATCAGGAGCCCTCCGCCGACCAGCAGCACCACGCAGAGCCCCAGCTCGCCGACGATCAGCGCGCTGCGCGGATCCAGCCGGCCGAACACCGAGCCGATGCCGCGCGCCTTGAGCCCCTCGGCGAGGCTGGCGCGGAGGCCGTACCACGCGGGGGCCAGACCCGAGACCAGCGCGGCCAGCAGGGTCACGCCGAGAGAGAACAAGAGCACCGGGAGATTCACCGCAACCGGCACGTCGTTGGGCATGCCCCCCGGGAATCCCTTCACCAGGAGGTCCACCGCGAGAACGGCGAGCCAGACGCCCGCCAGGCCGCCGATGAGTGACAGCACCACCGTTTCGGTGAAGAGCTGCCGGAACAACCGGCCGCGTCCGGCGCCGAGCGCCGCCCGCAGCGACAGCTCCGACCGGCGCGACAGAGCCCGCGCGAGCTGCAGGTTCGCGACGTTGGCGCAGGCCACCAGCAGCACGAGGATGACGGCGGCGAGCAGCGTGAGCAGCGCCGGCCGCAGCGGGCCCGCGATCTGCTCCCGGAGCGACAGCACCGTCACCCCGATTTCGGCGTTCTCGGCGGGATATTCCCGGGAGAGTCCGGCGGCGATGGCCGACAGCTCGTGCTGCGCGTCATCCACCGATACACCGGGACGCATGCGCCCCACCGCCCAGACGTTGCGCTGACCGCGCAGGAAGTTCGTCGCGCCCGAAGGAATCGCCGTGACCGGCAGCCACACGTCGATCATGGCGCCGAACGGCGACTGCTGCCCCGGGCCGAGCACCCCGATCACCACGCAGGGCCGTCCGTTCAGCGTGAGGGTGCGTCCGACGATGTTGGGATCGGCGCCGAGCCGTCCGCGCCACATGCCGTCCGACAGCACCGCCACCGCGGCTTCGGTTCCCGGCCGCGTCTCTTCCGGCGTGAACACCCTGCCTCGCGCGGCTTTGAGCCCCAGCACGCCGAACATTTCGGCCGTGACGAATTCGCCGCCCACGCGCTCCGGCGTATCGCCGCCGGTCAGGTTGACGCTCTGGCCGCGCACCACGCCGATGTCCACGAAGGAGCGGCTCCGGGCCCGGAAGTCCTGCACGTCGGTGTAAGCCGTGAGGATCTGCTTCTCGGTGCCGCGCGACGCCCAGATCGCCACCAGCCGGTCGGGATCGGGATACGGCAACGCGCTCAGGAGCACGGCATGGACCACGCTGAAGATCGCGGTGTTGGCGCCGATGCCGAGCGCGAGTGTCAGCACCGCGACGGCGAGGAATCCGGGACGGCGGCGCAGGCTTCTGAACGTGAAGCGCAGGTCCTGCAGGAAGGTGCCGATCATTCCGACCTCAGGGCAATCAGTGGATCCAGCCGGGCCGCGCGCCGCGCCGGGATGGCGCACGCGGCCCACGCCGCGACGAGCAGGATGCCGGCGACGACGGCGAAGGTCAGCGGATCGTGCGGGGTCACCTCGTACAGCTCGAGCGGGAAGGCGCGCCCGATGAGCCAGGCGCCCATCGAACCGGCCGCGACGCCCAGGGTGGCCAGGCCGATGCAGGGGAGGATCACGGTCTGCCGGATCTCGCGGCTCGCCGCGCCCAGCGCCATGCGGATCCCGATCTCGCGAGTCCGCTGGCCCACGGCGTAGGCGATGACGCCGTAGACGCCGACGCCGGCGAGGAGCAGCGCGAGCAAGGCGAATCCGCCCAGCAGCATCAGGTTGAACCGCTGGGGCGCGACCGACCCGTGGAGCAGTTCCGGCAGCGTCGTAAGGCTGTTGATCGGCTGCCCGCGGTCGATGGCGTAGACTTCGTCCTTGACGAGCCGGGCCAGCGCGGCGGGATCGGACGAGCCTCGGACCACGACCGTCATCCCGCCGTGGGGATACTGACGGAAGGGGACGTACAGTTCAGCGCGTGGTCGAGCCGAGAGACTCCGGTGCCGCACGTCGCCCACCATGCCGACCACCGTCGCGGCGCCTATGCCGCCGCCGACCCAGACCCGCCGCCCGACCGGGTCTTGGCCGGCGAAGAAGCGCTGCACCAAGGTGCGGTTCACCATTACCACCTTGGCCGCGTCCTCGCGATCGCCGTCGTCGAAGACCCGCCCCCGCACCACCGGGACGCCGATCGACTGGAAGTACGCGCCAGCCACAACCCGGAAATCCACTTCTTCCCTCTTTGCGGTTGGGGGCGGTGGATTGCCGTCGGCGGCAAACGGAAGGTCGTAATCGATGCCGACCGGGTTCATCGGCAGGGTAGTCACCGCGCCGGCGGACACGACACCGGGCCGAGCACCGAGACCCTGCAGCAGCCGGGCGAAGAATGCGATCTCTTCCGCGTCGGACCCTTCCTGGGTACCGGAGAGGAAAATCGTCGCGGCGAGCACCCGCTCGGCGTGGAATCCGGGATCCACCTGCTGGAGGCTCACCAGACTCCGGAGTTGCAGGCCCGCCGCCACCAGCAGGACCACCGACAGCGCGACCTCCGCCACGATCAGCGCCCCGCGGATCCGCCCGCTGTCGCGGCCGGCCGTGAGTCGGTCGCCCGATGCCGTGACTGCGCTCGACCGGCCGAGCCCGACGGCCTTGAGCGCCGGCAGCACGCCGCAGAGGAACGTCACCGGGACCAGCAGCACGAGCGTGAAGGCGACCACTCGCCCGTCCAGCGCCGCGTCCCGCCAGCCTGGCAGTAGTCCCGGGTCGAACGCCTGCACCAGCGGCACGGCCCACGCGGCCAGCGCCACCCCCGCGGCCGTGCCGAGCGCGACGACCGCGGCGCATTCGATCACGAGCAGGCGGATCAGCCGGCCGGGCGCGCCGCCCAGCGCGGCCCGGATGGCGAGCTCGCGGCCGCGGTCGAGGGCGCGTGCGAGGAAGAGATGACCCACGTTGGCACACGCGAGCAGGAGCACCAGCACGACGGTGCCGACCAGGAGTCCAAGAGCCGGACGTCCGCCCGCCGCCACCGCGTCCGCCGCGCCGACCACGCTGACGGACCAGCCCGCGTTGGTCTCCGGGTGCTCGGCGTCGAGCCGGCCCGCCACCAGGTCGAGCTCGGCGGCGGCGTCCGTGGGGGAGGCACCGTCCCCGAGACGCCCGATGACGTGGTAGCGCCGCTCCGCGCGGCTGACGAGGTCCCCGCTGCCGATCGCGAGCGGCGCCCACAGCGCCACGGTGGCGTCGTCGGGGAACCGGAAGCCGTCCGGCATGACCCCGACGATCTCGAACGGCTCGCCGTCGAGGGTGAGCGTGCGGCCGACCGCCTTCGGGTCGGCGCCCATGCGTCCGGCCCAGAAGCCGTGGCTGAGCACGACCACGCGGTCGCGTCCCGGCGTCTCCTCCTCGGGCAGGAAGCCGCGGCCGCTGGCGGGCGCCACGCCGAGGACCTGGAACATGGCGGGAGACATCCGCACGATAGAGAGCTCCTCGGGCTCGCCCTCGCCCGTGAGCGCCATGCCCCACGGCACCCACAGGGCAATCGCGTCGAGCGACGTCGCGCCCTGACGCCAGTCGAGGAAATTCGCCGCCGACACCCGCTCCCGCTCCTTGCCCGCCGTCGCTTGGCGCTCCCACAGCATCACCAGCCGGTCGGAGGACGGGTACGGCAGAGGACGCAACAAGGCCGCGTCCGCCAGACTGAAGAACGCGCTGTTGGCGCCGATGCCAAGCGCGAGCGTCGCGACCGCGGCCGCGGTGAATCCCGGACTCCGTCGCAGGCGCCGCAGCGCCAGACGGATATCGGCGACGAGCGAGCTGGTCATGTCACTCGCTCCGCAGCGCGCGCATCGGCTCGACGGCCGCGGCGCGACGGGCCGGAAGCCAGCTCGCCAGCACCGCGACGCCGGTGAAGAGCCCGATGACCGAGAGGAAGGTCACCGGATCGGTGGGACTCACATTCACCAGGAAGCTGGCGAGCAGCCGGGTCGCCGCGACCGCACCGGCGAGGCCGAGGCCGACTCCGACGGCGGTGAGCGAGAGCGCCCGGCGGACGACGAGCATCCGCACGTCCTTCGCTCGGGCGCCCAGCGCCATCCGGATCCCGATCTCCGCCGTGCGCTGCGAGACGACATACGACATCACGCCGTAGAGACCGAACGCGGCCAGGAGCGCGGCGACGAG
>Ga0190265_10002671_pt1 | contig 12004 bp, 12 predicted proteins | sample Popmic124T_FD_133135 | JGI IMG/M metagenome (GOLD analysis project Ga0190265, IMG submission 133135) | Populus adjacent soil microbial communities from riparian zone of Indian Creek, Utah, USA - 124 T | ecosystem: Environmental > Terrestrial > Soil > Riparian zone | place: USA: Utah | collected... | reverse complement strand
TCTCGCCAGAACTGGCCGTTCGAATTGCCACTCTGGGACCCGGCAATCAGCTCCGGCTCCATGCCGGACCCCTGTTCGAGAGATGGGACATCATAGACCAGGATGCGCGCACCCGAGTTGGGGTGCAGGGTTCCGTATCGTTGGATGTACCGCTGGGGGGACGCTTCGACGGAGTGGCGCTAGCGGGTGTCGGGGTGACACCCTCTCCATATGAGGAAGGGGAGCTCGACTTGGGAGGCGGCGCTCCAATGTATGAGCTTCGAACGCTATGGCGGCGGAGCTTCGCGTTGGGACTGCGGTTCCAACTATAGGAAGCTGAGAGCTGGGAGCCCGGAGCGACGCGGGAGTCAGAGCCCCCGCGTCGCTCTATGCCGCCACCGGCCTGCCGCAGGACTCGCAGTATCTGCCATCCGGCACGAGACCGGCACCACAGCGATCACAATACCGACGCCCTGCCGGCGTTGCCGCGGAGCGAAGGGAGCGTACCCGGGCGGCAACCAGCACCTCGATGTCGTTGGACGCCGACGCCACCTGTTCCCCGCGCAGCGCTTCCACCGCTGCCATGGTGTATTTCGCCTTGAGGAATTCGTAGTCCTCGTCCGAGAGCTTGCCTGTCTCCCGGTCGAACTCGATTTCCTTGAGCGCGGCCAGGGCCACCCCCTTGGGTGTCTCCTCCGGATAGAGCGGCTCGAAAGGCAACTGGGGGGATGGGCTGGGGCGAATGAGGGGCTGCAGCACCAGCCAAAGTGCCGCAATCCCGACCAGCGCGGCTGCGAGCGCCTCGCCGGCCATCAGTCTTCGAGGTCGGCCAGGGCGCGCCGCAGCCGTTCCAGCTCCTCCGGACTGGCGTGAGCCCCCACCGGCGAGGCGGAAGCGGCCACAGCGCTCGCGGCGGCAACCGCCGCCTTCCGCCGAGTGATGAACAGGATCAATCCGGCCGCGGCGGCAGCTATGAGCCCCCCAGGCAGCAGGTAACCGGTAAGGTTGATGAGGCCCTCCGGCTTCGGTGCCATGAGCGCCTTCTCGCCGTATTTCTCGACGAACGCGTCCAGGATCTGTTGAGCGGTCCTACCTTCATCACGCAGGGCCAGCACTTCTCGGTGCAGCTCGGGTGAGTAGGTGCAGGTAAAGTCGGTCGTCCGGCAGGTGAACACGTCAAGCGTGCAGCCGCAACTGCAGGCCAGCCGCTGCTCCAGAGCCTTGATCTCCGCCTCATCTCCGCGGACAGCGGTCGGTTGCCGGGGACGGCCCACCACCCCCGGGTCGCGCAGAGTCCCGGTCGCTCCCCGACCCGAGAGAGAGTCCTGTGGCGCCTGAAGGCCAACCGCGCTGAGCAGAAAATGCCTCCGGGAAAGCTCCGGACGGTTTCGATTCACGCTCAGTCCTTCCCCGCCCCGACCAGTGTCACTTCATATCCCGCCTGGACGCGACGCGGAGCCGAGCTCGTGGGTCCACCGCCGGGCCACATCGTCAGAATGCCTCCCAGGGCCAGCACGAAACCGCCGGCCCAGACCCACCAGACCAGAGGATTGATGTTGAAGCGATACACTGCCTCTTCGGTCCCATTGACCGCACCGGCGAACACGATGTAGACGTCCTCCTGCAAGCCGCTCCGGATACCCACCTCGGTCGAAGGCTCGAACGTGGGCCGCTTGAAGCTGTCCACGTGCTGCCGCTTCTCGGAGGTCATGAGGCCAAGCGACCGGCCGTCCTTGGTCACCTCCACAGTGGCGGCGGAGACGATCCGGTTGAGCGCCTCGTACTGCGAGATTCCCATGTGGGTGAATGAGTAGGTATGGCCGAACGGACTGCTCATCTCCACCGAGTCACCCGGCTTGAGCGTGGCCTCCTGCTCTCGCTTGAACGCCATCCCCGCGAACGCGACGAAGTAGATCAGCACCGCCACGTGGACGATGTATCCACCGTAGCGTCGCCGATTCCGGCCGATTAGCCGGGCGAACGCCAACGGAATCGATTCCCCGTGCATCCGCCTCCGAGCTCTTACGCCCCGATAAAATTCCTGCACGATGGTTCCGGCCACGAATCCGGCCAGCGCCAGCGCCACCGTGGCGTAAAAGTCTCGCACTCCTATCGCGAGCAGGACCGCCAGGGTCATGAGCCCGCAGGCAACCGGAGCAATGAACTGTCGCTTGAGATTGCTGGTGGACGCCTTGCGCCAGGCGATCAGCGGCCCCACCCCGGTGAGGGCAAGCAACAACAGGCCCAGGGGCACGTTCACTCGATTGAAGAACGGGACTCCGACGGTGATCTTGGTGCCCCGCACCAGCTCGGACAGTATCGGGAACAGGGTTCCCCAGAGGACCGAGAAGGCAATGCCCACGAGGAGCAGGTTATTGAAGAGAAAAGCCGCCTCACGGCTTACCACCGACTCGAGCCGGACATCCGCCTCCAGCAGCCCCCACCGGGTATAGAGCAGGGTGAACGACAAGACCGCCACAATGACGAGGAAGGCGAGAAAAAAGTATCCCACATTCGACTGGGTGAAGCTGTGCACGCTGGCGATCACGCCGGAGCGGGTGATGAAGGTCCCGAAGATGCTCAGTAGAAACGTCCCGATCACCAGGCTGAAGTTCCACCGCTTCAGCATGCCCCGCTTCTCCTGAATCATGACCGAGTGGAGGAATGCGGTCATGGTAAGCCATGGGAGCAGGCTCGCGTTTTCGACCGGGTCCCAGGCCCAGTAACCGCCCCAGCCCAGCTCCACGTAGGCCCACCACATGCCCAGGGTGATCCCTATCGCCAGAAACAGCCAGGACACCAGGGTCCATTTACGGATGGCGTGAATCCAGCCGGTGTCGAGCCGGCGGGAGAGGAGCGCCGCCATGGCAAAGGCGAACGGGATGGTGAGGCTGATGTAGCCCAGGTAGAGCATCGGGGGATGAATGACCATCCCGACGTTCTGCAGCTGCGGATTGAGCCCCCGGCCATCCGCCGGCGTGAAGACAAGCCGCTCGAACGGATCGGCGGCGAAGATCATCACACTGACGAAGAAGGTGATGACCGCCGCCGTCACCCCCGCCACATACGGCATCAGGTAGGCGAACCGGCGCGGGGTGAGCAGCTGGGCGGCGCTGGCGAAGAGCGAGAGCACCACGGCCCAGAAGAGAAGCGAGCCTTTCTGACCGGCCCAGAAGGCGGAGAAAATGTAGGCGTTGGGAAGGTTGCGAGAGGTGTAGGCGGCGACGTACTCCATATTGAAGTCGTGGGAGATGAGACCCTTCCACAACGACAAGGAGGCGACGAGCAGACACCCGGTGATCGCGAAGACCGAGCGGACTACCGTCGCGCTCAGGTCGGGACGGCCCTGCCACCTGCTGGAGAACGACAACACAACACACCAGAGCCCGAGGACAAAGGCGGCCCAGAGCGCGAACTGCCCGAGTAGTGTCATGGGTGCCTAGGCCTGGGGAACGGCCTCATAGCGGGAGCCACACTTGGCGAGGACATCGGTAGCGCGGATGATACCGTCACGGCCCAGACGGCCTTCGACGACCACCTCGATGTCATTGGCATCGGTAAAGGTATCGGGCACTAGACCATGGTAAGTGACGGGATAGGTCTTGATCCCGTCGGAGACCTGAAAGTCGATGCGTCTCGCATTGTCATCGCGACGGATCGATCCCGGGACGACCCGGGCACCCACCTTGAACCCGACGTTCTCGACGAACGTAGGGTCGGCCGCGGTCTTGCTGGCCAGCTCGGACGGGGTCAGAAAATAGACTCCAGTCTCCTTGACCCCTTCTGTAATGAGGAAGCCCACGCTGCCCACGATGAGGGCGGCACCGACCAGGAATTTGTGACCTGCCTTCATCCGAGTCTCCGTCAGGGTTTGAGGCTGAAATATAGCGCGTACTACCGGGCCCGGGCCCACGCCAGCGTTGCCGACACCGCTCTCTTCCACCCCGCAAGGCCCGCCAGGCGGTCTCTGGCTCCCATCCGCGGCTGGAAGCGAGTGAACCTGCGGCCTTGAAGAAATTCCTCCGTGCTTCGCCACACGCCAAGCGCCAGGCCGGCCAGGCCCGCGGCACCCAGCGCGGTAGTCTCGACCAGGTCGGGACGCTCCACCGGGATGTCGAGCACATCCGCCTGGAACTGCATCAGCCAATCGTTCGCAGCGGCTCCGCCGTCCACCCGAAGCGCGGGCACCTTGAGACCGCTGCTGGAGGTCATTGCATGGAGCAGCTCCGCGCTGCTGTACGCCATCGCTTCCAGCGCCGCCCGCGCCAGATGAGCCCGGGAGGTTCCCCGGGTCAGACCGGTGATCGTCCCCCGGGCATCCGGTTCCCAGTACGGTGTACCCATCCCTACAAAAGCTGGGATGAAGTAGACACCACCGGTATCAGGGACGCCCCGGGCGAGCGCCTCGGTCTCGGAGGCTTGCTCGATCAGCCCGAGGCCATCCCGGAGCCACTGCACGGCGGCGCCGGCCACGAAGACGCTGCCTTCCACCGCGTAGCCCGGCTCACCCAGCGGACCACACGCCGCGGTGGCGAGCAGACCCTTCGATGGTGAGGGAACCTGATTGCCGGCGAAGACCAGGAGAAAGGCCCCGGTGCCATAGGTGTTCTTGGCCAGTCCGGGGGAGACACAGCCCTGACCAAAGAGGGCGGCTTGCTGGTCTCCGGCCAGGCCGGCGATCGGCAGGGACCATCCCAGGTGATGAGCGTCAGTCTCTCCCACCACGCCGGACGACCGGACGATAGCAGGCAGCACCTCCGCTGGCACGCCGAAGCGTTCCAGCAGCTCGGGTGCCCAGTCGCGGGAGCGAAGGTCATACAGCAGGGTACGGGAGGCGTTGGTGTGGTCGGTGACGTGAGCCCTGCCACCGGTCAGCTTCGCCACCAGCCAACTATCGATCGTGCCGGCGGCGAGCTCGCCCCCGGTCGCCCGCCGATTGAGGCCAGCATCGCGAAGCAACCACTCCAGTTTTGTGGCGGAAAAGTAGGGGTCGGCGACGAGGCCGGTGCGCTCACGCAGTAGGGGCTCCAGACCGGCTTCACGGAGCTCGCGGCACCGGTCCGTGGTACGGCGGTCCTGCCAGACGATGGCGCGGGCCACGGGAGCCAGAGTCCGGCGGTCCCAGAGCACCACTGTCTCCCGCTGATTGGTGATGCCAAGCCCGACCGGCCGCTCACCCGAGCCTTCGACCGCCTCCCGCATGGCCTCCACCGAGACCCGGAAAATTTCCTCCGCGTCGTGCTCGACCCAACCGGGCTGAGGAAAGTGCTGGGTGAATTCCCGGTATCCCCGGCCTAACACCGAACCGTCCTGGCCGATGACCAGGGCCGTGGACCCCGTCGTTCCTTGGTCGAGAGCAAGGATAGAAGACATGGCCGTATTAGAGGCTGACTGTCATTCTGAGCGGAGCGAAGAATCTTGTCGACGGAGTTCCTGTGGTTTGAAGATGCCTTTATCGGTAATGATTGCCGTGATCAGCTCCGCCGGCGTCATGTCGAACGCGGGATTCCACACCTTCATTCCCACGGGCGCGGTGCGGGTGCCCTGCCAGGACGCCACTTCACTCGCGGCCCGCTGTTCGATCGGAATGCGGGATCCGTCGGGGGTAGCAGGGTCGAGGGTGGAGCTGGGCGCGGCGACGTAGAACGGAATGCCGTGCGCGCGGGCGGCGAGAGCCAGGCCGTAGGTTCCGATCTTGTTGGCCGTGTCTCCGTTCGCCGCGATCCGGTCGGCGCCGACGATCACGCACGCGATATCGCCCAACCGGAGCCGGCTCGCGACCATCCCGTCGCCGATGAGGGTGCAATCCACCCCGGCTTGAGTCAGCTCCCAGGCGGTGAGCCTGCTTCCCTGCAGCAGGGGACGGGTTTCGGGGACCACCACGTGCGGCGCCTGTCCTCGCCGATGCAGGGTGTAAACCGGCGCCAGGGCCGTGCCGATTCCGCCGGTAGCGAGTGCCCCGGCATTGCAGACGGTACACACGGTCGAGCCGGGCGGAATGAGGGAGGCGCCCAGCTCCCCGATGCGGTCGCACATCGCCCGGTCTTCGTCCCATATGGCGCTTGCTTCGGCGATGAGCGCAGCCCGCGGATCCTCACCCGCCCCACAGGCCCGTTGCGCGCGACGGAGCATGCGATCCAGGGCCCAGTGCAGGTTCACCGCCGTGGGCCGCGTTGAACCGAGGAGCTGGCACGCTCTCTCGATCTCGTCGAGCCGCGCCTTCCCCACTTCCCTGCTTCCCCGCTTCCCCACCGCCAGCACCACCCCCATGGCAGCCGCGATCCCGATCAGCGGGGCCCCGCGGACGCGGAGCATCCGGATTGCCTCGGCGACCGCGTCCACCGAATCGAGCTCGAGGTAGGTCTCCTCACTGGGGAGGAGCGTCTGGTCCAGGATGCGGACGGAATGACTCTCGGTCCAGGCGATCGGAGATGGGATGTGCATGCTGGAAAGATGCTATGGGCTATGGGCTATTGGCTATTGACCTCAGCGGCATCGATGGTCGTCTACTGACAACTCGCTTCTGACCGAGCAGTAATGCGTGAGTATCGTACGGACGTGCAGGTTGCGCCGAAGCTGAGCACATTGGTTAAGTTCTGGCGCCCCGACACCGCCAATAGCCCATAGCCAATAGCCTACACCTATGCCAACCACCCTGCTCTTCGACCTCAGCAACGGCATCGCCCGGGTCACGATCAACCGACCCGATAAGCTGAACGCCCTGAACGGCACCGTGATCGCAGAGCTGGGAGACGCGGTGACTCGAATCGAGACCGACGCGGCGATCCGGGGGGCGATTCTTACCGGGGCTGGACCCAAGGCGTTTGTGGCTGGCGCCGACATCACGGAGCTGGCGGCACAGACACCGATGCAAGGCAAGGCCCGCTCGACGCTCGGCCAGGAGGTGTTTCGCCGCCTGGAGCGGTGCGGCAAGCCCGTCATCGCCGCGGTGAACGGTTTTGCCCTCGGCGGGGGCTGCGAGCTGGCGATGGCCTGTCACATCCGGATCGCGGCGGACCACGCCCGTTTCGGCCAACCCGAGGTCAAGCTCGGCATCGGTCCCGGCTACGGCGCCACGGCCAGGCTGCCCCGGCTGGTCGGCAGGGGACGCGCGCTCGAGCTACTGCTCACCGGCGGGATGATAGATGCCGCGGAGGCGTTTCGCATCGGGTTGGTGAATCGCGTGGTGCCAGCTGACAAGCTGCTCGCGGAGGCCGAAACGCTGCTCCGGACCATCCTCGAGAATGGACCGCTGGCCATCCGCACCTGTGTGGAGCTGGTGGATGCGGGCCTGGAAACAACCATGGACCTGGCCTTGGCACTGGAGGCCGACCACTTCGGTCTGCTCTCCGCCACCGAGGATATGCGAGAGGGTACGAGCGCCTTTCTGGAGAAGCGAAAACCGGTCTTCAAGGGTGTCTGAGCACCTGCAATTTTGTCCGTCAGCCGACTATTTTTAGGTGATGCCGAAGATGAGGAGCCCGCTCCGGATTCGCGCGGATGGGGTCCGCTGGAGGGGACTGGCCGTGTGGTCCGGGCTGCTGCTCGCGATCGGATGCAATGAACGCGACCGCCTCACCTACCCGACCCCAAGCGATGGGGTGGGGCCGGTGACCACGATCGACCAGCCGAACGGCGCCGATACCACGGTGTTTCCTGGTTCCGACCTTCTCATCAACGGCCGGACCGTCGATCCGGATGGGGTGGACAGCGTCTATTTTTTTGTCCTCGGCGGGAATCAGAACTTTAATCCGTTTCATCCCAACCCCGCGACCACCTCGGTCACCTTTGCGATACCGGTGACCACGTTCGGCCATTCGGGCGAGACGTTCGTGGTCCAGATCTACGGGGTTGATGCCCTGGGCAACCAGGGTGGTACCTCGACACGGCAGATCCACATTCGCTAGTGCATATCCGCCGCCTGGTGGCGCGGGGGTATCGGAACCTGGCCGATCTCGACCGCGAGCCCCCGCCCCCCGGCCTGGTGCTCCTGGGTGCCAATGCTCAGGGGAAGACGAACCTCCTGGAAGCGATCTACTACCCGGTGCTGTTCCGGTCATTCCGGGGAGCCGCCGACGGCCAGGTGGTGGGGTCCCCGCCGGGCTTCTCGGTAGAGCTTCAAATCGACGGCGGGCCCACGGCCTCGGTGGCGGCGACCTACTCCGGCCGGAAGAAGCGGATAACGATCGGCGGCGAAGAGGTGACTCGTCTGTCCGATTCAGTGGGACACTGGCTGGCAGTGGCGTTTCTTCCCGCCGATGTGGGATTGGCCTCTGGGCCGGCGGTGCAACGCAGGCAGTATCTAGATCGGGTCCTCTCGCTTTCCGACCGGCGCTATCTGCGGGCGCTGACCGGATACCGGGCCGCGCTGGGGCAGCGGAACAGCGCCTTGCGCCAGGGGCGGATCGAGGTGGCTCAGGCCTTCAACGGCGCCCTGGCAACTGCCGGCTCCGCGCTCGTCCGCTGGCGGCTGGATTGGGTGAATAGTGCCGCCGAACAGTTCGCCGCCGAGCTCGAGTGCCTGGGTGAGCAAGGAGAGGCATGTCTCTGGTACCGGGGGAGACTCGAGCTGGCTGAAGCAGCGGGCTGGGAACCGGTGCTGGCCGAGTCTCTGTCGGACGATCAGGTCCGGGGCATGACCACGGTCGGGCCGCATCGGGATGACCTCGTGCTGGAGGTGAATGGGCGTCGCCTCCGGGACTACGGATCGACCGGGCAGCAACGCAGCGCCGCCATCGCGCTCAAGCTCATCGAGATCACCAGTCTCCGGCGGGCCCGCGACACCGAGCCGGCACTGCTGTTGGACGACGTCTTTGCCGAGCTGGACGGCGAGCGGCAGCGGCGACTGGCGGCCCGGCTGCTGGAGGCCGGCGACCGGCAGATCTTCATCACCAGCCCGCGGCGGGATGAGCTGCCGGCCAACCTGGATCTGCCTGTCTGGGTAGTCGAGGACGGTAGAGTGAGGGAACTATGAAGAAGAAGACCATTCCCGTTCCTCTCGCCGAGGCCCTGACCAGCTACTTCAAGCAGGCTGGGATCACCAAGCGCGTGCAGCAGGCTGGGATCATCGAGGAATGGGCGGAGCTGGTGGGGCCTCAGATCGCGGCGGTCACCGCTCCGGAATCGATCACGCCCGACGGAATGCTCAGGGTCCGCGTCGCGACGGCCCCGTGGGCAAACGAGTTGAGTCTGATGGCACCCAGGATCCTTGCCCGGCTCAATGCCGGGCGATCCGGGCGGGTCAAGGAGATCCGCTGGATTCCGGGACCGCTGGAGAAGTGAAGAAGAGCCAATAGCCACTAGCCAAGGACACATGGCCAAAGAATCGAGCTCCGCCTCCGGCGGCAAACCAGAGTACAAAGCCGAATCGATCCAGGTCCTCAAGGGCCTGGAAGCGGTGCGCAAGCGTCCCGGTATGTATATCGGGTCCACCAGCGAGAACGGCCTGCACCACCTGGTGTACGAGGTGGTGGACAACGCGATCGACGAGGCCCTCGCCGGACACTGCGACACCATCTCGGTCGTCATCCACGCCGATAACTCGATCACCGTGTCCGACAACGGCCGGGGCATCCCGGTGGACATGCATCCGACCGAGAAGATGCCGGCGGTCGAGGTGGCGCTGACGATGCTCCACGCCGGCGGGAAGTTCGACAAGGACAGCTACAAGGTGTCCGGCGGTCTGCACGGCGTCGGCGTCTCGGTGGTGAATGCGCTGAGCGAGCGGCTCGAGGTCATCGTGGACCGGGACGGGCAGCGGCACCACATGGGCTTTGTCCGGGGGAAGACGGTCAAGAAGCTCACCGTGCTGGGGAAGGCCAAGGGTCGGGGCACGACCGTCCGCTTCAAGCCGGACCCGGAGATCTTCACCGTCCTGGAGTACCACTACACCACCCTGTCCGACCGGCTGCGCCAGCTCGCATTCCTGAACCGCGGTGTCTCGATCAGCATCAAGGATGAGCGTGAGGGAGGAAAGGTCGAGACCTTCCTGGCCAAGGGCGGCCTGGTCCAGTTCGTCGAGTGGCTCAATCGCAACAAGAAGTCGCTCCACCCCAAGCCCATCGCCTTCACGGCCACCAAGGACGACGTCGAGGTGGACCTGGCCCTCCAGTACGAGGACGGCTACAACGAGAACACCTTCACCTTCGTGAACAACATCAACACCCACGAAGGCGGCACTCACCTCACCGGGTTCAAGTCGGCGCTCACCCGCACCATCAACGACGTGGCCAAGCGGCGTGAGTTCCTCAAGAAGGAAGACTTCACCCTCTCGGGCGAGGACATTCGGGAAGGCCTCACCTGCGTGCTGCACGTCAAGGTTCGGGAGCCACAGTTCGAGGGCCAGACCAAGACCAAGCTGGGCAACTCCGAGGTCGAAGGCATCGTCAAGGCGGTGGTGAACGAGCATCTGGGCAATTTCCTCGACGAGCATCCGCCGGTGGCGCGGAACATCATCGAGAAGGCGGTCAGCGCCGCCCGGGCCCGCGAGGCCGCGCGGAAGGCTCGCGACCTGGTTCGGAAGAAGTCAGGCCTGGAGAACGCGGTGCTGCCGGGCAAGCTGGCCGACTGCTCGATCGACGATCCAGCCCATTCGGAGATTTACCTGGTAGAGGGCGACTCGGCCGGCGGCAGCGCCAAGCAGGGCCGCGATCGCTCGTTTCAGGCGATCCTCCCGCTGCGAGGGAAGATCCTGAACGTCGAGCGGGCCCGGATCGACAAGATCCTGGGCAACGAGGAGATCCGCTCGATGATCACCGCGATCGGAACCGGGGTGAAAGACGACTTCAACCTGGAGAACGCCCGATACCACAAGATCATCCTGATGACCGACGCCGACGTGGACGGCGCCCACATCCGCACCTTGCTGCTCACCTTCTTCTTCCGGCAGATGCAGGAGCTGGTGGACGCGGGCTACGTCTATATCGCCCAGCCGCCACTCTATCGGGTGGCAAAAGGTAAGGACGAGTACTACGCCTACAATGAGCCCGAGCGCGACGAGTACACCAAGCGGCTCACCAACGGCGAGGTGAAGGGCTCGGTCAACATTCAGCGCTATAAGGGTCTGGGAGAGATGAATCCGGACCAGCTCTGGCGTACCACGATGGACCCCGCCACCCGTACGATTCTACGGGTGACGATGGAGGATGCCGTGGAGGCCTCGAAGCTGTTCGACGAGCTGATGGGCGATGAAGTGGAGCCGCGTCGGCTTTTCATCGAGCGGAATGCGAAGTACGTGAGCAACCTTGACGTCTAACGCCTAGATGGGTCGCTGGCACCGGAATCTGCGTCTTCATGTGCACGCTATCCTGATGACCACCGTGCTGTCCGGATGCGGGGACAGCGTCAATCCCAGTTCCACGAAGCTTGAGATTGGAACCTACTCCTACACGTATTCGTCTCCCCGGCCGTTCGGCGGTGATGATCTCCATATCCCAGGCCAACTAATCCTGACCTACGCGACGGAGGATTCCATCGCGGGTCACTGGCAGGTGGCTGAATATCAAGGGACAGCGGGCGGCGGTTTCTGGGATGTGGACGCCTACTATCTCACCGCCCAGCCTGGCGGCCAAGCCTGGACGATCGAACACCGGATTAAGCGATCAGGAGCCGAGCTCATCGTGGAGTGCGGAGTCCTCTACTTTCAGAACTACCCCGACGGCCCGACCCGCCTGCCAGGCACCTGTACGCTCTCCAACTAGGGTAAGAAACCTCTCGCCAACACCCCACGTCGGGATGCTTGCCCCTTCTTGTTCAACGACCCGCGACTTACGAGGATCAGCCATCACGCAGTCGGGCAGCTTCAGCCGACGCTGGTTTCTCAGTCTGGCACTGGCGGCCGCGTGCGGCCGTGCAGCCAGAGATGCCCCGACAGCGACTAACCCCGGAGTGCGGAAGAAACTGCACACCGACCCAGCCAACGCCCGTCTTGCTGCTCGTCCGCGCAAACTCTCTATGCCTGCGCCCGTGGGGCTCACCAGCATTGAGCCGACTCCGGGATCTCGACGCGGCCTGCTGTACGTTCCTC
>Ga0190265_10002670_pt1 | contig 12006 bp, 13 predicted proteins | sample Popmic124T_FD_133135 | JGI IMG/M metagenome (GOLD analysis project Ga0190265, IMG submission 133135) | Populus adjacent soil microbial communities from riparian zone of Indian Creek, Utah, USA - 124 T | ecosystem: Environmental > Terrestrial > Soil > Riparian zone | place: USA: Utah | collected... | reverse complement strand
CTTCGAGACGTTTCCAACGTCCCGAGCGTGCCGGCCATTCCGAAAACGGAACAGCCGCGCCACGTCTGGCGAGACGAAGGCGCATTCGCACGCTCAATCGAATCGAATGAAGCGGATTACAATCTTGAAAGTCGCCCGACGGACCCGCGGGTGGCGCGGCTAAGGCGCAGATGATGCCCCCGGATCGGCAGGCTTCGACTTTTCCGGCAACGCCTGTGGCGAATTCATCCGTTTGCGGTCCGGCGCTCGACCCCGACCGAGCGGCCTGCCTATGGGCCCGACCGGAAGCGCAAACACGGTGCGGAAGACCTCACCGCCCGGTCCCGTCGCTCCGACGAAATACGTCCGCCCAGGCACCAGAGGCTTGGCGCTCGCATCGTTCCGGGGGTGGTTCTGCACGAAACCCTCCGGTACCTCTCCGTACACAATCGCGAACTGCCGCGCGACGGCCCCACCCTCCTGATCCAGCGCCTCGATCTCCCAGAGCGATTCGTCTTCCGCCCCGATGGCAAACGCATTCACCATGGGCCACCGCGCCGGCCACCCCCATGTCCGCCCGTGCAGGACAAATCGCGGTGTCGGCGCGGAAAGATCCACCTCAATCGGATATTCCGATAGGCATCCCGTTGCCGCAGCAATCGAAAGGAGTATTGCACCGACGGTTCGTTTAGCCGCGGCCCGGCAGGGCCCCGGCGCAAGGTGGGCAACCGAACAATCTAGTTTGGTGGCGTCAACAGAAGGCAAATCACTTTCAAGTGTCATCGAATCCGACTGACAACCCCGCGCGCCCAGGGCATCGCAACCGCCGCCAGCAAACTCTTCAAAACGCTCGTCAGCAAAAACGGCGCGACGCCCACCGCAAACGCGGCGCCAGTTCCAAATAGCGTCGCCTGCCACGCAAATCCTGCGCCCAGGATGAGCGCGTGACCAACCATGAACACAACCGTGAGCCCGATGATGCCGCGAACCCGAAACCGTTCGACGATCCACCCTGTCACGAACGCCGCGATCACGAATCCGATCAGGTATCCGCCGGTTTCGCCCAGAAAATACGCTATCCCCGCCGTACCCTTTGCAAACACCGGCAGTCCCGCGGCGCCTTCAGCCAGATAAGCCAGCATGGTCGCCGTCGCGCGATACGCTCCCAGCGCCCCAGCAATCACCAAAACCGCAAACGTCTGCATCGTAAACGGCACCGGCCCCGGCATCTGAATCCGCGCGCACAGCGCGACGAACAAACTCGCCGCCAGGACCAGTCCGACTTCGCGAACCATGCTCGCGCGATGCGACAACACCGATCTCCGCGTGCTTAGCGCATTCATTATTGAGAATTCCTTACGCGTCAGAGAACTGACTCACTTCGTCCGCTCAATCACCGATCGAACGCCATCATACAAATCCATCTTCGGCGCCGCGAATCCGCTGATGTCCATATCCTTGCAAATCCGCGCGTCCTGCCTTACGTCGTTCAGTAAATACTGCCGCAATTTCTCGGTCAATTGCGGATTCGCCTTCGGCCCCGCCACCACCACCATCTCCGGCACCTCGATCGTCTCGGCGACAATCGTGAACTGGTCTTTCGACGGCCCGGCAATGAAGTTCCCCCCGGTTTCTTTCATCTTCGCGAGCCGCACTTCGTCAATCACGCCCGCATTCACCGTGGGATCGGCCACCATCGTTTTCGCCACGTCGTTCCCAAGATAGAGCCGGCCTTCCATCCCCAAAGGCGGCGGCGTCACGACTTCAGGCAGCAGCTCGCCGATGGACACCCCCGCCTCCTCAAGCGCCACCCGCGCCGCCCGATCGGTGAGAACGGCCTTGTATTTTCCAAACCCGAAACGCTTGTGTTTGCAATCCTCAATGCCCTTAAGGTGCGAGCCGGCCTTGATGACGATATGTGCTTTTCGCGCGGTCTTCCCGACCGTGTTCGTGGCCATTGCCACCGGCCTAAGCTGACTCACGTCGCCGGCCGTCGCAAATTCCTCCGCGGTAAAAAAGCCGTACTCGATTTCACCCTGTCGCATCTGCTCCGCAATCGCCTCACCGCTCGGCTGCGAGCGGAACACCACCGGAGCCCCCATCAGGCTTTCCAGCCGCGGATGCATCGCGCGATACTCTTTCGGAATTCCGAAAAGGTCGGCGCGGGTCGTCCCGATCTGAACAACTTCGCCATGTTCCGAAGACGGCTCGTGCTGGCAGCCCGTGCAGGCGATGGCGCCGATGGCCAGGAAGAAAATAACGCGGTCAATGGCTCTCATGCGGCAACACTCCGTTGGATGCCGGTCTCCCCAGATTGGCCGCGAGTATAACTTTTCCAATTTCCTTCACAACACGCCCGCCGTCAAAATCAAGCCGGGGCGAGGTGATCCCCACAAATAAGACGGACGCCCCGTCATAAACAGGGCGTCCGGAAGAAGTACGATCAAATTACTCGCGAGAATGGCCGCTTTTCGAATCAAGGATCCTCGGGGTGAAGGGTGTTGCCTTCCGCATCCAGAACCGTCCACACCACCTGGTTTCGGGTGTTGTCGACCGGGTCGTTGGCCCGATCGAGAATCCGGACCAGAATCGAGCCGCCGCGTCCGTACTGGAACGGCTGCGACACCGCGTCCAGCGTCCGGTCGAGCTGCCATTCCGCGGCCGAACCGAAATTCTCGGCACAGATGGTCCCCTGAATTCGATCGGCCTCGACCGACTTGCCGACGGTCAAATTGCCCGCGCTGACGTAGCGGAAGCCGCGCTGACTGCAGATGTCGTTGCCCTGGCAGACAAAGTTCGGATCTTCACTGCCGAAAACCATCAGCTCCGGAATCGGAATATCCAGTGCACCGTTGTCCCGGCGCCGCAACTGAATCGGCGGGCCGGTTTGAGTCTCGTCGCCCGTCCCGTTGCCGGTCACGAGCGAAATATCACCCTGATTGGCGCCGAACTCGAGCGTCAGGATGCGCGACCCGCTGAGCAGCGAAATGATCTCGCAACCGACCGTCAGATCATTGCCAGAACCCGGCACGATCGCGTCCGAGTAGCCGGCGTTCAGGTAATCCTGCAGCTCGTCGTCGCACACGAAACCGCCCGGCCCGGCCGAGACGACGAATGTCATCGCGAACTGGACGTTTTGCGGGGCGGAATTTCGCAGCTCCACGCGGATGCTCCGCTGAGCGACGGCCAGGTCGCAGACCGAGGCGACCGTATTCGCGTTGCCGTTGCTATTGTTGTTATTGTTGTTGTTTGCCGGCGGCGAGGGCGGGTTGATCCCGATCTGGTTCACCAGGCTCTGGTTGAACTGCGCCGCGAGAAACGGGTTGATGCCCGTGCCGCAGGCGGTCAGTACCGCGAAAACCGTGGCCGAGCCGACCACCAGGACAGCCAGACTCGCAACCTTCGACGAGCGGAACAACATAGCGTGCCTCCTGAGGCTTAATCGTTTGCGATCGCCGGGTGCGAGCGGGTGGCGACCGTCAGTGATGGCATGTCCGACGTATGTAAGCCGGTATCCTCATTATGCGGTCGCCGGTGGCGACCGTACGGGCGGGTCAGTCCGGCCGCGGCTCCCCCGAAGGTCCGCCGACGGTCGACTCCACGAATTCTACCGCCCCGCCAGGTGCGAAGCAATGCCCCCCGGCCCCAGCTTCTTCCGCACCCCAAAACACTATCGGGCGTCCGGGAGACGCCGAAACGATACCGCGGTCCTTGGCTGCGGGATTCGAACCGGCCGCGGCCCTCTCAAGCGTGCTTGGAACCCCATCGTCGAGCGGATCGCGCAATGTAAGCGCCGCACACCGCGGCAAGGCTCATCACCCCGTACATGACGAACTCAATCGGCCAAAGGTTGTGGGATGTCGAGTCTGTCACCATCTCGGCGAAGGCGAGCAGCGGAAAAGCGGCCATCGTGCACAGGCCGAGCCGAACCGGATGCTTCGGGCAAAGTGCACCGAGAATCAGTCCGCTGATGAACAGGAAGACGAACGCAAGCGCAGACAGCCCCTCGATGGCGGTCCGAACCAGAGGAAAGAGCGGAGCATCGTGGCGCGTCAACGAAAGAATGAAGACAGGAAGAATCACCGAGCAGAAGCCCAGCACGGCCGCCAGAATGCTGAAGACGAGCAATCGAGCCTTATCATTCATGAATACGCCCAGCGATCATATTATGTGAAAACGTGCGTGACACCAAGCTTTATCAGATGAATCAGCGCGCCATTCAGAGCCTCCCCCCCCTTTTTGGCGTTCTGGCGTTTCGAATGGAACCGACTCAGCCCGTTGCGCCTTATTATGACCGGTGCCGCCAAACGGCTAGCCTCCAAACGACACCAGGAAACTGAACCATGGAGCTGGAAATCGCCGCTCCGGCAAGTGCATTCGCGGAAGTGGATGACGAGCGGGACCTCGTCGAGCGGGCGCGGCATGACCGCCGGGCCTTCGCCGATCTCTATCGCCGCCACTATCCCGCCATCGCGAGATACGTCCTGCGCCGCACGGGTGACGCCCACGCGGCCGAGGACCTTGCGGCCGACGTGTTTCTCGCGGCCCTGCGCGGCTTGCCTCGGTTTCGATACCGCGACGTGCCCGTGCGGGCCTGGCTCTACCGCATCGCCACCAACGGCGCGAACCGCTGGGCAAAAAAGCGGCGGCGCCGGGCGATCCGCGAATGGAGCGCGGCCGTTGAGTCGCAGGCGCGTCACGGAGGTGACGACGACTCAACCTCCGCCGAAGCGGCGCTCACCGGCGACATGGCCAGGCAGGCGATGCTGACGCTTTCGCCGAAGCATCAAAGCGTGCTCGCGCTGCACTATCTCGAAGGCCTGTCGGTCGCTCAAATCGCCGGCAGCCTCGGATGCCGCGAGGGCACCGTGAAATCTCGTCTGGCTCGTGGGCGCGACGCACTGCGTGAACGCCTCGAAAATGGGAGGACGCACTCGTGAAAAGCAACCACGACCTTGTTGACCACGCACTGGACCTGTTACGCGCCGACGCCCCGGGCGGCGGCCCGTCACTCAACCCCCAACTGGAGAATCGACTCATGCAAAGGTACGACGCACGCAGCACCACTCCCCGCCCGATGTTTGCCCGGCCAGCCGTCATTGCGGCCGCTTTGCTCGCTGTCACCGGCGTGACATTCGCCACGGCCGGCGGCATTCAGCGCATCAAGAGCTGGTTCGTCACCGTCGAAGTAGGTGATCAGACAGTACACCTGCGCGTAGGCGATAACGAGGAAGCCTCGATGATTTCAGAGTCCGACGATGGCGTGCGCACGCACGTCACCGTCAACAAGGGCGCCACCGAGCACGGCGACGACATGACCAAAGTCCGCGTCGTGCAGGACCGCGACGGCGGCAAAAACATCACCGAGTCCGTCATGGTTCGCGGCCACGGGCCGGCCGGACCCGAGAGCGAGTACTCTCTCGAAGACATCGGCGACGCCCAGCCGGCGAAGACATGGACTGACTCCGCGGGATTGATGAACGAAATCTATATCGTTCCGGCCGCGAAGGGCGACGGCGCGCAAGTGTTCTACGTCAGCGCGATCGACACGCCGGAAATGCGCATCCATCGCCTGGCCGAGCCGCAGGGCCAGTGGTTCGGCGAAGGCGTCACCCACGACGTCAGCGTGACGGATGACGGCGTCATCACGCTTCGAGCACAGTTTCCCGACGGCGGCGAAGAAGTCATGAAGTTGAAGTTCCGCAGCCGCACGCGAATAGGGAAGGACGAGCCGATAGACGAAAAAGGCGTCCGCGTCGAAACTCCCGACGGCAAGGTGAAGATCAAGATCGAAGAGTCTGTGGAAGGCGAGGAAACCGATCCCGACTGAGTCGCATCTGCGATTCAACTGCCATCGGCAAGTTGCTCGATGTGCGCTTCTCAGTTGCACCAATACGCCAACGGCGTTACGTCTCACAGCCCAGGGTTGGTCGCCAGAGCGACCTACCCTGGGTTGGTTTGTTCTACGACCTTCAACCCCAACCGGGGTTGCGCCGTTTTGAAGAAGTCCAAGACCAAATAATCAGGCCAGCATAGGTGGATCATTGGACATAAGATTGTGACAGCGGCGGCCCGGCACCGATCAGCCGGGCATGAACGCGAGGGCGACATGGTTCGCAGGCGGGTTTCATCCTCAACCGTTGCATCCTTCGGATACAACCCGAAAACCCGCACACTGGAGATCGAATTCACGAGCGGGGCGATCTATCGCTACCACGGAGTGCCCGCATCGCTCCACGCCCGGTTCCGCAAGGCGGAGTCGAAGGGAAAATTCTTCAACAACGAAATCCGCGCCCGCTATTTCTTTACGAGAGTGTGAATCGCCGGTCAGCCGGCTTTCGCGCCAATCGCCGGATCACAGATTCGCCAGATCGCCAAATGCAACAGGCCGCCCATCCTGGACGGCCGGTTGCGAGATGATTGGGAGTGATGGTTGTGGAAAAGGAGAGAGAGTGATAGTGCTAGTGTTGTGGCACCCGACGCGAGTCAATTCTCCGACTGGTCTTCGAGCATTTTTCGCAGATAACCGTTTTCGCGCCGCGTGGCCTCGAGGTCGAAGAGCAGGTACTTGATCGACAACCGCAGATAATCGAGCGACTCCTGCAGGCTGGTCACCGTCTTGCGGAGCTTGGCATGGCGCTCCTTCGTCTGCTGTGCCAGCGTCTCAAGCTTGACGCGGTCTTCTTCCGGAAGATTGCCGATCTCCCGCGTGAGTTCCGCCAGCTTCTTCTGAAAGGTCTGCTCGTCCATGTGATCCTCGGGTGGGTTGCTCGCGTTCAATTGCAGTGCGACGCTCCTCCACTTCGCAATCGAGATGCCGCGGCCGCGGCGCTGCATCGCAGGCCACGACCGGCCGGTAACATGCCCATCCATGGAACTGGGGTTGAGATTCCGGGTGTTATTTTAACCACAGGTCGCGGTCCATTTGTAGGACCGCGCAGGCTCGAAACATCAAATTCGCTGTTGAAGCAGCGCATGGTCCGATAGCATCCGGGCGCACCGAGGATGCGGCGTTCGACTCGACCGCGCTGGAATCCTCCGCTCGCAGTGATTGAGACGGGAATGAAGCGAACACGCGCTAACACGTCGGTACCGAGTCACCTTCCCGCTCAGGGAAGCCGCGTCGTGGTCACGGCAACCGCGATGTTGGCCATCGCGACGATCACGTTCGTCGTTTTCCTGCCGGCCATCGAGGGCGAGTTCCTCAACTGGGACGACGATCGCAACTTCGTGGAAAACGAAGCGTTTCGCGGCCTGCGGCCCGATAACCTTTCGTGGGCGTGGCAGACCTATCACCTCGGTGTATGGCAGCCGCTGGCCTGGGTGCTCTTTGCGATTCAGCATGCCGTCGGCGGATGGGACCCGCGTGTGTACCACACTTTCAGCGTCGCGCTGCACGCGCTGAATGCCGCGGTCTTTTTACTTCTGACGATGAAGCTGATTGGCTGCACCTCCAACGCGCCGGTTGAAGCAGCCGACCCCGCGATACCCTCGCGCCGCTATCGCGCGGTTGCCATGGGTGCAATGATCGCGGCATTGTTGTTCGCACTCAATCCGCTGCGCGTTGAGGCGGTGGCATGGGTGTCCTGCCAACCTTATCTGCCGGCGGCGCTTTTTTTCATGCTGGCGATGATTGCCTATCTTCATGGTTTTCAAGGCGCGAGCGGCACTCGAAGCCGGACCACGTACTCTGTTGTCGCGTTTGTGCTGTACATCATCGCGGTACTCTTCAAGGCGGTGGCGATCACGCTCCCGCTGGTGCTATTGATCGCGGACGTCTATCCGCTGCGGCGCCTTTGCTTGGCCCGCCCGTTCGATTTCAAGCGATGTGCATGGCTGCTTGTCGAAAAGATTCCGTTCTTCATCGTCGCCGCAATCGCGGCAAAGTGGGCGATCGAAGCCAAGGACTTCAACGAATCGCACGTCGCCCTGTCGCGGGGTGATCTACTCGAAAGACTCGGCCAATCCGCCGATGGGGTCATTTTCTATCTCTCGAAAACAGGGTTTCCGCGAGGTCTGACCGCTTATCACGAGCTACCAGAAAGCCTCCTGACTTTCTGGCCTTCCGGTGCCGCCATGCTGGCGGTTGCGGCGATCACGATTATCGCTGTGCGGTTTCGGCGGCGCTGTCCCGCCCTGCTCGCGGGATGGGGCGCGTACCTCGTGATCCTCGCGCCGAACCTCGGATTGATTCAAATTTCTCAACAGATCGTTGCGGAGCGGTACGGCTACCTGGCCATGTTGCCACTTTTCGCATTGTTGGGCGGCGCAATTGCCCAACAGAGCTGCGCCCGTAAGAAAGCGGTGGGCGTTGCTAGACGAATCGGTTTGCCCGTTACCGCCGGGCTCCTTGTCATCGTCTCCTCGATCCTCACCTGTCTCTATCTCAGCGACTGGCGTGATTCCGTGTCGCTCTGGCGAGCCAGCGTCGCCGTCAACCCGCAATGCGAGCATTCGCATTGTCAACTCGGCGCCGCTCTCGCGGCGGAGGCACAGTCGGCGGACGCGCTCGCGAGGTGGGCACTTCTCACTGAGGCCGCTCAGCACCTTCGGCAGGCGGTCAGCCTTCGGAACGACTTCGCGTTTGCAATCAGCAACCTCGGCGCAGTGCTGCTGAAGTCGGAGGACTTCGATGGGGCCCGCGGAGCCTACGAATCCGCCCTGCAACATGCAGATCAATTCACCGACAAGGAGCTTGCTCGAATCCACGCCGGCCTCGCGCTGGCGAGCGCGAACCTCGGTGACCAGCCGGCGGCACGGGCACATCTGCGAACGGCTCAGAAGCTCGGTCTGCCTCCCGAGCAGGTTCTCCGGGTGATGGACATCATCCTCGGAGAATAGGATCGCAAGGCGGCACAGGACGGATTTGATCCAAACGGTTAAACGATCTAGGATTTCATGCGCCGCGCGCGAGTGGCGGAACTGGCAGACGCGCAGGATTTAGGATCCTGTACCGCAAGGTGTGCGGGTTCGACTCCCGCCTCGCGCATTCATCCGAGAAACAGGCCGGCATCGACCTTGAAATGATTCGCGAGCAGCCGGATGTGGGTTTTGCTCAATCCCCCACATGAGGTACTTAAGCGCGGCCAATGGTTTCATCTTTTGCGGCTTGAAATGCTCCCCGTCGTAGGCCTCCGCAAAGGCCGTCGCGGCCTCGAGGCAAGCCTGTTCGCCGATGGACAGCGTACCTTCAGCGCGGATCGCGAGGCGGTCGACCACCTCGGCATAATCTTTGCATCCGCTTCTCATTTCCACATTATATGAATTTCCGCGTCGAGTTTCCTCGGCTCCAGGCCCCGGCGCACATAAGTAATTCTCTCCACGCCCTGCAGCAGTGTGATGAGCTGGCGGAGGGCGCGCATTGGCTGGAGGCCGCGCAGCTCCACGTCCGGAAGCGGCTCGACGGGAACGCTGAGCGAAATGCGCTCCCCGCCGCGCAGCACTTCGACAGCGAACGCGCGGGTCAGGCCGCGGGACGCGAAGCGCCGCGCCGCTTCGATCGCCGGCTGCGTCGTCGGCAGCGGACGGCCGCCGGCGGACACGATCACGTCGCCGATTTGAAGCACAACGGCCGCGGGTTGCGACGCCTCCACTTCGATCACCTCGGCGCCATCGGGCATCGCGGGCGAGTTCTTCAGCGCGACGCCCAACCGGGTGCGCTCCCGCGCGCGCTGCGCCGCCCAGCCCTGCCACCATTCGTCGTGCAGCGCCTCGGGATGCCGGCGGTGGATGTAGTCGAGCCAGTTTCGCAACATCAGCGAGGCGCGCGTGCCGCGCAGCATGGCCCATTCCACCGGCGGGGAATCGGCATCAGCCTGCGACTCTCCGCGTTTCCATTGGGATGCAAGCGTCTCCATGCGTCCCTCGCGGGCGCGCACGATCGACTGAAACTGACCAAAAGCCGATGACACGACGAGGTCAGCACCCAGGCTCATCCAGCAGACTTCCACGTCCTTCAGGAAAGGAAGGTCGAACCGCTTCGCGAGAAACCGCCCCAGCGGAACCACGCTGCAATCGATTCCGCGGATTTGACGCCGGGATCGCGGCACCGGCTCGAACGCTCCATCGGGAAGCGATGCCGCGCGGGCCATCGATGCGACGAACTCCAGCATCGGCGCGAGCTGCTCGGACTTGGAACGCGGGTCCTGCGCCTCGACCAGGACCGCGACGGCGGGCATATCCAATTCGCCCCGCGCCTGCCTTCCGCCCGGGGGACTGACGCATACGACCACGCGGGGCCCGAGTCCGTCGAGCAACTTGGCGGCGTTCAGTTGCATCGACCCAAACAGATTCACGATGAGACCCAGCGGCGAGGCATCCACCGCCGCAGGCAGCGAGTCCTGGGGAGATGTCGGGGGCAATTGGGGAAGTAAGCCGCTCCATGCCGCCAGCGTGTCGCCGGGGAGCGAAAGCGCGCGTTTCATGTCGCAGGCCGCCGGCGCTTCGGGCACGTCTGTGCATCGATGGCCCTGAATTTCGAATCGCAGATCGGAGGCGCTCAGCGAAAATCCGACCAGCATCCGCTCGCAACCGGCCAGCGCGTAGGGATCGCCGGGCTTCCATGAGACGTAGGCCAGGCCGGGCGCCGGTGCGCGCAGCCGGGTGAACAGCGACGCGAACTCGGACTCGCCGCGCAACTGTGCACCCGGCCGGCCCGACATCAACCCGACCGCCCGTATCCACAGGTTAGCGGGGTCATCGGCCGGCCCGAGCAGCAACGTGGTATCAAGCACCGCCATGCGCAGGCCGCCGTCCAACTGATAGCAGTGCACGGGGCCGGCGTCATCCATCCGTCGCCCGCGCCAGAGATTCCGCCATCGATGGAAATCGCCCGGACGGGGCAGCTCCGCGAGCAGGACGCCGTTCTGCCAATCGGCGGGATCGGAGGCGAAGAGCGCTCCGCGGCGGCCGATCAGCTCGCTGATGATTTCCTCCGAGGTCATGCCGGGAAGCGGCGTTGCGGGCTGTGTCGCGGCCTCGACACCTTCGGTCAATTCGCGCACGGTTTGCCAGATGCCGAGCTGCTGCATCCGTTGCCGGAAGTTCTGCAGCTCGTGAAATTCGATGTAAAAACGGACATCGCCGGGAACGTAGCGCAGCCAGTCGATTTCCGGAGACGCATCGGTTTGGGCAAATACGGTCGGAGGTGCAATCGCGAAGACGACTAGAAGGGCGGTGGCGCAGCGGCTGGAGCGGAGCGGTCCGACTTTCGGCTCAATTAACCTTGTGCGCGAAGGAGCGCCGGCAGGCCCAGGCATTTGATTCGATCGCTAAAAACGAATGATGCCTTCATCGGCATCCTTCGCCTCGACCGGGCGGGCAGGCTCCAGCGCCTCGGTGAAGGGAATGAACAGGGCGTTGAGCAAAGTCACTTCGGGATCGACCGTCGGCACGAAGGCCGGCTTCGCTTCATCGACCAGTATCTGCTGCATCTGCGAGAAGCTCTTGGCGGCCCGAACTGTTTCGGCGACAACATTCATCGCGGGGGCCGCCACGTCGTTGACGCCGGCCGCATCCGTCGCCCGCACGCTCACACCCGCGACCAAACCGCGCGGCCCGCGAACGTCGGTCGTCGGCCAGATTAATACCCCAAGAAACAACATCGCCGCAGCGGCCGGCACGCTGACGCTGAAAGCCAGCCGCCAGAATCGCTCACGAAGGGCGCGGCGGGTTTGAATATTCAGCACCGTCGAGCCAGACCGCGGCGGATTCGCGACAAACTCGGCCACCACGCGCGAAGCGAAATCGGCGGAAAGCAACGGCTCGCTTCGATCCCGCCCGACCACCTCGCCGACCGTCCGGTACAGCTCGTGCTGACGCTGGCAGGCGGGGCACTGCAAGAGATGGGCATGCACCTCGGCACTGAGGCTGGCCGAAAGCTCGCCGTCGAGATGCCGGTCTTGAAGCTGGGCTACATTGCGACAAGTCAATACCACGTCTTCACTCCTGCGGCAGATCGACTGCCGTGCCTTTGTCAGGCGCTCCGCGCGGCCGGCTCGCGAAAATCAACGAGCGACCAGTCTTCCG
>Ga0190265_10002669_pt1 | contig 12006 bp, 10 predicted proteins | sample Popmic124T_FD_133135 | JGI IMG/M metagenome (GOLD analysis project Ga0190265, IMG submission 133135) | Populus adjacent soil microbial communities from riparian zone of Indian Creek, Utah, USA - 124 T | ecosystem: Environmental > Terrestrial > Soil > Riparian zone | place: USA: Utah | collected... | reverse complement strand
TATATTCAGCTCTGGCGACGCATTAGTCGTCATGAGTGCTGAATTTACGCGTTAACCGCCAAGTTTTGAGCGATATACCGGATCTTTCGGGTTATTGCATGGAATCGCGGCCCAAGCCGACCAATCAATGATCTCCATCAAGGTCCCCCCGCTGGGGGAATCGATCGTCGAGGCCACCGTATCGCGTTGGCTGAAGAAGGAAGGCGACGCCGTCGCCGCCGGCGATACCCTCGTGGAGCTCGAGACCGACAAGATCACGGTCGAAGTCCCGGCGCTCAAGGCGGGCGTGCTGACCAGGCAGGCCAAGGCCGACGGTGATGTCGTAAAGGTAGACGAGGTGCTGGGCGAGCTGGATGAGACAGCCGCTCCTGTCGGCGCTACAGCCGGCGCCGCTGCGCGAGGCAGCGAGACAGCGGCCGCTGCCCCTCCCGAGCCTGCCAGGAAGCCGGTCGCCGCGAGCGCCGGCTCTGGCGCCGCCACATCCCCTTCAGCCGGCAGCGAAACCAGGTCGTCCCCGGCGGCGCGGCGGGTGGCTGACGAGCGCGGCATCGATGTCGCCGCCGTCGCAGGGACCGGGCGAGGCGGAGTGGTCTCGAAGCCCGACGTTCTCGCACAGCCTGCCGGCGACCGCGCGGCACCCGCTGCCCGGCCGGCGACCGCGGTTACCGTTTCGCCGCCGCGAGCTCCGGCGCCGGCTCGAGGCGGCAACGGCGCGACGGCATCAGGCGAGCGGGAAACGCGGGAGAAGATGACCACTCGCCGCAAGCGCATTGCGGAGAACCTCCTCCAGTCGCAGCACAATACCGCGCACCTCACGACGTTCAACGAAGTCGACATGTCCGTGATCAACGGACTTCGTGAGAAGTACAAGGAAAGAGTGGAGAAGGAGTACGGCGTGAAGCTGACTTTCATGCCGTTCTTCATCAAGGCGACGTGCGCCGCGCTCAAGCAGTTCCCGATGGTGAACGCGCAAATCGATGGCGACTACATCATCTACAAGCACTACGTCAACATGGGGATCGCGGTAGCATCGGATCAGGGACTCGTCGTCCCCAACATCAAGGATGCCGATCGCAAGGGCATGATCGAGCTCGGCTCCGACATCGCCTCGGTCGCCAAGCGTGCCCGCGACGGCAAGCTGGCGATGGACGATCTCACCGGCGGCACCTTCACCATCACCAACGGCGGTGTGTTCGGATCGCTCGTGTCGACGCCGATCATCAACTATCCGCAGGTCGGTATACTAGGACTGCACAAGACCCAGGACCGCCCGGTCGCAGTCAACGGGCAGGTCGAGATTCGCCCGATGATGTACGTCGCGCTGTCATACGATCACCGCATTGTCGATGGACAGCAGGCGGTGCTCTTCCTCGTGCGCGTGAAGGAGCTCATCGAAGATCCGGCCGCGATGCTGATCGAGTAGATGCCCGCCTGTGATGTAGCGGTCATCGGGGGCGGTCCCGGTGGCTACGTGGCCGCGATTCGCGCCGCCCAGCTGGGGCTCAACACAGTCTGCGTCGAGATGGACAAGACCCTTGGCGGAACGTGCGTCAACGTGGGCTGCATTCCGTCGAAGGCACTACTCTCCTCTTCCGAGCACTACGAGTTCGCGAAGCTGCACGCCGCCGAGCACGGCGTCACGCTCGGCCAGGTCTCGCTCGACTTGGGCGTGATGATGAAGCGGAAGGACACCGTCGTCGGCCAGAACACCAAGGGCCTCGAGTTCCTGTTCCGGAAGAACAAGATCACCTGGGCGAAGGGCCGCGGCACTCTGAAAAAGGGGAACGTCGTCGAGGTCGCGGGCGACGACGGAAAGACGGAATCCTGGCAGGCGAAGAGCGTCATCATCGCCACCGGCTCGGTGCCGGTCGAGCTGCCGTTCCTCAAGTTCGACGAGAAGCGAGTGCTGTCGAACATCGGAGCGCTCAACCTCGAGTTGGTGCCGAAGCACCTCATCGTCATCGGCGGGGGCGTCATCGGGCTCGAGCTCGGCTCTGTTTGGCGGCGCCTCGGCGCGAAGGTGACGGTCGTCGAGCTGATGCCGACCATCCTTCCCGGCAACGACGAAGAGATCATCCGCGAGGCCGACAAGGTCTTCCGCAAGCAGGGCCTCGACATTCGAGTCGGCACCAAGGTCACCGGCGCGCAGCTGAAGGGAAAGCGGGTAATGGTGACGATCGAGAAAGATTCCGGCACCGAGACGCTCGAGGCCGATCAGGTTCTCGTCTCGGTCGGGAGAAAGCCTTCCCTGCTCGGTATCGACGCCGCCGGCCTGGGTCTCGAGCTCGGCAAGCGCGGCGAGATCGCCGTGGACAACCAGCTCCGCACCAATCTTCCGAACGTGTACGCCATCGGCGACGCCGTCGGCGGCAAGCTGCTCGCGCACAAGGCCGAGGAGGAAGGCGTGATCGCGGCCGAAGTGATCGCCGGACACAAGGTCCACATGGACTACAAGTCGATGCCGTCGGTGGTCTACACCTGGCCGGAGATCGCAACCGTCGGGCTCGCCGAGCACGAGGTGAAGGCGAGCGGCCGGAAATACAAGACGGGCAAGTTTCCGTTCTCAGCCAACGGCCGCGCGCGTACGGCCGGTGAGTCGGCCGGATTCGTCAAGTTCATCGCCGACGCCGAGACCGACGAGCTCTTGGGCGCGCACATGATCGGGCCGAACGTTTCGGAGCTGATTCAGGAAGCCGTGCTGGCATTCGAGTATCGCGGCTCGTCCGAGGACATTGGGATAACGGTTCACTCGCACCCGACGCTCAGCGAGGCGGTGAAGGAAGCGGCGCTCGGAGTTCTCGGCCGGTCAATTCACATCTAGATGTCGCCTAAGAAACACCATTCGGAATTGGCTGCGACGTTCTTGCAAGCGTTTGCCAGCCTGCGACTGCTTGCAGGGTTTCGGCTTTCTCCGCAGGATACGTAGTCCCCATAATCAATAGTTAGGTGACTACTTGCCGCTCGTTCCGTAAGATTTTTCCATCTGAGTGTCGACCAGTCCGGAATCCGGGAGTCGTGCATGGGGCTGAAGCCCTGCAAGGAATGCCGTCGCGAGATTAGTACTGAGGCAAAGTCGTGTCCTCACTGCGGAAAGAAAGATCCAACTGGCGCCCGGACAAGCCCTCTCGCCATAGGATGTCTGGTATTAGTTGTCCTCGGTGTGATTGGGAGTCTTGTCTCATCGAACGGAGCCACTGACCCCTCTGGCGCTCGTGCCGTCTCGGCCCCCACGCCGAAGGAGCAAGCCATGTCCCACGCGAAGCTCGATTACTCGTGGTCCAAGGGTGGTTTCGAAAATGTGATGCTTGCGACTTTCATCATCACTAATCCGACCAGTCGAACTATCAAGGACGTCGAGATTACCTGCACGCATTTTGCGGCGAGCGGCACAAAAATAGACGAGAATACTCGCACGATTTACCAAATCGTCCCTGCCAAAGGCAAGAAGCGCATTCCGGACTTCAACATGGGCCTGATCCACTCTCAGGCGAAGTCGTCTGCGTGTACTATCAGCGATCTTGTGGTTCAGTAGCTCGTTGCAGTCACCTACCAAACGTCGCAGCTGGGCGGGCATAACATGAGTATGGCACGTACATACGGTATCCGTTATAATACATACCGTGATAGGCTCCTTTGCGGACGCGGCTTCCGAGGACCTTTTCAATGGTCTCGATAGCCGACGAGCGAGAGCGGCCTGTCCGATCGCGCTGTGGCCGATTGTTCGCCGTAAGCTGACACAGCTCAATCGAGTCAGAGACCTTCGGGAACTAGCCGTGCCGCCGGGCAACCGGCTGGAGCGTCTTAAGGGAAATCGGCGCGGGCAACACAGTATCCGCATCAATGAACAATACCGAGTCTGTTTCCGCTGGGAGGGGAGCTATGCCTATGAAGTCGAAGTCACGGACTACCACTAAGCGCTCATCCGGTGGGCGACCGCTTGTGCGCCGCCGCTTGCCAACAGCGATCCCACCGGTGCACCCGGGCGAGATGCTTTTGGAGGAGTTCCTGAAGCCGTTGGGAATATCCCAGTCTGCCTTCGCCATTCGGCTCGGCGTGTCTTTTCCACGGCTGAACGAGATTATTCGCCAGAAGCGAAGTGTCACTCCGGATACGGCGCTGCGCTTCGCCCAGGTCACGGGGATGAGTGCGGATTTTTGGCTCGGCTTGCAGTTGGATTGGGATCTTTGGCACGTGCTCCGCTCCAAGGACGCGGAACGCATCGCAAAACTTTCCCCCCTTCCGAGGGCCAGCTAGCCACGATTCTCTCCCGCCGCCAGCTAACCAACGTTGATCGCTGCGTTTCCCAACAGACGACGATTTCCCAAGAGCCGATTCCTCGCCACGATCTCCCTGGCCAGCTACGCAACTCTCGCGCGGCGAAGCCCTATTTCTCAGTTTTCAGGGGAACACCGTGTCCTACGCAAGAATCATCGTAGTGAGCCTCCTGGCGCTCGTGCTCTGGACGACAGTTGTCGTGGCTGGCGCCTTGTTCGGTTGGTGGCGCCAGCCCGTGGCACACACCGGCGACGCGCAAGCGTTCATGCGCGCTGCTATCGACATGATCGAGGAGGGCAACCGCGGGAATACGGCGCTGGTGCTGATCGAAGACGGCGCTATTTGGGCTGAGCACTACTCCGCAACGGCGGATACGCTGGATCGAAACACCGTCTTCTCGACCGCCTCGACGAGCAAATGGATCACGGCCTGGGCCGTCATGAAGCTGGTAGAAGAGCGGAAGCTCGACTTGGATCGTCCGGTTCAGGACTACCTGACCCGCTGGCGCCTACCGCGCAGCCAGTTCGACCATCGCAATGTCACGACTCGTCGACTGCTCAGTCACACTGCCGGGTTAACCGATGGGTTGGGCTTCGGTGACTACAAGCCGAATGAGGCGCTGCCAACACTGGAGCAATCGCTGGCGAAGCCCAGGGCATCCTCGGGTGAGTCTGTGGCCATAGCGGTCGGAGTAGAGCCCGGGAGCGCGTGGCAGTACTCCGGTGGCGGCTACCTGATTCTCGAGCTGCTGGTTGAAGAAGTTTCTGGGGAAACCTTCGAGGGATTCATCGAGCGCACCATACTTCAGCCACTGGGCATGACTCGCTCCGGTTACCACTACCTCGGCGACGTGGAGAACTCTGCGCAGCCCTACGACGAGGAAGGCCGACCTGCCGCCACCTACCGCTATGCCTCGAAGGCTGCGACGGGGTTTAACACTTCAGCGAGCGACATGGCGAGATTTGTTCTGGCGCAGTTGCCCGTGGTCACGGATAAACCGCTTGCTCAGGCAACCATTGACGCCATGCGCAAACCTCATGCTACCTCGCAGCGCATCGACATCTGGGGTCTGGGAACCATGCTGTATGCGCCTGCGGCGAGCGGCGACTTCGTGTTCGGCCACGACGGTACGAATGAACCGGCGATCAGTGCGTCTGTTCGTGTCAACCCCGACACGAACGATGGTATCGTGGTGCTGGTAACGGGCAGCCAAACGTTAGCATCGACACTGGGTTTTCACTGGGTGTTTTGGCAGACCGGTTTATCCGACTTCCTCAGCATCCCGGGAGAGATCCAGCGGGCGGCCCCGGTCCTGCTCGGCGGCGTCTTCATCATCCTGCTGGTGGCGATCTTCATCGCGTGGCACCGACGCCGTGCCAAGAAGGCCAATAGCGCATCCATCCTAGCGGCCTAACAAATCCATCCAGAGCGGTAACCTTCCCAACGTCCCCCAAGGCGGAACCGGGGAGAGCTCTTAAGATAACGCGACTCCAGCCATATCTTCTAACAAGCAACGCAGTGCTTCGCGATCCAAAGCCTCGACGACCCCCGGTACCCGAAATGAACCGCACTATCAGACCACTTCTCCCCTCTGACCGCGACGGCGTGATTCGCATCCTCGAGAACGCGGGCAATTTCACCGTCGACGAAGTCGCAACCGCGCTCGAGCTTATCGACGAGTGGCTCGAGGGTGGAGAGGAAAGCGGGTATCTCACTTACGTCCTCGAGGTCTTGAACGACGACGGCAACTGCGTGCTCGGCTACGTCTGCTTCGGTCCGACCCCGCTCACCGAATGGACCTACGACCTGTACTGGATCGCGGTCGACAAGTCGAAGCACCGCGGCGGCGTCGGAAAACGGCTGCTCAAGTTCGTCGAGGAGGAAGTCGATCGGCGCGGAGGACGGCTGCTTCTGATCGAGACGTCGTCGCAGGAGACGTACGGCGGGACGATTCAGTTCTACGAGCGCACCGGGTACGAGCTCGTCGGCAAGGTCAAGGATTACTACAAGGCCGACGACGACAAGCTGATCTTCGCCAAGCGGCTCGTGGCGATGGCAAAGGCGGAGACTACTATTCAGACGGTGAGCAGCGAAGCGATGAATGACCAGGATCGGCACGAGGCACGGGCCGAGCTCGCGGATGGGGTCCGCGCGTCGCTATGAGATTCTCGTGCATCGCCATTGCGATCGCGGGGCTCGGCGGCGCGGCCAACGCTCAGGATTCTGACAGCACCGCTGTCCCCCGGCACACACTCGAGGTCTGGACCGCCGTCGCGCGAGATCAGCCTCTCAAGACACGAAATGGGCGGTTGCACGACCGCGATCTCTATGTGATCGGCGGGCGCGCACGCTGGCCGTTGGCGCGCTGGACCAATGTCGAGGTGGCGTACACCACCGACGTCCTGCCGGCAATAATCTCGACGGGCATGCCTGCCTACAGTGACTCGCTTCTAACGTGCCCGCCAAACGAGCCGTGCGTCCTGCCGATCATTCCGAATCGGGTGATGACGCGACATACCACGTACGGAGCTGGCGCGGCACCGCTCGGGCTCGAGCTGCGTTTGCGCGCCGCGCCGCCACTGTCTTTTCTGGTTCGCGGCAGCGCCGGGGTCGTGTACTTCTCGCGTCCCGTGCCTGATCCCGCGGAAAAGCGGCTCAATTTCATGCTTGACGCGGGCGTCGGAGCCGAGGTGCGCCTTACGCCCCGAGTCGGAATCGTGGTTGGTTACTCGCTCAACCACATCTCGAATGCCGGGAGAGGTCCGGTCAATCCGGCCATGGATTCGCGCATGGTCGAGCTCGGGCTGACGTTCGCGCGCTGAGCCGGGACTTCGCCTAGCGGATTACCGCGATCGCCCAGACGGGCACGTGATCGCTGGTCGCGCGCGCGTCGATTACCGTACCCGCACTCATTGTGTCCGGAGAGCGGAGTCCCTTGAAGAAGATGTGGTCCCAGCGTCCCCAGCTGGTCGTCTTCGGGCCGTGCTCCGTCGGCCAGGTGTACCCGGACTCCCGCGCCACCTCACCTACTGATTCGCTGTTCAGGTCACCGCCGATTACCACCCTCTCGTAACGCCCGGCGTCTTTCATTATCGCCCGCAATTGACTGCGCCGCGCCGAGGCGCTGATGTCGAGCGGAGTCCCGAGGTGCGTCGAATAGACGCGCACGTCGGTCGCGCCGACGCGGATCGTGGCGGCGGTCGCGGTGCGCTGCGTGCGCGCGTAGCGCGACGGGTGCGGCAGGACGAGCTTCGCGTCCTCCACGATCGGCCACCGCGCAAGGACAGCGTTGCCGAATTGCCTGTCCGCCCGCACGTGGAAGATTGCCGGATAGTAGACGTACGACAGCCCGAGAGCGTCGGCGATGCGCTTGGCGGCGGCCGAGTCCATCTCCTGGACGAGGATCACATCGGCGCCGCGTAGCGCCGAGTCAGTGGACAGTACGAGTATCGCACTGTCCACCTGTCGCGAGAATTCCACGTTGAACGAGACGAAGCGGAGCGTGTCGGTTGTGACGCGCCGCGGAACGCTGTCCGCGGGAGCCCCGGCATAACGCGGCCCTTCGGTACCCGGGTAGTTGCGCCCCGTCCGGCACGCCGCAAGGAGCAATACGGCGAGTAGAGTAATTGCACGCATCAACTGCTCTAGCGCGAAATACGAGCCGTCTTCAACTGCGAATGACGGGCCATGAGCTGACAGCCTAAAGCTGGCAGCCTCGTGCCGAAATCGTCAACGACATCACCATTGGCGTGACGGAATTGCAGTTGTTTGTGCTCTGATCAGCGGTTGTGATGTCCCGACGTGGTAAGCCCGGAAGCTACCGGCTTAGGGCTGCGAGCTCTTGGCCCGTCAGTCGCCGTTAAGCCGGATTCGCTCTACGCGTCGTCGCCATCGGGGATACGGAGGCGACGATGGCGTCCGCAATCTCATCCTCGACCGCAAAGATGTCCTTTACGTCACGGTCGAATACGTCCGCCCATTGCATCACATCGTCGTCGGTGCTGCTCAACCGCGCGGTGACACGCAAGCGGCTACCGGAGCGCTCGACGGTCCCCTCGAGCACCAGTGTCGCCTCGATCATCCCGCTCGTGGCGGTGTCGCCGGCGCGCCGGACCGAGCGCGGCCTGCCCGGGGCCAGCACCCGAAGCCCCGGTGTCTTCATCAGCTTGCCGGCAACGGCGTTCGTCACTCCCGTCGCGAGATATGCGTTGCTCGAATCGGCGCCGAGATGGACGAACGGCAGCACCGCGATGAGGCCGATGTCGGCTTTCGGATCGCCAGGGGCGGATCCGGTCAATGCCGCGGCGGTGTTGGGGTTGTTCCAGGTGTAGATCCCCGCGCTTACGGCCACGGCACCGACGAGCGCCAGCACCGCGACTACGATCCGGCGTGCACGCCTGCTCCCCCTGGCGACGCTCGGACGCAGCGACGCAAACGATCCGCTGATGACGTCGGGATCCTCCAGCGCCTCGACCAGCTCGGCCGCGCTCTGAGGACGATCGGCGGGATCGATGGCGAGACAGCGCGCGATGAGGCGCTCGAGGCCTGCCGGCACATCCTTTCTCACCGTCGACAGCGGCGGCGGCGGAAGCGTGAGCCTCGCCGTCAGCATCTCACGCGGGCTCATCGTCGCGAACGGCGCCGCGCCGGCGAGCATCTCGTAGGCGGTGATGCCGACCGAATAGATGTCGGCGCGGCCGTCGACCTCGGGATCCGCCGCCGCCTGCTCGGGTGCCATGTAGAGCATGGTGCCGAGCGACATGCCGGTGTGCGTGATTCCGGCGCCGGTCTCGCCGGACCTCCGTGCGGTCGAGAGGGCCTTGGCCACGCCGAAATCGGTGACGGTCGCCGATCCGGCGGCGAGCAGCACGTTGCCCGGCTTGATGTCGCGGTGAACGACGCCGCGCTCGTGGGCGAACGCCAGCGCGCGGGCCACATCCTTCAGAATGCCGAGCGTCTCCCGCACGCTCAGCGTGCGCGCGCGGCGAAGCCTGATGTCGAGGGATTCGCCATCGACGTAGGGCATCACGAAATACGGGAGACCGTCCACGTCTCCCGCCTTGAGCACGCCGACGATGTGCGGATGCTGGAGGCGCGCGACCGTCAGGATCTCGCGCCGGAATCGCTCGGCCGACACGCTTGCCGCGAGCTCGGGCGGGAGAATCTTTATCACGACCTTCCGGCCGAGGTCCCGATCGTCGGCGACGAACACGCGCGCCATCCCCCCGCCAATGAGCTCGCGCTCAATGGTGTAGGAGCTCCCGAGAGCGGCGAGCAGTCGTTCGGAGATCTGGGGCATCAGGGGACGGAAAAAGGACAGGGGGAACCTGGCAATACTTATTAGATAGCCAAACCGGGGAGAAGGTTGGCAATTGCCTGTAAATGTTTGGTTAACATGTCGTATGCGCGGGCGTCTACCGTTTGCGCGACCGGGCAGACGAGAGGGAGACTTGATGCGAACCAGGACGACGATTTCCTTTGCACTGGCGGTTTTCCTCTTCACCGGGGCGCATCTCACCGCCCAAATGGCGGTCGCGCCCCCCGGCGCGCCTTCGCAGGTTCGTGAGCTCCCCGCCGATCAACAAGTAATCCATGCGCTGAGCCGTCTGACGTTCGGCCCCAGGCCCGGTGATGTCCTCAAGGTGCGCTCGATCGGCCTCGACAAGTGGATCGACCAGCAGCTGAGGCCCGAGCGCGTCGATGACTCGGCAATCGAGGCGTTCGTCGCCCGGTATCCCACGATAAACCAGGACCAGGGAGGCCTTCTCCGCGAGTACGCCGCGCAGCAGCGGGAGCGGCGTGAAATGAGACGCGAAGCGGCCGGCAGCGGGATGACCCGTGCCGACAGCAATGCAAGGCGCCGCCAGATGCGCCAACGAAGCAACTCGAGACGCGAGGTGGTCACCCAGCTCCAGTCCTCACGCGTAGCGCGCGCCGTCGCCAGCGAGCGGCAACTGCAGGAAGTGATGACCGACTTCTGGCTCAATCACTTCAGCATCTTCGCGCAGAAAGGGCCTCCGGAGCCGTACTATCTGGCCGATTTCGACCGCAGCGTGATCCGCCCCCGCGCTCTCGGGAAATTCCGCGACCTGCTTGGCGCCGTCGCTCAAAGCCCGGCGATGCTCTTCTATCTCGACAACGCGCGCAGCATGGCCGACAGTGGCAGGCCGACGTTGCGGCCCAACGCGCGACGCCGGCGCGGCGGCCTCAATGAGAATTACGGCCGCGAGCTGCTGGAGCTCCACACCCTCGGCGTCGACGGTGGATACACGCAGCAGGATGTGATAAACGTCGCGCGCGCTTTCACGGGGTGGACCATTCTCCCGCCGCAACAGGGTGGCGGATTCATTTTCCGGCCCCAGGTGCACGACGCCGGCGAGAAGATCGTACTTGGCCACAAGCTCGCGGCGGGACGGGGGAAACAGGACGCGGAAGACGTGCTCGACATTCTATCGCGCAGCCCCAGGACGGCGCGCTTCATCGCGACCAAGATCGCGCGGCGACTGGTGAGCGACGTGCCGCCCAAAGCCCTCGTCGATCGCGCGGCCGCGACGTTCATGAGAACCGACGGCGACATCCGCGAGGTAGTACGCGCGATCGTCACTTCGCCGGAGTTCTTTTCACAGCAGGCGTTTCGGAGCAAGGTGAAGTCGCCGTTCGAGGTGGTGGTGAGCGCGATGCGCGCGCTGAACGCGCAACCGGACAGCACACCTCGCACCGTGCAGCTCATTGCCTTCCTTGGTCAACCGATCTACGGCCATCAGGCGCCCAACGGCTGGCCCGAGACCGGAGAGTCGTGGATGAACACCGGCGCGATCCTGAACCGGATCAATTTCGGGCTTGCTGCGGCGGCGGGACGGCTTCCCGGCGTCGACATTCGCGCACTTCCGTCGCTCGATGACGTGCGCGCCGCTTCGCGCGAGGCGCAGGTCGACGCCGTCGTTGCGGTACTGCTCAACGGCATGATATCGCCCGACACACGAGCGGTCTTGTTGACGGGCGAGCACCCGATGCTTCCGCGGGCCGGAAACGGCGCCGTGCCCGATGTAGCATCTGCGAGCGCAGCGGCCGCCGAGAGCGCAGCGCAGGCCGAGGCGGAGATGCCAACAATGGATGCGACCGCGGCGGAGCAGTCGATGACGCGGCGTGATGCGCGGCGACCCAATGTGAATGCAGCTGGGCGCCGCGGCGCACGCCAGGGAGGCGTCGCCGGCAATCTCCCGCCGCTCACCGGATTGCAGCAGATCGTCGGGTTGGCGCTCGGATCGCCCGAGTTCCAGCGCCGCTAAGGAGACAGACATGGAACGCAGAGCATTCGTCAAGTCCGGCGCGATCGCGCTCGTGACGATGGGATTGAGCCCGAGCTTTCTTCGGCGCACGACGTTCGGCATGGAGCTGACAAGAGCGCCGAACGGCAAGATCCTCATCTGTCTGTTTCAGCGAGGCGCGGCCGACGCGCTGAACATCGTCGTCCCGCACGGCGAGCGCGCGTACTACGCGATGCGGCCATCGATCGCGATTCCGCAGCCATCGCGGATGGCGGCGGGCGGAGCGATCGACCTCGACGGTTTTTTCGGGCTGCATCCCTCGCTCGCATCGCTCAAGCCGCTCTATGACCGGGGCCTGCTCGCGCCGGTTCACGCCGTCGGCAGCCCCAGCACTACGCGCTCGCACTTCGACGCGCAGGACTACATGGAGAGCGGAACTCCCGACGTGAAGGGAACGACGGAC
>Ga0190265_10002668_pt1 | contig 12009 bp, 7 predicted proteins | sample Popmic124T_FD_133135 | JGI IMG/M metagenome (GOLD analysis project Ga0190265, IMG submission 133135) | Populus adjacent soil microbial communities from riparian zone of Indian Creek, Utah, USA - 124 T | ecosystem: Environmental > Terrestrial > Soil > Riparian zone | place: USA: Utah | collected... | reverse complement strand
GCGCGCCCGTAGCTCAGTTGGACAGAGCACGAGCCTTCTAAGCTTGGGGTCGCAGGTTCGAATCCTGCCGGGCGCGCCAGTTTTTCGGGGTTTATGATGTTTCCCGAACCGGACGGGGTAACGTATGGGAAACAGAGATGTAGCTCATGACAGAAAAGTCGCGACTCCGCCGATGGAGAGGCGCACGACTGGTCCGCTATCGAGACGGACACCCGCGGATCAAGAGGAAACTGGCCCCGACACGTCGTACGGGAGGACTTCGATTATATCGTCACCGTCTCGCACAACGGCGCGCCATTGCATCCGATCCCACGCCTCGCAAGCGCACTGGAGCAAGCGGACGTGGTGAGGCTCTAGGTCGTAATCGGAGACGACTGAGCGCCACCATGCCTTAGCCCCCGGCGAAAGGTGCGCGGGCGCCTTTGCGGGCGCGGCGAGCGGCGACGGCTCGCTCGAGGCCGGGGCGATCGAAAGCGCGGCGACTGATTTGCGGCCCGGCTGTTTCATCGGCGGCCGGCCACGCGCACGGAACTAACCGGGGCGCTGCATAAAGTTTTTGTTGGTCCACGCCGGCTTCGTGTCGCGCGACCCAGACTTTGGATTCCCCCCCGGTCATGCCGGCCATCCGTCCAAAGCTATCGCCTGTCGGCGTCGTCTTGGCGTCGGGGGAGTCCACGGCAGGCGAGAGGATCGCTCCCATGCATCAACGCCTTCGGCCGCTCTTGGGGTGCTTCGTTCATGCGCTCGGCGCTTGCATTCGTCGGCGCCGGGATGGAGCAACACAATATCCCCGCCGAGCTTGGCCCGCCACCACTCGCGCTCCGCCTTGGTCGGCGCGGCGACGATGAACCACGCGCGCCCTTCCGACTTGCGGTCCAGCGCGCCTAGCATGGCGTTACGGACCCTTATCGCCTTGTTGAGCAAGGATCGATCGAGCATCCCTGACCAGTGGACATAGCCAGGAGACAGGCGGCCAGCGATTGTGTCGAGGTCTATGATCGCGTCGTACGGGTGCGCGCGGTCGCTAACGTAGGTGGTCTTTCCGGCGCATTGGGGGCCGCACACTATGGTCAATGGGATAGCGGACGGACGCAGCCATCGGGATGATTTGCCGCACCTTCGGAAGAGGCGCTTTCGGCTGCGGTTTTGATGGTCTGGCAGTCAAGGCAAAGGCACTGGATATTAGAATCATCGTCGCTCCCGCCTTGGCTCAGCGGGACGAGCGTAGCCACATTGGGCCCGGATCGTCGCAGGCGCTCGCGATTTCCGGTCGCGCCAACGTCGCGATAACGGATAGCATGATCACCAACGCGGGCGGCGCCTACGGCATATTCCTCAACAGCGGCGCGCTGAGACTTCATAAAGTCAACATTTCGAACGCGGACTCGGCGCTGGTCGCCCAAAATGACGGCCGCGCTTCGTTGTCGCTGGTCCTGATTCACTCCGTCAACTACAGAGCCCGCTTCCCGATATTCGCGACCGACAATGTCTCGATCCAGGTGGATCAGAGCGTGATCTGCATCCCCGCCAATTATCGATGGGAGTCGACGCGAGGCAACGCCCGCATCACGCCGTCCGGAATTTATGGCGCGAACGGCGCGGCCCTCCACACGCCGCCGCGGCCTTCGGACCTGGCGGACCAGGCTCGACGATTGTGTGCGGACAGATTTTGATCGGCCACTTCTGCTCCTGCACTGAATGAGAGCGGGGGGGGCGACGATTCCCAGTGGTGTCAGCGAGTTATTCCAAGTCCATGCGGCCCCGCCAGCCACCACGAAAGCCATAGTTAGAATTCTTATGTGGCTTTTCCCACAGCTGAACCCGGTGGACTCGGACATAAAAGGGCAAGGTAGGTTGGAGGCAACTCGAATCCTGATGGGAAATGGTGCTGCTGTTGATTACGCTGGTTCATTGAAACAACCAATTCATGCTGATTTTCCGTACAGTTTTGTCACCAGCTCAGGCCCAAGCAGGTCCTGGCGATCCTCTTGAGAAAGCATGACCAGCCATGGCAACACCTGATCGATCGAGGCGGGCCAAGACCGAACAGCGCTTCAAACGAGCGACCTCTCAACAGGTCGGTGGAGTTACTGAAATCGCTGTGCTTTCCCCGATCAGGAAAGGGATCGTCCCCGGTGAACGGCGCACTTACGAGGATCGTCTGCGCGCCTTGATCGCCAATCTCGCCAAGCGCCATCAACAAGGCATTCCGACCGAACTCGACCGGTTGTCCACGATTCACTTCGGCCGGATGATCATCCTTCGGCCCGAACAATATATGTTCTTCGCCAAGAACATCGAAAACCTCCACTATAACCAGGACGAGGAGGACGGCGACCGGCCACAGCCGGAGACGCCCGGTTCGTTCTCCACCGCGAACGTCCCGAAGCCGATCGACGATTTCCCGACGATAGAACCTCCGCTGCGCGAATCGCAAAGCGAGGAGGGTCAGCCCGTTCCCAAACCGGAGCTGCGTTCGTGGTTGCTCACGCTCGTCGAGTTCGACGGCGAATTGAAGTCGTACATGAGTGAGATCGCCTATTTGGTCGGCTCGGAGTTTGATCGAATCTTCGAGAATTGCGAACTCTACCCGCGAACCGCGAATTTCGAGAAATTCTGGTTCTGGATCCGCACCTTCCAAATCAACACCGATCTTTTCTACGCACCCTATCGCGATTTGTCCGTGGTGCGGATCCGCCAGCTCGAAGCCTTCAAGCGGCGCTTCGACGCCTTTGTCGCCAAGGTCCGCTCGCCCACCGGCCCGAAGGTCCGGTCGATGGACGAGCTGTTCGACGAGTTCCTCCGCGAGAACCAGCAATATGCGGCGGGCTTTCCGATGCCAGGCGGGACCTACCTGCCCGATGGAAGCCAGAAAGGATGATGCAGTGACCAGCGAGGATTCGACTGAAGTGTCGACGGCTACGTCGGCGAACGTGCAGGCCCACCTGCTGCGGGCGGCGAAGATGCCAGCTGGCCCCAAAGCGCGCGCGAAGGGCAGCGTGTACGAGACTCGAAACTGGTCGTTATTCTTCTTCTTCCGCGTCATGCAGCAGGCTGAGATGCGCGAGACGGTGACGCGCCTGGCGGCGACCGCGAACGAGCATAAGGGCGCCGACGCCAAGAGCGCCAAGGGCCGGTTCGTGACAGACAAGGAGACATCGCCGTCCTGGAAGGCGAAGCTGGACCTCGCTTTTCCTGCCACGCTGAACGCAGGGCTGGTAAGGCAGACGCGCCACGATGAGCGCGCCGGCGACGTCGGGACTGGGCAGGTGGCCGCAGCTGGCGGCGAAGCGCTCGCGAGCGCGGCCGCGGTCGCTGCCACGTCCACCGGTGAAGCCGCCGCCACGCCGCCCGCGCAAGAGGCGATTGAAATCGCCCCGGACGCACCCGCGCCGGCCTTCCTCAACTGGCTCAAGGTCCTGCTCGGAGGCAATGGTGCCGAACTGATGACCGCCGCCGGCGAACTTCGCCACTCGCTGACGATCTCCGACGACGCATCACAAGGGTTGCGTGCCGATTTGATCGTGCGGGGGCGCGACATGATCAACTATATCGCGAACGATCTCGCCCCAAAGTTCGAGGCCGGCAAGCTCGAAGACTTGCTGGGAATGGCCGGCGCGCTCGGCGACATTCTCGCCTCCATCCGCGACCATTATCCAGAGATACTTGCCGCCGTTCGTGAATCGATCGACGTGCCTTCGCAAGGCTCTCCGCACGGGCCGTTGGCGAGGATGGTTCTTTACGAACTGCTGCGCCAGGCGGCGCCCATGTTCGCCGGTCCTCCCACACTGGCCGTTCTGCGCGGCGAGGAGGAGGAGGATAAGCGGCGCGGCACCGGCCCCGAGCCGTTCGATCGTACGCCGATCACCATGGCGTTCAGCTTTCGCGGTCTGGAGGCGCTTAAGCTTCATCCCTACACCCTCGCCTCGTTCCCGGAGGCATTTAAGGAGGGCATGGCCGCCCGTTCGCACCGCCTCGGGGATATCGGGGCGAGCGCGCCCGAGCACTGGGAAGGGGAATTCGGCCTGGGAAGCGTCCATGGCTACTTCACGGGCGGCTCGAACCTGGAGACGGAGCGGCGCTATAGCGAGCGCTTGTGGAAGGACTTGCGGAACGAAATCCGCCTGTTCAACGAGCCGGCGGTCGAGCAGGGCAGCGAGTTGCGGGCCTGGATCGGCCTGATGTTCCGTCTTGTCGGGCTGGAAATCGTCCACATCGAGCTTGGCCAGGACCCCTATCAGGTGGATGATCGCAGCGACCCCGACGGCCAGGTCGTGCCGCTAACGGAGCGCATGGAGCATTTCGGCTTTCGGGATGGGCTCAGCCAGCCCTTCGTCGACATGGGTCTCGGCGACACCTTGCCGGGCGGAGGCACGGCGGCCCGTCGCGGAACCTGGAGCCCCGTCGCCCCGGGCGAGATCTTTCTCGATCGGGAAGACGAGTCCGGCCAGACGCAGATGATTCCGCTCCATCCCGACTTGCGCAAAGGATCGACCTACCTGGTGTTTCGGAAGCTGGAGCAGGACGTCGAAGGATTCCGCGCCTTTCTGGAACTGCAGCGTCCCGACCAACCGGCCGCCCAGAAGAAGCTTGCCGCCCAGTTCTTCGGACGATGGCCGAACGGGACGTCGCTGGTCCATTCTCCTTATGCGGAGCGAAGCGCTGGCGCAGAGACGGAAGCAGCGCTGAACGATTTCCGCTATGCGTCGGACGATCCGGTCGGCCGCAAATGCCCACTCGGCGCCCATGTCCGCCGGTCCAATCCACGCGACATCGGGGGGCGCAACGACGTCCGCCATCACCGGATCCTGCGCCGCGGCATCGCTTATGGCGGACCGCTCCTTCCCGAAGGGGCGGGATTTGACGGTGAAAGGCGGGGCTTGTTGTTCATCGCGGCCAACGCCCGCATCGACTTGCAGTTCGAGGTCGTCCAGGGCGACTGGCTGAACCGCGGGGACTTTCTGGGCCAGGCGGGTCTGGATCGATGCCCGATCGCTGGCGCCAACGATGCAAGCCTGCGCGCCCGCTTCCTCGAGGCCGGCGCGGTGGCGCCGGTGACGGGCCTGCCCGCCTTCGTCACCCTGCGCGGCGGGGATTATTTCTTCGCGCCCGGGATCGAGGCGCTGAGGAAAATCGCGAAGGGCTGCACATTCGAGGTCCCGATCCGCGACCTGCCGTATCGCGGCCACACGATGGCCGACGTCACGACGCCCACCTTGTTCAGCGACGATCGGCTGAAGGACTATTGGAGCTCGGACCTGGGTCGGGGGCGGCCGGTGCGGGTGGATGCGAGCGCGGCCGGCGCTCGCAAGCCGGAGACCGTGGCTTACGTCGGCTGGTACAGTCAGGTGAAAACAGTCCTGAGCAATAAGAAGAGGGACGCGGACAGCGTTTATTTCTCGGTCGAGCCTTACTGCACCGCAGGCCGCCGCATCACCCGCGGCGAAGAGTTCCTGATCGGCACCGACGCGGCGGGCAGCCCATCGAGGGACCGGATGTTCGACACCCTCAAGGAAGCTTGGCGACAACTCCAAAAGCCGTGGACGGTGCCGGGCACGCCCGATCCCCGTGTCGGCGTGCGCGCGGCCGCGAAGGCTCGGTTGAACGCAACTTTGCGGCGGACCGCGGGCGCGCGACGAATCGATCTCGTCGACGATCTTGCAGCCCAGGCCGCCTATGGCGTGCTCGACAAGGTCTACGGAATTCGAGGCCCGACATGGCTGACCGAGCTGGCAGGCGCCCTTCCCTTCGCGCGCCAGCACGTTGGAGACTTGCCCGCGGATTGGATTGCTACGTTCAAGGGCGAGAGACCCGCCGACCCGGGCATGAAGACGATGCAGGTGTGGACCACGTTCCTCGTCGCCGATCTGATCGGCAATTCCCAGAACCAACAGACGCTCCAGGCCGTGGCTCGCCAGGCCGGAACGGAAATGCTCAATCATATCGATCAGAGCCTGCTCGAGGCCCTCGCCCGCGGCGCGGTGAAACAGCCGAGGAATCTGATCGAGGCCTTTTTATACAATGCGCAGGAAATGGGAAAATTGGCGCGCAATGAAACCCTCTCGGACCCCGACAGCGAGGAGGCCGAGGGCGTGCGCAAATTGTTTGCGCATTATGGGGGTTTGGGAGCGAATTGGCCGAGCGTTTACCAGAAGGATGTCGCCATCATTTTGCTGGAGATACTGGGATCGACGCTGGCCGTGATACCGCTGACGCTCGGTTCGGTCATGACCAAGCTGCTGGAGCTGCGTATCGATCTTTCCCTGTTGCTGCCGAGACTCAAGGATGGTGGCGCCGCGCACATCATCTACGAGGCCGAACGCCTCAATCCGAATAGCGCGGTTCGCGTCCGCCGCTGCTTGCACGCGGTTTCGGACAAGAGACTTTCGTGGATCCAACCCGGTGACTTCGTGGCCGCGGTAATCGCGAAGGCCAATATGGACAGGAAGGTATTCTGGAGGCCGGAGCGATTCTCGCTGGGTGAGAGCGATCCGCAGTCGGACTTTCTCGCGCCGCACGTCAAAACCACCTCGGGCCAAACACACCCGCGCGATCCTAAGAACTATCTGCTGTTCGGGGTACAGAAGAGTGAAAAGTACTGCTGGGGCGCTGGCCCGGTCGCAATGCCGGTCCTGGAAGAATGCATCCATGCCTGCGGCCGGCTGCAAGGCCTTCGAAGGGTGGCGGGGCCTCTCGGCGAGCCGCAGAAAATCGGTACGGTGACGGTCGGCCTGCCGGCCCGCTTCACGCGGATATTGTCGAAAGACACACGGGAACAGTAACTTCCGGCCAAGCCGCCAGGCCATGGAGCGCGCAAATTTCCGCGCGCTCCGCCAAATCATCTTCGATGCGGGGATCCCGCGGGGCCAGCTCCGTGAGCATCCTCGCCCGCAGGCCCAGCGCGTCCACGATCAAGCACGGATTGTCGATCCGGCGCGCGACCGCCAGCGCCTCGCCAAGCACCGCAAGCCCGCGTTCGATCTCGCCGGTGCGCAAGAGCGCTTCCGCATATCCGGCGTTGAGATAATAGATTTCGAGCTGGCCGGTTCGCCGGTGCAGCTTGCGTCGCAGGCAGTCTTCAACCAGCCTGACCGCGTCGGCCGGGCGGCCGCATCGCGTCAAGGCGATGGCCATGCGCCCGTCGAGGTCGGCCTTGATCGCGTCATAGCCGTTGCGTTCGGTGAGGTCGCGCGCGATCGCGATGCACTGGACCGCTTCGGCGTTGCGATGGAGCGTCAGCAGATTGCGGCCGAGAGCGTGGCGGGCCAGCACTTCGGCATAAGCGTCGCCCTCGCGCATCGCGATCGCCAAGCCCCGTTCGACATAGCCAAGGCCCTCCTCATAGGCGCCGACATCGAGAAGGAACCAGCTCAGGAACGACAGCGCCGTGGCGCTGGGCAGGCTGGCGGCACCGAGCCGCGCCGTTTCAAGCTCGCCCGTAAGCATGTCGCACAGCTCCCGCTGCTCGGCGATGGCCCGCCGGACACGTCCCATGCCATGCAGGATGTTGGTCTGCATGATCAGGTTCGAATAGATGAGCGCGGGCGATTGCAACGTCCTGGCGATGGCGAGCCCCTCTTCGGTGGCGCGCAGCCCCTCCTCGTAGCGGCCCTCGAACCAGCATATCATCCCCATTTGCGAAAGCGTGCCGCAGATCAGCGAGGGCTCGCCGGAACGACGGGCGAGCTCCATGACCCGCGGCAGGTGGGTGTTGGCCTTGTCGAATTCGCCAAGTTGCACCATCGAAGCGAAAGCGATCAGGACGAAATCAAGATATTTCGCCTCCGCGGCGGCGCCGATCGACTCGATCAGCGCGATGGCGCGGTCGAAGACGAGGCTGAGCGACGCGGCGGCCGAGTTGCGGCGAGCCTCCAGCGCGCCTTCCCAGAGATAGTCGATCGCGGCGAGCGCGTCGCCCGCGCCTTCGGCATGGAAAGCGAGCTGCTCGTAGCGGCCGGTGAGTTCGCCGAAGCGGGACCGGATCGAGCACAGCGCGGCCTTGTGCAGCTCCCGGCGGCGCCGGTGCGAGATGGTTTCGACACAGGCGTCCGAAATGATCTGGTGGCGCATGCGGACCGGGCTGCTGGAGTGCGGATGGACGAAGGCGAAGCGCTCGAGCTCGGCCAGCTCGTCCAGCAACGGCGCGCCGCGGCGGAGCATATCGCTGGCGAGGTCGATGTCGGCGCTCGTCCCGAGCAGGCTCAGCGCCTGGGCCAGGGCCTTGGCGTCGGTTGAAAGCCGTTGCAGGCGGACATGGATGAGGGAGCCGACACCGCGCGGCAGCGCGTTGGGGCGGCTGGCGCCATTGTCGTCCAGCGCATGGATCAACTCTTCCAGCACGAAGGGGACACCGTCGGCACGGCCGACCAGCAAATCCAGCGTCGCCTGCGACGGCCGCCCGCCCGGCCAAAGCTGCCGCCCGATCGCCTTCATCGCGCTCTTGGGGAGGGGATCCAGGATGACGGCCGACGGCGCGATCTCGTGTGCCCATTCGAGGCTTTCGGGTCTCCCCGTCACCACCAGGCACAGGGGATGTGGCTTGGCCATCGCAGCGAGGACCTGCAGGAACTCGCGGCTTTCCGAATCGATCAGATGCAAGTCCTCGATCAGCAGCAAGGTCGGCCCATTCAGGGCGAGCGCGCACAAGGCCGTTGCGAAGAGGCGGGCGAGCTGCCTCTCCGTCAGGCGGCGATTCGAGCCGCGCCGCGGTTCCTTCAGCTCTGCCAGCGAAGCGTGGACCGCCGCCATTTCCCACGATTCCAGCCCGACGGCGACCAAAGCGGCGCGGGCCTGATCGAGCGCCATCCCTCCCGGCAGGCGGAGCGCCGTGTCGATCAGGTAGCGGGCGGTCGCAAACGGCGTGGTGCGCTTCTGCATGTCGCCGAAGAAGACCAGGATTCGCGAGTCGGGCACGGCGCTCTCGACCAGGGCGGCCGCCAGCCGGCTCTTGCCGATCCCCGGCTCGCCGATGATCGCCAGTGCCGCGCTGCGACCGCCGCACCGGGGCAGCGACTTGCGCAGCCGCGCCAGCTCGGGCTGGCGGCCGATCATCGCGCCGGTGTAGAGATACTCGAGCTCGCTGCTCCGCCGGTCGGGCCGGCGGTCGAGCTCGAAGACGCCGGCCGTCATCCGATCGAGAACCGGCGGAACCGGGTGCGGCGTCAGATCGAGGCGGGATCGACAAAGCCTCACCGCCTCGGCGCTGATCAGGATGCCGCCCGGTAGAGCGCTTTGCTGTAGCTTTGCGGCGATGTGGACGGTCGCACCAACCGTGTCGAGACGCGACCGTCCGCCGCGGCGAACCTTGCGCAAGGCGACCAGCCCCGAATGGATACCGACCCGGAATCGGACGGGGCTGCCGTCCGGCCCGAGGGCGACCTCGCCATGCTGGATGCCCCAGGCCGCTTCGCAAGCGCGGTCGGAATGGTCTTCGTGGGCGGCCGGCCAACCGAAGGCGGCGATGCCGCCATCGCCTTCGAAGCTAACCAGATTACCCCCGGCCGGCTCGATCGCCCGCCGCATATGATGGAAGCAGCGATCGAAGAAGCTCTGGGCGTCATCCGGATCGCAATCGGCGATGTGGCGCATCGAACCGACGATATCGACCGCCAGCATTGTGATGACCCTGCGCTCCGATTCGATCGCCACACTGCTGCGGGTCACCAGCCCGCTTCCTCGGCCACTGGTGCCCGCAAGGTCGCCCGGAGTTCGTCTTCCAGCCGTTCGATATCGAGAAACTCGAGACGCCGGCGGCTGCTCCGCACGATCTTCTGACGCGCCAGTGCGCTCAACTCACGGGTGACCGCCTCCCGGTGCGTGCCGATGCGGCTGGCCAACTCCGCATGGGTCGGCGCCGGATCCACCAGCGCATCGCCGGCACTGCATGTCCTGGCGAGCCTCAGCAGCTCGCAATGCAACCTTGCCTGGACGTGCAGCGCGCCCATCTCGAATACCCGATTGGTGAGGCTGCGCACTTGCGCCGTCAGGCGTCGCAACATCCAGTCGGCCGCTTTCGGAGACGTCGCCACCACCGATCGGAAGACGTCGTCGGGTATCGCGAGCAGACGTGCGTCGGTGACCGCAACTATGCTCGCGGATCTGGCCTCGCCATCGATCGCGGCCAGTTCGCCGAATAGCTGACCGACCGACAGATCGCGCAGCGAGATCTCGCGGCCGTTCGCCGCGTAGAGGAGCGCCTGAAGGCGCCCCTCCTGGACAATGAAAACCTCGCGCGAGGACTCGCCCGTGCTCAGAACCATTTGGCCCTTTCGCGCCTTGATGGTGCGCGTGCGTGCGAGCAGGACGCCCCGGTCCGCAGAATCCAACACGTCCAAGAAAGCCCGCTGACCCCCGCCGAGCATTTCATTCCTCCCCAAATGGAAGCCTAGGTCTGAGGTGAGTAAAGCGCAACTCGCGCGGCTGAACCGCCCCGAATTCATGCAAATGTGCGATTTCCCGCCGATCGAGACTTCCCCTACAATGTGACGAATATCACATCGCCAGTGTGACCCCGGCCACGCCCGCTGGACGGGCCGGGAACTAGGTTCGCGAGATGATGAGGCACTTTCCGACAAACGACCGAAACCACGCGAATATCGAAGCGGAGAGGCTGCCGCGCGCCGTGAAGCCGGTAGAGGCACCCGTTCAACGGGAAGTGTCAATTCTGGCCGAGCTGCTGCAGGCTTCGCGTCTGATACGGGTTCACGAGGCCCGGAAGCTTTTCAGGGTCGACGGATCGGGCACCGCAATCGCATTGCTGGACACCGGCTTGCGTGCCACCCACCGCGACTTTGCCGGGCGGGTGGCCGCGCAACGCAACTTCACTACCGACAACGGCGGCGACCCGGACGATGCATCCGACGGGCAGGGCCACGGCACCAACGTTGCGGGAATCATCTGCGCGGGGGGCGTTCGTTTCGGAATGGCTCCAGCGGCGCGAATCTTGCCGCTAAAGGTCTTGGCGAACGACGGAAGCGGCAGCTTCGAGAGCGTCGCCGCCGCCCTGCAGTGGATCATCGACAATCACGACGCCTACGGGATCACGGCCGCCTGCCTGGCGTTCTCGGACGGCGCCAATCATCAGTCCGACGCCCCCTTCGCGAACGACGCGATCGGCAGAAGAATCCGATTGCTGACCGAGATGGACATAGCGTGCTGCGTCGCCGCCGGCGACGATTACTATACCCACGGCAGCACGCAGGGCATGAGCTATCCCGCCATCCTGCAGGAAACGCTAAGCGTTGGCGCGGTCTATGACGACGATCAGCGCGCCTTGCCCCATCCCAGCGGAGCGGAAGCCTACGAAACTCGTGTCGATCGAATAACGCCATTCTCCCAGCGGCTGCACGAGAAAGTCGGGAGCAGGTGCGCCACGGACATTTTTGCGCCCGGTGCGCCGATGGCCTCGTCCGGAATTCTGAATGACATCGGGACCTCGATCCAGAACGGCACCAGTCAGGCGACGCCGGTCGTCGCCGGACTGGTGTTGTTGCTGCAGTCGCTGCACAGCCGCTCGACAGGAGCGCTGCCGACGGTCGCCGATCTGAGGCGCTGGCTGATCTGCGGCAGCGTGGAGATCCTGGACGCGGACGACGAACACGACAACGTCCTCCACACCGGCCTTGCCTTCAGACGAATAGACGCACTCGCTGCGCTCAGGTTCTGCGCCAAGGAATTGGTCGGCAACGCGCTCCGCCCGGGCGCGGGCGGGGTCCGGCGGCTGGCCCCGCCCGGAGCGGCCGCCGCGACGTCCGAGAATCACTTCGCACGAACAATTCACGCAAAGGAGGACTTGCAATGACCCGGAACAAATTATGGATGCTGGCCGGCGCCAGCCTGCTGGCGGTCGCGCCGGCAATCGCGCAGGCGCAGCGCCAGCCCCGCGAGGTGGGCTATTTCCTGCCGCGCGTGCGTGTCGGCGCGGTCGTGCAGGAGCTGATCCTGCGGTGCCCGACGGTCGCCGAGCCAAGCCCGCGCATCGCGACGAATGTGGTCATCGCCGGCAAGGCG
>Ga0190265_10002667_pt1 | contig 12009 bp, 9 predicted proteins | sample Popmic124T_FD_133135 | JGI IMG/M metagenome (GOLD analysis project Ga0190265, IMG submission 133135) | Populus adjacent soil microbial communities from riparian zone of Indian Creek, Utah, USA - 124 T | ecosystem: Environmental > Terrestrial > Soil > Riparian zone | place: USA: Utah | collected... | reverse complement strand
TCGCCGACGCGGTCGCCACGCTCGACGTGCTGTCGAACGGTCGGGCGATCTGCGGCCTCGGCCTCGGTTGGTTCGCCGACGAGTACGCCGCGCTCGGCATCGAATTCCCGTCCTGCACCGAGCGGTACGCCCGACTCGACGACGCCCTGCGCCTGCTGCCGTTGATGTGGGGCAAGGGTTCGCCGCGGTTCGACGGTCAGACGGTCGTCGTCGAAGAGGCGATGTGCTACCCCCGGCCGCTCCAGGCCCACCTGCCGATCTGGGTCGGCGGATCGGGCGAGCGCAAGACGTTGCGCCTCGTCGCCGAGCTGGCGGATGCGTGCAACCTGTTCGGCGAGCCCGACGTCGTACGGCGCAAGGTCGACATCCTCCACCGCCATTGCGAGGAGGTCGGGCGCGATCCGGCGACGATCGAGGTGTCGCACCTCTCGACCGTGCTCGTGGGACGTGACCGGGGCGAGGTCGCCGAGCTCGTCGATCGGCTGCGGCCGAAGCGTCGTCCGGCGGAACGCTTTGCCCGCGACGTCAACGCCGGGACCGTCGCCGATCACGTCGCCCGGATCGAGCGCTACCGCGCCTCCGGCGTCGGCACGATGATCCTCAGCGTCGCCGACACGGCTGAGCCCGGCGCGATGGAACGCCTCGGCCTCCTCATCGACCGCCTCCGCTGACCTCGCCCGGCGCCCAAAATCCCGTTCTGTCTGCTTCAAACCCGGCGGCGCGCGGTCTGAAGCAGACAGAACGGAATTGGATCAGGGGTTGGTGCGGATCTGGGCGGCGGCGCGCTTGATCGCGGCCCGGATGCGCACGTAGGTGCCGCAGCGGCAGACGTTCTCGCTCATCGCGGCGTCGATGTCGGCGTCCGAGGGGTCGGGGTTGGCGGCGATCAACGCGACCGCGGTCATGATCTGGCCGGGCTGGCAGTAACCACATTGGGCCACGTCCTCGTCGATCCATGCCTGCTGCACCGGATGCAGCACGTCGCCGTCGGCGAGACCCTCGATGGTCGTGACCGGCACGTTGGCACACACGCTCACCGGTGTGATGCACGGACGGAAGGCCGCCGCGTCGAGGTGGCTGGTGCAGGCCCCGCACACCCCGACGCCGCATCCGTACTTCGGTCCGTTGACGGCGAGCAGGTCGCGCAGGACCCACAGCATCGCCATGTCGTCGGGCACGTCGACATTCACGACGCTGCCGTTCACGTTCAACACTTGGATTGGCATCGCGACCTCACTGACCGATCGGGAAACGACGCGGGCTGGTGCCCGTCGCCCGGGCGTAGGCGTTGACGGCCGCGGCGGACGCGGCGGGGATGCCGAGCTCGCCCGCACCCCCGGGTTCATCGGTGGTGGGCGGAAGCACGTGCACCTCCATGACCGGCGGTGAGTGTTGCATCCGGGCCCATCGGAAGTCGGAGAAACTGCTCTCGCGCACACGGCCGTCGTCGATGTGTGCCTGAGCACGGAACATCGTCGACCAGGCGTCGATGAACGCCCCTTGGAGCTGTGCCTCGAGCCCCTTCGGGTTGATCGGCACGCCGACGTCGACGGCGACGACCACCTTCGTGGCCCTCGGCTCGACGCCGCGCGTGTCGATCTCGACGAGGTACGCGACCGAGGATCGGTACTCCTCGTGGATCGCGACGCCCTGAGCAGTGCCGGGCGTCATCGAGCGGCCCCAGCTCCCCGCCGTGGCGACACGGTCGAGCACGGCCCGCGTCCTGGCCGTTTCGAGACGCTGGCGCCGGAACAGGACCGGGTCCTTGCCGAGTCGCCGGGCCAGCTCGTCGACCATGATCTCGTTGGCGGTTGCCGTGAACCCGGAGTAGATCGCCCGCCAGCTGCCGGTCGGCACACCGAAGTCCTGCTCGACGAGCAGCTGGTCGGCGATCGGGAAGTCGTACGGGACCTTGGTCGTCGTGTGGAACGCGGTCTGGCCGTACCCGCCGTTGTAGAGCTCGGCGCCGGCGGCCGTGAGCATCTCGCCGAAGCCGTGGCGGAAGTCGGTTTCGGCGGCCGCGACGCGGTGCTCGAACGACAGCACGTTGCCGAGCAGGAACGTGGCGCGCAACGAGTGTTGGCTCATCGGGCGGAAGCGACCGTGGCGCATGTCGTCGACGCGTGTCCACATCAACTTCACGGGCCGCCCGATCGCCTTCGACACCAGGGCAGCCTCGACGGCCGGCTCGCAGAACAGGCGCCGTCCGAACGAGCCACCCGCCCGGGTGACATGCAGTGTCACGGCGTGTTGCGGCAGACCGACGGCGGCCGCGACCTCCTGCAGCGCGAACACCGGCGTCTGGCTCGCGATCCAGACCTCGGCGCGGTCGGCGCGTACGTCGGCGACGGCCGACTGAACCTCGAGCGGCGCATGGGCGACGTATGGGAACTCGAACGTGGCGTCGACCTTCCCGACGAGGATCCCCGGCACCGTCAGCGGCAGGTTGATCTGCTTCAACCGCTGGCGGATCGTGGCGTCGGAGACGCCGGCCAGAGGACCACGCGCCCAATGGATCTGGAGCGCGTCGCGAGCCTTGAGCGCCTCGTCGTAGGTGCGTGCTGACACGGCGATCCCCGACGGGATCCGTGTGACCGCGACGACGCCGGACATGGCGCGCGCCACGGTGTCGTCGTACGTGATGACGGTGCCTTTGATGTCGGGTGGCCTGGCGACGACCGTGGGCACCGCGCCGGGCACGTCGACGTCGAGCGCGTACTGGGCTTTGCCGGTCACGATGTCGCGGGCGTCGACCCGTCCGGTCGGGGTACCGATCAGCCGGCGCTGTGACGCCGGTTTGGTGGTCGAGGGGACGGCGGGGATCAGCACCGCGGCCGCCTCGGCACTCAGCTCGCCGTAGGTGGCGGACCGGCCGTCGGGGGCGACCACCATCGTGTCGCGGGTGACCAGCGTGTGGGCAGGGACGTTCCAGCGCCGGCTCGCCGCCGTGACGAGTCGGGCCCGCGCTGCGGCCGCGACGACGCGCGCCGGTCCCCACATCGCGCGGACGTTGTTCGACGAGCCGGTGATCGTGAACGGCCGATCGAGGCGGGCGTCGCTGAGCACGACGTCGGTGTCGGCGAGCCGGGCGTCGATCTCGTCGGCGACGATCAACGTCAACGCGGTGGCGACGCCCTGCCCCTTCTCCAGGCGGGGCAGTTCGAACCGCACCCGGTTGTCGGCGGTGACGTCGAGGCGCAGGTTGTACTGGTACGCGGCTTCGGCGGCGATGATCAGGTCACCGAGGTCGATCAGGTCCGACGGCTCGGGCAGGGCCGCGGCGCGGTCGGCGTCGTCGAGCTCGAGCCGGACGGCCACGGCCAGCATCGGCGTCGCGAGCAGGTAGCCGATGAATCGTCGTCGAGTGGTGTCGCCGGGTGGTGCGTCGTGCTGGACGCTCTCGACGAGCGGCGGAGCGGGTGCGAGCTGGTCGGTCATGAGCCGAACCCCCCTCTTGTCGACCGTGCGGTCGGTCCCCGCTGCATCCCACCCGGCGGCGAGGACCTTGTTCGTGGTTCGGAGCCGCCCGTCTCCTGGATTGGTGTGTGCTGGATTTGGTGTCGGCGCAGGCCGACGGTCGCGAGAATCCTGACAGATCAGTCGTCGTCGTCACCATCGCCCGGGCCGGGGCCGTCGTCGGCGATCGGGTCCAGATGCTCGATGAGGAAGTCGGCGACAGGCGGGGCGAGGCTGCCGTCGTCGACCCACCGGTCGACCTCGTCCATCAGTTTGCGTGCTTGGTCGCCGCGCTTGCGATCCGAGTCCTCATCGAGGAGTCGGGCCAGCTTGTCTTCGATCTCACCACCGTGCCTTCCGATCACCGAAGAGTCGCCGGCCAACTGGGCGACGAACGCGTCGAGATCGGCGGGAACGGGAAAGCCCGTCACCAGCTCTGGGACCGATGGCAGCGTGGTCGTGGGCACCGTGGTCGACGCCACGGTGGTCGGCGCGACAGTGGTTGTGGGAGCGATCGTCGTCGACGTCGCGGCGTCGGTCGCCGGTGTCGTGACCGCCACCTCGCTCGCGGCGGTCACGACGGTGCTGTCATCAGTCGCTCCGACCAGTTCGTCCGCCGACGGATCGTCACGGGCGGCGATCGCGATTCCGGCGATCCCCACGAGGCAGAGCGCGCCGAAGATCACGAGCGCGCGTGAACGGCCGCTCGATCCGGCGGGGTGCGGCATCACCTGGGTCGCGGCCAGTGGCTGGATCGTCGTCGCCATCGCTGCCGGGGCGACGACTTCAGGTGCCGCGGCGGCGATCGCATCCCGGCGGACGGCTGGTGCGGGCGGGGCCGTGGCCGCACCCAGCGCGTCGATCATCGCCTCGGCGGAGTCGAAGCGGCCGGCCGGGTCGGGTGCCAGCGCTCTCGCCACCGCTTCGACGACCGGCGGCGAGATGTCGGTTCGCACCGCGTCGACGCGTGGCACCGCATGACGATCTCGATTGGCGGCGGCGAGCAGGCTCTCGTCGGCGAAGGGTGGCGCGCCCGTGAGCATCTCGTGGAGGATGACCCCGACGGCGTAGACGTCGGCGGCCGGCGACAGCGATTCGCCCCGTGCCTGCTCGGGCGCGAGGTACCGCAGGGTGCCGACGACGAGTCCCGTCGCGGTGAGGGTGTCGGTCAGGTCGTCGAAACGCTTGGCGATGCCGAAGTCGGCGAGCTTGGCATCGCCGCGGGCGTCGAGCAGGATGTTCGCCGGCTTGACGTCGCGGTGCACGATGCCGCTGGCGTGGGCGGCGCCGAGCGCCGACAGCACCTGAGTGGCGATCCGAACCGACTCGTCCTCGCGCAGTGGTCCCCGTTCGCCGATCAGCTCGGCAAGCGATGGCCCGTCGACGAGCTCCATCACGAGGAACAGCTCGCCCTCGGCCTCGCCGGCGTCGTACACCGTGACCGCATGCGGGTGGGCGAAACCGGCCGACGACCGCGCCTCGCGCACGAAGCGCTTCATGGCCCCGGGGTCCGCACTGGCGACCCGCCCGGCGTCGAGCACCTTGACCGCCACGGGACGGTTCAAGCGCCGGTCGATCGCCCGGTACACACGGGCGAACCCGCCGGCAGCAAGTTCGTCTTCGAGCGCGTAACGGCCAGCGAGAACGCGTGGCATCCCACGACGGTACCCACAATCGCCGCCCAGTCAGCATCAGGTCTGTCTGCGTCAGGTTGCCCGCCGGGCCGTCTGGAGCAGACAGAACGGGATTTTCTACAGGACGGTGACGGTGCCGGCGACGCCGTCGACTTCGACCATCGCCCCGTCGGGGATGCGGGTCGTGGCCGATTCGACCGAGACGACGCACGGGATGCCGAGCTCGCGGCTGACGATGACGGCGTGGCTCATGAGGGCGCCGACGTTGACGACCACGGCGGCGGCGGGGAGGAACAGCGGCGTCCACGCCGGATCGGTGAGCGGGGCGACGAGCACGTCACCCGGCTCGAGGCCGGCCGGGTCGGCGGGGTCGAGAACGACCCGCGCCCGGCCGCGGGCGACGCCGGCGCAGCCCGGTGACCCCGTCAACACCACGCCGGACCGAACGGCGCCGGCGACGACGGTGTCCTGACGCTCGAGCGCTTCGATGCTCGGCACCTCCGCCTGCGACGTGATGAAGAACGGGGGTTCGACGGCGGCGAACCGGTCGCGCAGCGCAACGCGCTCGGCGATGCGCTCGTGCCATTGCGTGGGGTCGGCGAGGTACGCGGGCAGTTCGAGCACCGGATCGAGCATCGCCACGTCGCGCAGGTTCTCGACACCCCCGCGCCCGGCGGCACGGCGGGCGAGCTCGAAGAACGAGCGCCGGGTCGGGTTGTGGGCGCGGATGGCGAGGTCGCGCGTCGCCTCGCGGGCCCGCGCCCACCATGGCGCGGCGATCAACGCCTTGCGGAAGTTGGCCTTGTCGATCAGCTTGAGGTGCGGGATCACCTGCGCCGCGGCATCGGCCCGCCGAGCGCCGTCGTCGGCGACGCGTGGCGCGGGCGAGAGGTCGTGGGTGCTGTGGCGCATGCACTCGATCGCCGCGTAGGCGAGCTCGGGCGTGTTCTCCCACGTCCGTGACGACAGCTCCCAGTCGTTCGGGCCGCGGTGACCGTGCCGAGCGACGAACCCGGCGAACGCGCTGCGGAACTCGTCGGCCGCGGGATCGTCGGCGAGCCGCCGGCCGACGCCCTCGACCCCGTCGTCGAACGCCGCCGACACCGCTGGCGTGCGCTGCACGATCTGGGCGACCTTCCACAGGTTCTGGCTGTACTGGGCGGAGACGACGCCGTCGGCGGCGCCGAGCAGCTCGGTCACGAGCCCCGGCCGCCCGGCCGCGGCGGCGCCGTCGGACAGCACGCCCGACACGATGGCCGCCGTCCCCGTGGTGATCATGTGGTTGCGGAACACCTGCTTGAACACGTGCGGGTAGTCGTGGAGGTAGCGCAGCAGCACGTCGTCACTCGCCGTCGTCAGATCGGGCTGCCTGGACTCCCATGCGGCGACGACTCGCTCGCTGTCGGCCACCGGTTCGGGCATCGACTTCTGCGACAACGCCTTGAGCACGATGCGCAGGATGCGCACGGTGGCGGCGCGGCGCTTGTCGCCCGGCCTCGGGTCGTACGGCGGCGGGTTGCCCTCGCCGAAGAACGCCACGTCGATGGCGTCGGGCGACGACCCCGGGGCGCGGACGCCGAGCATCCGCAGGTACGAAAGGTTGAGATATCCGTACCCGCCGTACAGCCCGATGATGACCGGCTGCTCGGTCGAGTCGAAGTCGCGCCGGTCGGCGATGCCCATCATCGAATACGCCTCGCGCCACCCGGCCTCGGCGGGCTTCACACCCAGCTCGTAGCTGAGTGGCGTCAGCACCTCGGGGAAGACCTCGCCGATGTTGCCGCGTGTGTTGATCGGCCATCGGGGGTCGATGCGACCCTCGACGATCCAGTGTGTGCCCGACATGTGTCCCCCTCGAACGCTGGCGTGGCGACGCTAGTCGGTGCCCGAGAGGTGTTCGCTCACGAGCGTGCGCGCGGATCAGCGCTTGTGGTCGTGCAGCAACCGTCGCCCGAGCGCCCGCAGCTCATCGCGAACTTCGGGCGGGTCGACCACCTCGAACGCGCACGGTAGACCGGCGAGATAGCGCGCGATCCAGGGCGCCTCACCCCCGATGCGGACGGTCGTGGAGGTGGCGTCGTCGTGTTGGATGACACCGACGGTCGGCGGGATCATGCGCTCGGTCTCGGCCCGCGTCGCCTCCAGCCGCACCGTCGCGCGCAGGTCGTAGCCCCACACCGCCACGCCGGCCGCCACTTGGGCGGCCGCGTCGGGCACGTCACCGTGGGTGAACGGGATGCCGGTCGACACGAGCTCGGCGATGCGGTCGACGCGGAACGTTCGCCACGCCTTGCGGCCGGTGTCGTTGGCGACGAGGTACCAGTGCCGGTCGGTGAACACGAGTCGGTACGGCTCGGTGATGCGGTGCGATGTCTGGTCCTGGGCGTCGCGGTAGTCGAAGCGGATCCGCTCCGGGCGCTGGCATGCGAGTGCCAACACGACGAGCACATCGGTGTTGACGGCTGGTACCTCGGTGCCGCGCAGTCCGAGCGTGACGTTGCCGAGCGCGTTGACCCGCTCGCGCAAGCGGGGCGGCAGGACCCGGTCGAGCTTGCTGAGCGCCGAAACCGCGGCGACCTCGAGCCCGGACGACCCGGCGCCCGCCGCGGCGGCGAGGCCGATCGCCATCGCCACCGCCTCGTCGTCGTCGAGCAGCAGCGGCGGGATCTTGCCGCCCGACCCGAGTCGGTACCCGCCGTGGACGCCCGGCGCGGCCTCGACCGGGTAGCCGATCTCGCGGAGCCGGGTGATGTCGCGGCGCACCGTGCGCTCGGTGATCTCGAGCCGCTCGGCGAGCTCGAACGCCGACCAGTGGGGCCGCGTGCTCATCATCGCCAGCAACGTGAGCAGGCGAGATGCGGTTGCCATCTCCGTCAGAGTAGTTCTGAATTGCGGACCGTTCTGGACCTGATGGCCACGTAATTTCAACCATGTCATCAAGGTTCGCCGAACCCGCCCAACGGTCGCTGAGAAGTCGTCGATCGGCCCGGAGAACCGTCGCTGGAAGTCCCCCGTACATCCGTCGTCAATGAGTCAGCCAGGAGCCGCCGTGTACCACTTCGATCTCCACTTCCAGTTCGCACTCGATCGCAGCCACCGTTTCGAGATGGCTGCAACCGAGTACCGGGCGATCGCCCGCGCCGACGCCGCGGCGCCGAGCTACGCAGTTCCCGAGCTGCGTGTCCCGGCGCCGCTTTCGTCGCGTCCCGTCGTTATCCGGTCGTCCTCCTCACAGGCGGCGTGACCGATCCCGTCGGCCGCCGACCGCCGGTCGACGGGATGATTGATCGAACGTGCGTGGCTGACGCCGCGCTCCGGACGCTCGCTGGGTGCCCGTGCGGGCGGACCGCGCCGAAGGGGTCCGAGGCACCCTCCGGTCACGGCCCACCCGATCGACCGGGCGTCCGCCGACGCCCGATCGAGGTTCCCGCCGGGTTGGCCGGGCGTCCGCCGACGCCCGGCCCGGGGGCACGCGCGGTGGCCGGGCGTCCGCCGACGCCCGGACCGGCCGTACCCGCCGCGGTGGCCGCGTCTCCGCCGAGACGCGGCCGGGTGGTTCCCGCTCGCGGTCAGCGGCCTCAGCGGCTCGTTGACCACGCCTGTTGATCGCGCGTCTCACGACGGCGATGACGATCGAGAGGGCGGCGATCGCGGCGAGCGCGACGCCAAGCGCGAGCGTTGGAAATCCGCTCCCGCCATCGACGGTCGGGTTCCAGCGCTCGGTCTGATCGGCCTGGCGAATGGGCTGCCCGACGTCGCGTTCGGTACCCCGCGACGGCGTCGGGCCGGTGGCCGCACGGTCGGAGTTCCCGGTTCTCGTGCCGATGGTGGGCGGTGCGATCTCCGTCCCGCTCGGCATCGGGCCGATCGGCGAGGTGGCCGGTGCTGGAACACCGGGACTCGAGGGTCGGCCAGGGCCGTACGACTGCCACCCGCGGTCGGGGTCGCCCGTCGCGGTGACGTCCACGTCGTCCGCCGGTGCCGTGATCGCCGGCCGCGGGTCGTCGACGGGCGGCTCGGGATTCGGTGCCGGCCCCGGGTCGACCGGCCCGCCGGGGTCGGCGATCGGGACGATCGGCGGATCGGCGACCGGGACGATCGGTGGGTCGCCGTCGTAGATCGGCACCGGTCCGCCGGTTCCGGGATCTGGTGCAGGCCCTGGGCCGGGGATCGGGACGGGGACGGGGACCGGGATCGCGGGGCCCACGACTGGTGGCAACGGGATCCCGATGTCCGGTCCTTGCGGTGGTCCGGGAGCCGGCCGACCGCCCGGCGGCGGCGGCGCCAGGGGGAGCGGGATCGTGGCGAGCGGCGGTACCAGTGTCTCGACCAGGGCGCCGAGGTCGATGACCGGCTGCGACAGGATCGAGGTCGTCCGGTCGACAAGCCCGCTGATGGGTGACGGTGCGGGGTCGGGCCGGGCGGGGTCGGGTCGGATGGTCGGGTTGGGGAGCACGACGGCCGTGAGGTCGTCGAGATCGAGCAGCCCGGCCGTTGTGGTTTGCCCGTGCAGCACGAGGACCGTCAATGCGGTCGTCGTCGCCAGCACGGCGCGGCATATGAGCCGTGTCATGTCTGTCTCCTTGGAGGTTCGAATCGTTCAACTGGGCGGCGCACCGATGTGGCGGCGCGCGCGGTCACGCACGGATGGCGTGACTACCCAGGACGTTCGACCGAGGAGAACACGAGCGCCGAGCGCCACGACACCTCGGTCGTGACGCGACGCGACAACATCAACAGCAACACCACCGTGGCGGTCATCACCGCGAGCAGCGTCGACGGGGCACCTGGAGTGGGCGATGGTGACGGGGCACCCGAGAGCAGCCCGCTCACGATGCTCTGCACCACGCCTGGCCCGGGCGACTGAGCCGGGAACGAGGCCGGCTGCGCCGCCCGCGCGCCGGTGTCGGTGCCGGTGATCATCAGATCGGTCGCCGTCGCGGTCGGGACGACGACGGGCGCGAGCACCCCTGCGTCGTTCGCAGTATCGGATGCTGCTGCAGTGCTGACAGCGGTTGGCGACGGCACGAACGATGAGGCGACTTCGACGGCCGTGTCAGCGGGCGTCGGCGCCTCGATGGCCACCAGGTCGACGAGGTCGGCGGTCGGGCCGGGGTCGGCGACGGCCGGCGTGTTCGGTGTGACCGGGATGTTCGAACCGGGCTGCGGTGCGGGCGCGGGAGCCGGTATCGGGCTGCCCGGCGTCGGATGGACGTCGTCGGGACGGCCGGGAACGGTCGCCGGAGGGCGGTCATGGCCGGCGGTCGGCGGGATCAGGTCATCGACGATCGGCCGGATCGTGTGGGTCACGGGAAGGACGACGGGGACGACGACATCGACGACCGGCGCGACGACCGGTGCGACGACCGGTGCGACGACGTGGTTGACCGGGATGGCGATGATGTCGGCGACGGGTCCGACGATGTCGAGGACCGGCCCGACGACGGGAGCGACGGGTGGGACCACGTTGTCGACGACCGGTCCGACGACGGGGACAACGGGTCCGACGACGGTGTCGAGGATCGGTGCGACGGTGTCGGTGACGGGCGCGACGACGGGAGTCACGGGCGCCGTGACGGGATCGAGGATCGGTGCCACGACGTCGTCGACCGGCGTCACGATCGGGGCGAGCAGCGATCCGACCGAGCCACCACCCAGCAGATCGCCGAGCCCGGCCGGATGGGCGGACGCCTCGGCGGTGCCACCGCCGTTCAGCGCGGCGAGCAACACGAACATCAACACGCTCGCGAAGGCGACACCGAGCGCGCGCGACACGAGCCGTAGCCCGGTCATCGTGTGCTCCGTTGGTGTCATGTCGTGCCCCCGGACCTCCCGAGTCGTGACGGCGCCGATCAAGGTGTCCGCCATCGCGTCGAGAGATCCCCATCGAGTGGATCCGCCGTTCGTCAAGCCGCTTGACGAAAACGAATACCACGTGCGGACACCGTCTGCCAGTGACCAGCCGAGGATTTACCCGAACTTCTCCCCGCGACGCCGCGACGCGGCCAACAGCGCGCGCTCCGCGACAGATGGTCCCGCGCGCTTTGTGTCACCGCGACCGGCAACCTTCGCCGGTTGCGGTGACACAAACCGAGGGTTTGTTCGGGCCGTCACCCCGGCAATCCCCAGCGCCTCCGGATTCCCGAAGCCGCGATCTACGGTGTGACCCCGCGCCGCGATCGGCGCTCGACGTTGACGGTTGCGGTGCGACGAGAGGGGTCCGGCGATGGAACTGGTGCACGAGATGACGCTGCGCTGCGTGGTGGGCGGTGGCGTCTTGACACCCGGTCCGGGTCCGTTCGGAGTGCGCGTCGTCGCGTCGTTATCGGGAGGGGTCGTCACGGGCGACCGGATCAACGGCACGATGCAGGGTGCCGGCGCCGACTGGCTGCTGATCGGATCCGATGGCTACGGACGCGTCGACGTCCGTGGCCAGATCGTCACCGACGACGGCGCCGTGGTCTATGTGCAGTACCTCGGCCTGCTCGAGATGAACAAGGCGGTCGGCAGGGCGAGCATCGACCCCACTGCCGAGACCGCGTACGGCGACCAGTACTTCCGCACCACCCCGCGCTTCGAGACCGGCGACGAGCGATACGCGTGGCTCAACACATCGGTCTTCGTCGCCGAGGGCCGGATCGCGACCGACGGCGTCGAGTACGAGGTGTTCCGGGTCACGTGACACCGGGTCACGTGACGGTCGGCTCAGCCCGAGCACACCGGATCGGTGTCGTCCGAGATGCGTCCGGCCGATCCGACCGAACGGAGCGTCACGCACAGCGTCGGACCAGCCCCGTCGAGCACTTCGGGCGACGCGTCGCTGCTCACGATCCGGTCACTGTCGCCGCCGGCGTACTCGATCTGGACGCTGGCCGCGCCTTCGGGCGCCACGTAGCTGACCTCGAACGTCCCGTCGCCG